>Ga0209508_1000249_pt1 | contig 62991 bp, 54 predicted proteins | sample AD_UKC129_MetaG_FD_184427 | JGI IMG/M metagenome (GOLD analysis project Ga0209508, IMG submission 184427) | Active sludge microbial communities of municipal wastewater-treating anaerobic digesters from Canada - AD_UKC129_MetaG (SPAdes) (version 2) | ecosystem: Engineered > Bioreactor > Anaerobic...
ACTACGGCCTAAAGGGAATGAAATGGCATCCCGATGTTCCGCCCTTCAATCCCTCGGACAAAAAGAATTACCCGCTGCTAAAAGTGATGGATGATTACAAGCTGACCCTGATTACTCATACGGGTTCCCTGCCGATACCGTCCAAGGGCCTGTACGCCCATCCGCTGCTTCTGGATGAAATCCTGGTGGACTTCCCCAATATCAACATTATCGCCGCCCACAGCGGCTGGCGGTGGTGGCCGGAACTGGCCGGGATCATGGAGTGGAAGCCGCGGATCTACGGCTGCCTGACCGAGTGGCAGCTTTTGGCGGTAGCAGATTACGACAAGTTCTGCCGCACCCTGCGGAGCATGATCGACCAGATGGGCATCGACCGCTTGATGTGGGGGACCGACAATCCCAGCTTTACGGCCCTCGTTCCCGTCAAGAAGTGGATCGAGATCATTCAAGGGCTTCCGGAAAATGCCCCGGAGGGGATCCATTTCACCAGGGAAGAAGTGGAGGCCATCCTGGGAGGCAACGCCCAGCGCCTCTTTAATATCACAGCATAAAGAGCCGTATTCTTAACCCTTGATCCGTTGAGCATTTGCGGCTACATTATGGCTATATTTTGAAGAGATGCAATCATTTACCGGGGAGCGTGAAACTATGGCTTCAAGTGCGGCGGGAACTGCGGCGGGCGCAGCTATCGCCAACGCCGTCAAGGCCTCCGGGGCGATCATCAGGGTGGAGCCGGCAGACTTTCAAACCCTGGTGGAAAAAAATGAGAAACCCCTGGTAGTGGTGTCCAGAAGCACCCTGTTTGTTACCAGCTACAGTTATCTTACCGCTTACCGGGGCTTGATCTTTTTTACCAGGTCCCGGACACCGCTCATGTTCAAGAGCGCTGCGGAAATCGTAACGGCCAAAAGGATCTGGATCCCCACCTAAATCGCGGTGCCTGGCACGTCAACTTTGTCAACTTGATTGAATTTTCAGATATTTATGATGTGGCTACGGATTTGATGATCTGCAGCGCTTTTTCAATATCCTGACGGCTTACATCCTTGTGGGTGGTCAGCCTTACCTTCCCCTGGCCGAAGGCGATGATGCGCACTCCCCGGGCCTCCAGGGAGGCGACCAACTCCTCTACGGGGAAGAGGGTAAACTCCGCCACGACGATATTGGTCTCCACCTCGGCGGGATCCAGGAGGAAGCCGGGCAACTCCGCCAGCCTCTCAGCCAGGTAGCGGGCGTTTTGATGATCCTCGGCCAGGCGATCCACCATTTCCTGGAGAGCGATGATCCCCGGGGCGGCGATAACCCCGGCCTGGCGCATTCCCCCGCCCAGGCGCTTTCGCCAGCGGCGCGCCTCGGCAATCCAGGGGGCGGGCCCCACCAGCACCGAGCCCACGGGAGCCCCCAGCCCCTTGGAGAGGCAAATCTGCACCGTGTCGGCCCGGGCGGCATATTCCCGGGCCGGGATCTTCGAAGCCACGGCGGCGTTGAACAGGCGCGCCCCGTCCAGGTGGACGGGGATGCCCCGCCCGGCGGCCACCTGATACACTTCCTCCATCGCCGCCAGGGGGATCACGGCGCCTCCCGCCCGGTTATGGGTGTTCTCCAGGCAGACCAGGGCGGTGGGAGGAGCATGGATATCGTCTTCTCTCACCGCCGCCGCCACCTGGTCGCCGCTGAGGGTGCCTCTCCGGCCGGGCAAGGCGCACAGTTGCACGCCCGCCAGGGCGGCGGCGGCACCGGCCTCGTAGCAGAAGATGTGGGATTCCCGCTCCAGGATCACCTCCGTCCCCGGGCGGCAATGGGTAAGCAGGGCCACCTGGTTGCCCTGGGTGCCGCTGGTAACCAGCAAGCCCGCCTCCTTGCCCAGCATCTCCGCCGCCAGCTCCTCCAGCCGGTTCACCGTGGGATCTTCGCCATAGACATCGTCTCCCACCTCAGCCTCGGCCATCGCCCGGCGCATGGCCTCCGTGGGCTTGGTAACGGTATCGCTGCGCAAATCGATCATCCTGAATCCTCCCTTGCTTCCTCAGCCGGGGATGCCCGGTAAAATAATAAAATTTAGAATAAAAAAGTTCCCGGAGTCCCGGGAACCGCAGCCGTCTATTGGTTCAGTTTTTTCAACAGCAGTTCGTTCACCAGCCGGGGGTTGGCCTTGCCCCTGGTGGCCTGCATCACCTGGCCCACCAGGAAGCCCAGGGCCTTCCCCTTCCCGGAGCGGTAGCTTTCCACCCCCTCGGGGTTCTCGGCGAGCACCCGGTCGATCACCTGCTCCAGCTCCGCCTGGTCGGTTATCTGCAGCAGCCCCTCTTCTTCCACTATCTGCCGGGGGGATTTCCCCGTGGCGAAAGCCTTTTCCAGGACCTCCTTGGCGATCTTGCCGCTGATTACCCCTTCCTCCACCATGCGGAGAAGCTCCGCCATCCGTTCAGGGGTAAAGGCGGTCTCTCCGGGCTCCAGCCCGGCGGCATTCAACTGGGCCATAAAATCGCCCATGATCCAGTTGCTGACTACTTTTGGCTTGTTGTACAGCTTCAGGCAGGCCTCAAAGTAATCGGACAGGCTGCGGGAAGCGGTAAGCACCCCCGCATCGTAGGCCGGCAGGCCGTAGTCGGCAACATAGCGGGCGGCCCTGGCGTCGGCCATCTCCGGAAGACTCCTCCTGGCCGCCTCCACCTCTTCCGGGGCCAGGACCACGGGGGCCAGTTCCGGATCGGGGAAGCAGCGGTAATCGTGGGCCTGAAGCTTGCCGCGCATGCCCAAAGTCTCCTGGCGGTTTTCCTCCCAGCGGCGGGTCTCGGGAAGAATCTCCTTCCCCGCCCGCAGCAGTTCTTCCTGGCGCCGGATCTCATACTCCAAGGCTTTTTCCACCGCCTTAAAGGAGTTCATATTCTTCAATTCGATCTTGGCGCCCAGTTCGCTGCTGCCCGCGGGGCGCAGGGAGATATTGGCGTCGCAGCGGAGGCTCCCTTCTTCCATCTTGCAGTCGGAGACCTGGGCGTACTGCATAATGCTCTTTAGCTGCTCCAGGTAGCGGCGCGCCTCCCCCGGGGAGCGCAGGTCCGGCTTGGTCACGATCTCGATTAAAGGAACCCCGGCCCGGTTGTAGTCCACGTAGCTGCAGTCCCCCGACGGGGCGTGGACCAGCTTCCCGGCGTCCTCCTCCATGTGCACCCGGTCGATGCGGACCTTTTTCCGCCGCCCCCGGTCATCTTCTATTTCCAGGAAGCCGTTGCTGCCGATGGGGACAAAGAACTGGGAAATCTGGTAGCCTTTCGGCATATCGGGATAAAAGTAGTTTTTCCGGTCGAAATAGCTCTCCAAGGCGATATCGCAGTTCAAGGCCAGGGAAGCCGCCAGCGCTTTCCGCACCGCTTCCTCGTTCAAACAGGGCAGAGCCCCCGGGAAGCCCAGACAGACGGGACAAGTATTGGTGTTGGGCTCCGGGGTAAACTCGTTGGGACAGGAGCAGAAAAGCTTGCTGCGGGTCATCAGCTCCACGTGCACTTCCAGGCCGATTACCACTTCGTATTCCATGGACATCTTCCTTCCTTAACTGATCCCTGCCGGGGGAGTTTTAAACCGCTTGGCGACCCGGGAAGCCAGCCCGGCCAGCTGCCCTTCGCTGAAAGGAGGCCCTACCAGCTGCAGCCCCACCGGGAGAGAGTCCAACTCCCCGGCGGGCACGCACAGGGAGGGGAAGCCGGAAAGAGTGACGGGAGCGGTAAAGGCATCCTGGGCGTAGGCCTCCAGGAAGCTCTTGGCGCCCTCCACGGGCCCCGCCGGACTTGCGGCAGCCGGCAGCATCAGGAGATCGCAGCTCTCCAGGGCGTCGCTAAAGCCCTTGCGGACCAGATTCCATACCTTCTGGGCCTGCCGGTAGATGTCCTGGAAGGCTTCCCGGCTTAACAGGTAGGTCCCGATGACGCTGCGGCGCTTCGCCTCTTCTCCCAGGGTCAGGCTCCGGGTCCGGAAGTACCACTCCTCCAGGTCCTCTCCCTGGTAGGGGGTGCCGAAGCGTATGCCGTCAAAGCGGGCCAGGTTGGAAGAGGCTTCGGCCACGGCCAGCACATAATAGGCCTGCAGGGCTTCCTGGAAAAGGGGTAGTTCCACCTCCACAAACCGGGCCCCGGCGGCGGCATAGCTCTCCCGGGCCTTTTCCAGGAGGGAGCGCACCCCCTCCTCCAGCCTTGCAAATACCGCCCGGGGAAAGCCGATCTTTATCTCCCCGGGAGCGCTCTCCCGGTAAGCCGGTCCTTCCCTGACCGCCGCCGTGGCGGCGTCCCGCCTGTCGTAGCCGGCCATCAGCTTCAAGGCGGCAAAAACGTCTCCGGCCTCCCCGGCCACCAGCCCCACCCCGGCAAAGGAGGAGGCGAAAGTGGCCAGGCCGTAGCGGGAAACGGTGCCTGCTCCCGGCCGCAGCCCGAAGAGGCCGCAGAAGGAGGCCCCGGTGCGCAGGGAGCCGCCCGTATCGGAACTCAAGCCCAGGAGGCACTGCCCGGCGGCCACCGCCGCCGCGGCGGCGTCGCCGGCCACCCGTTCCCGGTCCCAGGGATTCAGAGTGGGGCCGGCAAAAGAACTGGCGGTGGTAGAGCCCAGGCCGAACTGGTCCAGGTTGGTCTTACCCACCACCACCGCCCCGGCCTCCAGCAGCTTCTGCACCGCCGCCGCATGGGCGGGGGGGCGGAAATTTTTCAAAGCCGCGGCACCCCAGCTGGCCGGCTGGTCCCGGAACCAGAGATCGTCCTTTACGGCCACCGGCACCCCGGCCAGGGGGAGTTGCTCTCCCGCCTCCAGCTTTTGGTCCACCAGGTCGGCCTGTCGGAGAGCCTCTTCTTTAAAAATATGGATAAAGGAATTAAGGGACCCGTTAAGGGCGGTACAGCGATCCAGGAAAAAGGCAACCAGCTCCCGGGCGGATAGTTCCTTCTTTCTCACCGCCTGGGCCGCTTGGAGAGCCGTCAGCTTATGCAAATCCACCGTCAATCCCCCTTATGCCCTATTCGATAACGGGAGGAACCCGGTAATATCCGCCTTCAAAGGTTTCGGCAACCCGGCGCAAGCTCTCCAGGTCCCCGCTTTCGGGCCGGTCCTCCCTGAGCACGTTGACCCCCTGGAAGCTGTACTGGAGGGGCTCAATTCCCGCCGTCTCCACGGCCAGGAGAGGTGCCAGCCACTCCTGGAAGCGAGCCAGGTCGGCAGCCAACTGCTCTACTTCTTCAGGGCTAAAATCTATTTTTATAGCCCGGATGGCATTCTCCACAGCGCTCCGGTAATCGGACAATGGGCTCACCTTCCCCCCTGTAATCTCCGCAGACATTATAGCACAATTTAGCAGGCAATAAAAACAATCTATCCATACCGGCAATAGCCCGGCAAAGGGGGCAAAGGGGCAACTGGCAAGCCCCGGCAAAATAAAAGGATGCCAAGAAATAAAGGTAATTGTGGAACGGTTAAAGGAAAAATAAAGCGAATATCGACAAGGGGAAAAGGGAAAGGGAAATCGCAGGCTTTTTTTGCTTTTTGCGCTGCAGCGTTTCGAAGCCTAAAGTGTTTCAGAAAAGCGTCCGGCCGGGCCGGGCGGCAACGGCGGCGGGAAGGCGCCCGGGGGCCTTTCCAGCAAAGGGAAAAGCCCCGGCCAGCCGGGGCCGCAAAAACTCATTAACCGGCGTCGAAAATCTCTTTTACAGAATTCTTCAACAGGAAGATGATGGTGACGGCCCCCAGGATTGTCCCGTAGGGCACCAGCAGGCACTCCAGGGCGGAGACCACAAAACAAAAATTGTAATGAGAGCGCTTCTGCAGGTAAAGGCCGCAAAAAATCATTAATATGCCCAGGACCCAGCCCAGAACAACCAAAAGGGAGAAAATAACCAGCACCAGCCAGCCGACCAATTCAGGAATGGGAGGCAGCGGCCCGCAAAACCATTCCAAATCCAGGCGGCCCTGGAGGATGGCGGCGGCGATAATGATGGGAACAATCAGCAGCGTGGCCAAAAGGAGGTTCAGGCCGGCCAGAATAAAGTGAAATATGGCCAACAAGTCAAGGTTGCGGGCGTCCCGGTTAATCTTTCTCACCCACCTTAATTTTTAACATTTGCATTATCCATTCCCGGCTCCGGTTTTAGTCCCGGCGCGGTTACTACAAGCCGTTCGCGACCATGCTTTAAGGGTATTAAGCCAATAACTTCGTCCTTTTAAATATTATATATGGGAAAGAATCCCCTTTTTAATCTAACAAGGCGGAGACGAAGGCATGGGGATCAAAGGGGTTCAGATCCTCCATCTTTTCGCCGATCCCGATGTAGCAGACGGGTACCTGAAGGGCGCTCTGCACGCCGACCACGATGCCGCCCCGGGCGGTGCCGTCCAGCTTGGTTAAAACCAGGCCGGTAATGGGGACGGCCTGGTTAAAGCTGCTGGCCTGGGCAATACCGTTCTGGCCGGTGGTGGCGTCGATAACCAGGAGCACTTGGTGGGGCGCCCCGGGATGACAGCGGCCCACGACCCGGTAAATCTTGTTCAGTTCGTCCATAAGATTGGTCTTGGTATGCAGGCGGCCGGCGGTGTCGCCGATGACCACGTCCACTTTCCGAGAGCGGGCGGCATTCAGGGCGTCGAAGAAGACGGCGGAGGGGTCCGACCCGGGCTGCTGCTTGATGATCTCCGCCCCCACCCGGTCCGCCCAGATCTGCAGCTGCTCGATGGCCGCCGCCCGGAAGGTATCCCCGGCTACCAGGAGCACCTTCTTCCCCCGGGACCGGTAAAGGTGGGCCAGCTTGGCCGCCGTAGTAGTCTTCCCCGAACCGTTGACCCCGATCAAGAGAATGACCAGTGGCGGCTGGTCGGGCTCCCTCTCTTCCCGGGGCAAGTCCAGGAGCCGGATGATTTTCTGCTGCAGGAGTTCCTTCACCTGGGCCCGCTCCCTGATCTTCTCCTGGCGCACCTCCTGGCGCAGTTCCTCCAGCAGTTTCAGGGTGGTCTCCACCCCCACGTCCCCGGAGATCAGGGTCTCTTCAATCTCTTCATAAAAGCTCTCGTTGACTTCCCCCTCCCTGAACAGGCTGTTCAGGCGGCGGGCAAATCCATCGCGGCTCTTGGCCAGACCTGCTTTTAGGCGCTGAATTATGCTCATAGACAGCGACTCCTTAACTGGCTTTTTCTTTAGGCTTCAGGGAGACCAGGCGGGAGACGCCCGACTCGGGCATGGTTACGCCGTAAAGCACATGGGCCGCCTCCATGGTCCGCTTCCGGTGGGTAATCAGGATAAACTGGGTCTCCTTGGAGAGCGCTTCGATATAGTTGGTGAACCTGGTCAGGTTGGCATCGTCCAGGGACGACTCGATCTCATCCAGGAGGTAAAAGGGAGCCGGCTTGTAGCGCAGAATGGCAAAAATCAAAGCCAGGGCGGTCAGCACCTTCTCCCCCGTGGAGAGGAGGGAGATGTTCTGCAGCTTCTTCCCGGGAGGCTGGGCAATAATTTCAATGCCCGACTCCAGGAGATTCTCGGGGTCCGACAGCTTCAGAAAAACCTGCCCCCCGTCGAACAGTTCTTGGAATACCTCCTGGAAGTTCTTCTCGATGACCTTGAAGGTCTCCATAAAGTGGTGTTCCATCTCGCGGTCGATCTCGGCCAGAACTTCGTGCAGGGAAAGCTCGCCCTTTTTCAAGTCCTCCTGCTGCTCTTGGAGAAAGCCGATCCGGTCCTGGAGCCTCTGCAGCTCGTCGATGGCGCCCAGGTTGACCTCGCCCAGGCTTTCCATCTCCTCCTTGAGGATCCCCATCTGCCGCTCGCACTCCCCGGCATCAAAATCGGGCTCCAGCTCCAGGAGGGCGCTATCGCCAAAAAGCTCGTCATAGCGCTGGCGGCGGTACTCCAGCTCCGCCTTCAGGCGGGCCTGGTCCAGGGCCAGCTGGCGCTCTCTCTTCTCGGTGCGGCTCAGCCGGCTGCGCCAGCGGCGCTCCTGCTCCTCCAGGTCGTTCAATTCTGCGGTGAGGATGCTCAGTTCCCGCTTTTGGGCCTCCAGGGTGGCCATCACGGCGGCAGCTTCCTGGCGCTGCTGTTCCAGCTTTTCGTTCGCCTGGTCGCGGTTCTTGGCAAGCGCCAGGAGCTCTTCGTCAATCTTTTGGGCGGCCCGGCGGCACTCCTGCTGTTCCTCCTCCATCCGCAGCCGCTCCTGGTCCAACTGCTTGATCTTCTCCTGGAGGGAAGACTTCTGCTCCTGGCAGGAATTCAGGCGGACCGCCGCCTCCCTCAGTTCCCGCTCCAGCTCTTGCTTCCGGGCCAGGCCCTGCTGGTACAGGTCTCTCTTGCTCTCCAGCTCCTGGAGAATAAGCTCCCGTTCCCGGCGGCAATCCTGGCGCTGCTGCTCCAGGTCCTGGCGGCGCCGGACCAGCTCCGCCTCCTCATCTTCGAGAGCCGCCCTGGCGGCTTCGTTCTTCTCCCGGTTCTCTCCCACAAAGGCTTCTTCCCGGGCCACCCCTTCCAGGGCCCTCTGAAGGTCACCGGCCCTCTCTTGGTGCTTCGCCAGTTCCTCCCCGGCCAGCTGCAGCTGCCGCTCCGCCCCGGCCAGGGAAGCCCGGGCCTTGGCCAACTGTTCTCCCAGGGCCAGCCCCCGCTTATTAAGCCGCTCTTCTTCCTGCTCCAGGGCTTCGATCTCCTTCCGCCTTCCCAGGGGCAGGGCGGCACTCCGCGAAGGGAGGCTCCCGCCCCGGATGGCTCCCCCGGGGCTGATCACGTCGCCCTCCAGGGAGATGACCCGGCAGCTGTACTTAATGGCCCGGGCCGCTCGGGAAGCGGACTCCAGGTCTTGGCAGATAATAATGGAACCCAGGAGATAATCCACGATCTTCCGGTAGGCGGGTTCAACCTTGACCAACTCCGAGGCCCGGCCGATAACCCCTTCCGTCTTCCGCCATTCGGGGAAGCGATCCAGGGCCGGGGAACTCAGGTGTATGGTATCCAGGGGCAGGAAGGTGGCCCAGCCCCGGCGTCCTTTTTTCAAGTAGTCGATGGCCTGGCGGGCATCCTGCTCCGTGTCGGTAATTATGTACTGCAGCGCCCCTCCCAGGGCCGCCTCCACTGCCCTGAGGTAGCGCTCCTCCACCGCCAGCACGTCAGCTACCGTTCCCCGAATGCCCTTCAGGGAGGAACGAGCCTGGAGCACCTCTTTTACCCCGCGGTAATAGCCGCTCAGGCCGGCCTCCTGTTCCCTTAAAAGCTGCAGCTTGGCTTTAACGCCTTGCCACTCTTCGCGCCACTGCTGTTCCTGGCTTGAAAGGCGGCTCAGCTCTTCCTCCCGGGCCGCTCTTTCCTGTTCGGCCTTCTCCTTGGCCCTTGCGGCCGCCTCCACTTCTTCCCGGGCGGAGGCAAGCTCCCGCTGGAGTTCCCGGCGGCGGCCTTCCGTCTCCGCCAGTTGCTCCCGGAGCTCCGCAGCCTCCTTCTCCAGCGCCGCCCGGCGGGATTCCAGCCGCTCCAGCTGCTGGGAAAGCTCCTTGAAGGAGGTCTCCACCGCCTCCTGGCGGGCGCTGACCTGGAGCAGGCGCTCCTGCTGGGCCTCCACTTCCACCAGCAGCCGGTCGTTTTCAAAACGCTCCAGCCCGGCCTGCAGCCCCTCCACAGCCTTCTGCTCCTCCCGGGCGGCCTCCTCCCGATCCCGGAGCTCCCTTTGCAGCTGCTCCCGGGCAAGGCTCAGCCGCCCGGCGCTCTCCTCCAGCTGGCGGACCCGGCGGCCGTTCTCCTGAAGCTGCTCCTTAAAGCGGCTCTCCCGCTCCTGGAGCACGCGCAGTTCTCCTTCCAGCTTCTCCAGTTGATGAAAAACAGCGCTGCGCTGCTGCTCCGTCTTCTCCCGCTCCTCCATCAACTGCTGCTGCTTCCGGCGCAGCTCCTGGATCTGCTCCTCCCGCCGGGAGCCCTCGTGGAGAAAGCTGGAGATGGCCTCCGTGGCGGCCACCAGGGCTTTCTCAACCTTTTCCAATTCCTGGCGGGAACTGTTGATGCGGTAGGTGAGCAGCTGCTTCTCCAGCCGGTCCGCCTCCTGCTTCAACTGGCGGTAGCGCCTGGCAATCTCGGCCTGCTCCTGGAGCGGTTCCACCTGGCCCTGGAGCTCAAAGATCAAATCCTCAACCCGCACCAGGTTTTCCCGGGTTTCCTCCAGGCGCCGCTGGGCTTCTTTTTTGCGCAGCTTGTACTTTAGTATTCCCGCCGCTTCTTCAAAAATTTCCCGGCGGTCTTCGGGCTTGCTGCTAATAATCTCCTCCACCCGGCCCTGGCCCACCACCGAGTAGAGCTCTTTCCCGATGCCGGTATCCAAGAACAGTTCGGTGATATCCTTCAACCGGCATAGAGACTTGTTCAAGTAGTATTCGCTCTCACCGGATCGGTAAATGCGCCGGGAGACGGTCACTTCGTCAAAATCGATGTTCAACTGGGGAGAAGCATTGGCAAAAGTAAGGGAGACCTCGGCATAATTCAGAGGCTTGCGGGTTTCGCTCCCCGAAAAAATGATCTCCTCCATGCGGCTGCCCCGCAGAGCCTTGACGCTCTGCTCTCCCAGGGCCCAGCGCACGGCGTCTACCAGGTTGCTTTTGCCGCAGCCGTTGGGACCGACCACGGCAGCTATACCGGGGCCAAACTCCAACACCGTTTTATCGGCAAAGGACTTGAAGCCAAAAAGTTCTACCTGCTTTAAATACATTTACCTCTCCCTGTCCCCCGCTTTTGCTGTGTTAGGGGCGCGGCTCCACCAGAAACCTGATGGCCGTTCTCTCTTCATTGTCGATCTTTACTTCGGAAAAAGTGGGGGTAAAAACCAGGTTGATGCCGTTGGAAGCCACGTAACCACGAGCGATTGCCACCGCTTTAACCACTTGGTTTACTGCTCCCGCTCCTACCGCCTGCAGCTCGGCCCGGCCTTGTTCGCGAATCAGGGAAGCTAATGCTCCGGCTACCGCCTTGGGATCGGAACGGGAGGATACCTTTAGGATTGTCATGACTTCGGGCTTTCCTCCTTATCCTGGTTCAATGGGAAATCGAAATAATTTCTTCATTATTATAATATTCTTTAAAGAGTCAGAAACACCTGCTCTTCTTAAATAATCAGCGCACCAATTTGAACCAGGCTTCCCGGGCCGCCGCCTGCTCGGCATCCTTTTTGCTGCGGCCGATCCCCCGCCCGGCGGGCTGCTTCTGGATTAAAATCTCCGCTTCAAAAATCTTGTCATGGTCCGGCCCGCTTTCCCGCACAATCCTGTATTCCGGGGTGGAGCTAAAACGGGCCTGGGCATACTCCTGCACCAGGGTCTTATAGTCCCGGCGGAGAGTGCCTTCCTTGAGCTCCTGAAAAATTGGCTGAAAGAGGGCCAGCACGCAGTAGCGGCACTTTTCCAGGCCCAGGTCCAGGTAAAGGGCCCCGATAAGGGCTTCCACGGCATCGGCAAGCAAAGAGGGGCGGCTGGAACCGCCCCCGGCCATTTCACCTTTGCCCAAGCGGAGGTACCGGCCCAGATCAAGGCTGTAAGCCAGCCTGGCCAGGGAGGCTTCGCAAACCAGGTCCGAGCGCAGCTTGGTCAGCTTCCCTTCCGAAAGATGAGGATAGGAATGATAAAGATAATCGCTAATCACCAGTTCCAGAACGGCGTCTCCCAAAAATTCCAGGCGCTCGTTGTAACCCAGGTGCCGGCACTTTTCATGGGCATAGGAAGAATGAGTAAGCGCCTGCTCGTAGAGCTGCAGGTTGCGGTAGTCCCATTGGAGGCGCTGCAGCAGCTGGCGGACTTTTTCCGACCACATAAAACCGGCCTCGCTCTTGCTTAAGGTTAGTATGGCAAAGTATATTTTTAACCGCAGGCAAGGGTTGGTCCCGCCGGAGCCGGTAGAACGGAGCAGGGCTTAAAGCGCAAAGCCGCGCCCATACTCCCCTGGTGTTCTAGAGCCTCGCTTCTATGTATCTAACCACATCCCCCACGGTCTTAATCTGCTCAATCTCCTCGTCCGAGATCTCCAGTTCAAACTCCTCTTCCAAGGTCATTACCAGTTCAACGATATCCAGGGAATCGGCATCGATTTCTTCAAAAGTCGTCTCCAGCGTGATGCTGTCGATATCCAGCTCCAGCTGTTCGGCTATAATGGATTTGACCTTCTCTTCAACGTCCACCTGTTCACCTCCTTTCCGGTGACCAACAGATCCCAAAATCAAACCCCATCGCTAGATCGCCGTGAAGAACAGCTGTCCGGCCGGCGAGCCGGCTTGCATTAATATTTAGTATATCAATTCTTATTAAATGATCAAGACAGGCCGGAGCCGGGAGCGGCCCCGCCCCTGCCGGCGGCTAAAAAAGCCAAAAAGGGAAGGAAAAAGAGCCTTAATTTATTTTTCCAAGGGATGACCGTCTTCCTTTGTGGGCAAAGAAATTTCCGCCAGCGCCTCCTGGAAAAGCTCCGTCACTTTCAAGGCCACAAAAGGATAGGCCTGTTTCAGGAGGGCTTGCCGGATGGAGGGGGCCCGGGAAGAACCGTGGCACTTGATGCAGAGTCCCTTTACTCCCACCAGGGGAGCTCCCCCGTATTCGGTACTGTCCATCCGGTCCCGGAGCCGCCTTAAAGCGGGTAGGGCCAGGGCGGCGCCGATCCGGGAGCGCAGGCCGGCCCCCAGCTCCGCCCGGAGGCTTTCCAGTATGCCCCGGGCCAGCCCCTCCGTTGCTTTAAGCAATATATTGCCCACAAAGCCGTCGCAAACGGCCACGTCGGCGGCGCCGGCAAAAAGGTCCGTCCCTTCAATGTTCCCGCAAAAGCCGGGCACGTATTTCTGGAAAAGAACGTACGCTTCCCTGGTCCGGCTGTTGCCCTTTTTCGGCTCGGTGCCCACATTCAGCAACCCCACCCGGGGCTCAGGGCATCCCAGAAGGTGCCGGGCATAAATCCGGCCCATGAAGGCGTACTGCAGCAGCTGCGTCGGGCGGGCATCCATGTGGGCGCCCACATCCAGAAGGACTACCCCGCCCCCCTGGAAAGTAGGAAGGACCGTCAGCAAAGCGGGGCGGCTGATCCCCTCCAGGCGGCCCAAAAAGAGAACTCCCCCGGCCATCAGGGCGCCGGTGCTGCCGGCGCTCAGCACGGCGTCGGCCTCCCCCCGGCGAACCATCTCCAGGGCCACCACCAGGGAGGAGTTTCTCTTGCGGCGAATGGCCAGGCCCGGATCCTCGTCCCCCTGGATGACCTCGGGTGCGTGGAGCAGCCGCAGGCGGCCGCCGTGCGCGGCCGCGCAAGCCTTTACCTGGTCCCCGATGCGCTCCTCATCTCCCACCAGGGTGACGGCCAAATCCGCATTCAAGGCCAGGGCCTGGTCAACGCCCTTGATAATTTCCCCGGGAGCATAATCTCCTCCCATGGCATCGACGGCTACATGCACCAAGGATGCTCACTTCCCCGGACAAAAAATAGACTGCGCCCCTTTTCAAAAGAGGCGCAGTAGTGGAAGATGCCTAGTCTACCTTAACCACTTCCCGGTTTTTGTAAGTGCCGCAGTTTAAGCAAACCCGGTGAATAGGCTTCAGTTCGTGACATTGGGGGCAGGGAACCAGGTGCGGAACTTCAATTTTCCGGTGCGCCCTGCGCCGGTCACGCCTGGCCCGGGAAGTTCTTCGTTTTGGAACAGCCATTATTTTTCCTCCTCTTTGCTGGGCTCCTGGAACTGGATCTCTTTTAACTTGCTTAACCGAAAATCTACCGGCTGTTCTCCGGCACAGTTACAGAGATTTAAATTCAAATTGCTTCCGCAGTGCAGGCAAATCCCCCGGCAATCCTCCCGGCAAAGGGGCTTGTATTCCTGGGAGAGTATATAAATCTGGCGCAAGTATTCATCCAGGTAAATATAGTCGCCCTTTACGGTAAGATTGTTGGCCGTCTCCTCGGCCAACTCTTCCGGAGAGATATTTTTATCCTGCTGGCTCACCACGGCAAAGCTTTCGTTAATATCGGCTTTCAGGTGCTGCGTAAAGGGCTGCAGGCAGCGACTGCATACGGCCTCAAAAGAGGTCTCCATGGTGCCCTCTACCATTATCTCCCTTCCGCTGGAGCGGACCTTGAGCCGCAGCTTGATCCGGCCGCCCTCCGCTTCCTCTCCAAAAGTGCGGGGAATATCACCTTCGTAGTGATATTCCACAGGTTCTCCCTTTTTTTGCCGGACCTCGGGTAGATAGATATGCATAACTCCAACCACTCCAAAAAACTAAACTATATTATATAGAGCCGGTTTTTCTTTGTCAAGAAACCTCTTCCAGCCCGTCAATAGGTAATCCCGTCCAGGTTTTCGCCGTTTTCGGAGGGGGCGCTGGTAAAGATCACCATCAGCCTGTTGGGCAGGCAAACAATGCTCTGGTAGCTGTGCTCGATCCAGCCTGTATGGGAACAGACCCCCCGGGGGCACAGCTTCTCGTCCAGGGGCAGCATGCGCACCCTGCCCCCGTCTATCTCCAAAACCGCCTGGTACTCCTTCTCCGCGCCAAAGGAGAAGCTATAGCGGTACCGGCTGCCTCCGTCCAGGGAGAGCTCCGCCACCCGGCGATTGTCTTCGTAGATGGCCACGTACTTGGTCTGCACCTGGGCGCTCAGGCGCAGGCTGTTCCATAAGCCGGCCAGCCCGGCCAGCAGCAGCAGGATCATCACCAGGTAGTCCGCCGGCTTGGGACGCAGCTTGTTCAACCCCTTCGCCTCCTCCCGGGAACATTATAACACAGGCGGCCGCCCGGTGAGAGCTTGAAATAACAAGCCCCGGGGAAGATGCGCCCCGGGGGAATGCTGGCCAAAGGCAAAAGCCGAAGCCGTGGAGGGGAGATACCTGCTCCCCCTCCGGGGCGGCCCCGGCCTTCCCGCCCGTTGGCGGCCTTTGACGGCAATTACCTCAGGACCAGCAGGGCGTCGGCGGCCACCGCCCCGGCCCCCTCTTCGTAGACGATGACCGGGTTGATGTCCAACTCTTCCAGGCGGTCTTCCAGCTCCACCGCCAGCCGGGATACTTTTAGGAGAATGGAAACCAGGGCCTCCCGATCCCGGGGCGGCCGGCCCCGGACCTCTCCCAGAAGGGCCCGCCCCTGGATCTCCTCCAGCATCTCCCAGGCATCCTGCTCCCTTAGAGGAGCGGCCCGGACCGCCACATCCTGGAGCACCTCCACCAGCACCCCTCCCAGCCCGAAAAGAATAGTGGGGCCGAAAACCGGGTCCCTCTTGACCCCGATAATCACTTCCAGGCCCGGTTTAAGCATCTCCTGGACCAGGAGGCCGTGGATGCGGGCATCGGGCTTGTACTCCCGGGCGTTTTCGAGAATCCGTTCAAAAGCTTCCCGGAGAGCCTTCTCGTCGGCAAGGTTTAAAATCACCCCTCCCGCTTCCGTCTTGTGCAGAATGTCGGGAGATTCGATCTTCAGGGCTACCGGGTAGCCGATGACCTCCGCGGCGCCGGCGGCCTGATCCGGCGTCTCCGCCAGGCACTCCCGGGTTACCGGGATCCCGTAGGCTTTGAGAATCCTTTTGGAGAGGGACTCGGTAAGGCTGCCCTCGCCCCCGGCGCGCTCAATTACGGCCATGGCAGCCTCCTTCTCCTTCCCGGGGCTATAGACCGGGAAGGGGAGGTAAGCCTCGGCCTTCTTTTTCCAGTCCGCCAGGGCGGCGATGGCCCAAAGGCCGCTGGGGATATGCTCGATTACCGGCACGCCGGCATTGATGAGCTCCCTCTTTGCCTCCAGGGCAAAATCCTGCCCCGTGGGCCAGCTAAAAACAACCAGGGGTTTGTCCACCTGCCTGTAGGCCTCGATGATGCAGCGGGTAGCCTCGGGCTCGGGAAACTCCAGGTTGTAGAAGAAGCCCCCCACGTCCACCCGGGGATCTTCCATGACCATGCGGATGGCCCGCTGGAACAGCTCCGCCTCCATCATCAGCTTGGAGGTGAGATCCACCGGGTTGGCCACGGACCCAAAAGAGGGAAAAAACTCCCGGAGGCCCCTTTGGGTCTCCCGGCTCAGGGGCACCACTTTAAGCCCGTAATCGGGGCACTTGTCGGCGACCACCACTCCCCCGCCGCCGGAAACGGTAATCACCCCCATGTTTTTGCCGGCGGGCAGGCGCCCCGCCGCAAAGAGGGCGATCAGGGCGTTTAGCTGCTCTACATCGTCCGCCCGCTGGACCCCCAGCTGGCGGAACACCCCGTCGTAGACCCGATCTTCCCCCACCAGGGCCCCGGTGTGGGAAGCGGCGGCGGCGGCCCCGCTGGCATGCCGACCCACCTTGAGCACGGCCACCATCTGCCGCTGCTTTAGAGCCTGCTCGCAGGCCTGCATGAAGAGACGCCCCCCCCTCTGCAGGCCCTCCATGTAGCCGCCGACGATCTTGACCTCCTCCCGGGAGACCAGGTAGGAGAGAATATCGGCGTATGTAACATCGGCCTCGTTTCCGGTGCTTACAAAATAGTTAAAGCCGATGGAAAGCTGGTTGATCATCTGGTAAATGATGCCGCCCAGTCCCCCGCTCTGGGTAATAAAGGAAAGGAAATTCTGATGCACCAGCCCCTCGGGCTTCTGGTGGTAGAAAAAGCTGGCTGTATTCCCGTTGTAATAGTTCACCACTCCCAGGCAGTTGGGCCCCAGGATGCGCATCCCCGTCCGCCGGGCCAGGGCGGTCATCTCTTCCTGGAGCTGCCGCCCCGAGAGGCCCACTTCGGCAAAGCCGGAAGTAAAAACAATGGCCGCCCGCACTCCTTTCGCGGCGCATTCCTGGAGGACTTCCATGGCCTGGTCGGCGGCCACTCCGATAATGGCCAGGTCCACCTGGTCGGGAATATCCCCAACCCGGGGATAACATTTTAAGCCGGAAACGCTGTCGTATTTGGGATTGACGGGATAGACCCGGCCCCGAAAGCCGAACATGTAGTACAGCAGCATCGGCAGACCGTTGGGCTTGAAGGGATTTTGGCTGGCCCCGATAACGGCCACGGATTGGGGATTAAAAAAAGGGTCAAGCTGGGCCGTCAAATCAAAGGCTGCCTCTTGAACTTGCTTCGAGTTCAATTTATCTCCTCCTTTGGCGGCAGTAAACCCTGGAGATGCCGATAGATCACGTTAATATTTTACCTGATTAAAGGGAAAATTGGTATCTTTTTGTCAAAAAAGGAGGACCGCCAGGGTCCTCCTTCCTATTATGAACGGATAATAGCGAAAATATATGGCGCAGCTACTGGCTGGTTTTCTTGCGGGAACCGGTTTTCGCTGTCTTCTTTGGGACGCTGCCCCCCAGGGCCTGGGAAATCTCCCCGGCCGTCTCCATGAGCATGGGTAAAAAGCCCAGCAGCTTCTCCCGGGGAGTGCGAAAAACGGGACAGCTTACCGTCAAGGCAGCCACCACCTCGCCGTCTTTCCTAAATATGGGGGCCCCTGCACAGCAGACTCCCGGTTCATTCTCCTCTATTTCAATGGCCCAGCCCCGCTGGGCAACCTCCTCCAAAAGCTGCAGCAGTTTTTCCCGGTCCTGGATGGTATTCTCCGTGTGCGGCTCCAGGGTCATATTTTCCACCAACTGCTTGCGCTCCCGGGGCGGCAGAAAAGCCAGCAGGACCTTCCCCCCGGCCGTACAGTACGCGGGCCGGCGCACCCCTACCCGGGAAAACATGCGGATGGTTTCCGGGCTTTCCACCTTGGCCAGGTAGAAGACATGATCGTTTTCCAGGGTCATCAGGTGGGTAGTCTCCCGGGTATGCTGCATCAACTTCTCCATGTACGGTATGGCCAGGAGGCGCAGCTCGTGGAAGAAATCCACCTGGTTGGCCATCTCGATAAACTTCAGCCCCAGTTGAAACTTCATATTTTGGCTGTCCTGGCGGACGTAGCCCCAGCGCTGCAAGGCGCCCAGGATCCGGTACACGCTGCTGCGATGAACGCCCAGTTCCTTGGCCAGGTAATTGGCATCGGCGCCGCCTTTTTCTTTGATCATTTCCATTAAATAAAGGGCTCTCTCCAAGGCCTGAACTCCGTAACTGGTAGAGCTTTTGGTCTTTTTCGCCATAAGGAACCTCCTTGATCGAGGATATTGTCGTATCATATTTTCGTATCAATAGAAAAATACTGATATATTGTACAGTTTACCATACTTTGTAACCATTTTCAGCTATCACTCCTTTTTTGCCGCAATTCTTGGTGAGTGGGTAGTCACGGGAAAACGAGTGCCTAAGGCCTCCCGGGGGGCGCCCGCCGGCTAAGATGTATTGCACGCAGTCATTTATTACGTACGCCCTGCCCGCCCGGCGGGCAGGCCCGGTCCTGGGAGAACTCCATAAGCCGGCCGGCGGCTGCCCCGTCCTGGACATCAGGCTCACAGATGTGATCCCTTTCCATATTTATCTTAATTTGTAACCTTACTGTAGTATATTATAATAATATCATTTCCCTGCCGGCGGAAATTTTCCTGCTGGCTGGAAATTTTTTACCAAAGGTTTTTCCAGAGACCTAGTATAATTTAAAAGTATTGCTGATTAATTACCTATCTATGCTATCTATGCTATAATGTAATAAAATTTTTTTTGCCTACAAGGAGGTTATCCTGTGGCTAAAAAAAAGGACGCATCCGATGCTAAAGATAAAGACCGGGTGAAGCGCCGGAAAGCGCTGGTCAAGGGTCTAAAAATTGCACTACTGGTTTTCCTGCTGCTGATCGTGATCGGGGGCGTCGCCGGCGCCGCCGTGCTCATAAGCTACGTGGCAACCACTCCCCCCTTCGATTCCGAGAAGCTGCAAACGGTGGAAACCTCCTATGTCTACGACCGCAACGGGGAGCTTATCACCACCTTACACGACGAAGAAAAACGGGTGATTGTCCGCCTGGAGGATATTCCCAAGCACGTCCAGGATGCCTTTGTCGCCGCCGAGGATGAGCGGTTTTACAAGCACATCGGTTTCGATCCTATCGGACTCGTCCGCGCTCTCTTAATCAACATCCGCACCCGGAGCATCTCCCAGGGAGCCAGCACCATCACCCAGCAGGTGGCCCAGGGAGCCTTTTTGGGTACCGAAGATACTATTAAACGGAAAGTCCAGGAAATCTGGCTGGCCATTCAGATGGAACGCCACTATTCCAAGGAAGCCATCCTGGAGATGTACCTAAACCGTGTCTTCTTCGGCGGCCGCTACTACGGGATCGAGATGGCGGCACAGGCCTACTTTAATAAAAGCGCCTCGGAACTGAGCATCGCCGAGGCCGCTCTCCTGGCCGGGATCCTCCCCTCGCCCAACCTCTTCAACCCGCATGTCAGCGAAGAAGCAGCCGTTAAGCGCATGAAGCTGGTGCTGGGCAACATGCACCGCCTGGAGATGATCAGCGAAGAAGAATACCGGGAGGCCCTGGAGGAGGAACTGGTCTTCGCCGAACCACCCACGGAGGAGTACCCCCATCCCTATTTTCTCGATTACGTTATCCACCGCGAGTTGGTGGAGATCCTGTCCAATATGCCCATTTACGGCTCCGTGGAAAATGCCTACGAGGCCATCTACAACGACGGGCTGCGCATCTACACCACCATGGACAGCTCCTTTCAGGAGCATGTGGAGAACGTCCTGAACCAGGACGAACTCTACCCGCAGACTCTGATGATCGACATGCCCAAGGTGAGGGAAGCTATTGAGAAAAACGGCGGTCGGCGCCCGTCCAACTTTCCTTCCGCCTACATTGACGAGGAGAACGGGGTCCCCCAGCCCCAGAGCGCCCTGGTGCTTACCGATCCCAAAACCGGGGAAATCCTGGCCCTGGGAGGCGGGCGCCATTACCGGAAAAATGTCAACGAATTGCTGCGCTTCACCAGCAAGCGCCAGCCCGGTTCGGCCATCAAGCCGGTAATCACCTACGGCCCCGCCTTTGAAGAGGGCCTGCTGGCACCCGGCTCGGCCCTGGACGATTCCCCCTACGTTGTTATTACTGAAAGCGGCCAAGACTGGTGCCCGGAAAACTACGACGGCGCCTTCCGCGGCTTGATAAGCGTGCGCACCGCCCTGGCCCGTTCCTACAATATCCCCGCCGTCCTGGCCTACGAGAAAGTGGGCTTGCGCAAAGGCGCCGAGTATGCCCGGCAGATGGGGCTTAGCTCTTTGGATCCTTCCCAGGCCAAGCCCAGCTGGACCCTGGGCACCTGCGAGGTAACGGCCATCGAGATGGCCCAGGCTTACGGCGTCTTCGCCAACGACGGCGTCCGGATGGATGCCCATACTATCAGAAAAGTGGAAAACCGCAACGGGGAAGTTCTCTACGAACACAAGGCGGACCCGCAGCAGGTGCTCTCCCCCGAAGCTACGTTCCTGGTTAACTCCATCCTCCAGGATGTGGTCAAGTATACCACGGCCACCGGCCTGCAGGCCACCCGGCCCCTGGCCGCCAAGACGGGGACCACGGAGCGCGCCCAGGACGTCTACCTGGCCGCCTACGCCCCCAACCTGGTAGCCACCTTCTGGATGGGTTACGACGAGCCGACTCTGGGCAGCATAAATAACGGCTGGCGCTACACCACCCGCATTCTCCGGGAGGTCTTCCGCAAAACCCTGGACACCCTGCCCCGTGAAGATTTCTCCCGTCCCAGCTCCGGCATCGAGCAGGTGGAGGTCTGCTCCAAGTCGGGGCTCCTGGCCACGGATCTCTGCCGCGAGGCGGGGACGGTGGTTACCGACTACTTCCTCTCCCGGGAGGCGCCCCGCCTGGAGTGCGACCTGCACATCGAAGTAGACATCTGCACCGAATCGGGGCTCCTGGCCACGGAAAACTGCCCCAAGGAGAAGGTGGAGACCCATGCTTTCCTAAACCGGCCCGAGTATATCGTCACGGACCACCGCTGGGAACGGGGACCGGGGCGCGGGCCCGCCGATGCCGACCAGATGCCCCCGGAAGATATTTGCGACGTCCACAACGAGGCGCCCACCCGGATCAGGAATTTTAAAGCCACCGCCGAAAGCCACAACCAGGTAAGGCTGGAGTGGGAGACCCGGGGAGGGGCCCCGGAGAAATTCACCTTGCGGCGCAAACAGCTGGGCCGGGAGGAGGAAGTCCTGGCCACCTTGCCGGGGAGCGCCACCTCCTACCTGGACAAAAGCGTTCGCGCTGGAACTATCTATACGTACAGCCTGGTGGCCGCAAACAAGTACGGGATCGAGACGGAACCAGCCACCACCATGATCCTGGTTCCGAAGATGGATGCCCCGGGCCGCCCGCTCTGGTTCAAGGCGGAACTGGGTCAGAATGGCGGAGTCGTTCTCAGCTGGAAGCCCGCCGACAACCTGGCCGAAGAATTCGTGATTACCCGCTTCAGGCAAGGTTTAATATTTTGGTACGAAGAGGAGACCTTTACTATACCCGCCACCGGGCTTCATGAGTATAGCTACACCGACAGCAAAGGCCTCCAGGAGGGCGAGACCTACAGGTATAAACTGGTAGCCCGGAACAGCGATTCGGGCAACTCCGGGGAGATAACCACAGAGGTCAAGATACCGGTCCCGATGGTGACGCTGACCTTAAAGGTTGAGCCTGTTGGCGGAGGAAAGATTAACGGCCATAGCAGTGGATCTTATCCTAAAGGATCGGTAATTGAATTAGTAGCAGTACCAAATGAGAATTACGAGTTTGATTATTGGGAATGGAACGGCACAAAGGAATATGGGGAGGTATTTAAGCGTACTATAAACGAAAACAGTATCCTGATCGCAGTCTTTAAACCAAAGGAGGAGCCGGAGCCCCCTGAGGATCCGCCGGAGGACCCGGGAAACGGAGACACCCCGGGAGCGGCCGGTTTCCCCTGGTCCAGGGGAGCCTGGGCCCTGCTCTACCGCTACTCCTTTCCCTTCCCCTGGCTTTTCCGGCTGGCCCGGTTTTAAAAGCTTCCCCCTTTTCATGAAAAAATAGGGGCTGTCTTCTGAGACAGCCCCTTTCTTCTCGATCCTTCCCCTATCCCGCCTCTCCCCGGGGGAGGGCAAAAGCAGGCCGGCTTTGCCGGGGCCCCCCCTCCCTCCCTGCGCGGCGGGCGCTTTTCGCGGCTGCCCCCCTCTCCCCAAGCAGGGCGGGCCGTCAACCGCCGGCGCCTTCCGAGGCGGCGGCCCAGGAATACTCCCCCCGCCGATACCGGCAGCGGCGCTTCTCTTCGGGCAAGGAAAAAAGGGCCTGGCGCACGGCGTTGGCGGGCATCTGGTGCGCCCCGCAGCTCCCTGCAAAGCGCTCTTCCCCCTCCCGCTGCAGGGCCCGCCACTTTTCGGGAAACTCGGCCCGGAACTCTTCCACGATCTGGGCGGTAGTCTTATACACCCCGGGCTCCAGCAGCTTCAAAACCAGCTCTTGAATCTCGGCGTTCAACCTGCTCCGCTTCCCCTTTTCTCTTCCTTAACAGAAAGTTCCCGGGACGGCAGCCGTGCCCGGGCTTTCGCGCCTCTTAGGCACGGCACTGCTCCGGCCTTGTTTACAGCTCCAGGATGGTCACCCCATCGCCGCCCTCGTTGGGCAAGCCCCGGCGCCAGCTTTTTACCAGGGGCTGCTCCTGAAAATAGCGGCGCAGCCCTTCCTGCAGCCGCCCCGTCCCCCGGCCGTGAATTACCGTTACCCGGGAGAGGCCCGCCCAGAGGGCATCGTCCAGAAACTTTTCCACCGCCTGCAGCGCCTCGTCCAAGGTCTGCCCGCGCAGGTCGATCTGGGGAGAGACGCTCCCCTCCTTCTGCACGGTATAGCCGCCCCGGCGTTCCCGGTCCGGCTTCCCCGCCTCCTCTTCCTGCCAGCGGCCCAGATCGGCCACGGGGACCGTGACCTTCATGGCTCCTACCTGGACCAGGGCTTCTTCCCCGTCCAGGGACAAAATTTCGCCCCGGCGGTTCAGGCTGCCCACCAGGACCGCGGCCCCCGGGGCCAGACTCTCGGGGGGCAAAATCTCTCTCCGGGCTTCCTCTTCTTCTCCCGGCTGCTCCTCCGCCTCCTGGAGGCGGTGCAGCTGCCGGCGCAGCTCCTCCCCGCGGGCCAGGGCGCCGGTCCCTCCCTGGGAGCGTATCTGCCGCAGTTCGCGCAGGATCTGGTCCGCCTCTTTCCTGGTCCGGCGGAGCAGTTGCCGGGCCTCCTCCCGGGCCTGCTGCCTGATTTTCTCCCGGCCGGCGCGCAGCTGCTCCCGCTCCGCCTCCAGTTCCCGGAGAAGGCTTTCCGCCCGGGCTCGCTTCAGGGCCGCCTCCCGGCTGTCCCGGGAGAGGCGCTGCCGCTCCTCCACCAGGCTGGCGATAACCGCCTCCACCTGGGCATGATCCCGGTGCAAAAAGTTTCGCCCCCGCTCCATGACCCTTTCGGGAAGCCCCAGCTTTTCGGCGATGACAAAGGCGTTGCTCTGTCCCGGGACCCCCTGCAGAAGCCGGTAGGTGGGGGAAAGGGTCTCCTGGTCGAACTCCATGGAGGCGTTCTGCATCCCCTCTTCCACCTGGGCGAAGAGCTTCAGCTCGTTGATATGGGTGGTCACCATGGTCAGCGCCCCGCAGAGGGAGAGTTCCGCCAGGATGGCCATGGCCAGGGCCGCTCCTTCCGAGGGATCCGTTCCCGCTCCCAGCTCGTCCAGGAGCACCAGGGTGCCCGGCCCGGCCTCCTGGAGAATGCTGATAATATTTTTCAAGTGCCCGGAAAAGGTGCTCAGGGACTGCAGCAGGCTCTGCTCGTCGCCGATATCAGTGCGGATGCGGCGAAAAACGGAGAGGCGGCTATCGGGCCCGGCGGGCAGGTGCAGGCCGCACTGGGCCATAACCGCCATCAGGCCCACCGTCTTCAAGGCCACCGTTTTCCCCCCGGTATTGGGCCCGGTAATTACCATTACCCGCAGATCCTCTCCCAGGGAGAGATTCAGGGGGACGGGGTCTTCCAGCAGGGGGTGCCGGGCCTCTTCCAGGTGCAGGCGGGAAGAGCCCTGGGGGAAAAGCCGGGGGGCGGCTCCCCCCATCTCCAGACTCAGCCGTCCCCGGGCAAGGATAAAATCCAGCTCGGTGTAGATCTCCCAGTCTCCCAGAAGCTCCGCGGAGCGCTGGCCGACCAGGGCGCTGAGCTGGGAGAGGATCCGCTCCACCTCCCGCTCCTCCTGCCGGGCCAGGGAAGAAAGCTCGTTCTGCATGATCACCACCGGCTCCGGTTCCACGAACAGGGTCGCCCCGCTGGCGGATTGGTCGTGAACAATCCCCTTCAGCTGGTGGCGGTATTCCTGCTTCACCGGCAGGACGTAGCGCCCGTTGCGGATGGTAATCAGCGGCTCCTGGAGATAGCGGCTGAAGGAGGAGCGCAGGTAGGAGTTCATCTTCTCCCGGATCTGCTCCTGCAGGGCCCGCTGCTTGCGGCGCAGGGAGGCCAGCTCCGGGGAAGCCTCGTCCAGGACGGAGCCGTCGCTGTCGACGGACCTCCGCAGCTGCCGGAGCAGTTCCTCGCTCCCCTGGAGAGAGCCGGCCAGGGCGGAGAGAAGCGGGTAGAGGGCGGCGGCCTCTTCCCCCCGGAAAAACTGGCGGCAGCGCTGCACCCCCCGGAGGAAAGTGGAGACAGCGTACAGCTCCTCTCCGGAGAGCACCCCTCCCCGCCGGGCGCGCTCCAATACGGGCTCCAGGTCCCCGGTTTCGTGCAGGGGCACGGCGCCCTTGGCGCAGAGGAGACGGCCCTCGCCGGTCTCCCGCAGGAGGCGCTCCACCGCCTCCCACTGGGCAATAGGGAGCAGCTCCCGGGCCCGGCGCCGGGCGGGAGGGGTTAACGCTCCTTCCGCCAGGCGCTCCCGGATGGCGTCGAATTCCAGCATCCGGATTTCTCGATCAGTAATTACGGGGTTCAACCTTGGCTCTCCTCGATACGTATGGATTATCGGCAAGATAGAAGCGCAGCAGCCGGTCCTCGGCCCGGGAGATGCCGATGCGCCGGTCCGTCACTATGGGGCCGGGCGCCTCCCCCTGTCCCGGGCCGATCCAGAGGGGAGGTTCGGTAAGGGGGTGGTAGTTGAAGTCAGCGGTAATGGCCAGGGCCTGGCACAGCTTCCCCGGGCCGCTGGTCAAGCTTAAGGGATTGTCAATCCCGCCCCGGCGCTTTTGCATCAACTCCAGGCCGGCTACCGGCTCCAGGGCCCGGACCAGCACCGCTTCGCCCACCCCTTCCGGGGCGGTAACCACGTTAAAGCAGAAATGATTGCCGTAAATAAAATAGACATAGGCCCGGCCGGGTGGCCCGAACATGGGCGCATTGCGCCTGGTCTTTCCCCGGGAGGCATGGCAGGCGGGATCATCCCTCAGGTAGGCCTCCGTCTCCACAATTATTCCCGCCGTCAGCCCCTGGGGGCTGGACCGGTACAGCACCCGCCCCAGCAAATCCCGGGCCACCTCAACGGTATCCCGCTGATAAAAGCTTTCCGGCAGGGGCTCCGTCAAGAACCGCCGCCTCCTTTGCGCTGTTCCCGGCGCTTCAAGCATTTCTCCAGCTCCTCCCAGGACAGGGTATTCAGCAGATCTCCGGGCTCCAGGCCGCCCCGCCGGGCCGCGGTAATCCCGTAGCCCATATCCGCCATGGTGGCCACGCTGTGGGCATCGGTATTCACCGCCAGCAGCACCCCGGAGCGGCGGGCCTGGCGGTGGTAGGCCTCGGAAAGATCCAGGCGCTGGGGAGAAGCATTGATCTCCAGGATTGTCCCCGTCCGGGCTGCCTGCCGGATCAGCGCCTCCACGTCCACCCGGTAGCCGCCCCGGCTGCCGATGAGGCGCCCGGTGGGGTGGGCCAGGATATGCACCGCCGGGTGCTCCATGGCCCGGCAGATACGCTCCGTGATCTGCTCCCGTTCCTGCCGGAAATGGCTGTGGACCGAGGCGATGACCAGGTCCAGCTGGAAGAGTATTTCATCGGGCAGGTCCAGGGTGCCGTCGCTGAGAATATCCACCTCGGCGCCGGCCAGGATGCGGCAGCGGTACCCTCCTTCTTCGTTCAGCCGCCGGATGGCCTCCATCTGCTGCCGCAGGCGCTCCATGGAGAGCCCCCCGGCAATCTGCAAGGAGGGAGAATGGTCGGTAATGGCGATGTATTCGTAACCCCGGGCGTCGGCCTCCCGGGCCAACTCCTGGATGGAATCGGTGCCGTCGCTCCAATCGGTGTGCAGGTGCAGGTCGCCCCGGATGTGGCGGAGCTCCACCAGGGCGGGGAGCCGCCCTCCCGGGCCGCCTGGATCTCCCCCCCGGCCCTCCCGCAGTTCCACGGGGACCGGGTCCAGCCCCAGGAGGCGGTACAGCTCCCCTTCGCTCTTTACGGGAACCGCTTTCCCGTCGCGCCGGAGGGCATTTCCCCGGAGCTGGAAGCCCTGCTCCCGGGCCAACTTCTGGAGCTGCTCCCAGTGGGCGGGGCTGCAGCTCTCCCGGAGCAGCACCAGGGGGAACTCCTCCAGCCCTGTCAGGAGCACCCGCCCGGGGAGGCCGTAAACCGTTTGCAGAAGCAGCTCATCGGGTGCGCCCGGCTCGACGGCGCTCACCCCCGGAGCCCGCTTCAGAAGCTGCTCCAGCTTCCGGGCCAGAGCCTCCCGCTCCTCCGACCCGCCGACCACCAGCAGGAAATGGTGCACCCCTTCCGTCCCCCGCCGGACCTCCCCGGCCATGGAGACCGCCTCCAGCCCTTCCCGGCGCAGATAGTCTTCCAGCTGCTCCGCCACGGGGAGGGCCACTCCCCGGTGGTAGAGGATCTCCCCGGAGCGCGATTCCTGGAAATAGCGCAGAATGTTCTGCTCCACCACGGGCCCCAGACCGTGCAGGCTCCGCACCCGTCCTTCCCGGGCCGCCTCTTCCAGGTCCTCCAGGGAGCGCAGGTTCAGCTCCCGGACCATCTTGGCCGCTGTTTTATGGCCCACGCCCGGGATAGAAAAAAGAGCCAGCAACCCCGCCGGCACCTCCGCCTCCAGCCGGGCCAGAAGACGGCTTTCCCCGGTAGTAACCAGCTCCTCGATTTTTTGCGCCAGGGCCTTGCCGATGCCGGGCAGCTCCTGCAGTTCCCCCCGGTCGACTAACTCCTTCACAGGGCGGTTCAGCCGGATGATCTGTCGCGCTGCCCTGGTATAGGCCCGGGTTTTAAATTCGTTCTCGCCTTTCAGGGAGAGCAGCGTGGCGATCCGCTCCAGGGCGGCGGCCACTTCCCAGTTTTCCAAGTTTCTTCAGCCCGCTTCAGTATATTTTACAGGTTGGCGTTGTTTATGGCATCGTAGTAAAAGTTCATCACGTAATTCCGCAGCCCCGTAGTCACCACCGGCAGGTAGAGCTCCGTCCAGTAGCAGATCCGGGAGCCGGCTACCGCATCGGCCACCGCCTCCACCGGAATCAGGGCGGCCAGGCTGACCAGGATCACGATTATAATCAGTCCTTTCAACAAGCCCAAGCCGGCGCCGGCCAGGCGGTTCACCACCCCGATCACAGGGATCTTGTTCACCGCCCTCATCCCTTGCAGGATGAAGCGCATCAGAATCATGAAAAGGATGAAGAGCATCACGAAAGAGATGATGCCGGCCAGGGTATTCAGAACCTGCTCCATGGATATCCCCGCCCCCAGCTGTCCCGTTGCCTCCAGGTAGGGGAGGAAGGTCCCGGGATTGAGGTACTCCACCACGTAGCCGCTCAAGATCTTGCTTCCGTAAAAGGCGGCCACCAGGGCGATAAGGGTGCTAAACAAGCCCAGCAACTGCCTCACCAGGCCCTGGCTGTATCCGGCGGCGATGTAGATAACAATAATGGCGGCCAGGATCAGGTCCAACCAGTTCATTTTCTTCTCCCCTTTCAGGGTACACTAGATTTAAGCAGTTATTCGTTACCCCGCCCGGCATATCCTGCCCCCAATATGTCAGAATTTTCAATCAAGTTGACAAAGTTGACGTGCCAGGCACCGCTAAGTGCGGAGGGTGGCGCCCAGGGCGAAGAGGGCCTGCTGGATCCGGCCGTGAATCTGGTTTACCTCCTCGTCGGTGAGGGTGCCTTGGGAAGAGCGGTAGGCGATGGCGAAGGAGATGCTCCGCTTGCCCGGGGGGATCTGCTTGCCCTCGTAAAGGTCGAAGAGAGTGATCCGATCCACCAGTTCGCCTCCCGCCTCCCGGATGCAGCTCTCCAGCTCCCGGGCGGTAATCTCCCGGGGGACAACCACGGAGATGTCCCGCAGGGAAGCGGGATAGCGGGGAAGGGGCTCCAGGCGGGGCACCAGGGAAGCCCGGGAGAAGAGGAGTTCCCCGTTCAGTTCCGCCACGATCACCGCCTGGCGCAGGTCCCAGTCTGTGGCCACCTCGGGGTGCAGTTCGCCCAGGTAGCCAAGTTCCTCCCCTTCCAGGAAGAGGCCGGCCGCCCGGGTGGGATGGAGAAAGGGGGATTCCAGGGGCCGGAAATCCACTGATCCCAGGCCCAGCTTCCGGAAAAGAGCCTCCAGGACCCCTTTCACCAGGTAGAAGTCGGCCTGCCGCCCTCCGCCGGACCAGTTGGGCTCCGTCACCGCCCCCGTAGCCGCCAGGCCCAGGGTCATGCGCTCGTCGGGCAACTCCTCCAGGGGCAGCCGGCGGGGCAAAAATACCGCCCCCAGCTCAAAGAGGAGCTGGTTGTATTCCTGGTGGTTGAAGTTGTGCTGCAACACTTTGAGCAGGCCCGGCAGCAGGGTGGTGCGCATCACTCCCTGCTCTTCGGACAAGGGATTCTGCAAGGGAATGGCCCGGGCCAGCTCCGTATCCTCCCCAATGCGCAGCCGCCGGAGCAGGTTGGGGTTGATAAAGGAGTAGGTGATCACCTCGTAAAAGCCCATGGCGGCCATGGTATCCCGCACCAGGTTGTGCAGCCGCAGTTCCGGGGCCTCCCGGCACTCGATGAGCTCCCCCCGCGGCAGGGTGGTGGGGATGTTTTCATAGCCGTGCAGGCGGGCCACCTCCTCCACGATGTCTTCCTCCAGCTGGATGTCGCTCCGGCGCAGGGGTACCGTGACGGCCAGGGTGCGGTTGGGTTCCCGCTGCACGTCGAAGCCCAGGCGCTCCAGGAGGTTGACCATCTCCTCCACGGGGATCTTTTTCCCGATGATTTCGTTGACCCGGTAGGGGCGGACGGCAATGCGGCACCGCTGGAAGGGCTTGGGGTAGACATCGATTACCCCTTGCAGAACCTCTCCCCCGGCCAGCCGGGACATCAGCAGGGCGGCGCGGCCCTGGGCCTCCAGGACGCTTTCGGGGTTGACTCCCCGCTCGAAGCGCTGAGAGGCCTCCGAGGGGAGGCCGAGGCGGCGGGCGGTGCGGCGGATGTTCACCGGGTTGAAGAGGGCCGCCTCCAGGAGAACGGTGCGCGTCTCCGGGCCGATTTCGCTGTTCTCGGCACCCATCACTCCGCCCAAGGCCACCGTCTTGGAGGCGTCGGCGATTACCAGGATTTCCGGGTTCAGCTCCCGCATCTTCCCGTCCAGGGTTACCGTCACCTCTCCCGGATAGGCCCGGCGCACCACGATCCGGCCGCCCTCCAGGCGCTCATAGTCAAAGGCGTGCAGGGGCTGCCCGAACTCCCACATCACGTAGTTGGTGATATCCACCACATTGTTGATAGGCCGGATCCCGGCCTTCAGCAGCCGGATCTGCATCCAGAGGGGCGAAGGGGCCACCGCAACCTCGCGAATCACCCGGGCTGCGTAGCGCGGGCAGAGATCGGGATCCTCCACGTCGACCCGGGCGTAGTTCTCCACCCTTTCCTCCACCTCCGGCGGGTCCACGGGCGGCAGCTTCAGCTTCCCCCCCGTCAGGGCCGCCACCTCCCAGGCCACACCCAGCAAGCCCAGGCAATCGGCCCGGTTGGGAGTCAACTCCAGGACCAGAACGCTGTCTTCCAGGTCCAGGACTTCTTCCAGGGGGGCGCCCGGCTGGGCGCCGGGATCCAAGATCAGGATCCCCTCCGCCTCCTGAACCAGCTCCAGACCCAGCTCCTGGGCGGAGCAGAGCATCCCCTGGGAAAGAACTCCCCCCAACTCCAGGGCTTCCAGGGGCTTCGGCAAGCCGGGAAGCCGGGCGCCGGGCAGGGCCAGGGGCACCTTCTGCCCCTCCTTGATGTTCCGGGCTCCGCAAACCACCGCCACCTCTTCCCCGCCGCCCCGGTCCACCCGGACCAGGGCCAGCCTCTCCCGGCGGGGGTGAGGTTCGATGGCGAGAATGCGGCCCACCACCACCCCGGAAAAGAGCTCTCCCCAGGGTTCAACGGCCCCCACCTCCAGGCCGGCCATGGTCAGGCGATCGGCCAGCTCCAGCGGGGGAAGGTCAAAATCCACGTATTCTTTGAGCCAGTTGTATGGAACGCGCATGGCTATCCTCCCAGTCCGATAATCTATAATCTAGCGGAATTGCTTTAAGAAGCGCAGGTCGTTGCTGAAAAAGAGGCGCAGATCATTGACGCCGTACTTGAGCATGGCAATCCGCTCCACCCCCATCCCGAAGGCAAAGCCGGTAACGTCTTCGGGGTCGTAGCCGCAAACCTGCAGCACCCGGGGGTGAACCATCCCGGCCCCCAGAATCTCCAGCCAGCCGGTGAAGCCGCACACCCGGCAGCCTTCCCCGTCGCAGTTGATGCAGGAGATGTCCACCTCGGCGCTGGGCTCCGTAAAGGGGAAAAAGCTGGGGCGCAGCCGGATCCTTTTTTCGGGGCCGAACATCTCCCGGGCAAAGAGGAGCAGCGTCCCCTTCAAATCCGCCAGGGTAATCCCCCGGTCCACGGCCAGCCCCTCCACCTGGTGGAACATGGGCGAATGGGTGGCGTCATCGTCCCGCCGGTATACCTTGCCGGGGGCGATAATGCGCACCGGCAGGCGGGGATGGAGCAGTTCCATGGTCCGGATTTGCACCGGGGAGGTATGGGTGCGCAGCAGGAATTGCGGGGCCACGTAGAAGGAGTCCTGCATGTCCCGGGCCGGATGCTCCGGCGGCATGTTCAAGGCCTCAAAATTATAGTAATCGCTCTCCAGCTCCGGTCCCCGGGCCACCTGGAAGCCCAGCCCCGTAAAGATCTCCTTGATATCCTCGGTAACCAGGGTCAGCGGGTGCTTCCGCCCCAGGGGGACGGGATATCCCGGCAGGGTAACGTCGATGCGCTCCCTCTCCCAGCGGTCGGCAGCCTCCTTCTCCTTCAACTCCTTCTCCTTTTCCCCCAGCAACTGCTCCAGAAGGTCGCGCAAACCGTTGGCTCTCCGTCCGAACTCCGGCCGCTGCTCGGGGGGGAGTTGTCCCATGCTTCGCAGCAAAGCGGTAATCTCGCCCTTCTTCCCCAGGAAGCGGACCCTTACCGCCTGCAAATCCTGCATATCCCGGGCCGAGTCGATGGCACTCCGGGCTTCCTCTTCCAACTGTGTCAACCTGGTCAGCATAGCAGCCCACCACTCCTTTTACCGTCAAATAAAGAAAAAGCCCTCTTACGAGGGACGGAAGTACTCCTTCCGCGGTACCACCCAATTTAGCGGCTCCCACCGCTCACTCCTGATCGCTAACGGGACGACCCGTCCGCGCCTACCCAGGCCTAAGCCCTTCAGCGGGAGACTCCGGAGTGAACTTCGGCGGGAGGCTCCGTATAAGGCTTCCAGTCTGCGGCCTTATCTCCCTGGCCGTCGCCCTTCCCGCGTACTCTCTCCTTCATAGTCTTTTAGTTGTTTGATTCAAGATACTAAATTATATCATAAAGGGGCGCCGCCCTTCAAGGCTCCGCCCTCCCCGGTGTTATCGGCCCGTGACATTGCCACCACGCAAGCGGTCTGAGAGGGGTGACCTTCTCCCGGCTCAGATTAAGCACTTTTAGGGGGCATTTTCACCGGCCGCCGACTGCTTCCTCCGTCACTCCCTGTTAATTGCCGTTCAAAGCTCGCAAAGTGCCACCGTCCAAGCGGTTAAAGAGGGAGGTTTCCCATGCGCCGGGGGGATTTTGCAGGCCGCAAGCACCGGCGGCAGCAAGATTTCACTAATGGAAATTTTTCTGTCCAGGTGGTGCACATGAAGCCGGCAACTGCGCACCTGAGCCGTTGCGATCTTCTTCACATCAGACTCCTATGGAAAATGACTTTACCAGGCTTGCTCCAGGAGCTGCTGCAATTCCCGGGCCCCGGCTTCCCGCGGGTTATGCTTCAAGGAACTCGAAGGGAGGCTCTGCTCCACGATGGCCTCAAAATGCTCCGGCTTCACCCCCAGGTCGCGCAGGCGCCGGGGGAGGCGAAGCTCCTGCTGCAAGGCGATTACCTGCTCGATAAACTTTTCCGCCGCCCCGGCGCCGCCTTCCCCCCGGGGTGCGACGGCAGCCCGGAGGGAGGCGTACCGGTCTCGGGAAGTCTTCATATTGAAGGCCATCACGTGGGGGAGCAGGACCGCGCAAACCAGGCCGTGGGGCTTGCCGGAAGCCACCCCTACGGCGTGGGCCAGGCCGTGGACGGCACCCAGGCGGGCGTTGGCCAGGGCCACCCCCGCCAGCAGGGCAGCCAGGGACATGGACTCCCTGGCCGGCCGGTGCTCGCCATTTTTAAAAGTTTCCGGCAAGCCGGCCATTATCCGCTTCACGGCCTCCAGAGCGTAGAGGTCTGTCAAGGGGTTGGCCCCCCTGGAGGTATAAGCTTCTACGGCATGGGTAAGGGCGTCGAAGCCGCTGTGGGCGGTGACCGCCGGCGGCATGGATACCGTCAGCTCCGGGTCGACGACGGCCGCCACCGGCCACATGTACGGGCCGCGCACGCTCTGCTTCTTCCCTTCGTGTGTCAAAACGCTGTTGGGAGTTACCTCCGACCCCGAACCGGAAGTGGTGGGCACGGCCAGAAAAGGGCAGCCCCGCTGCTCCGGTTCCCGGCCGTAGAAATAATCCTCAGGCGGGCGGGACTGCCCGGCCAGGGCGGCTACGGCTTTCCCCACGTCGATGGTGCTTCCGCCCCCGATGCCGATGACCAGCTGCGCCCGGCATTCTTTCAGCCGCCGGATCCCCTCCCCGACCTCCTCCAGGCCGGGCTCGGGATTAACCCCGCTCATTATTTCTATTTCCAGGCCCTGTTCCTGCAGCGAGGCCAGGATCTGATCCCGGTGCCCGGAACCGGCCAAACTGCTTTTACCGGTCACCACCAGGGCCCGCCGGCCGTACAACGCCGCCTGCCGGGCCAGGCTCTCAATGGCCCCCGGCCCAAAGGTGACCCGGGTCGGCAAGTTAAAGCTGAAGTAAGACACTTTCACCCTCCTGATACCATATTTAGTTCCAGCAGCAAAGCCTGCCCAAGATGACCCCGGCTATACCGGTTATAAGGAAAACCGCCAACAGCCGCCAATATTTGAGCGCTTCCGGCTGCCATTTATAATTACTTAATACAATTACTAAAAAAGGATCCCTCTTATCGGCAACCGCCGCCTCGGGGCCTCGCGAACTTCGCGCCCCCGCTGGGAGGATTGGCCCCATTTCACCGCTGCCGGCCGCCCCGACAAGATGACGAGCCAGTTGTTGATTGAGGCATCAGGAGACATAAATTCTCTTTCCCCTTGATCCTGGCCCGATCCCATTCAGCGCACTCCCCCGCGCTGGCGCAGCGCCTCGAAAAGGATCACGCCGGCCGCCACCGCGGCATTGAGGGATTCCACCGCCCTGGAATGGGGGATGGAAAGGCTCCCGTCCGCCGCCTCTTCCAGGAGGGGAGAGACGCCGGAACTTTCGTTGCCGATAACCAGGAGAAAGGGGCGGGCCAGATTTGCCTCCCAGTAAGGCCTGGAGGCCCGGGGCGCAGCCACCAGGATCTGCAAGCCTCTTTTTTTCAGCTCCGCCAGCAGTTCCCGCGGCCGGGGGGCCGCCGCCAGGGGCAGGTGAAAAAGGGCTCCCGCCGTGGAGCGCAAGACCTTGGGCCCGTACGGATCGGCACAGCCGGGAGTATAAAAAACGGCCCCGGCTTCTACCGCCGCCGCCGAACGCAGGATGGTTCCCATATTGCCCGGGTCCTGCACCCGGTCCAGGAGCAAGGCCAAAGAAAGGGAGTCTGCCAGCAAGTCGGAAAGCGACGCCTCCCGGAAGGGCACAATGGCGGCCACTCCCTGGGGACTTTCCGTTCTGGCCATCCGGTGAAAAAGCTGGTCGGAAAGCAGCAGCTGCCGGGTTTCCCGGGGCAGCCGGCCCGCCAGCTCGCCGCCGGCCCGGCTGTCCAAAAAAGAACGGGTCCAAAAAACCGCCTGCGGAACAACCCCCGCCGCCAGGGCTTCCCGGATCAGGTGGGGACCCTCCAGGGCCAGTTTCCCCGCCCGGTGGCGGTAACGGCGGCTCTCCGCCAGCCTGATAAACTCCTTGACCTGCAGATTCTGCGGGCTCCTGACCTCCAGCAGGGACAATCAGATCCACCCCAGTTTCTTCAAGGCTTTGTTCTCGCCCACGGCCACGATCACATCCCCCGGGGCAATCTTATCTTCCCCGCCGGGAGAGATGTTGGTGTCTTTCTCTCCCCTTCTCAGGGCGATCACGTTGATCCCGTAACGGACGCGCAAGTTCAAGTCTTGCAGGGTGCGGCCCACCATCTCCTGGGGTGCCTCCACCTCCACAACGCTATAAGTTTCGGACAACTCGATGAGATCGATGATATTACGAGAAACCAGGGAATGGGCCAGCTTCTGCCCCATATCCCGCTCGGGGAAGACCACCCGGTTTACCCCGATCTTGCGCAACACCTTGCCGTGCAGTTCCGTTTGCGCCTTGGCGACGATGTAGCGGGCGCCCAGTTCCTTCAACAGGATGGAGACCATGATGCTGTTCTGCATCTCGTGACCGATGGCCACCACTACTACGTCGAATTCTTGAACCCCCAGGGCCTCCAGGGCCTCTTCGCTGGTGGCGTTGGCCGCCACCGCATGGGTAACCTTGTCGCTTATCTGCTGAACAATGGCTTCATTGCTGTCCACCACCAGAACGTCATGCCCCTGCTCATACAAGGTACGGGCTACGCTGGAACCGAAACGGCCGGCACCGATTACCAGGAACTGTTTCCTTTTCATCTTTACACCCCTTAAGGAACCGCCTGTCTCCTAATATACGGCAGGCAGCTGTTAAAATCAACCGATAAGCAGCTTCTCCTCGGGATAATGGAGGCCCTCTTCCCGGCGCGGCCGGGCCAGGGCAATAAAGAGGGTTAAAGGGCCGATGCGGCCGACAAACATGGTCGCAATCAGGGCCGCCTTGCTGACGGTACTCAACTCCGGTGTGATCCCGGTGCTCAGGCCGACGGTACCGAAAGCCGATACCGTTTCAAAAAAAAGGGCCATAAAATCCTGATTCTCCATAATGGTAAGAATTAACGTGGTCGTAAAGATTAACCCAGCGGCCGCCACTATTATCGTTACCGCTTTAAAAGTCTGGGTCAGGGGCAGGCGCCGCTTCAAGAGGACCGGCTCCTGCCGGCCCCGGATCAGGCTGACCACGGCGATGAACACCAGGGCAAAGGTGGTGGTCTTCACCCCGCCGCCGGTGGAGGCGGGGGAGGCACCGATAAACATGAGCAAAATAATTAGCAGCCGGGTGGGAATAAGCAGGCTGGCATTTTCCAGGACGCTAAAACCCGCCGTCCGGGAAGCAGCCGCGGTAAAGAAAGCAGTAAAGAGCTTGCCGCCGGTGGGCAGATCCCCCATGGTCTCCGGGTTGTTATATTCCAGGGCCAGTATGGCCAGGGTCCCGGAGAGCAATAAAACCGCCGTTATAATCACCACCAAGCGGGTATGCAGGGTTACCCGTGAGAAGCGGCACCGGTTCTGGAGCAGGTCAAAGATGACGGGAAAACCCAGGCCGCCTACGATGAACAAGAACATAAGCGTTCCATTGACCAGGTAATCCGTGGGCATGCCCGTTAGGCTCCGGTAACCGCCCATTAAATCAAAACCGGCGTTGCCGAAGGCCGAGACAGCGTGAAAGAGGGAGAAGAAAACACCCCGGGCCCAGCCCATTTCCGGCACAAAGCGCAGGGAGAGCAGGGCGGCGCCGGCCAACTCCAGGGCCACCGCCATCCGGAGCACACTCCGGATCAGGGGGGCCAGTCCCTCCAAGGTGTCCTGGTTCAAGGCCTCCTTGACCACCAGGCGCTCCTGCAAGGAGATCCGGCGGCCGAAGAAGACCACAAAGATGGTGGTGGCCAGGGTCATAAAGCCCAGGGAGCCCACAAAAATCAGGGCGGCGATGATTGCCTGCCCCAGGGGGGTGAAGAAAGTTCCCGTATCCACCACCGTCAGGCCGGTAACGCAAACGGCGGAAGTGGCGGTAAAGAGGGCATCAAGGTAGCTCAAAGGCCTGCCCCGGGAGATGAAAGGCAGGCTTAATAAAAGGGAACCGGCCAGGATAACAGACATAAAGCTTAATGCCAGTACCTGGGCCGGACGTCGCTGCTTGGGCCTTTTGCGCATGGCGGCTTATCATCGCCTCCCTTGCGTGGGCGGGACTAACTGCTGCCTTTCACGGCTGGATATTTTCCTTGGCAACCTGGACCAGCCGGTCAAAACCGGCTTTATCGTTAACCGCCATGTCGGCCAGCATTTTGCGGTTAATATCTACCTCCGCTTTCTTCAAACCGTTGATGAAACGGCTGTAGGAGAGGCCGTTGGTCCGGGCGGCAGCATTGATGCGGGCAATCCACAATTTGCGAAAGTCCCGTTTCCGCTGCCGGCGGTCGCGGTAAGCATATTGGAGGGATTTCATAACCTGCTGGTTGGCTACCCGGTAGAGCCTGCTCTTGGCGCCATAGTAGCCTTTGGCCAGCTTTAATATCTTTTTGCGCCGTCTTCTGGCGACGATACCTCTTTTAACCCGAGGCATAGCCATACCTCCTTAAATAGTTCGTCATCTGGGTTAGGGGAGCAATCTGCTGATTCTTTTGCGATCGGCCGCACTGACCAGGGTCGACTGGCGCAGCCTGCGCTTGCGACTCGGTCTCTTTTTTTGCAACAAGTGGCTGCCGAAGGCACGAAAACGCTTCACTTTTCCCGAGCCGGTCAATTTAAATCTCTTGGCCGCCCCCCGGTGGGTTTTCATCTTGGGCACTGTTGCTGCCTCCTTACTTTATTCTAAGATTTGGGTGTTAGGATCATGGTCATATTGCGTCCTTCGAGCTTGGGAAGGCGATCCACAATGGCCAGGTCGGCCACCTCTTCGGTGAGCCGCCGGCAAAGCCCCTCGGCAATTTCCGGGTGGGTAATCTCCCGGCCGCGAAACATGATCGTAACCTTGACTTTGTCCCCTTCCTGTAGAAAACGGCGGCTGGCTTTAACTTTCACCGCAAAGTCGTGTTTCTCAATATTGGGGCGCAGCTTGACTTCTTTAACGGTCACTTGCTTCTGGTTCTTGCGCGCGTCGCGCTCTTTCTTGCTCTGTTCATACTTGTACTTGCCGTAATCCATAATCCGGCATACCGGCGGACGCGCATTGGGAGCTACATTCACCAGGTCCAGTCTCTTTTGCCGAGCAATCTCCAGGGCTTTTTCCGTGCTCATAACACCCAATTGTGTTCCGTCAGTATCGATGAGTAGCACTTCTTTGGCTGCAATTTGCTCATTAACGAACAAATTTTTGCTAATGTTTTCTCACCTCCGCATTGGTTTATACAAAAGTAAAGCAGGTGGATCCACCACCTGCCAGCATACCCGTACCCGTCCCGGTAAACAGACCCTGGTAACAGCCCCGGGGGCGCCTCAGGGTGAGAAGCAGGGTGGCTTCTACTTAAACAAACCGTTCAGATTTTGCAACTAACAATATACCAAAAAAGCCCCCGCGGGTCAATCATTATTTAAAACCTTGGATAAAGCTTTCCCTGGCCATGACCTAAGAGTTGACTTTTACCGCCATTTTAATGGCGTACTCCTTCAGCTCGGAGATGCCGCTGGCCAGGGAGATCATTTTAAAAAGCTCCGCCTTGCCGCTGCTTTTCCACCAGGAGCCGGCCAGCACCGTTATGCCCGTGCCGGCAAAAGCCGAAGGGAACATGGGCGTGGAAGAACCGATCATGATTATCTCCCGGGCCTGGGGAGACATCTTTATAAGGTCTTCCGCGGTGCCGTTGATCAGGCTGGTGCCGCTAAAGAGGACCACGTCGCAGGTGAGCAGCAGCCGGGGCTGCTCCTCCATGGGAAGCACGGCGCTCCGCTCCCCTCCGCACATGGAGATGCCCTGGTCAAAAATGTACACCTGGCGGGCCCGTTGGTTGAACATCTCGGCCACGGGCTTGATATAGCCGATCATCCCCACCGTATCCGTCTCCCTTACTTCTATGCCGAAGGGGTAGCCGGGCCTTTCGGCATCTTCCAGCTCCTGCGACCGGGAGGCGGCCCCCAGGACGGCAAAGCCAATGCCCCGCTGGACATTGTCTCCTCCGGTGACGGCCCAGGCGGCGATATCGGCGGCCTCCCGCCCGATTACCTCCCGGCCAAAGGGGAAAACGGAACAGCCCGCGGGCAGGCCTTCCCTCAGGACATAAGATACCCCGATATTGCCGTTGTCCAGCTCGGCGGCAATCAGCGAGATGCCGATAACCAGGTCCCGGACGGTCCTCCCCTCCAAGTAGGGCTGGGCCGCCTTTAAAACCCTTTTCATAATCATGGGTCTTCTCCCCCTTTTCATCTCTTCCTTATTTGCCCAAACGGGCGTCCGTTCCCGAAAGGCGCCGCGGCAAAGAAAAAAATCTTTCCGCCGCCCCCGGTTAAGTTCAGCCCCCGACTTCCACCTTTCAGGCAAAAACAAACTTCCTGTTGCCTTCGAATTCGGCAACCTGCAGATCCATCTCGTAAAGGCGGGCCAGGTTCTCCCGGGTTACAACTTCTGCCGCCGGCCCCATCTTCATCAGCCGGCCTTTTTTAAACATCAGGATTTCGTCGGCAAAGGAGAGGGCCAGGTTGGGGTCGTGCATGGCCGTAATGACGCTGCATCCTCTTTCCTGGACGATCTGGCGCATCACCCTCATCACCTTGTGCTGGTTGTTGAAGTCCAGGTGCGAGGTGGGTTCATCCATGATAAAGAAGGATGCCTCCTGGGCGATGGCCCGGGCCAGGAAAACCATCTGTCTCTCCCCGCCGCTGATCTCCATGTAGCACTTCTCTTTTAAGTGCCCGATCCCGATTACCTCCAGGGCTTCCTCCGCCAAAAGGTAATCCTTCTTTTGCGGCCGCCCCAGCAGGCTTAAATGGGCATTCCTCCCCATGACCACCATGTCCAGAACGGAGTAGGGGAAGACACCGTGATGCTCCTGGGGCAAAAAGGCCATCAGCCGGGCGATCGCTTTCTTGTTCAAGTTGTGAATATCCTTGCCTTCCACCAGCACCTTCCCCAGGCGGGGCTTCAGGCTGCCGTTTAACAACCTGAGCAGGGTAGTCTTCCCGGAGCCGTTGGGGCCCAGAATGCAGTAGATTTTGCGGCGGCCCAGGGCAAAACTGCAGCCGTCGACAATGGTCTGGTCGTCCCGGTAGCCGAAGAAAAGATTGTTTGCCTCAACCGTCATAAACAAACCCCTCTATTTCCAGGCGCTCCCCCGGCCCTTGATCAACAGGTAGGCAAAAACTGGCGTGCCGATGGCCGCCGTTAAAATGCTGATGGGGATCTCCGCCGAAATCAGACTGCGGGCCAGGTTGTCCATAAGCATAACGAAGCTGCCGCCAACGAGCATGGACATGGGCAGGGAGAACTGGTGGTCGGGCCCGATTAAAATCCTGGCCATGTGGGGAACCACCAGGCACCACCCCCTCTTCCGGAAAAACCATGGCTCCGGCACAGCAGTTCCGCTGCGCTTGTCTTCTCTCTTGCGATCCCATAAAAAAACGGTTCTCCCATTGTTAATTGCTGCCTGGAAGAACCGCTCTTCCGCTATCTTTCTGCCTCCTTTCCACAATGGGAGGCTTGCCGGTTGCCCGGCAAACCCTATCGGCCCTGCAACCTGTCGTTAAACAGGTCATAGGGCTCGGAGCCATTTAAATTGTCAGTCTTATTATATAATAAAGTTTACCTTAACCAGCAATCAGTGTCAAGACAAATGCACCTGTCGGGGTGAGATAAGTCACCGTCCCCCTGGCTCACAGGGCTATCCTTTCAGCCCTTCTATAAAAGCCAGGACGTTGCCGCCCAGCACCCGGTGATTGTAGCCGCCTTCCAGAATGCCGAAGCAGCCGCCCCCGTTGCGCCGGGCCGCTTCCCTCATCAGCCGGCCCATAAGGGTATAATCCTCAGTCTTTAAAAGGCCGCCCCAGTCCTCCTGGTGATGATCAAAGCCGGCGGAGGCGGCAATCATGCCGGCATCGGTTTCTGCCAAAGCCTTCTCCACCGCTTTCAAGTACTCGCTGCGGCTTCTGGCGGGAGGATTTAAAATGTCCACGTATCCTCTCTTCCCCAAAATATTGACGTTGCCGTCTCCGAAATGCAGATCAAAGTCCAGAAGAAAGGCTTTTTTAATCTTTCCCTGGTGCTTTAACTTCTCCAGGGCGATAGCCATGTTGTTGAAGTAGCAGAACCCCCAGGAGCTGCCCGCCGAAGCATGATGCCCGGGCGGCCGGATCAAGGCAAAGCAGGGCTCAGTCAAGCCAATCTCGGCGGCCAGGATGGCACCTCCGGCAGCCAGGGCTGCGATCTCGTATACCCCTTCCCGCTCCACGAAGCGGACATGCTCCGGGGTGTGCACCCGGAGAATATCGTCTCTGGACGCCGGCTCGGGCTCAACAAAGGTTACTTTCCCCTTAAGGACCTGTTCCACCGCCCGTATCCTTCCGGCGGAGGCCGCCGGATCTGAAGCGTAAACCTGGTTGTAATCTTCGTGATAGACGACCTTCATATGGCCTCCTCGACCAAATAAATATTCTGAAGATACTATATATTTTTCTGGATAAAGCGGAAAAATCCTTTTTAAGAAACCAGGGTTAAACAGCTTGTTAAATCCTACCGCAAGCTATTTGCCCAGGAGATGGACGCAGGGGGAAAAGACGTTGGTCTTCCGGAGACTTTTCTATCCGGGGAAACGTATTGATAATGAAAAGGCCGCCCTCCTGGGGAGGCCGGCCTGGAATCGGCGATAAGCTTTATCATTATGTGCCGGCCCGGGGCCAGCAGAAAGGCCGCTTCTATTATTTTTTGGCGGCGATCTCCTCCTGCAGGCGCTCCAGGAGTTCGCTCCGGCTGCAGGCTCCCAGGTCCCCCCGGTCGCGGTGGCGCACCGCCACCTCCCCGGACTGCATCTCCCGGTCGCCCATAACCAGCATGTAGGGGATTTTCTTCATCTGGGCCTCCCGGATCTTGTAGCCCACCTTTTCGTTCCGGTCATCCAGGGTCACCCGCAAGCCCGCGGACAACAGCTCTTGAAAGACTACTCGGGCGTAATCGTGGTGCCGCTCCGTCAGGGGAATCACCACCACCTGCACCGGGGCCAGCCAGAGGGGAAAAGCGCCGCCGTAGTGTTCGATGAGCAGAGCGATGAACCGCTCCATGGCGCCGTAAATAACGCGGTGTATGACTACCGGGCGGTGTTTCTGACCGTCGGGACCGATGTAGGTGAGGTCAAACTTCTCCGGCATCTGGAAGTCCAGCTGGATGGTGCTGCACTGCCAGCTGCGCCCCAGGCAGTCCTGAATCTGGAAATCGATTTTGGGGCCGTAGAAGGCTCCTTCTCCGAGGTTGAGCCGGTAGGGAATCCCGTTGCTTTTCAGCACCTTTTCCAGGGCGGCGGTGGCCCGGTCCCACATCTCCACGGAACCCATGGCCTTCTCCGGCCTGGTGCTCAGCTCCACCCGGTACTGAAAGCCAAAAATGCTGTAAAAGCGATCCACCATCTGGATAATTCCTTTTACTTCCTCTTCGATCTGCTCGGGAAGCATAAAGATGTGGGCGTCGTCCTGCGTAAAGCTGCGCACCCGCATCAGGCCGTGCAGGGTTCCCGAAAGCTCGTGGCGGTGCACCAGCCCCATCTCGGCGATGCGCCGGGGCAAGTCCCGGTAGCTGTGCATCCGGGAACGGTAGACCAGCATGGCCCCGGGGCAGTTCATAGGCTTGATGGCGTAATCCTGGTCGTCGATGCGGGTAAAGTACATGTTCTCCCGGAAATGGTCCCAATGGCCGGACTGTTCCCAGAGCCGCCGGTTGAGAATGATCGGGGTGCGGATCTCCTCGTATCCGGCCCGCCGGTGTTCCTGGCGCCAGAAATCGGTAAGTTCCTGCCAGAGGATCATCCCGTTGTTGTGGAAGAAGGGGAAGCCCGGCCCCTCTTCGTGCAGGCTAAAGAGATCCAGGTCGCGCCCCAGCTTGCGGTGGTCGCGCTTCTTGGCCTCCTCCAAGAGGCGCAGGTGTTCCTCCAGCTGCTCCCGGCTGGGGAAGGCCGTCCCGTAGATCCGCTGCAGCATGGGGTTGCGCTCGTCGCCCCGCCAGTAGGCGCCGGCCAGGCCGGTGAGCTTAACGGCTTTTACTTTCCCGGTATCGGTAAGATGGGGCCCGCTGCAAAGGTCCACAAACTCGCCCTGGCGGTAGCAGGAGATCACAGCGTCCCCGTCCAGGTCGGCAATCAACTCCAGCTTGTACGGCTGGCCTTTTTCCCTAAAGAACGCCTCAGCTTCCTCCCGGGACATGACGCAGCGCTCGATGGGCAGCTTCTCCTTGATGATCTTCTTCATCTCCCGCTCAATCTTCTCCAGCTCGCCGGCGGTCAGGGGCTCCTCAAACTCAAAGTCGTAGTAGAAGCCGTTCTCAATCGCCGGGCCGATTCCCAGCTTAACCCCGGGGTACAGCCGCTGGACGGCCTGGGCCAGAATGTGGGAGGCGCTGTGGCGATAGATGCGGGCGCCCTCTTCGTCTTCAAAATAGAGGAAAGAAAGTCGACAATCGTCGTACAGGGGGGTGTTCAGGTCGCGCTTCTCTCCGCTAACGACGGCCGCCAGGGGTTCTTTTTGGCCATCGCCTTGCTCCCGGTATATCTCCAGGGGGGTAACTCCCGCCGGGTACAGGCGCTCCTGGCCGCCATCGACGCTAACTTTGATCTGTTCTGCCACGACAACCCCTCCTTCTCCTTGCTGGAACACAATCTAATCATACGGCTTGTCCCTGGTACTGTCAAGAGAAGGAAGGGCCCCGCCCTTCCTCAAGCTTGTTCCGGAAACTTAACTTTTGCTGAACTGAAACTTAACTTTTATCCCCGGTTATTAAATGGTGAAATACGTCCAGGCGGCAGTAGGAACAGTTGTGACAAAAATGAAGGCGGCGGTCGAAGATGCGTCGCAAGGTATCCGCCACCCGGGGATATCGGTGCAAAACGTTCTGGTGAAGGATAATCTGGCGGGGAGCCACGGTAACCAGCATGCTGGCCAGGACATCTTCGTAGTCTCCGTCTCCGGCCAGGTAGTCCAGGTCGAATTCCTCCCACTCCTTGGGATCTACCTTTTGAAACCACTGGTCGGTAATCTGAAAATCTCCCCGCCCGTCTATGGCCAGGTGTACCGTCTCAATTTTTGGCTCCTGCAGCTCCAAGAAGTATTTTAGGAGACGAACAAATTCGCGGTATTCCTTCTCCGAAAGAAAATCCTCCACCACTTCCTCCATTAGGCTGTACAGCTCTTCCCGGTAGTCCGGAAGGCGGAAAGGCACAAAGCCTTCTATATTTAAGTAACGGTCTTCATGCAATAAATATTCCCGGAGCCTCTGCCTGATCCGCTCCTGGAAACCGGTTCCGCATAGCCGATGCTTGCTGCGAACCAGGGCGGCAATCTCCCCACGCTCTTTCCTGGGCAGGTCGCTGAAACGGAAGCGCAGGTAGTCCTCCAAAAGCAGCGGGCTAAGATCGCTGACCAGATACTGGGCAATGGAAAAAGACAAAAGTTCGGTCATCTGGTGAATCCACTCCTGGGGAGGATCCGCTTCCCGGGGAGATAAGAAGAGAATCTTTTCGGGTCCACTGCTGGGCAGCCAGTTGCAGTAGTAATCCAGGCTGCTATTTAAAGAAACGCTTTGCTGCCGAATTCTTTGCACCAGGCACTCAGGCAAACGTTTGACCACAATAAGAAAAAAAATCACCGGCCTTTCCTCCTCTCTAACCTATTATATGAAGGAAGGCGGCAATGTAATACTTTATATACTATAACCCCGGCTATAAGCGGAAACCGGCAGGGGAGAGGCGGGCCGCAGCCCTCCTGCCGCAAGGGACGGAAAATGGACGGAAGCTCCCGGATCCAGGGTTCCAGCTTCCCGGTGAAAAGCTATTTTTTAAACAGAAGCAGGTACTCGTGAACCTTGTTTACGCGGAATACCGAGGGATAGCCCAGGGGGCGCAGGTTGTTGTATTCATGGCGGCGGTCCCAGATAATCAGGTCGTCCAGGGTAAAGCCTCGCTCCTGGAGGACCCTGGCCAGATCCATGTGCAGGGGGTAGAAGCGGTTCTTTTTGCGCAGGTCCATAACCACCACGGCCAGGTACCTCCCTGCTTTAAGCACTTCCCCCACCAGGCCGAAGACCTCCCCCAGTTGCTGCAGGAAAAGGGCATAGTCTTCCGTCAGCCCCAGGTCTCCCTCCCGGTCCCCGTAGCAGCGCTGTTCCTTCCGGTCGGCGGTGCGCCTGGCGGTCAGGATATCCCAGTAGGGAGGCGAGGTCAGGACAAAATCGACGCTGTCTTTTTTCAGGTAGCGCTTCAGGTGGCGGGCATCATCCTGGTACAGCCGCGGCGGCGGAGCCAGGCCCCCGGCGGCCGCCCCTTCTCCTTCTGCGGCCAGTCTTTCCCGGAAAAGCTCCAGGTAGTGGGGGTAGAGCTCCGTCCCTACCCCGCAGCGGCCCAGCCGGGCGGCGGCGATAAGGGTGGTTCCCGTTCCGGCAAAAGGATCCAGGACCAGCTCCCCCGGCCCGGAAGTAAAGATCTGAATGCACCGCTCCGCCAGTTCCAGAGGGAAAGCCGCGGGGTGTTTCAGGCGCAGCTCCCCGGGCGACTTCTTGATATCGTTCCAGACGCTGATGCTGTAGCGGGTCCAGGTTTTCCCGTCCAGCTGGTTGCAGCGCTTTCTCGTTCCGGCGATTTTTACCATCCTCTCCACCAGGATTTAACGGCTGTTCGGGTATTCGTTAACGGGAAAAGCTTTTCCTGCCCCCTGCCCCTTCCTCTCCCGGCCCAGCCGGTCAACTCGCTCTCCACCCGGCAGGGTTTCGCCGGGAGGAAAGCCGTCCCTCTTCGGGAAGGATTGGCAGAGAGCAGACCGCTCGTAGGGTGACCATATCACAGTCAAAGATAGGCGCGGCCGGTTCCGATTGTCAGGCAAGCACCGTTATGCTATAATCTCGATAGTTGCACCTGGAAAGGATATCGGGGACAGTGAAAACAGCCGGTGCGGGTAGCAGGTTAACCCGCTTTCTTTCTTTAAGCTACGGCCTTATCCCGGGACTCTTCCTTCTTAATTTTATCTATCCTTCCTCCTGGGTCCAGGGGGCCCTGGCGGCCTTGACCACCGCTACCCTGGCCGCTACCCTGGTGGCCCTGAAGAACATTTTTGCGCCCATCTCCGCGATCCTGCTGCTGCTGGGAGCCTGGAACCTCTGGCAGCAAGGCCTTCCTTTCCAGGACTGGCTGGGCGCCGTCATCGGAAAAGTGGACCTATTCTGCCTGCTCCTGGTCCTGCGTTTTTTCGAGTTCCCCATCCAGCTGGGAAACTACAACTATCACGTTACCGACTTTGCCCTGCGCAAGGTTAAAACGGGGCGCCAGTTTTTTGTCCTGTCCACCCTGGTCACCTATATCTTCAGCATCGCCAGCGATTATGCCAGCTTCCAGATTATCTTCTCCACCCTGAAGGAGAGATGCCGGGAGCTGATCCCTTCGCCGGAGCGGTTCCTCACCGCCGTCATCAAGCGCAGCGTGGGGCTCTCCCAGATGATCTCCCCCGTCTGCCCCACCCTGGCCCTGGTCCTGACCTTAAGCGGCATCACCTGGATCGACTATGCCCCTTACGGCGCCCTGGTGAGCGGGACCGGCCTGCTCCTCTCCCTGGTCTCCGCCTGCTATCTCAGCCCCGCCTTCAGGAATTTGCGGGATCTAAAGTTTGAACCGGGATCCGGGGCGGCCGGGGAGAAGCCCCAACGCCGGCGGGTGGTGCAGTTTTTTGCCATCATGATCGCCATTATTGTCCTGATTGTTCTCCTGGACCTGAAAACGGGACTTAACATGCTCCAGGTGCTCTTCCTGGTCTCCCTGATCGTGCCTCCCCTCTGGTCCCTTCTCATCGGCCGGCCCAGGGAATTCGGCCAAAAAATAAGCCGCTTCTTCACGCGCGATGCGGCTGACTTCTCTACTATCTTCGCTCTGGTTATCAGTGCCGGCTTCCTCTCCGGTACCTTGGTACCGGAACAGTTTCAATTCTTGCAGCATTTGCTTCAAGGAGAAATGTGGCTGGCGGTGGTCATCATTCCCCTGACGGTGATCCTCCTGACCCTGCTGGGGATAAACGCCTTCATCGGGGTGGCCATCGTGGGCGGCGCCGCCGGCCTTCTGCCCCTGGAGATCCCTCCGGCCGCCCTGGCGCTGGCCTTGATCAGCGGGGCGGTCACCGCCAATATTGTATCGCCCTTCTCCGCCTCCAGCCTGATCATGTCCAACCTTACCGGTAAACCGCCTCTTACCGTCAGCTTCAGGTGGAACGGGCTCTACAGCATTGCCCTACTGGCCTGCTCTCTTCTGATCACCCTGCTCATTATGTAGCAGGGCATTCATGCTGCCGCTGCGTACCCCTTCCAGGTCCAGGGTGACATAGATAAAACCCAGTTCTTTCATTTTGTCCACCACCTCCCGGCCATGGGCCAGCAGCCGCGCAAACTGCCCTGCGGGGACCTCGATGCGGGCAATGCCGTCGTGCTTGCGGACCCGGACGGGATTGCAGCCCAGGGCGGAAAGGAACTCCTCCGCTTTCTGAATATCTCTTAACCTTTCCGGGGTAATCTCCTGGCCGTAAGCAAACCGGGAGGCCAGGCAGGCGCCCGACGGCTTATTCCAGGTGGGGAGCCCTCTTTGGCGGGACAGGTAGCGGATCTCATCCTTGGTGAGGCCGGCCTCCAACAAGGGGCTGGCCACCCCCAGCTCCCGGGCGGCCCGGGCCCCGGGGCGGAAATCGAAGCGGTCATCGTAGTTGGTGCCGTCCACCACCCGGCTTAAGCCGTGCTCCCGGGCCAGTTCCTGCAGGCTGGTATACAGGTGCTTCTTGCAGTGATAGCAGCGGTCCGGGGGATTCTGCCGGAAGACGGGATTGCTCAACTCCCTGGTATGCAGCGAAACCCAGGGTACCCCCATCTGCCCGGCCAGCTTGCAAGCCAGGCGAGTTTCCCGCTCGGGATAGAGGGGGGAGACGGCGGTAACGGCCACCACCCGGTGGAGATCTTCCTCGAAAACCTCTGCGGCCACCTTAAGCAAAAAGGTGCTGTCTACTCCCCCGGAGAAGGCAATCAGCACACTATTCATTTCCTTGAGGATCTCCCTTAACCGGTTCAACTTGGCCAGGGCCTGCTGTGCGTCTACCGCCAGTTCCACCAGTTCAACACCCCGCCTCCCTATTAATATGTTGGCTAAAAAAAGAAGACCCCAAAGACCAAAAAAAGAAAACCACCTAGAGCTGAAGCTCCACGATATCGCCGTCTTCCAGGATGTGATCCCTGGGGACGGCCTGCCCCTGGAACCTGGAAGAACCCCAGACCAGGGCGCTTTTCAGCCGCCGGGGGAAATCCCTGTGCACCTCCGCCGCAAAGTCGAGCACGGAGCTGCCCCGCTTCAATATAAAGGGCTTCTCCTTGTCCGCCGGGCGTCCGGGGGCTTTGCCGTAAACCCGGATCACATTCAGGATCTCGAAAAGCCGCTTCCTCAATTCTTCCAGGCCAATCCCGCTTTCGGCGGAGACGGCCAGGATCTCCAGGTCTTCTTTTAACTCCCGGAGCACCTCCAGGTTTTCGGCGGCTCCGGGCACATCCACCTTGGTGGCCGCCACCAGGAAGGGGACCGGGGCGACGATCTCCCCCTCCTCCGACAGGTCGATCACTTCCCGCTGTTGGAGCATCTCCAGCAGCTGTTCCAGCTGTTCCAGGCATTCCTCGCTGGAGACGTCCACCACCAGCAACAGGGCATCCGCCTCTTTAAAAGTGCCGATCAGACCGGGGGGAACGTTATCCGGAGCAATCGGCGGGGTATCCACCAGCTGAACATAGGTATCCTCGTACGGCATCATCCCCGCCACCGGCAAGGAGGTGGCAAAAGGGTAGTCGGCCACCTTTACCTTGGCCCGCGTCAGCACACCCACCAGGGCTGACTTCCCGGTATTGGGATAGCCGGCCAGGACGATCTGCCCCGCCCCCTGCTTTTCAACGTTGAAGGGGTTGTAACCCCTGGTTTTGCTCTTCTTTTTGCCTTCCTCGCGCAGCCTGGCAATCCGCCTCTTGATATCCGCCTGCAGCTTCTCCGTTCCCTTGTGCTTGGGAATTACCGCCAGCATCTCCTGGAGAGCGGCGATCTTCTCCTCGGCAGTGCGGGCCCGGCGGAATGCCTCCTCGGCGGCATGATACTGAGGAGTAAGATTGGCAGGCACGGCAAACCTCCCCTGAGATCTTAAAATAATTGTAATCAATGGGATTATAAAGATCAATACACCGCCACCCTCAGCCGTTCCCCACCTTCCCTATCGCCATCGCCGGCGCTGGACAGCCCCTGCCGCCCCACGTGGAAATTAAGTGCTTTTTCATCAAATGAATGTTTTTGGGTGATGGAAATAAAATAAAGATCTTTTAAATCTACAGCAGTAAAAAAATACGAGGCCCGTAAAAGCCCCGTATGAACCAGCGGTTTTTATGGTGCGCCCGGGAGGTTTCGAACCTCCGGCCTCCTGCGCGTCAAGCAGGCGCTCTCCCCCTGAGCTACAGGCGCACTTTTTGCTTTTCCGTTAACCATTGTAGCACCAGCAGCGGAGCCGTGTCAAGGCAAAAGCTCCTCCAGCGCCGCCCGGTAAACATCAAAGTCTTTCTCGCTAAACAGAACGAAGCGCACCAGCTTTACCGGGCCCGGGTTGCCCTGCAGGAAGTCCCGCACGGCCTTCAGGGAAACCTCTGCCGCCTCCTGAATGGGGTAGCCGAATATGCCGGTACTGATGGCCGGGAAAGAGATGCTCTCAATCCCGTGCTTAGCCGCCAGCTCCAGGCTGTTCCGGTAACAGGAAGCCAGCAGTACCGGGTCCTGCGCCGAACCGCTGTATATCGGACCCACTGTGTGGATTACATGCTTGGCCTTGAGCCGGTAGCCGCCTGAAATTTTCGCCTCCCCGGTCTCACAGCCGCCCAGCTTCCGGCACTCTTCCCACAATTCCGGCCCGGCGGCGCGGTGTATGGCGCCGGCCACTCCTCCCCCCGGCGCCAGCTGCTTGTTGGCCGCATTAACAATGGCCTCGGTATCCTGCTGTGTTATATCGCCCCGGACAATTTCCAGTACCGCTTGTCCAATATTTTTTCTTAAGATTTCCATATCTTCACCTCCGCCCATTAATTCCCTTTCGGGCAGGGTTATTCCTCTTTTAAAGTATTGTTCTTGCCTTTTACCGCTACCGGCGACTGGCGGCTGCACTCATACCCCTGCTCCTGGCCTGAACCGCCGGATTTTAAAAACCGTTTTTTCCCAACCATTTTAAAGTTATTATGGCGGCGCCGGTATAAAAACATGCACGAGAAGCCTTGATTGACGCGGGGTTTTCGGGTTATAATTAGTTGAACGCGCGCCTGTAGCTCAGGGGACAGAGCAACGGATTCCTAATCCGTGTGCCGCAGGTTCGATTCCTGCCAGGCGCACCACTTTTTTTTATAGGGGTTTTCAACTTTCCGAAACACTGTATGCATTGCCATCAGCGTGCCCTCCAGATGATGCAGGAGGGTTTTTATTATGTTCAATTATGACCTTACCAACAGTTATTGTTCTTAAAGAGAGCACAGAGGCTGTCTGAGGAAACTTTGTATATCAAGGAGATATGCTTTCTATTTATCCAATATACAACCATACCAGACCATACCTGCCAGATGTGCCGGTGTCTCAAGGATGAGACAAAGTCACCGTCCCCCTGTCTCACCGGATGAGACAAAGTCACCGTCCCCCTGGCTCCCCGTCCCTCTGTCTACCCCTGTCTCATTCACAAAATATCACGATAACTTCTCATTAATACCTAAACCAATAAGAGCACTCTGGGAGGCCACTCTAACATCTTTGCATATTTTTAGATATGAGGATCTACAGTGACAAAGGGAGCGGTCTTCGGTGCGCGCTTATGGCACCTATTTGAATTCACCACGTGTATAGAGGAAAAATGTAAGGAAGAGCAGGAGAACCATATAAACTGATACATACAAATACCCGTGGGGGAGGATTAAGTTAAGAAAGGGTAAATGAGCTAAGCTGTCGGGCAGCGGCTTGTCGCTATTCCTCGTGTTTACTTTTGATGCCGACCTACCGCCCCGGCTTATAGCCGATCCGCCGGGGTTAATTTTGCGTTAAGAGAAATATTCCGAGCACTCACTGACGCACCGGCTGCCGGATCCCCCGCCCACGAAACATTTTGCGTTTAGAAAAATATAGCAGGAGAACCGTTACTGTGATATACCGGTGGATTGTTAATCTTGATGCTTTTTATGTACGTTACTGCATCTCTTTTCATATATTAGATATCAGATGGCGACGAGGATAACGGTTAACGGGTCGAGGATTCTCCCGGGGAGTGGAGCTGCCATTAAAAAAATACTTGTTTTAAATCACTTTCATACGAAAAATCCGCCGGTTACCGGGGGCGAAATTAGATATTTCCACATTTACAAGGAGCTTAGTCAATATTTTGATATTACTCTCTTGTCCCAATCCGGCGGCGGCAGAACTATCTCCTATTCTCCCTCGTACAGGGAATGCCGGGTCCCCATGGACTACCGCCACAAACAGGTGCTCGGGAAGCTAATGAAGGAGTTGTCAAGCAGCCGCTCCGGGTATGAAATCAACTTGATCAAAAACATGGTACTGGCCAAGTATCCGACGGTGTACAAGAGGTATTTTGACCACTTGTCCGCCTCCAGCGACATTATCGTTCACGAATCCCCCTACCTGGTGGAATACGACCAGGAGCTGGGGACAGGTAGCAAACCCAGGATCTACAACAGCCACAATCACGAGTTCCTGCTGGCTCAAAATACCTGGAAAAACCAAAAAGCCCGGGAATACCTTCCGCTCCTATACCAGCTGGAGAAGAAGCTGGCCACCCGCGCCGACTTGGTCTTTGCTCCTTCGCCCCAGGATAGGGAGAGCTTTATCGCCCTATACAACCTGGACCCGGGAAAAGTAAAAGTGGCGCCCAACGGAGTTAACCCCCGCCAGTGGCTGGAAAGGCGGGATTCTTCTCGGAACGGCTCAAACGGCCGGCTTAAGGCCCTTTTTGTCGGCGCCAACTACCCTCCAAATATCGAGGCGGTTGACTACATTGTAAACCACCTCGCCGCCAGGTGCCCAAAAGTGGAGTTTCTGGTTGCCGGGGGTTGCTGCAAGCCCTTTCTCCGGGCAGCCAGGCCCAACGTCAAGTTAATGGGGCCGGTGAGCCACCGGGAAAAGCTTCATCTCTTTGCCGCCGCCGACCTGGCCGTCAACCCTGTCCTTTCCGGGGGCGGCACCAACTTGAAGACTCTGGAATTCATCTCCGCAGGCCTCCCCCTGTTTTCCACGGAATTTGGGGCCCGGGGGTTGAACCTGGTCGATAAAATACACTACGTAAAAGCGGAGCTGGACAATTTCCCGACCAAAATCAATGCGCTTGGCCACTGCCGCAAAATGTTGGCCGAGATGGCTGAACGGGGCCGGCAATACGTTAATGAACACTATTCTTGGGGTGCCATCGCCAAGAGAATAAAGGACGAACTGGATCCCCTGCTGGTGGGCTGAAAATGGAAAAAGTATCCGTGATCATGGCCGTTTACAACGGTGAAGACTACCTGAAAAAATCCATCGAGAGCATTTTAAGGCAAACTTATCCGTACTTTGAATTTATTATTGTAAACGACGGTTCCAGCGATGCTACCAAAAATATTCTCAACAGCATAAAGGACCCCAGGGTCAAGGTTTATCACCTCAATAAAAATTACGGCGTCTCTTACGCACGAAATTACGCCGTCAAAGAAGCAAAATGCCGGTGGATAGTCCTGCAGGATCATGACGACATCAGTGCCCCCGACAGGCTGGAAGTGCTGATGAATTATATAAATAAGAACCCGGAACTCATTTCGGTCTTGTCCATGTTCCAGCTTTTCGAAGAGAAGGTATCCGCCAAGGGACGCTCTCTAAATCTTATGGCCAAGGGGCCGTATTTCACCAGGAAGCAGCTGAGAAGCAGGAGATTTTACTGCCCCTGGATCTGCTTCGGGTCAGCGGCCATATCCCGGGAAGCGTTTTTGCAAGCGGGGGGCTACGACCACAATTGCAAGCTGGGCGAGGATTTTGACCTGTTTTTAAAATTAATGGAATTGGGCCCCGTAGCAATGATTCCCCGGGTCCTTTACCGGTACCGTTTCAACCCCAACTCCACCTCCCGCCGGAACCGCCCGGAAACGCGCAGCGCCATCATCAAAATAGCGTTAAAGCATATCATAAACATGTTTCTGAAACGGGGGCTGAGGCCCTTCTTCGCCTTTTTCGGCTCGGCGTGGGACTGCTACAACCTGGCCGCTTACGTGGGCCCGGAAATCGGGCTGGAGGTTAAGCTGTGCTTCGAAAGCGGCAGCCCGAGGGATCTGGCCAAGGCTTTCGCTCTTTATAAACAGAAGAAGGTTAACGGCTTCATTGTCCTGGGAAGCAGTGTCAAGAGCCGGCAAACGATAAGCTGGCTGCTCCGGCAGGGGATGACTTTGAATGTGAACCTGTTTCACCTGAAGCCTTTCAAGAAAGCAAGAGCCCTTTCTTACTGGGGTCCAACTAACTGGCAGCATCGAGCTTTCTCCCAGTACGAGTAAAATAACCCGCCCATACTTTTTTCTTGAACACAAGCCCTTTTATATGTCCGGGCTATTTTACATCTCTTTACGTGCTTAACTTTAGAAAATGCAGAACTTCCCCGGGTACTTCCCTGTCAACGTATATTATCTGGATTTTTTCCGTAAAAGCGCCCCCTGCTTCTCCTTTTAACTCCCCTTTTGAAAAAGGGCGGAGGGATTTTCCACAAGGCGGCCGTTTTTGCTTTTAAGGATTGCAAAGCTTTCTTCTTTTAATGGCACCTCCAGCGCCGCGGCACCCGATAAATAAAGTTTCTTTGAAAAATCACCCTGAGGGTGACGACTTTTTTTAGGAAGTTTGTCAGAATAACTCTAGTAATGCAGTTAAGGGCAAGCTGGGAACCGGCGGCAGGGCAGCCCGAATTCTTTTATTTACTGCCGCAGCATGGCGGCCCGGTCCTGCATTCCCAAGCAAAGCCCGAAGCTGCTCTCATGCCATCGAGGAAAAGAGGGGGACAAGCGTTTTGGGAGTGATCCCCAGCTTGGTGTTTTTCCCGTCGAAGGAGGTGGTTTGCGGCTCCTATTGAGCCAATGAACTGGAGGACGGGAAGTTGCTTAAAAACTGCAATTAAGTATAAGTAAAGGAGTAAAAGGGAGGTTTGAAATGAAAGAGAGGCGTTTTACGTTTACTGTTCTAGCGGCCCTGGCTATCCTTCTATTGGTGCTGCTGGCAGCCCCGGCCGCAGCGGCTGACGGCGATGTTTACCTTATTGACCAATTCGGTACTACTGTGGGTACTTACACCAGCATTAAGGCTGCGGTCAATGACGCCGATGAAGGGTATACAATCCTGGTCTCCCCGGGAACGTACAACGAAACCGGCGTTGAAATTAACAAGGAAAATATAACCCTCAAAAGTACCGGCGGCGCCGACGTTACGATCATTGATAGCCGCAGTTCCGTTTCTGACCCCGATGGCACCACCTGCCTAAGGTTTTCTGCCTCCAGCTTTTCCGTCGAAGGGTTTACCTTGTACAGCAATCAGAATGGCATCTACTCAAGCATTGCCTTAAATAACGGAAAAATAACGATTAAGGACAATATCATCAGGTGCTACGACGTTGACGATACTAGCCCCGGCCATGGGATCGGCCTCATAGTGAACTCTGCTGTGGCAGCCGTTGATACCGAGATCGAGATTACCGGGAACGACATCGCTGCCAGTGGTCGTAATAATGCCGCGCTCCATTTGGAAATGAACCTGGTTCGCTCACGAGTGGTAATTTCCAATAATAATATCTCCGACTCTTACCGAGGCATCTTTCTTAGCCGTACAGTCGGCTATCCCGGCTATGAAGATCCTGAAGGAGCGAAGCCCGAGCATGCCTCGGAGGTGGTGATCGAAAACAATACCATCAAAAAAATCAGCGGTCCTGGTTCTGACATTACCTTGAATGGAGGAATATCGGTATATGCCGTAAGTTACGGCAGCGTTCATATCCAAGGAAACGAGCTGGTCGACTGCCGCCGGGGTATTGCAGTAGGCTATTGCGGCAACGCCGGCGCTGAAACAGATGTCCAGATTCTCAACAACAAAATTTCCCTCAGCGAATCGCCTCCCGATTGGAACTACGAAACCGCAATCTACGTGAGTGCGCCGGAAAGAGTCTTCCGCATCGAAGGGAATACCATCAAAGGCCAGCCCGGCTACTATTACGATGACGGCATCTACCTGGGATATATTGGTTATTATGTTGATAAATTCGAAGGGTATGTCCTCAACAATGAGGTTTCCTACTGCCTAAAAGGTTTAACCAACGAGGACTTCTGCTTAAAAGATGGTGATGGTTCTCTCTACGTCAACGACAATGTATTTACAGACAATGACAGCGGGATCCACTTTAAAGAAATTTATTATGATGAAGACCCCGACGAACCTTACTACTTCATGGGATACCTGGAAATAAAGAACAATGTTTTTAAGAACAACAGGGGCGGCTTAGTACTGCCCGTCCTGGATTACGAGTTGTCTCCCGTTTCGGTCCTGGCTGAAGGCAACCTCTTTGAGGGCAATGCAAGCGGCCTCTATCTGGAAGCCGAGACCTGGCTGGGTGGCTCCGAAGTGCTTATTTGGAACAATTATTTCAAGGACAACGAATCCGGCATCGATTGTATGAAGGTCAGCCCCAGCGTAAAGATTTACTTGAATGCTTTTACCGGGAACGACCGCGGCCTTTACTATCTTGAAGGAAGCACCCTAGATGCCCGCTTTAACTGGTGGGGCTCCCCGGGCGGCCCAACCATTGAGATTGGGAGTTATAACCCGTTTGCCGCCACCAGCCTTGCCGGCCTTGTCGAAAACGGCGGCAGCACCACCGGGGACGTATTGATCATGGCCTACGAAGACGCTGTCCTCTACGATCCCTGGCTGGCCGCCCTGGAATTGAATCCCGCTTCTGCAACGGCCAAGGTAAACAGTACCCACACGATTACGGTGTCGCTGCTGGATAACAAGGACGAAATCGTCGACCTGGCCGACCTGGCTCTTGCCATCAGCATTGCCGGGACCCACAAGCTGGATGACAACACCGCTCTTAACCTGGGGCAAAGCGAATGGGGCTATAAGGGCACCGCTACCGGCAGCGACGAGATAACCGCCACCGTTCTCTTTGCCGGTCTTGACGCCGGACTTTCAGGGAAGGCATCGGTAACCTGGGAAGCTGCACCCGTAGAAGAAACTGACAAAGAAGAATCGCCCTCAGGGCAACTGCCCAGAACCGACGGCGGCTTCCCCTGGCTGATGGTAGGCGGGATGCTGCTGCTGGCCGGGGCAGGCACCGCCTCCAGAAGTAGAAGAAAAAAATAACCCGCTAGTTAAATAAACTAAAAGAGGCATAGCAGGGGATGTTCCGCGATTGGAAACATCCCCTGCTTATTTGATGTTTTCCTTCCGAAGGAAAGTATACCGTTGCCTGTTCAGGGAGATCCTCCGGGATAGCCGTGGAGACTGCCCGCCGGTTTGCATCGGTGGGGAGCTTGGCCGAATGCCTGACGGCACCGCCATGGGTCAACTCCACTTAAGGGAAAAAGGGGTTGTTCGGCAGCCTGGCCGGCGGCCCGGGGGAGGCCCTTTTCCCTCTTGCCGGGACGATATAGGCAAATTGACCCCTCTTCTTAATCATGTACTTATCCTCTCCCCACCGTTCAATCAACCGGGGGTAAAGCCATTCCTTCAACTCCCGGTATTTGGGCAAGTTCTCCGGCCGGCTCTGGTTGTCATCGTGTTTTCGCAAATTATACAGCACCCGGTTAAGGCGGCAAAAAGAATAGCCGGCTTCCATAAGCCTGATCACCATTTGCCTGTCTTCCATGTAGCGACCCTGGAAGGGATCGGCCGTTGACCAGCCGCCCACCTCTTTTAGGGCGGCCGTCCTGTAAAAACGGGGACGGGGCACCGGTTTAAACGTACACTCGCAAAGGCTGTTTATGGGCAGCGACCTCTTAAGCCTGCTCCGCCAGCGGCCGTTTATTAGCCTCCACACCTGCCAGTGCCCGTAGAAAAGGGCCACGTCTTCGGGCTTCCCAACGGCATGCTCCAGCAGCCGTTCTATGGCGTCCTTCTCCAGCCAGTCATCGCTGTCCAGCTGCAGGAAGAAGGGAGTCTTCACCAGCTCCAGGCCCTGGTTAAGAGCCTTGGAAACACCGCCGTTTTCATCCAGCCTGACGTAACTGATCCGCTTATCCTTCAAATAAGGATCTACAACCGCCGGGGTGGCATCCGTGGAGGCATCGTCAACGATAATCAAGCTCCAGGCGGCAGCGGTTTGGACAACAACGCTGTCGATGGCCTCCTGGAGGTACTGCTCCCGGTTATAAGTAGGTATGACTACGGTAACCATCTTCTTTTCCCTGGCTTTCCAAGGCCGGAGCAGTTTGGCCTCCCCCATGCTTGCAGTCATCTCCCGCCGGGCCGCGCGCTTAAGCATTTTCTCCAAATTCACTTACGGCCCTTTGGACCTCCTCCAGCATAACCATTGTCTTTAAGGCAATCTCCTTGTTGGCGGCGGGCTCAATGTTTTCGGCCACACAATCCAAAAAAGCAGCTGCCTCGGCAGTTAAGGGCTCCTCTTCTTCCACGTGCAGGAGTTCAAAGCGATGCCTCTTTTTATCCAACCGCAAGAGACGATCATCGATCCAGTAATACACTTCGCCCCTGGAAGTAATAATCTGCAACTGCTTGCTCTTATGGGGGTGGACCCGGTTGACGCTTATTCGGCAAGGGAGCGGATCGTGGAAATAGAGTTCCAGGTCAATAAGATCCAGCCCGGTTATAACGGGCCTCAGATTGCTTGCTTTAATCGCCCGGGGCAGCCGGCCCGTAAGCCCATACAAAATCGCCAGTTCGTGGGAGAGCAGGTTTAAAACCAGGTCTTCGTTGAAGCTTCCATACTTAAGCCAGGAAAAACTTAGCTGAACCGGGGGATCAGCTTTTATTATTTCTTTGATGCAGCCGTAGCACGAACTGTAGAGAAAGATATGGCCGACGAATAAAACCTTGTTTCTGGCCAGCTCAATTAGCTGTCTTGCTTCTTCGAGGCTGCCGGCCAGGGGCTTCTCCACAAAAACCTTCTTGCCGTGCAAGAGGGCTTCTCTGGCCAGCTGAAAATGGGTATCAATGGGCGTCGCTATGGCTACCGCTTCGATCTCCTCCCTCTCCAATATGGACCGGTAATCAAAGCTTACCTCCAGGCGGGGGTACCGCCGCTTCAAGTACTCCACATTTTTATGGCTGCTCCTGGTGGAACAGATGACCAGGTCGGAGAGCTGCCCGAAAACCCGCACCAGCTGCCTCCCCCAGTTGCCGGCGCCGATAATGCCCATTTTAATCCTTCGCCTAGCCATGGTTTCTAACCAGCTCCAATACTTTCTCCGCAGCTTCTACACAGTGGGGAATTTTCCCGGAAAACACCGAAATCAAGCGGTCACCTATCCTTTTTACAATGGTGGGCCGGGCATCATCATGCTCCCGATAGGGCAGTACCGTTCGCACCGTGAACATGGAACCGATGTGCTCCAGCTCCCGGGAGAGGCCGGGGAAGAATACTTCCGCATCTTCCAAGAACTCCTTCACCCTGGTAACGGTGGGCCTGGCGATCACCCCCTTGTTTAACAGCGGCCTGTACCGCTCCGGGATTTCGGGCTCAAAGCCGATGTTTTGGTGGTGAATAGCCTTATCCACGTTCCCCATCAAGGAAAGTCCGCTTCGGCCATAGGGATCGATGCAGGTAAAGGGGCCGTCCTGGATTACTATGCTAATATTCCTGAATCTTTCCGGCAGCTTAAGCACCAGCTTCTCCACTACTTCAAATTGATAGGCCGTCCTCGACTCCGGGAAGTCCTCCAGCAAAGCATTGCTGCCGGCATAGGTGGCGCTGACAATATGGTCGTAGCCGTCCAGGTCCCGGCAGCATACTTCCCGGCCCAGGATAATATTAACCCCGGCCCGGCGGCAATTATCCAGGCAAGATTGCTTCAGCCGGAGGGGGTCGATTACCGCTTCCTTAACGCGGACGCACTTTTCTATGGCCTCCGGGTTGAGAAGCTCCAAGTTCTCCTCCGTATATTCCAAGCCGCATGACGACCAGACGGCAAAACATTGCCGGGCATTTAAAAAGCTTTTTTCCCTGGCGATGGCGTAATAATGCCGGTGAGGATGGTCGATTACCACTTCCGGGTAGAAATGCCTGAATTTCCTCTCTCCCCGGATGCAGCTTTGAATGGTTTCGATACTCCTGGGATAATGATAGCCCCGGTGCAGCCGAAACTGGTTTACCCCTGACGCCGCCCGGAGAATATCGTCATTTTTTTCAAAAAGGTCAACGCGGAAACCCTCTCTTCCCAAGACCGTTGCAATGGTCAAGCCAAAAATTCCTCCGCCGACAACGGCTATTTTTTTTTGCCGCCGCACATGCAATTCTCCTCCCTGATAAATGTTGGCAGCACCGGCAAGATAAGCAGGATGCTTTTGTTTACATACTATGCATATGGCCGGCGGTGGTGATTATGTTAAGCCTTTTTTTAAACACGTTTCGTATAGCTCTTTACATAAAATGAAGTAAGAAGAAAAAAAGCCGCCAAGGCGCTGTGGCCGGACCGGCAAAGCAGGATGAGAAAGCGCCACCCCCGGGAGCAGAAGAACTAGTCATGGCACTGCCCAAACAGAAGGGGTGAACCGCCTTGGTTAATAAAGAGGAGGGCAAAATGAAAGTATTATTTGCTATCCCTTTAAAGTACCCGCAAGACAAGCAGGAGTATGACCGGATTGATATCTTGCTGTCCCTTACTTTGGATTCCCTGGCCCGGCAGACCAACCAGAATTTTATCGCCGTTGTCTGCGGCCACATAAAACCGCTGCGCGCCCTGGAGCAGCACCCCCGGACCATATGGCTAAAAGCCCCGTTTCCGGCGCCGACCCGGCCTCAAGATTTCAGGGCCGATATGGGCAGGAAGCGCGCCCATATTGCCTCCAGCCTGAGAGCCCTGGCCCCTTTTTATTTCATGGCCCTGGACGGCGACGACCTCATAAACGAAAGCTGTGTTGATTACGTCTTGTCCAAGGGAAGAAAGAGGGGAGTTTATTTTAAAAAGGGCTATGCCCTGGATTTTCGTACCGGAAACATGGCGCCGATACCTGGCCTATGGGGTCTGGATTACCACAGGGTATGCGGAAGCAGCGCCATTATTTATATGAAGCCCGAAGACTTGCCCGCCGGATTTGACGATCAATCGCCGTGTTTTTATCAAAAAGTCCGCAACCATACCCGTGCGGTAAAAAATTGCGCCAGGGCCGGGCGCAGGCTTATTCCCTTTCCCCAGGAGGGAGGCGTTTACGTCTTAAACAACGGAGCCAATACCTCCTACACCGTAATCAAGGAAAAGCGGGAAGATATCGGGGAAAGAATCCGAAAGTTGGCCGTTACCGATTCCTTGGAGATCCTGGCGCAGTTCGTTGATCCCGAGTTGTATCTAAAAGCCCGGGAACATCATTGCTTTGCAGTCTAGCGTGCTCGCCGGCAGGCCGGGACCCAAAAGGGCTTGCGCTTGCTGGGGCTGACGGCGACGGGGATGAATAAGCTATTATTTCTTGAAAGGCAGGTGTAGCAGTAGTGTCGGCGAAAAAACTGGGAATCATCGGCGGGGGCGGCCATATCGGCTTAATTCATGCCGCCTGTCTCGCTTCCCTGGGGTACAAGGTCGCAGCCTATGACCTGGATGACCGCAAAATTAAGAATTTGCAAAAAGCCCTGGTCCCTTTTTATGAGCCCGGCCTGGAAGAGCTGGTCAAGAAAGGGCTGGAAGAAGAGCGCCTGCGCTTTACCGGCAACCCGGAGGAGCTTTCCGATGCGGAACTGGTCTTTATCTGCGTGGGAACGCCGGCCCTGCCGGACGGATCGGCAGATTTACGGCAGGTTGAAAGAGCCGTGGAAGAGCTGGCCCGGCTGGCCCAAGGGCCGGTGATTGCCGCCATCAAGAGCACTGTTCCCGTGGGGACCAACCGGAAGCTGAGCCAGCAGTTGGGCAAGCTTGGCCTCTCCCATAAGCTTACCGTGATCGCCAATCCCGAATTCCTGGCGGAAGGTTCGGGGATTGACGATTTTTTGAAACCTTCCCGGATCGTGGTGGGCGGTGAAGACCCGCAGGCCATGGAAAAGGTGGTCGCCGTCCAGTCCCCGTCCGCCGCACCTGTGATTAAAACCAGCTGGGAAAATGCCGAATTGATCAAGCATGCCAGCAATGCTCTTCTGGCCACCAAGATATCCTTTATCAACGAAGTGGCCGACATATGCGAGGCCTTCAAGGGAGATATCCGCATTGTCAGCCAGGGCATAGGCCTGGACCCCAGGATCGGCCCTCATTTCCTGGAGGCGGGACTGGGCTTTAGCGGCCCGTGTCTGGGCAAGGACTTGCGCTCCTTTATCTCCCAGTTCGGCGCCGTAGGCGAAGACGCCCTTTTGCTGGAAGCGGTGTTTTATATCAATTTAAAGCGACTGTACAGCTTTGTGCAAAAGCTGGAAGAACACCTGGGAGGGCTTCGTGGACAAAAGCTCGGCGTCCTGGGCCTGGCCTTTAAGCCGGGAACCGACGACGTCCGGGACTCCCACAGTCTACCCATCATCAGGCATCTTCTCTCCCGGGGAGCCGTGGTTGCCGCCCACGATCCCCTGGTGGGCAAGAGCCCCCAGAAGGACTGGCTTAGCCGGCGCCTGCCCAGTCTGCAGTGGGCGGCATCGCCTTATGAAGCCGCCGAGAGAAAAGATGCCCTGCTAATATTAACGGCCTGCCCGGAATATCGGGAGCTGGACTTGGAAAGGCTGAAAAACAGCATGGCCAACCCCCTGATATTTGACGGGCGCAACCTTTTCGACAGCCGGGAGATGAAAGAGCTGGGCTTTGAATATATCGGCATCGGGATATAAGCGGGGATGGAGGCGCAGGTCCTCCTGCCGGCCGCCGCCCTTTCCAGATATGGGTATAATCGTATATCGGTATAATAACCAATAAACGGTGAAGGAGCGGCTGTGAACGCCGCTCCAGGCACCATTTAAAAACCCATCACCGTTCCAATGAAGATTGGCAGGCCCGTGGCGTTGTCGATTATGGCGTAGACAAAGGGACGGTCGAGCCTCACCACCCTCATCTCCATGGCCGCCTCGTCTTTCATCTCCACCTTGGTCACCGCCCCGGCCCTGGTCCCGCGCTCATCCACGGCAATAAAGGTCTTGTGGAGAACCTCGCCGATAAAAATGTTTCCCCGGGAAGAGCGGCCCAGATCCCCAAAGTCGGCAGCCTTGCTGCTAAAGGCATCGGGCATGCCCATAGCGGAAAGGGCGTCATTCATGGATACTTCGTAGGCATAGGAAAACTTGGGCAGCACCGCCAGCACTCCCTCCCTGGAGGCGGATTGAATCAAGGCCTTAAATCTCTCACCGTCCAGGGAATCCAGGTAGCTCTTCAAGGGAATACCCTCCCCGGGAAGGAGGGCCACAAAGCTGTAATGCCCCCCGGCGTAGGGTTTTATAAAGCCGATGGTGAACTCGTCTTCCAGGTAAAGGCTCTCTTCCGAGGTCATAAAATCCACCTCGTAAGTTTGCCCGTCCTCCCCCACAAAGGGGCCCCGGCTTATTTCATGAGCCCTATAAATTCTTTCCCACTCGGCATCAAAGACGATGGCATTGAGCAGGTACATTACCGTATCGTAGCTGATCTCGTTTAAAATTTTATCGATCATCCCTTCCGTCTTCTGCGCCACCCAGTTGTTGATATCCTTGAGGGTCTGCCCGTCAAAGGGGGCCTTGTAGATCTGGGCCTTGTAATAATCGGCGTTCTTCTGCAAAAATTCTTCCGGGACCACCAGGCGGTCTTCATCGTCCCTGAACCATATGGAGTTGGCGATGCTCAGGCGGTACTTTTCGCCCGTGGGCAGGCTCCTGGCGTAGGTCAGCAAGTACCGGTCTAGATCTTCCAGGGCAATTCCATGGCCCAGGACGGCTTCCATCTGCGCCAGGGTTTCGTTCCTGGCCCCGTTGGCGGTCATGGCCAGGGCCAGCATCACCGACAAAGGGGAAACCAGCGAGTTTTTCTTTTCGTCCACGGTCCTTTTTAAAAGCTCAAAGTAGAACTCCGGCACCTTCTGGAGAAAAAGGTCATCGATCTCCTTCCCCTCCACCTCCCGGCCCACAATCCCCTCCATCAAGTCCGCGGCCTGGATCCTGGGGGGCTGCAAACTGCATCCTGCGGCACCCACGAACATGGCCGGCAGCAGGAGAGCGACCATAAGCCAGGCCAGCCCCCGCCGCATGATTAAACCTGTTGCCCCCCGCCGGCACCCCTTTAAACAAACCATCTCTTCACCCTCTATAGATCGTAAAATAGAATTGATCCTAGATCGTCAAGTAAAACTGATCCACCTGTGATAAAATCTCCCCTGAAAAGGGGGAAAAAAGAGGTGGTCAGTATGTACAAATGGCAGCGCATTAAGGC
>Ga0209508_1000267_pt1 | contig 59494 bp, 57 predicted proteins | sample AD_UKC129_MetaG_FD_184427 | JGI IMG/M metagenome (GOLD analysis project Ga0209508, IMG submission 184427) | Active sludge microbial communities of municipal wastewater-treating anaerobic digesters from Canada - AD_UKC129_MetaG (SPAdes) (version 2) | ecosystem: Engineered > Bioreactor > Anaerobic...
GTCACAGTCCTAGTAATCATAAAGCTGGAGGTAAATTGTATGGAATGGAGCCAGTTCAAAAACCATTAAAGGATGCAACATTTATGTCTACTATAAGATGGAAATTGGTCAATACGCTGATGTGTGGCTACACTTACGGCTACATTACAAGATCCAAAAGAGTAAGTCTTGGTTTGGAAAAGACACATTACAACGATGCATTTTGCATAGCAGGAGGAATTAATCAACCGAGAATAGAACCAATCTATTTTGAGCAAAATAGGAGAAACAATCGTTCACTCGAAAAGTTCTACGATGCAAAATATGTAGATATAAGAGATAAGACTATTAAAACAGGGCAAGAGCTTTTCTGTGGTAGAAGAACACGGAACAAAAACTTAAATGAAGAAAATCTTCATAAGTGCCGTGGAGCTAAAGTATCGAAAGGCAGGAGAAATATTCGTAAGCAAAGACATGCATATCAGCCCAAGGATATAGTTATCTTTGAGGGCAAACAATATTCAGTTCAAGGTGTACAGAACAAAGGTGAATATATTAAGCTAACGGAAAAGTCAAAGCCAGTTAAAACAAATATAGTTAAGCCCTATATGTTTAGTAAAGGATTTAGTGTGGTATACAACTGCAATTCATCCCCCACTTACAGAAGTGGGAGTCTTCTTGCAGGAAAATGATAGAGTTTTCTTCAAAATGGCTTTATATTGAGTATTTATTTCTTCTGATCAGATGAGAAATATTCCTTTAGTCTCTAATAAAGGGATGTTTCTTATTTTTCGTTTTCTGTGATTCTAATACCTAATGTACTGTGTTACTAATAACTATTCATATTATATATATGGAGGTGAGTTAGATGAAGAGGGTATTCTTGTTTTTTTCTTTGTCTTTGCTACTTCTTTTTGTAGCGGGCTGCACGACAGTATCAAGTGAATCATCAGAGGCAATCGTTTCAGTTTTTATCGTGGAAGGATCAAGCGAAGGTCCAACAACTGTACAATCTCAAGGTGTTACTATAGCAACGTACGACAAGCTACAGAGAGATTCTTTTGATTTGTGGGCAGACGTGGAAAAACTTGAAGTACATATAAGTGGATTTTCGTACATGGTTTCCACTGGGCCGAACGAGAGCAACTGGGCAACACCGACAAACACAGATAAAACTGTAGATCTTATGACACTTTCATCAACAGACATTGAATGGTTTAGTTTCGATGTTCCAAAAGATACAGTTATAGTCGGTATCGCATTTCGAATAGACGAAGCTACCGCAACTGTGGGTGGTGTGGAATACCCCGTTAATATTCGTGAAGAGAGAAAAACAGTAACAGCACAGAACTTAAACTGGGAAATAGGAGATAGCGGTAGGATCGAATTGCAACTTGATCTTACAAAGAGTGTGATAAAATTTGCTGATAGTTACTTTTTCGCACCTCGATTTAGTTGGCAATGGAGAGGTGGTTTGAGAAATCTATGGGCAATACATGGAGATATAAAACTGTTATCTAGTAGTACAGAATCAGCACCTACAGAGCCACTTTTAATTGCACTCTATACAGGCGAGAGCACAGATACAACACCGACTATCGTAAAGATGGTACCTGTTATAAAGGAAGGCGAATTCTATCTCGGAAAGTATGATCCGGGCAAATATACGGTTGTTGTGTGGGATGACATTTCTATTACTGTTGATATCAGTAGCACAGATGTAACCTTCTCAACCTTTGCACGAGAAGCGACGCATAAGACATTTGATCACGGCAAAACGAATGCCGAAACTGTATTGCATTTGACTTATAGGAACTGAACACACAGTCCGTTTGATAGAACATTTCTGTTTACAGTTCAATAACACAATAATCATTCCCCTCATCGAAAATGGTGAGGGGAATTTTGTTTTAATCTATTACTTTCGCACAAATTAATTAGTGACTCTCTAATATCGTACAATACTGATGTTGAGCTGAACAAGGAAGGATACTTGCGCACCTCTGTTTTGTCCACACCATTAAACCAAAACTTCATCTAAGTGAAACATAAAAGACAACATTATCTGTACAAATTGGTGGTATAGTTATATAGTGTTATAGTAATATAGAACGCACAAACAGAATTGGTTCATTTGATGGATGATATTGCATGTACGAAATGAGATTTGGAGGTGGGCGAATGAAGGAGTACGGAAAGGCTTTTGTTTATGTAGCGTTGGTCGTTTTGTTAGGATTGGCTGGATTTTTCGTTCCTTCCGTGCCAACGAAGATTTTGATCGTCTTTGTCTCGGTGATTTTGACAGGGTATTTTTTGAAGTTCTACACATCTAAGATGGCTGGTTTCATACTGCTTGCTATCTTTTTGTTCTTGATACCAGCTGCAATGTTCCAATCTTTTACAAACTTCTTGCACAGCTCTGTGTCTTCAAGCTTTCCATTAAATGCTCAGATTGATGTGATGAACAGTTTAAGGACAAATAAGTACGAGGCAGACACATCTATGGAAAGTGCTCAGAACGTGGTGATAAAAGTCAAGGGCGGTGTGGAAGTGCGTTTCGTCCCAGGCAGCGAGTTAAATTATTACCATGGTCTCAATGCAAAGTTAAGTGGTAATACGGTAACTATATCTGGTGGAAAGAATAATTCATCTTACGTTGTTGAGATCGGTACAGAGCCCTTAAAGATGTTGGACGTTGCATCTACCGCTGTTAAAATCTCTGGAGGTGCTACGATTGATGAACTGAGTGTATCGGGTACGGGAGTGAGTCTGAACTCCTCACTCGATGCCGACTACGTCACGTTGAGTGGCACGGGTATATCGGTGGATGGAAGTATAAATGCTCGCAATGTAGATGTAAACGGTACTGGTGTCTCTTTCATCGCAGATGGTGAGATTGGAGATTTGAAAATCGCTGGTAGTGGTATTTCTATGGATACAGCACTTAGTAATTGCTCGAATATCGACATCAATGGTACTGGAATAGATGGCAGGTTGGAGTACCTTGGAGGTAGTGATTTGCACATCGAAGTTCATGGAACTGCCGGAAAGTTGACTGTGACAAATCGTTCAGCCAACGATATTACTATAAACAGCTCGGGCGTAAAGGTGTTTAGGGAGGACGTTGGTAGTAATGGATAATACTGAAAAAGTGAGACCGAAATTTAAGAAAATTGATAAACATAGTGGCATTCCTGCATACGTGCAGGTGATGAATCAAGTCAAGACTGAAATCATACTTGGAAGACTTGCACCGGGTGACCAGTTACCACCGGTGAGAGAACTTGAAACGATGCTCGATGTAAACGTGAACACGATATTGAAGGCACTTGATAAGTTGAAAAGTGAGGGTATCCTTTCTTCCGAACAAGGCGTTGGATATTTTGTAACAAGTAATATTTCCATAGATGACTCTGTTATGGAGCAATTGAGTGAGTTTGTTAGGAAGATAAAGAATATAGGGATAGATTTGTATACAACCATTCTGATCATCGAGGAGGTTTGGAAAAATGGATAGGTCTTCATTTGGAGATTTTGAGTATAGCGTTACCGCATTCAATGCGTATCTAAGAAAGCAATTTGTCGAGAAGTTTAGGACACTCTTGGTTTTTTTCATCATAATGCTCTTTCCATATGTGTGGGCCAAAATGCTTGGTACTTTCTTTATCATCGTCTTTTCCATGGGGAGTGATATCAGAAGCAAGAAGTTGGATATGGTGACATTTCTGCCATTTTCAAAAGAGATGATATATTGGTATGAATTCATCTTCGTATCGCTGTTTATAGTACTATCGTTCTTCATAGGTCTACCGTTTTACAATGGTACTTTGCTCGAGGCATTTGGTGATTTGCTTGCAGCTATCATCTTTGCAGCTGCCTACTATGGGCTCATCGTAATAGTCAGTATGCTTGGAATGGACCCAATAGGCGGTGCATTCATCATATTGATATTGGATTTGGTTTTTAGTTCATTCGGCAGTATGCAACTTGGTGAGTCGTTCAATCCTTACAAGTTTATCAGCCCAATTGTGCAAGGAAATCAACTTGCAGCTTTGGTATTTGCAGTATTTTGCCTTTACATGGGCTCTGTATTGTTCTCAAAACGAGGTGGTGAGAAATGATGATGACAGTTGACATAATGGATGAAACAGCACAAAAGTATGTAATAAAGGTGGATGGTTTGAGTAAGAGATTTGGTGGTAAGCAAGTTTTAAGCAACATATCTTTCTCAGTAGATGAGGGAAGTATATTTGCACTCATAGGTCCAAACGGTGCTGGTAAGACGACGACGATACGTTGCATTACGGATAGTATAGAGAGCGATGGTGGAAGGATAGAACTGTTTGGCCAAAGTATAAATCCTACGGTCAAGAGAAATATTGCTGTAGTATCGGAAGATAGAAGGGTGTTTAGACATTTTACGGCACTCGATTATGAAGCATTATGGTCTGCGTTGTATCCAAAATGGGATAGTGATGTGTTCAAAGATTTCCTAGCTCGGTACAATTTTGATCTGAAGCAGCGCGTTGAAACGTATTCAATAGGTATGAAAACTCTCTTTTTTGTTGCACTTGCGGTGTCGAGTCAAGCAGAACTTCTCATATTGGATGAACCAACGCAACACTTGGATCCAACGACTCGATTCGATATCATGACGATGTTGAAAGCATATGCAAAGGATGGAAGAACGATATTGATCTCCTCGCACGAAATCTTCGAGCTTGAAGAGTACGCCACCGACTTTGCGATTATAAAACAAGGAAAGGTGATATACACAGACTCGATAGATGATGCAAAAGAGAAACATAGAATTATAAGCGAGGGAGACCTCATGTCAAGAAGAGAGGGCACTGTTGGGATTGTTGGAAATGAAGTCTTGGTCAAAGTCGATGGTACAGAAAGTAGCGGAAGATATCCACGACTCAATGAGATCGTCGTTGGTTATCTGACTGGTACTAAGAGGTAGTGGATATTAGCCAATAAATGGTCTAATAAGCATCAAAAAAGCGGCTCAAATGAGCCGCTTTTTGACATTATGGTTGAAATGATTATTTTAGCGTGTTCAAATCGAGTTTTATTCCAGGTCCCATCGTCGATGTAAGAACTGTCTTCTTTATGAATATACCCTTAACTCCTGCCGGCCTAAGTGTAAGTATTTGTTCATAAGCTGTTTTGATGTTCTCTATCAATTTTTCTTGATCAAACGAAGCTTTTCCAACTGGGAAATGGAGATTTCCTGTCTTATCTGTCCTGACCTCAACTTTACCCTTTTTGAACTCGGAAACAGCAGACGCAACGTCTTCCGTAACTGTTCCAGACTTCGGGTTTGGCATGAGACCTCTAGGACCCAAAACTTTACCAAGTTTACCAATAACCTTCATCATATCAGGCGTTGCAATTGCTACGTCAAAATCGAAGAATCCTTCGCTCGCAATCTTGTCAGCAAGTTCTTCTGCACCAACGTAATCCGCCCCTGCATTCTTAGCTTCCTCTGCCTTATCGCCTTTCGCAAAGACCAAGACTCTAACTGTCTTACCCGTCCCATTTGGGAGGGAGATCGTGCTTCTAATGTTCTGTTCGCTCTTTCTGTAGTCGATGTTTGTTTTTATATGAACTTCGATCGTTTCATCGAATTTAGCAGTTGCAACCTTTTTAACCAATTCAACTGCTTCATCAAGCGTATACGTCTTTTCTGAATCTATTAGTTTCTTCAGTTCGTTGTATCTTTTGGAGTGTTTAGGCATCTTCTAGCCTCCTCCCTTCCACTTCAGTCTACTACTTCTAGACCCATACTGTGCGCGGTTCCTTCGATAATCTTCATCGCAGATTCAAGGTCGTTAGCGCTCAGGTCTACCATTTTTATTTCAGCAACTTCTTTGATCTGTTGTCTGGTCACTTTTCCAGCAACCTTCTTCTTCGGCTCACTGGAACCAGAGTTGATCTTTGCTGCCCTCTTCAATAAGAAGCTTGCAGGAGGAGTTTTTGTGATAAATGTAAATGACCTGTCGTCATAAACTGTGACGACAACTGGAATAAGAAGTCCAGCCCTGTCAGCTGTGACTGCGTTAAACTTCTTACAAAATTCCATCAGATTGACTCCTCTTTGACCAAGTGCCGGCCCTACGGGGGGAGCTGGTGTTGCTTTAGCTGCTTCTAGCACAAGCCTTACTTGTGCAACTACTTTCTTAGCCATAATAGTTTACCTCCTTTGTGGTTTTCGCGGGCTTTTGCCCTCCCACTGTTTTGCACGTTTCCACAAGTTTTTACCATGCAAAATCAATTATATTTTATCATTTTCCTGCAAGAAGAATCCCATTTCTGTATGTGGGGAATGATACAACCACATTAAAACCTCCATCAAGGTAAGTCAGGCCGAAGCCTGTAGGTCCACATCGCCAATGTTATAGCAGGTTTAATGGTAATAGCACTCCTCCTATCCCTCAGAGTTGTTTAACTATTACCCTCAGAGCATGGGACTTGTGGAGCATCCCAAGGTGACTATATATTCTGCTATAACTAATCATTAGCAAAAACTAATGATATAGGCTAATCAACCGAGCTTGCATTTCTACAAGCCCCCGCCTCTATTGTTTGATTCTTATACCTTTTCAACTTCACTCAAATTAACCGAAACAGGTGTTTCTCTACCGAATATCGTGACATTGACTTTGAGCTCCTGTTTCTCTTCATCAATTTCTCTGACAACTCCAACGAATCCTTCAAATGGCCCTGTGATGATCTTGACTGAATCGCCTGCTTGTATCTCAAGCTCAACTTTCTTTACCTGTTGTTGAACCTGTGGCATTTCCTCAATTCCAGCCATTCGGAGTACGTAGTGCACCTCTTCTTGTTTCATTGGAATCGGTCTACCACCTGCTGAAACGAATCCCATGACAAACGGCGTGCCTCTGACAAACTCCCAAGTGTGGTCGTTCATGATCATTTCAACAAATAAATATCCAGGATACAGTTTCTTTCTCTTAGTTTTTTGAACTATTATCTCTTTTCTTGTTGGAAATTCAACTAGGCTGATCCTCCCCGAACTCCTTGCGAATATCTTTCTACCTTCTGCAAGTATCTGACCAGGTTTTAATGTCATTCCCTTTTTGGTTGAACTGGAATTGAACACATCTGTATGTACAACATAGACATCTTCATCACCAAGTGGTGTTCTTACAACGATTTTCTTCACTTTTTCATTGATGATTACCTTACCGTCGATGTCACTTATGTACTCCTCAGAGGAAGCCAGAAAAGTTCCCTGAAAAATGCTGCTCCCTATTCTAAGTCCACTAACTGGTTTAGCTGTCTCAGGAATTACATATGTTCTTGAAAATTTCCTGTCTGTAGTTTCTATAACAATTCTGCGCGAATTCACAATATCGACTATAGTACCTTCACGTCTAACCTTTATGGCAGGTTCTTCTGCAAGCAAATCACCCTTTTCCACATCTTTGCCACTACTTACATGGACTTTTGCCTCATAGCTTACGATGTGCCTTTCAAGGGATTTAGTAGAAGTATCTATTACGGTTTCTTCCAACACAACAACACGAGAGACAAGGTTCTCATAGCCTTGGGCTTGGATTTTCGCCTCAAGGTTTTCCTTAACCTTGTTTTCATACCCTGTTATGGTATGAATTATGAACCATTCTTTTTTCATCTCTTATCCACCTCAAAATTTCTGAAGCAATACGCCCAAAGTACCCGAGAACAAAAGGTCGACAAGGAAGAGGTAAACACTTGAAACTGCCAATATAATCAGCACAACTCCTGTGGATGTAAGGAGTTCTTGCCTGTTTGGCCAATATGTTCTCCTTGCCTCTGCTTTTACTTCAGCAAAGAACTTCTTGATTTTCTCCATATGATCTCCCCCGTTACCAACATTGTACAGTTGATTATTTCTCCAACCATTTTTTGCTTTATCATTTTCCTGCAAGAAGACTCCCACTTCTATAAGTGGAGGATGATACATGTACTACATTAAAACCTCCATCAAGGTAAGTCAGGCCGAAGCCTGTAGGTCCACATCGCCAATGTTATAGCAGGTTTAATGGTAATAGCACTTCTCCTACCCCTCAGAGTTGTTTAACTATTACCCTCAGAGCATGGAACTTGTGGAGCATCCCAAGGTGACTATATATTCTGCTATAACTAATCATTAGCAAAAACTAATGACATAGGCTAATCAACCGAGCTTGCATTTCTACAAGCCCCCGCCTCTATAGGCGGTGGGTAGTTGACATTTCTCTCATTGTTTCTCTTCAAAAAGGAACCTGGCAGGGGCGGCAGGAGTTGAACCTGCAGCACCCGATTTTGGAGACCGGTGCTCTGCCAATTGAGCTACGCCCCTGCAAAGATATCGTGAGTCGGTTCTATTCTTTGTTCAGGTACATTAAACCTTCGTTTCCGAATGGAAAGTATGCTTGTTACACTTCGGACAGTATTTCTTGAGTCTGAGCTTATCTTTTTTGCTTTTTTCTTTTGTTGTGTAATAGTTTCTGTTCCCGCATTCTTCACATTTGAGCCCTATTTGAACACGCATCTTTGTTCAGCCTCCTATAAAAAATATCTGGTGGTGAGGGAAGGATTTGAACCTTCGAAGGCATTCTGCCAGCGGATTTACAGTCCGCCCCCTTTGGCCGCTCGGGCACCTCACCACACCTGTTTGGAGCCAACGGAGGGACTTGAACCCTCAACCTGCTGATTACAAGTCAGCCGCTCTAGCCGACTGAGCTACGTTGGCTCACATATGCGATTGCAATTATAACCGATATGAGGCTATTTGTCAACGTTTCATGTAGTTTATTATTGTTACAGTTTTTCATAAATCCCAATAAGAACCAGCCTTTAGATTATTCACAATACTGTTGAATATGATACCACATAACAGCTATTTTTCAAGATAGATTTCGACTTTGTATTTGCCCTATTCGTATATAATCTCCCAAGTGAAATCAGGTATCGCTTTCCTAAGCATTGCCGAGACGCCACAATATTTATCTTGAGAGAGTGAGACTGCTTTTTCTACTTGCTCCCTTGGAGGTTCTCCATTGAATTTCAATATGTACTTGAGATGAATCTTCGTGTATACCTTCGGATGCTCTTGCGATTGTTCGTACTCTATTTCCATCCTGAACGTCTCCATATTGTCTATGACCTTCATCTTTTTTAGTAGCGAGACTACATCCATGCCAGTGCATCCCATCAGTGCATAGAGCATGAGCTCCTTCGGTCTCACACCTGCATCCATCCCGCCAGATGCTGGATCAGCGTCTATCACCAAATCGTGCCCCGATACAGTCTTTGCATGAAAAAGCATCTTGGAATAATAATCCAATCGTGCTACTCCCATGTTAACTCATCCCCCTTTACACTTGAACTAGAATTGAAATAGTATTTTAGACCTTCATTTTACCAAACAAGATCAAGATACCAAGTAACATGATGAAGCTGCCACCTATTATTTTAGTCCACTTCTCCCATGCGGGTTTTCCAAATCCAAAGCTCAATGCCTTGGAAAGTAGTGTGCCTATTGTTAGGAATGGTATCGAGATGCCAAGTGAGTAGACAAAGAGTAGCCACATCCCTTTTATAATGCTTTTTTGAGCTGCAATGAGTAACATAGAGCCCAAAACTGGACTGCTGCATGGAATCCAAACAAAACCGATGGCTGCACCAAGCATTAGTCCACCTAGAAAGCCTGTTCCTTTAAATTTCCAAATGTTTACACTCTTACCTTTGAAAATTTGCAGTTCGAAGATGTATGCAACACCTAAAATTACGATACTGATGCCGATGATCTTTTCTATTATATCCCCAAATGACAGCAAAAATCCACCTATTGTGGACGATATTGCGCCTAAGAGTGCGAACATGAAAGAAAAGCCAATGAAAAATCCGAAGAGTCTTTGCATTCTTTTTTCCTTAAACAGTATAATTCCAATGAATCCTGGTATCAGAGGTAGAACGCACGGGCTGAAAAATGCTAACAGGCCGTGGAAAACAGCAAGCCAAACGGATATATCTGTCTGCGTTAGTGTTACCACTCTCTCAACTCCCGAGTTTGCGTTGATGTTGATGTTGTTAGCCAAAATCTATGAAACCATTCGATTGGTATCGTTGAATGATAAAAAGATGTGATGACGATACTCAATGGATCTCAAAGGTTTTGCGTTGCTGCAATTCGGCATTTTCTTATTTCGCAAGTAATACCCTTATTACACCAGCTTCGTTCAACTTTTTTGCAACATCTTCGGAATAGGTCACGTACACTTTGTTTTTATCTATCTTCTCTGGTAGTTTGTCTATCTGCTCAGAGTTCTTATCGTACTTGATGATGTAATCGGCATCTGCTTTGCTTACGTTGATAAGTTTTGGCTTTCCGGTGAGGTTATCTGCCTTTTTCACGTAGTTATCAAAACTCTCTTTGTAATTCTCTTCAGTTACTCTCACTAAGTACTTCAACGCTTTCAAGAAATCAGTTGCTGGCATGTAGCCAGGTACTTGTGTTACCATGCTGTCTCCTGAAAGGAATATGAAGGTTGGTGTTCCTCTAATACCAAATAGACTGAATAACTGACTGTTTGTGTATGTTTTGCCCATAAACGTTGTCTTGTAATTTGATTCTTCCAAGCGAACGAATATGTAATTCGCTCTCATGAAATCTTGAACGTTTTTGTCAGTGAGTGTATCTTTATCGAACAATTTGCAATAGTAACAAGATTGAGAGGAGAACATGACGATTGTCATCTTCTTTTCGATTGCGGCAACTCTTTGTGCACTACCAAGGTCTTGAAATTCGTAATCATAAGAAAATACAAAGATGTCGATTAAAAGAAAGATAGTAAATACAAAGACATGCAAGTTCTTGAATTTCATCAAAATCAAGCACAGGAAACTCCACGCTCTACAAGGTGGAGAGGAATGTGCTCTTCCCTCCTTTCAACCATCGAGCCCTTCGACTTGCACACCTCTTATGTTGGAATATTACGTTCGAATGTTAAATCTAAAGGAAGGGATGACCTCCTTCCTCGGCTATTTCAGTCCATTAATTTGTTCCAAGTATTCTCTCTATTTTGGCTTTATCAAAACCAACGATGATTTGACTTCCAATTTCGATGACTGGTACACCCATTTGACCAGATTTGCGGACCATCTCTTCTGCAGCTCTTTGGTCCTTTGAGACATCGATTTCTGTATAAGATAGTCCTCGTTGTTTGAAGTACTCTTTCGCCTTCTTGCACCACGGGCATGTTGGTGTCGTATATATCTTGATCCTTACATCAGGCATGTTTTTCACCTCCAAGTTCTTTACAAGATTCGTTTAGAGATATTTCTTCACAGCATGCTCAACAGCAATTGCACCATCTGCAGTCGCCGTTACAATTTGCCTCAAGCTCTTGATTCTTATATCTCCAACTGCATATATACCTGGCACGCTCGTTTCCATGTTCTCATCGGTTATAATATATCCATAGTCATCCATTGTAACCACATCTTTAACTATTTCCGTTTTCGGTAATAAACCTACGTAAATGAAGACTCCATCAGTTTTTATCACCGTTTCTTCGTTTGTCTCGTTGTGTGTTATTACTATCTCTTCTACCTTCTTGTTTCCACGTATTTCTTTGACTACATGGTTTGTAACCACTTTGATCTTCGGATCGTTTAGTATCCTCTCCTGCAATACTTTTGCAGCCGTCAAGTAAGGCAAATTCTGTATCATGGTAACGCTATTTACGATCTTTGCCAAGAAGTGCGATTCATCACATGCGCTATCTCCACCACCGATGACTACAACATCTTTATCTTTGAATAGGTACCCATCGCATGCAGCACAATAAGTTACGCCCTTCCCTCTGAACTCGCTCTCACCGGGTACTCCAAGTTTCCTTGGTTCTGTCCCTGTCGCTATGATCAGCACTTTACATTTGACTGTACTACCATTATCAAACTCTACAATCTTGTATTCTCTTTCTGTCGTAACCTTCTGTGCAAAAGCGTAGTGAATTTCTGCACCAAAGTGCTTGGCATGATCAGCGAATTTCTGACCGAGTGTCTGACCTTCGATACTGATTTCTCCAGGCCAGTTTTCAACTATATGTGTTTGGGTAACTGCCCCACCTTCTATCGCCTTCTCAATGACAAGTACAGTTAGCCCCGCCCTTCTTGCATATATTGCAGCAGTCAATCCTGCCGGTCCTGCACCTATTATGACGATATCGTAGTATTCTTTAACCTCAGCACTCATTGAACCTATATCGAATAATCCCATGTCATTTCTCTCCTTTTTCTTTCCTATTCTCCATTTTCTTATTTCAAATCAGAACATCGACTATTTAAGACTTTTACTTAAAAACTTAGGGCACAAATAGGTGCCCTAAGATGTATGTATAACAAAATGGGGGGTTGGATGGTTATGGTTAGAAATTTTATCATTTTCCTGCAAGAAGACTCCCACTTCTGTAAGTGGGGGATGAATTGCTGCTGTAAACCACACTATATCCTTTACTAAACATATAGGCCTTTACTAAATTTGTTTTAACTGGCTTTGACTTTTCCCTTAGCTTAATATACTCGCCTTTGTTCTGTACTCCTTGAACTGTATATTGTCTGCTCTCAAAGATAACTATATCCTTAGGCTGATATGCGTATCTTTGCTTACGAATATTTCTTCTGCCTTTCGATACTTTAGCTCCACGATACTTATGAAGATTTTCTCCATTCAAGTTTTTGTTCCGCGTTCTTCTACCACAGGAAAGCTCTTGCCCTCTTTTAATAGTCTTATCTCTTATATCAACATATTTCGCATCGTAGAACTTTTCGAGTGAACGATTGTTTCTCCTATTTTGCTCAAAATAGATTGGTTCTATTCTCTGTTGATTAATTCCTCCTGCTATGCAAAACGCATCGTTGTAATGTGTCTTTTCCAAACCAAGACTTACTCTTTTGGATTTTGTAATGTAGCCGTAAGTGTAACCACACATCAGCGTATTGACCAATTTCCATCTTATTGTAGACATAAATGTTGCATCCTTTAATGGTTTTTGAACAGGCTCCATCCCATACAATTTACCTCCAGCTTTATGATTACTAGGACTGTGACATTTGGTACATAACGTTATTAGATTGCCTGGTCTATCTGTTCTATCTTCTTTCCAATAGCCTATATGGTGTACCTCAAGTATGGTGTTTTTCTTGCCACATAGCTGGCAGGTATAATTATCTCTATACAGAACGTATTCTCTTACATTCCAAAAATCTTGTTGTTCACCTTGCTGATAACCTTTATCAACTACGTTTGGGTTTTTAAGCTTATGAGTGTCAAAGTTAGCTACTTCTACAACTACATTGGCTATAGGCAATATCTTTTTGAGATAATTAACAAACCTAACATGAGAATCTAATTAATTCCTCTTTTTCTGTGACAGCAGAGAAACCTATGTAGTTATAACCACTATCTATACCAAGTGTGATATTTTGTGTATAGTTAGTAGTTTCATACAATAGCTGAATAGTGAAAGGTTTAGTTTTAACTAGCTTAGCAAGCTGTTGTTTTAAGAGACGTCTAACTTTGCCATGCCTCTTAGTAGGCATCAAGGGTTTACCTTCAACAGATAATACATATACCATACGTAAAATCTCCTTTAAGGTAAGTCAGGCCGAAGCCTGTAGGTCCACATCGCCAATGTTATATCAGGTTTAATGGTAATAGCACTTCTCCTACCCCTCAGAGTTGTTTAACTATTACCCTCAGAGCATGGGACTTGTGGAGCATCCCAAGGTGACTATATATTCTGCTATAACCAATCATTAGCGAAAACTAATGACATAGGCTAATCAACCGAGCTTGCATCTCTACAAGCCCCCGCCTCTTTAGGCGGTGGGTAGTTGACAAATAACTAATGACCGAAGTTACTCTGAAAGTTCCAACAATTGTTGTAAAAACTGCGGTTCCGGGAAAGCTCCTACAAAGAACTTATCTGGATTTCGATTGACTGCTATATGTGGTACGGATGAAACACCAAATTGTTCACTCAGATCAGAGATTTCATTTGCTTCAATAACTTCAGCTATTATCTTATCACTTGCTAGGGCTAGACTGTGAGCCGTAAGCGCAGCCTTTGGACAATACGGACACGTCGGAGTAACGAAAACACTTATTCTTATTGGTTTGTCAAGTTCCATAAGCTTTGCCACTGTCTCTTCGGAGAGTTGTGGCCTTGCATCCTTTCCAAACGTAACTATATCCTGAATAAGCGTAGCAAATTCATGGCCTGACGGGACACCATAGAATCTTACGCCTCTATCTTTGCTATCTTCAAGTGTAAGAAGCAGTGCAGGTGCAAATTCAATGTTATATTCACTACCTTTTTCACTGTTCTTTGGATACTTCTCGACTACGATCTTCTCAGAAAGCTCTCTAAGTTCGTCAAGCAACTGACTTTCGAGATCGCAGTATTCAGCATTATCATTATCATCATAGAAGAATATCAGCTTGACGTTATTTTCCAACTCCTTCTCAAACAAATCCTCCAAATATTTCTTGTCCTTTTCTGCCAGCAAACTCATAACTACACCTCCGCTTTACCACACTTGAATCTAATTTTATTATACCTCGTCCATTGAAATTTCGGGTTACCTATATGTTAAAAGTAGACAAACATTGTCTACTTTTATCAGATCTCACAAAAACCATCTCAAATTAACCATTCTATGACAGATTTTGTGACTTCTTCTTTCTCTATATCGTTACTCAATACATGGCTTGACCGTTCAAAAATGAGTAGCTTCCTCTTCTCTGATCTGATATTCTTGTAGATGAATTCTGCAGCCTCCATTGGAACCGCATTGTCATTTTTTGCGGCTACTACCAGTGTGTCTGATGCTATCAGTGGAACACTTTTTCGCGATAATTTCATGAGTTTGTAAAGCTCAGCTGACTGTCTTGGCCAGTCACAAGACCAGTATTCTCTCTTCAAAAACTCCAGATCAGGGTCGTCGTATTTTTCGTCGTTTTCCCTTTTGATTTTCTTGGTGAAAAGTGATATGAACGGTGTCAAGTTTATTCTCTTGTCGAAGACGTGTGTTGCTGCAGCTAATGTGACTAGTTTTGTTGGTTTCAATTGGGCAGCCATTATCAATGCTATAACTCCACCCATTGAAAGTCCTACTATGGCAACGTCATCGTGCATTGCTTTGAGGTCGTAATATGCATCAAAAGCTCTACGTAACCAGTCTCTTGATGTCGTCTTTAGAAAATCCTCCCCGCATGTACCATGTCCAGGCAAACGTGGTACCGAGACGGTGAATCCTGATCTGTTTGCTTCTCTTGCCATGTAATCGAAATCATGTGGCGAACCTGTAAAGCCGTGCACGAAAAGGATTGCCTTGTTCCCCCCTTCCAGAAATATCGGAACAGACTTTTTGACGGTCTTTGTATTTACAAAATCCATAGCTTAAATCCCCCTTAACCATCTTGAAAGTCAAGATCAATTTGAATCAACCGCTCTTTCTATACTTGTACATTAATTATACCACGCTTAAGGCGAATTGTGGAAACCACTGATAGGAGACATGCCTGCTTTAAAAACTGAAATTTGATAGTCGAAGGTAAGGCTGATAAACTGAAATTGAAGATTTCAAAGAAGAAGTTCAAATATGGGCAAAAAGAATCGGTGTTGAACCAAGAGAGATACTAGTTAACCACCCCCGCAAGATGACGGGGGTGATTTCATTTCAGTACTTCTTTTAGTTGTTCAAGCGATATATCCAACAAGTTCTCACCAATGTAGTCGATCGTCTTCTCATCGGCTTTTTGTATCTTCTCTTTCATCTCGTCTGTTAAATCCTCACCGAATTTCTTGCTCAAATTCTTTAGCACGAATTCTATTTTGCCTTCCAGTCTACCTTCGGCCTTGCCTTCTAGCCTACCTTCATTTCTCAACCTTTCAGCCACTGACATAATCACATCACTCCTTTCTGAAAGTATTTCTCTCGATTCCTTTTCTATTGTTCCTATGTCCACATCGTCTCTTACCGATAGTATGTATGTTATACATGCCTCAACGAATCTTTCAAATTTGTCTTCTGGTAACTGTGCTATATCTTCAAGTACTTTCTTCATCGCCTCGTGAAACTTCTTAGTGTCTGTTATCATTACAAGTTGCATCACTTCAAGCACTACTTTTGTCAGTGCCAATCCTACAATCATCACTTGCCCAAATGGTGAGAGGTCGTATAACTCATATTCGTAAACTGGAATGTATTTCTTCGTTTCTTCGGGTAACCCATCTATCCCTTTTATCAAGTTAATCAGCTTGGTTTGTACATTCCATTTACTCTCTCCGTGGTATATCACCATCGGTATTATTATAGGTAATCTAGGTAATCTATTCGCTTTCCTATCGTATTTCTCTTCCCATATCCGTACTATGTATCTCAATAGTTGCAATATGACTAATGGGTCTTGATAGCTCTTGTGTTCAAAGAGAAAGTAGATGTATCCATCTTCACCATTTATTTTCGTCCTGTAAAGCATGTCTGTGAAACACTCTTTGAATCGTTCATCGACGAAGCTGTTGTTTTCTTTAGTCAGGTAATTCAAGTCGACAACGTTAGCAATTTGGGTGGGCAGATAGTGTTTTAAGAAATCTTGAGCTACATCTTTATCACCGAATGTAACTTTGAAAAATGTATCGTGTGGAGTGGCTAAATCGCTCATACTGACCTCCAATTTGCATTGTATTTTGAATCAATCCAATTATATCATATTTGACACGAAGAATTGCGTAAATACTTGCAGCATATTATCAAATAAAGGATTGGACACGAAGCAAAACGTTGAAAAGTGATGAAAAAACTCGTAAGTTGTTCATCAATAGGGAGGTTACCATTCCCAAGCTCAAGGTGTTGTTGGAAACTTACACGTCTAAAACGGATTTTGAAGTGAAAGACAAAGCTGGATAATAGATTTACTGTGAATCCAGGATGGGAGATCAAATCGAAGTCTCATTTTGCTGCCAAATTTATGACGCTTGCTATCACCATGAGGCCTATACCACCTTTTGCCCGTTCTAGGTAATAGTACATCGCCCTGTTTGTAGGGGTGTAGTACTGATCAACCAAAGTACAAAAGATTCAACTGATTTCAAATTTTTTCCTATTTAGTGATATGAATAGGATCAATAGTAGAAATCCAAAAAGGACTATAGTTGGTCCAGGAGGAAGATCGAAGTAATAAGAGAGCAAAAATCCCAGGAGCGATGCAACGATGTTAAAAGTGGTGGCTCTGAATATCGCTTGTTTCAAAGAATTGGCTGATATCTTCGCAAAGACCCCGGGTAGTACCAAGAATGCGCCCATCACGATTACGCCAGCTATTTTCAGGGCGGATACGACGACGAACGATGTGAGGAACAAGGTCAATAACTTTGTGGTATTGGTCTTTATCCCGTAGAACTGTGCCATGTCCTCATCTGAAATCCAGTACGAGATCTTGTAGAGATTTGCAAATACTACAATGGCACTGAGTATCGTCACTACCACGAGAAAATACAGATCCTCTTTTACGACCATCAAGATGTTTCCAAATAGGTATGATGTCACATCCGTTGTGTACCGTGGTGATTTTGAAAAGATAATAACACCGATCGACATGAATACGGGAAGTAGTATACCTATCGCTGTACTCTCGTGAAAGGCCTGAGATTTGTTCAATCGATATATGAGATATGCAAATACGACGGTTGCCAATATTGCCCCAAGAAATACATTGAAATTGGCAACAACTGCAACTGCAACACCTGCGAATATGGCATGTGAGAGTCCATCACCTATGAATTCCATACCTCTATAAACAATTATCGGTGAGATGATACCAGTTGATAACGACACAAGCAGAGTTGCGATAAGTGAGTATCTTAAGAATTCAAAATTTGCCAAGTCACTTATTATACCCATTACCATCACGCTGCCTTCTATCGTTCGTCGCTTCTGGATGTCTGCTGTGTTCATATTTTTCGTGTTCTACTTCGTAGTGGTCGTCTGAACGTATCCATATATCAAACTCGCCAAATGTTCTCTTCAGATCTTCGATTTTCATCGCTTCGGTTGGCCTGTGGCAGTGAATTGTCTTGTTCAGGCACATTACATTGTCACACTTTTCGAATATCAACCCTATGTCATGACTTACCATGAGTATCGTTATATGATCTTCTTCTTTCAGTTTACTAAGTAGCTCATAGAACTTTGCCTTCCCCATCTCATCGATGCCCGCCTCTGGTTCGTCCAATATCAGTATGTCAGGTTTTGAAATCAGAGCTCGGGCAAGTGATGCCCTTTGGAACTCCCCACCAGAGAGTGTCCCAACTAGTTTCTGTCCAAATCTTTCTAATCCTACTTCTTTAAGAAGTTCGTCGACTTTTTCTTTCCAATTCTCTTCTTTCCTGATCGGTAATCTGACAAAATCATAGACGTTCATAGGAAATTCCCTGTTGAATGACGAGAGCTGGGGTACATATCCTACTGTGCCATTCAACACTATCATACCCTCGTAGTCTATGAATCCCAAGATTGCTTTGAGTAGTGTGGATTTACCAGCCCCATTTGGCCCAATTATACCTGTGAAACTGCCCTTTGGTATTTCAAACGAGACGTCTTTTAGTACTTCTACATCTCCGAATTTCACAGATAAATCTTTAACGACAATTACCTTTTCGCTACTATTTCTCATTGATTGCCTCCTGTAATACTTTATAAGCTTTGTTAAACAAGTCTGTTATGCTCTTAGCATCAACGCCCAATGGATCAAGTACATAATACTTTCGCTTCAATTCCCTTGAGATCGTTTCTATCGCAGAACGGTTGAATTGAGGACCTACAAAGATACCAAGTAATTTGGATTGTTTCGACTGGTTTATGATTTCTTTGATATGAGATATAGTAGGTTGCTTATTATGCCCTTCTTCAACCGAGAGAATTGTAATACCGTACTTTTTGAAAATATAGAAATACGAAGGATGGTCCAATACTACTACTGAATTTCTGTATCCACTCAGGAGCAAGTCGAATTTCCTTGATAATGTAGATATAGATTTCAAGAGTACATCCGCATTCTGTTTGTAGAACTGTGCATTCAACTTATCCGCACTCATCAGTGTGTCTCTTATCGATGGTATGATGTACTGTGTCAAGAAGTCCAAAGAAAGCCAGACATGTGGATTTACTCCCTCTACTTCGGTCTCATTACCAGTATGTGCAGCCTCGAGGCCACCATTCAATCCAAGTTGCACCGTCGGGATGCAGAGCCCAACATACAATACATTTTTGTATCCTTTTAAGTAAGCGTCATCAAGTCCTAGGCCATTAGCAACGATGAGATCTGCTTTGGAAATGGCCTTCACATCAGTGACAGTCGGACTATAGGAATGAGGATCTGCACCCGCCTTGACAATTAAAGACAAATTTGCCTTACCGTTGGTGATTTCTTTCACTATCAGGTAGTACGGGTTGATTGTGGTAACTACGTTCAGAGAAAAAGCAAATGTAGATAGAAAGCATAAAAAGATAGATGATAGAGCAGTTGATATGAGTATCTTCCTCATACGGTCAATTTCTCCTTCCACTTTTTATCTTTGCTGCAAACATTCCTGACATGTACCAGTAAAAAGGATGAAATGTTCGTCTATCTTAATTCCCATCCTGTCTTCTAAATGCTTCTCATAGTCCTCAATAGAACATTCATACAAAGGAAAAAGCCTTTCACAAGTTGTACACCTAAAAAAGTGTTTGTGTTCTGCTGAGGAATAATAATATGCATAATGGTCCAGAGTAAAAGATCTTATATCACCGTTGCGGGCCAAGAAATCAAGCGCCCTGTATATCGTTGGTAGACTTATCTTACATCTATTGCTTATGTCATACGCTGTTAAAGGAACTTCTGATGACTCAATAATCTTCAGTATACTCTCCCTGTTTTTCGTTGTTCTTTCCATAGTATCACCTTCCAGATGCTCAAAATTAAGAAAATGAAAATGAGAATCATTCTCATATGATAGTATAACATGCCGTTTTGTCTTGTCAATAGATGAATTTTTTGCCATTACCTCTTGACATAGAAAATTGGATGTGGTATTATCGATAACGGCGCATGCATACTAATGCGTCGTAGAGGTGACCTGGTAGCTCAGCAGGTAGAGCACCTGACTTTTAATCAGGGGGTCGCGGGTTCGAATCCCGCCCGGGTCACCAGATTGTAGGTGCGAGAGTGGCGGAATTGGCAGACGCGCTGGACTTAGAATCCAGTGGGACTGATAATCCCGTGAGGGTTCAAATCCCTCCCCTCGCACCAAAGAAAAAGCTAGGGGTTTGGGAAGTTATATGAGCGGGTGTAGCTCAGCGGTAGAGCACTTGCTTGCCAAGCAAGGGGTCGCGGGTTCGAAACCCGTCACCCGCTCCAGAATATACCTGAATATAGAAGGTACATAAGAGTAAGTTAAGTTTTCTCGTTGTGCGGAGCACAGGTGGTGCTCCTTTATTTATCGCTAGTGGACCTCCAAAATGCGCAAAGATAAAGCACTTAGCTCTCTTGACGGAACATATGTTGTGTGATATAATATATAGTGAATTTTACGAAAAACCAAGCTAGCCGAGGTGGCGGAATTGGCAGACGCACATGGTTGAGGGCCATGCGGTCGTTGGACCATGCGGGTTCAAGTCCCGCCCTCGGCACCAAAGAAAAAATAGGAAATAGAAGAGTAAAGCGCCCAGTTGGGCGTTTTAATTTTCTGAAAGCAAGTATGAAAATATGTCGAGATTTTTTATCTTGTTTTTGTTTAGTATCAATATGTTTTGAACTCTTTTAGGTTACGGATTGTCAAATACTATGCAGGGGAACCGTTATTAATTATCGAGCAGTAAAAAAACGAGGGGGCGAAAGGTTTCGACGGGGGTAAGCCTCCTTGGGAAGCGAGCCGAGGTTTCCTGCCGTCCTCGTAAAAAAACGGTAGGAAAAAGTTAAGTGCCAACGAATACGTTCCAGTTGCTGCCTAATTAGATAGGTAGCCGTTCTCTACGAAGGTTGGCTGACCTTTCGTAGCAGGGCGCAACCTAGTCAGCCAAGTGGTCAGAATGTGCCTCACGTTCTGCGCCACTTAAACAGTGAGGCTGGTCGGTCTAAAGCCTGTCTGTGGGCGTTAGACTGACGAGATTCAAAACGCAGACTGCGCTCGGAGATGCCCAAGGGGACTTGCTTTCGGACGCGGGTTCGATTCCCGCCGCCTCCACCAAACCTAATGCCACCTATTGATAAAATTCATTTTATCAATAGGTGGTTTTTGTTTTGCCTGAAAGTCCAGTAATACTGGGCTTTTTCGGTTTCAAGGGTTCTCCTGCGTTTCCGGTTCGTCACATCTGTCATCCGCGTCGTGGTCAAAGTCATACATGGCTTTGATTCCTTCCGCAATTTCGGATATGGACATCACCAGACACGCGAGATCATTACCTAACTGCTGTACCTTGTCTGGTGTCATAAACTTTTCCTCGTCTCGAATTTTCCGTGAGTCACTGCTCCAGGGCGGTTATCCTGTTCGTGAGCCTCTCGCTCACGATGCTGACCGCAGTTAGAACGCCGACAAGTTCATCGTTCCATTTGCAGTCGCGGTATGAGGCAAGTCGATAATGCCCTTGAACCGCTTTTCACGATAGCGCACTCCGTCAAGGGAGATATGGAAGCGGTCGACGATTTCCTGTTTCTTGGCCTTTACCTTCATCAGTTCCCAAAGGTAGCGTTCGTCCTGTGAAAGCGTGTTCGGGACGGACACAAAGGCTTCGAGCTGCGCCTTATCTTCGTAGATGGGATAACGTCGACAGCCGGATGGCGTAGCTGGCTTCAAAGTTGTACCACTACCTCTGGAGAAACGGGCAGTCGGGCGCATGTTTATTGGGTTTACTGGGGTTTCATCAGATTTACATCCATTGATTGACATTTGTTCTTGATTTTTTTGGTAATAGGTGTTATAATGCTTTAATTTGATTTGGTACGGTTTGCCTGGTACAGGAATATGTTGTTTGTCTTTGCCGTAGCAACAAAAAAGTTCCTGTGATTTCTCACATGGACTGACTTGAAGTTCATTGAGTCGAGGCCAATTGTTAAGAGAGTCAATATAGTCAATAGGGTAAATGAGTTTCTATGGAGGCGAAAAGCGTGGCCAACAGTGCTTACCTTGTCCTGTTCGGTGGTACATATTTCACGTTGGTTCTCAAAGCACGAGGACAGTGGACAAGCTGGTGCAACCGCTATGAAGGCGAGCAGGACGACTTGTCACAACCGGAGACACTCTCCTATCTCGGCAAAGTGATCTACCCCGAATACATCCCTCCCAAAAACAAAAGAACGTTTACAATAAACGTGAACGCTTATAAATCCTGCACCGACAATGGGAGCAACCTATCGCTTTTGTTTCAGGGAACGAGGGGCGCTTTTGATAACCGGGTGAAAGTGGAATATCCCAAAACCCTGAAAGCCATATGCGATTTTGTAGCCCAGTACCTTGAAGTCGGCACAACTTTCACCTTGGACACGGACTACTACAACCTTTTCATGATTGGCGACGAGACCTTTTCGGATGGTCATTTTATTGCCCCGAAAGACCGGGCATTGGCTGAGAGTATGATAGGCAAAAACAAGACGCAGTTTTCAGCTTTGGGTGATGAGGCGAAATCGCGAATCAAGACCTTCCCGTCTCTGTTCGCCAGTGAGAACCACCAGTACGGGAAAACTGATGGTGACCATAACGCCATCTTCGGGCTTGTGAAAGATGTAAGGATTCAGGATAACGGAATCAAGATATGCCTGACCCACTGTGGCTTATCCCGCAACAGAAACTAAATGAGATCGCGTTTGACTTGCCATTGAGGGCAGACCATTGTTCAATGAACTGAACCGCACCCACTGGGTTATCAAGCGGTTAATCTTATAGAGGAACTGAGATCAGCAAGACTGTATCTATTCCACACATAAAATGAAATAAACCGTAGCAAAATAGAGCTAACACATATAATCCAGAATTGACAGTGTTAATTTATCCAGTAGAAATTAGGAGGATTCTAATGAATAACGAACCTGAGAACGCAATGCCAGAAAAATGGGTGAACCTTGAGGATATCGCAAAGCACCTGAGTCTGAGCGAAGACACCGTCCGTACTTGGATTAAAGAGAATAAGTTGCCGTACTACCGCGCAGGCAAACGATATAAGTTCAAAATTTCCGAGGTCGATGAATGGGTACGTGAGGGCAGAATCAAGAAATAGATCTATTGAAATCTGAGGAACCAACAATATGCAGATTTCGGAGATACCCGACAATGTGAGCAAAGCTGTCAAGGGTGATTTAGAAGAAGGCCCCGAAAGAAAAACGCGAGTTCTACATTCCTTGCCTTGACCGTGAATGCACCGACTGGATTCGCAAGAAGGTTCAGTTCCGCTCCAATCTAACCAGCGGCAACAGTTCGAACGTGATATCGCTGTGTTGAAAAAGAAAGCCCTACGGGAAAGCAGTTCAACCGCTAAGTCGAACTGAACGGTGAGCTAAAAAGGTTAAGGGCTGAATTGGAGGAGTTGGGTCTATGGACCGACACGAAGAATATGTGCGAAAAATCCTTTCTGCAGTCCACAATTCCGGTTTGCTGAAAAGCCGTGAAAGTAATACTGTGGAGTTCAAGGAGTCATTCAATAAGAGCAACACTGTGAAGTATGCCAAAACGATGGCAGCATTTGCCAATAACCGCGGCGGTTACATCGTGTTTGGGGTAAAGGATAATCCGCGAGAGGTTATTGGCTTGAAGAACAACAACTTTGAGAATCTCAATCAAGAGGCCTTCACCGATACCATTAACTCGCTGTTTGCCCCGTCACTTGAGTGGGAATGTGGAACTTTTGTACTCCAGATTGAAGCGACAACAACCAATGCCGAAGGTGAAAAGGAAACCAAGGTCGTAGAAAAGCGTATCGGCTGGCTCTATACCGAGGAAGCGGAGTACAAACCGGTTATAGCGCAGAAATCCGACAATGGTGAGAAGATTGTGAGCGGTGATGTTTACTACCGCTATCGCGCCAGAAGCGAGAGAATAAAATACGCCGAAATGAGCCGCATCGTCATTGAACGTACAGCCAAGGAACGGGAGAAATTGCTGAAATTGTTTGAGGTAATCCGTAAAAGCGAAACGGCGAACCTCGGCATCATAAATTACGAAAATGGCAAGTTTTCCACACCATACGGTGTAGATGTTGCCTTTGACCGCAAACTGGTGACGCAGGTGCTGAAGAAAGCAAAGTTCATCAAGGAAGGGAGTTTCAACGAGACCGAAGGCATTCCAGTAATAAAGGTGACGGGTAACATCGACTTGGCAGAGGAAGTCCCTGTACCGGAATTAGACCCTGATAACGGCTACCCGTACATACAGAAGGACTTGTCTGAAAAGCTAGGTATCAGCAATCAAGATCTGTATGCCCTTGTCTTTTACTACAAGATGAAGGAAGCGAAATGCTACAGCATTGGCGTAACCACTTCACGCTCCGGCAACCGAACTTTTAAGTTTTCCGAGTATGCATTGCGGTTTTTGAAAGTAAAACTCGCTGAATTGAAAGCCAATGAAACCGAATTTAACAAGATACGCACAGCCTACAAAAACCGCAATAAACAGGAGGGTAACCCCAATGAATAACCCTGATAACAAAATGAAATTCGAAACCCCGAATCTCACCGCTGTTGCGTGGGCAAAGATCGCCGAACTTTTCCCTGGCGTGGTTGTCGAGGGCAAGGTGAACTTTGACCTGCTACGTTCCATGCTGGGCGACGAAGTGTTCGGCGACGAAGCCTACGAGTTCACCTGGGTGGGAAAACGCGCTGCCATTGCCGAGGCAGGTAGACCTATCCGCAAGACACTCCGTCCCTGCCCGGAAGAGAGCCGCGACTGGGATACTACTGAGAACCTTTACATCGAGGGCGACAACCTCGACGTGCTGAAACTCCTGCAGGAGAGTTACCTCGGCAAGGTCAAAATGATCTATATCGACCCGCCGTATAACACGGGTAACGACTTTATCTACCGTGACGATTTTACCCAGAGCCGCGAGGAATACGACGAGGAAGCGGGCGTTTACAACGAGGACGGCGACCGCTTGTTCCGCAACACAGAAGCGAACGGGCGCTTTCACTCCGACTGGTGCAGCATGATTTACCCGAGGCTTGTGCTGGCGAGGAACCTACTTGCTGACGATGGAATTATTTTCATTAGTATTGATGACAACGAAGTAGCGCAGTTAAGAGAGATCTGCGATGAGGTATTTGGTGAAGCAAATTTCAGAAACCAGATAGTTGTTAGGCGAGGTGCAAAATCCGTACAGGCGCAATTTGATACTTGGGACAAACTTGGGCAGGGACTTGAGTATATATTGCTGTACACAAAAAACTCGGCATACCGATTTCCAAAGCAAATGAAAGCTCTTGATGAAATAAAGACTGGTGAGTGGAACAATCATTGGAGAGGAACAGACAGACCCACAATGCGCTACCCTATTTTTGGTATAACACCACCGAGCGGCCAATGGCGTTGGAGTAAGGAACGAAGCGAAAAGGCAATAGAGAATTATCAGCGAATGTTGAGCGAAACAGGAAAGACACCCGAGACAATTCTCGATGACGAAATTGATGCATGGTATTCCAAACAAAATGATCCCAATCTTGATTTATTGAGATTGTCGCGTAATGGGAACCCGGAGCATTACATTGCACCAACAGATAAAACCTTACTTAACAGTTTATGGGTGGATTTGCTAATTGGGAGTTCTTCAGAGATAGCTCAGCTATTTGACACAGCAGTATTTGATACTGCAAAGTTAACGGCTGTTATTAAGCGAATGCTAAATTTTGCCGACAAAGACAGCATCGTCCTAGATTTCTTCTCCGGCTCAGCAACAACCGCACATGCTGTCATGCAACTTAACGCCGAAGACGGTGGCAAGCGCAAGTTTATAATGGTGCAACTGCCGGAAGTTTGTGCCGAAGGGACGGAAGCTGCTAAAGCCGGCTATAAAAATATTTGCGAAATCGGTAAAGAGCGCATACGCCGTGCCGGTGACAGGATTAAAGAAGAAACAGGCTTGACGGCGCAGGGACTGGACATAGGTTTTCGTGTTCTGAAACTTGCCGATACGAATATGAACGAGGTCTATTACGCGGCGGGTGACTACACGCAGGATATGCTTTCCATGATGGAAAGCAACATCAAGCCCGACCGCAACGATATGGATTTGCTGTTCGGCTGCCTGCTCGACTGGGGCCTACCGCTTTCCATGCCGCATACCCACGAGAAGATCGACGGCTTCACTGTCCACACCTACAACGGCGGCGACCTGATTGCCTGCTTCGAGGAAAATATCAGCGAAAAGGTCGTACGCGAAATTGCGAGCCGTAAGCCCCTTCGCGCCGTGTTCCGCGACAGTTCTTTCACCAGCTCGCCGGAGAAGATCAATGTGTTTGAGATTTTCAAGCTCCTCGCACCGAATACGACCGTCAAGGTTATATAGGGAGGGTGTGTGAATGAAATTACAGTTCAGGCATCAGCAATTTCAATCAGACGCGGCAAAAGCAGTCTGCGACGTGTTCGCTGGACAGCCGTTCCATGCGCCGACCTATATGATAGACCCCGGCGTAGGGCAGATGAGTCTCGACGATACCACGCACTGGACAGGCTTTAATAACGCGCCAGTGGCTGTCGATGACGACAAGGTTTTAGAGCATATCCAAGAAATTCAGCGGGCAGGACAAATCAAACCTTCCGACAAGCTGGAAGGACGATATAACCTCACCATTGAGATGGAAACCGGCGTGGGCAAGACCTATACATATATCAAAACCATGTACGAACTCAATAAGCGTTATGGCTGGAGCAAGTTTATCATCGTTGTGCCGAGCGTTGCCATCCGAGAGGGCGTGTATAAGTCCTTCCAGATGACGGAGGAGCATTTCGCCGAGGACTACGGGAAGAAAATCCGTTACTTCATCTACAATTCGGCGCAACTGACCGAGATTGATCGCTTTGCCTCCGATAGTGCGATTAATGTGATGATTATCAACAGCCAGGCGTTCAACGCTCGCAGCAAGGACGCGCGGCGCATCTATATGAAGCTGGACGAGTTCCGCTCCCGCCGGCCGATTGACATTCTAGCGAAGACGAACCCGATTCTGATTATCGACGAGCCGCAGTCAGTGGAGGGTGCGGTGACGAAAGAACGATTGAAAGAATTCACTCCGTTGATGACACTCCGCTATTCCGCGACTCACAGGGCGGACAGCGTTTACAACATGATTTACCGGCTTGACGCACTCGAAGCTTATAATAAGCGTCTTGTAAAAAAGATAGCCGTCAAGGGCATCTCCGTTTCAGACAACATTGCCACGGAAGGCTATGTCTACGTTCAGGGCATCAACCTTTCCAAGGGCAACCCTACGGCGACGATTGAATTTGACGTAAAAGGGAAAACAGGTGTCCGCAAGGTTTCAAGGATCGTCGGCGAGGGCTACAGTCTGTTTGACAATTCCGGCGAACTCGCCGAGTACAAGGACGGCTATACCGTTCTGAGAATTGATGGGCGCGATTCGTCCGTTGAATTCACAAACGGTAAGAAGCTCTTTGCGGGTGATGTCATCGGTTCGGTTTCCGAAGAGCAGCTGCGCCGTATTCAGATTCGGGAGACCATCCTTTCTCACATTGATCGTGAAAGGCAACTGTTCTCCAAGGGTATTAAAGTCCTTTCACTGTTTTTTATAGACGAAGTGGCAAAGTACAAGCAGTATGACGAACACGGAAATGCTACGGGTGGAATCTACGCACAGATTTTCGAGGAGGAATACAAAGCCATCGTCGGCAATATGCTGCCATCTCTTGAAGATTCTCCAAAGTATTTGGAGTACCTCAACAGCATACGTGCCGAACAGACGCACGCCGGGTACTTTTCCATTGATAAAAAAAGCGGTCGCATGATTGACAGCAAACTCGGCGACAAAAAGGAGCACACCTCCGATGATGCTGATGCTTACGATTTGATTATGAAGGATAAGGAGCGCCTGCTTGACCGCGGTGAACCGGTGCGGTTCATTTTCAGCCATTCTGCTCTCCGTGAGGGTTGGGATAATCCGAACGTGTTTCAGATTTGCACGTTGAAGCAAAGCAGTAGCGATGTCCGCAAGCGTCAGGAAGTTGGACGCGGTCTGCGCCTTGCTGTTAACCAGAACGGCGAGCGAATGGACGAGAACGTACTCTCCCGTGACGAAATTCACAATGTCAACGTGCTGACTGTCATCGCAAACGAGAGTTACGAAAGCTTTGCAAAAGGGCTGCAAAGTGAAATTGCTGAGGCGGTTGCCGACCGTCCGCGCAAGGTCGAACAGAAGCTGTTTGTCGAGAAATTCGGCGACGATGTTGCCACGGTTATCCACGAGAGCCTGATTAAAAATGGCTACGTAGAGCGGGGAGAACTCACCGAAAAGTATTACGAGGCAAAGAAAAACGGCACTTTGGAAGTGCCGGAGGAAGTGGAAGGCAGAGCTGCCGATATTATCGCCGTGCTGGATTCAGTTTACGACCCGAACGCCAACAAGCCAGAGAATGCCCGCAAAAATAATGTGGAGGTCACCCTTGATAACGAAAAACTGAACAGCAAGGCTTTCCAAGAGTTATGGTCGCACATAAACAGTAGAAGCTACTACATCGTTGGCTTTGACGAAGCGGAGCTGGTAAAGAAAGCGATTGCCGAATTGAACAAACGGTTGCATGTATCGAAAATCTACTTCAAAGTTGAGCAAGGTGAACAGGTAAAGACCATCGAATCCAAAGACCAGCTTCTTTCGGGAGAGGGTTTTGTCCGCCCCAGCATGTCACGTGAGGAAGCGTCACCGTATACGGCCAAAGCGAGCAGTTCGGTTCGCTACGACCTCATAGGTAAAATCGTGGGTGAAACAGGGCTGACACGGCATGCTGTCGTCGCAATTCTGACCGGTATTGACAAAATTGTCTTTGACCAGTTCGGCAATAACCCCGAAGAGTTCATCATCCGCACCGCCAACATCATAAACGAGCAGAAAGCGACAGCGATAATAGAACATATTACATATGACAAATTGACCGAGGCTTTCAGCACAGATATTTTTACCGAGCCGGAACTGAAAAAAGGCGCCCTTGGCGTCAACATCATGGAGGCCAAACGAAATCTGTACGATTATGTCATTTACGACTCTACCAACGAGCGGCACTTTGCTACCGAACTCGAAGCCCACAACCAGGAAGTCGAGATTTACGTGAAACTGCCAAAAGGCTTTTATATCAGCACTCCCGTTGGCAAGTACAATCCTGACTGGGCGATTGCTTTCTATGAGGGCAAGGTCAAGCACATTTATTTTGTTGCCGAGACAAAGGGTGACATGTCCACTCTTGAATTACGTGACATTGAAAAAGCCAAAGCTCACTGCGCTCAAGAGCATTTTCGTGCAATCAGCGGCGAGACCGTAAAATACGACGTGGTGGACAGCTACGACAAGTTATGGGAACTGGTGCAGGGATAATTTCTCAGACTATGGAATGAAGAGATGAACTCAACGATTATTTGCCCTATTGCAAAAGTGCCTTTGAAATCTCCTATGCCATCCAGCACCAGATTGAGGATGAATTGCTGAAGGCAAAGACCGAACAATCCAAGACCTTGCGAGAGGAATTTGACGTTCAGACTGCGGAGAGAATTAAGCAAGTTGTTCAGTCTGCCGTAGCCGAAGCGTAGCAGGTGGCGGACCTCCGTCTGCAAAGAGAGTGGCAAGCCGCCAAACTGGAAGTGGAAAAAGCGAAGCAGACCACGGAACTTGAAACCGAGTGCCTGCGCCGGGAAGCCATCAGTTCTAAGGAAAGCGAAGGAGCCTTCCGCGAGCAGTTAAAGAGCTTGCTGGAGGAACTCTCTAAGGCCGACAAATGATAGATATTATTGATCTAAGAGACAGAGCAATAGTTGGGACACATTTGGGACAGAAGAGCAAATCGAAGAACTTCATAGAATGCATAGACAGAGCGATAAAATACAGGGAAGCAAATACAAAAGAACTAACGGTAAGGACAGACAATGGACCACAATTCAAATCAAAAGCGACAGAAGCATACATGGAAGAAATGGGAATAGAGCACGAATTTGGGTACAAGAACAATCCGAACTCACAGGCATACATAGAATCGCATCATTCGGTGATAGAGAGGGAATTCGTACAACTGAATGAATTTGAATACATAGAAGACGTATACAATGCATACAAAGCGTACATATACTTTTACCAAGAGATAAGGCCACACGGATCATTAGGATACAAGACACCGAACGAATATGAAGAGGCATTAAGTGGAAGAGGAAGTAGGAAAGAGGCAATTGAGAGAGTTGTGGTTGTGAAAAAATGAGACTCGCTTAATTATTCTCCAAAATCAGGGGGTTTGACCGAAACAAGGGGTTTAACCGGCTAAAGACGATGGAGATGAAGCTAAAAAGGTTGGAGAAAGAATACACACATGAAAAGATACGAGGAAGTTTAAGGAAGATGGAATATGCGGAGATGGAAATAGAAGGGAAAAGGCTTGAAGTAAGAACAAACGTGAATGAATATCAAAGGACGATGCTAAAGGCACTTGGGATAGAAGGGCCAAAAAAGTCAGAATAATAGACGTAAATGAGGAAGAAAGTGTTGAAAAGTGTGATGAATAAAGGAGAAACGAGGCGTGTAGTGACTAAGGAGTAAAAATGAAGGAGCAAAAAATCTTCATTTTAGTGTTTATTCATGCCTCGTTTAGATTTTTTTCATTTTTCGCAAGTGTCAAACTCAGGAGGGCGATGTTCTTATATTTCAGGGGTCGAAAAACCCATAGAATAAGGGCTTCCGAGGCCAACGGCTGACTTCGGAAGCCCTTTGTGTTTTGGGTCACGGGTCTTGCCACCGCGCCGTCTATGGTTTTGAAATCTCACACATCCCTCTTGACGGCAAAAAGGGCAAATCGTTAAAAGGCTCAGTTTTCGACTTTGGGAGCAACGTTTATCAGCTTAACACCGTCAACCAAAGCAAAGCAACATATCTTCCCGCTTGTAAACTGCTGACTATCCGCATTAAATCGTTCTCTGCTGGCAGAGATGAATGCTTGCTTCTTTGCTCTGGTTAGCGCCACATAAAACACGCAAAAGTCATCGAGTAAAGTCCCCAATATTTGTGCTGGAATATTCTTTGGGAGCCTGCAAGCAGAAGTGTCTTGTATTGATTTGCTTGGGCAACTTTTACAAATGAAAGTGAAGACCCACTGCTCAACATCACAAACAATTACATAATCCCACTCAAGTCCTTTCGCCCCGTGGACAGTTGACAGAATGACTTGTGAGTCCACATACTCCATTGCTTGTTTTAACTGGTGATTTTCAAAGATATCCAAGATGAGTGTGTATTTATCTTCCGGAAGCAGGTCGGCATAGTCGACGCCAACCTTTTCTACAAGTGCATCAAGCAGCCGAAGCAGGGAGTCAACCGTTTTCCCTGATGCTACTGCATAAGCCTTTCTTACGCTATCAGAAAAAGAACCGAGTGCTTTCTTGTTTATGGTTTTCTGCTTACCAAACCGCTTAATGAACATTTCTTGGCATTTGTTGTGAAACTCGATATAGTCAAGGTCTTCGTCGGTGAACATACCATAGAAATACGGAATGTTCTTGCTGGCCAGTTCGGCTTCTACTGTTTCAGCATTCTTTCCTCTTCCTCTAAAAAGAACGGCGATTTTGACCGCTTCGTCGGTCATTAAGGATTGGACTTTGGCAACGACCTGACTTGCTTCATCTTGTTGAGTTGTACCCCAAAAAACAGGAAGTTCGGCTACGTCTTCATCTGCGATACTTGGTGCAAACCGAGTAGCGGCATTTTCCCTGATATTCTTGTCCAGCTTAAGCATCTCAGGATTATTCCGAAAGCGATAGTTCTTTGTAAGTGTTATTTTGGTCATCCCATATTTATTTATAACAGTGGACATGATGTTAGGCAAGGCGCCAATGAACCCATATATCCGCTGCAGCGGGTCCCCGAGGAAGACCAACTGTGTATGGTCAGAAATAACCGATTCAAGTAACGCCCACGCTATACAGTTTGTATCCTGAAATTCATCCACAACAATTAGCGGGTAGAAGTTCTGGTAAAACTTCTTAACTTCTGGGTGTTTAGAGAAAATCTCCAGTACGAACAAAATAACCGCATTGTGGGTAACGTACTCCAAAGGGAGTAACTTCTTGATGACGATTTCGTTATAGGCATGAATAATCTGCTCGTCTGGAACACGCGCTTCTTTCACAGCAGCTTCCACGCTCTTGAGGTTTTGGAGTTCGTCCGAGGTCAATGCCGTTTTCAGACTCGTCTGCTTCTCTATGTCGCTGTCGTCCACGGCTCGGAATAGGTTTATATCCTTCCGTAAGGCATCGGCAATAAGATATCCGTATTTTTTCAAAATCCCTTTACAAAAGCCATGGTAGTTTGTAACTGTGACCTTTTCATCTATTGCTACAGGGCTGTTTTGTGAAGCGAGCAATGACGGCAGCTTCTCAGCAACTTCCCTTTTGACCCTGAGGGCGGCGTTCACACTGAAGGTAAGTCCAAGGATTCGTTTGGGGTTTGGTATTTTGCCAGAAGCGAACAGGTATGCAATACGGCTAATCATTGTGGTTGTTTTCCCATATCCAGCAGGTGCTTCGACTATTAGGCGCGGGCTTTCTGAGAAGATTACTTCGAGTTGCTTCTCATCGCCTTCATGTTGAGCAGTTATCTTTTCCTTGATATCCAAAAAATTAGCGTTAGGCATTTGTCGCTATCTCCTGCGCTTTCTTTATAGCATCGCTATAGCAAGCAGGGATGTTCTCTGTAGAAATAACCTCGCCGATAATCCTTCCGAGAAGAACCCCTTTTTTTGCCATATACCAAGCTGAGAACATACGGCAAAATTCATCTTCATCGTCATCACTCACATCACTTAGCTTCTTGGGTATGTAGCCAGTCATATCAACGTTCATCTTTTTGTAGTGTTTGCGAACAAAGTCAGCATCCAAAACGACATCATTTGCGTGGTTGTCCATATCAAGCGTTATTTGCCTGACCTGAGTTTGTTTGTGAGCCGCGAAGAGTGTCTTAACTATCTCTATCTCAAAACATAACTCAGTAGTAGAAAACTCATCTGAAGCGACGGTGTGCTCAGTTTTAACATCACCATCATAAATAGCCACGCTCGGAACAGCAAAAGATGTAAGGAGTTGTCTCAAAGGCTTAATTGAGCCTTCACCTCTTGCATTTATTACGCAAATCCCATAATCATCAAGAGAGAGACCTATTTTCTCGGCAAATGCATGAATGCAACCATATTCCGTTTCACCCTCTATCAAGATCACGCACTTGGCATAGAACGCCTCTTTGATTTCAGGGAAGTGCATGATAAGGTGTTTTTCATTTTCGGTTTTGATTCGACCTTCGTTGTTTGTGTCATCAATCGGCTGAAGAGCATAACCACTAATAACCGCAGTCTTACCACTATTCTTATAAAAACGGATAAGGTTGCGATAGTCCCCAACCAACGCATCGGTCGAGTGTGTTACGATAATTAGCTGTCCATCGATGCCGTCCACATCAAAACAGATCTTCAAGAGGTCTAAGAACTCGGTGTCCTCGTTGCGGAGAATCCGCTTGTAATACCCAATCAGCGATCTTTGAAGATATGGATGCAGATGGACTTCCGGCTCGTCAATAGATAAGACAAGTGGCAACAGCTTCTTGTCAGACTCATCTGTGTACAGGAGATCGGCAAACGAGACAGCTTTGCTCTTGTACAACTCCATTATCTGGCACAGGATGTTGATAGATGCCATTGCCATGTACTGAACGCCGCTCCCCGTAGTTTCAATCTTCCTGTCACCATCGGATAGGTAAAAGAGGCTCGTCAGCATTTCAGTTGGGTTAGGCGCGACCGTTACCTTTATCGAATAATCGCGGAAGATACGTATTTTCCCAAGGTATCCGTTAATGAACCCTATCAGGCCATTAACCTGCTCGTTGTTAAGGAAAGCCGGCGTACCGCCGTCGTTGAATCGTTCAATAATCGTGCTTATTAAAAGTCCCGCTCCCTTTTGCGTATCAAGGCGCAACTCTCGACTTGGAACAGATGTGGTCTCATATTTCAGGAAGTTGATTTTCCTTATCATGCGAGGCTGAATACTCTCGTTGGAGTCCACACTTACAATAGTCGGGTATGCGTCTCTAATCGACTGCTGATAACGGATTTTGAGCAAAGAAGCATCTTCGGGAGAAAAGTTATCGTCGAAAAATCCCTGCTCATTCGGATGCAGTCTTATATCCAGTTCAACCTCAATGGACTTTTTTGGGTCAGCGAAGTCTTCCTCGTCAAACCCCTTGCCGCTGCAAACCGTAGCAAGCAATGACAACAAGTTACTTTTGCCGAGGTTGTTTTCGCCGATAATGTAATTACACTCCGGGTTGAAAGTGACCTCAATCCCGTCAATATTCCTATAGTTGTCTACCCTCACACAGGCAATTTTCATAAGTCCCTCCTCAGAGCGTCATACTCCTACTCTTCAACCCCCGAATCCCGAACACGGAGTGTCCAGCAGTTTTCAGAGATTGTCCTCACGGTCTGCTGGGCGAAGCCGTCGGTTTCGGCTTCGACTTCGAGCGAGGCCTTTACCTTGGCGCCGTCCACCGAAATCAGGTGTTGGATGATTCCCTCGACATACTTTTGGACATTGCAGTTGATGCGTGTGGTATCGAGGTCGGCGGACATGAGGAAGCGCCTATTTTTCGGCGCGGTGGGTTGTGCAGGCACCGGATCTTCGTGAACTTCATATCCTGTGCTGGTGCCGCTCAGTGTATACGGCGTAGAGATAGTGCTTTTGCCATCGTTTGTGCTTACCGGAACGGTCGCTTCTACGGTTGCTGCTCTGGATGCCGTTTCTGTCCGACGTTTTGCTTCGTCGTCGGCAATTTGCCTCTGGGCGACTGAGCCCTTGACTAGATAGCCCGAACGCTCGACAATGCCGACGTACTGGTTGAACTTCAGGTCAATGTAGCGTGTGCCGTCAAAGCCGGAGGCAAAAACGAAATACTGGTCGGAGTTGAGGCCAGTCTGGATTGTCTTGTCAAGGACGGCGTTGTTTACCAAACGCGGGGGGTAACAGTAAGTGCAGAGGTATTCCCACAGCTTCTTAATGGCGATATTACCCGTGTTCTTCCACAGCGCACTATCCAATTCCATAAGCAACAGAGCCAGAGCCCACGCCGTGATAATTTGCTCGTCCTGAAGCATCTTCTTGGCGGTTTTGGAGATGATGCTGTCGTTACCGCCGCTGATGCGGATGGTGTCCCAGACGATGGTTTTCATGTCCGCCGTCTTGTCGATGTACGGCACGAGCAGCCAGCAGTAGGCTTCCTTGATTTGGTCATCTACCGTATGACTATTGTGGTTCAAATTGTTTTCTGTCTCGCGGTTCTGCGCTACGTCGAGGTTCAAGTCTGCGCTTCCCGCAAGCCCTGTGGCGCTTGCCCCTACGATTAAACTCTCAAGTCGGGCCATATGCTCTATTCCTCCGCATAATCCCTTATTGCTAGAAACTGCAACAGCGTTATCCTGCTGGGACAATGACTTCAAGCAACGTGCCGTCTTTGATGTGGTACTGCATTCCTCGCTCCTCGCAAAAATCAATAACCTTGTGCGCTTGTTCGTCAAAGAACTCCTTATGTCCTTTATAGGCACTCACTTCTTTGTTGTAATTAGTGCGCCCAAAAATAATCTTATCCGTGAAATCCAGTGCATCCAGAATCTCGTCCAAGTCCTGCTCTATCAAGTTTGGAGACGGATAGGGTTCCACGCTTACCCAAGTCCTGCAGCCAAGGTCGTGCAATCGCCTCAGTGCGGCGAGCCGTGCTTGGTAAGAAGCCGTCCCCGGTTCCATTCGCGCACGGTAGCTTTCATCGAGAGAGATGAGGGTAACCCCATATTCATTTTCATCCGACAGTTCAGCAAGGGCTTCAGGTAACAACCCTTTGGTAAGAACTGTGCATTTTATTCCCGCCTCGTTCAGTTTTCGGATAGCTGCAAGGCTCATCCTTTCGATTTCATCATACTCATACATAAATGGGTCAGTCGTAAAGCAAAGCTGTACAGACTGAATTTTTGACCTCAATCGAGGAATCTCCCTGTCGAGAATTTCAAGAGTGTTGCTGACAAGGTACGGTTTAATCCAGTCTTCGTAGGATTTGACCTTCCCGAAGCGGCGAGCCATCAGGAAAGCGTAGCATGGGTATTTGCATCCATGCGCACAGCCGAGGACATGGTTCATGGTGTAATCACCATATTCTACACCGGTTTTGTAGAGCATTGATTTACGTTCGATGTAGCCTTTGACCGCTTTCATTTTCATGACCTCCTGTTCAAAATGTTATTGACGACCGTGAGACTTTACACCCAAAGTCTTCCTCGAGAGATTTCTTAATTTCTGTAGCATACCCCTCCGACGGGAAAACAGGATGCTCTGCCAAGGCATCCCATAGCTCTTTCAAAGGAACGTTGGATTTACCTTTATACACAGAATACAGATATTTGGCAATATCCCTGACATTGTAGCAGTTTTCATCCGTATGAGTTGTTGTCAGCCCTTTGCCGGTGAAATCGAACATAAGTTGGTTTTGATTTATGTTTGTTTTCTTTGCAGACGACCTATCACCAAAGATTCTCCAGGCTATTTTTTTGAATAGCTTAAATCCCTCAATATTGCTGCTTCCCAACACAAGATTGTAAACGACAGCGTTCTTTGTGTTGAAAAATGGGAAAGACGCTATATAGTACCGCTTGTTTGCTGTGCCATGCGAAGCAAGCATGATTTCGTGAATGCGTTTTTCATATGCGTCTCTGTCACTGCCGAATGTAGCGATTTCCTGAATACTCGACAAATACGTCTGTTCATATTTTGCCACAGCAGAAGCGCGTCTTGTCTGGGATACGGCTCTTACAGAATCTGAAACCATATGGTTAATGATGACATCTCCCCAGTTGCTGATAAAAGGCATCAAAGCCTCCCAGTTAACCGTGGCTTCGTAAGGGTCGTAAACAAGAAGGTAGTGAACATGCATGCTTTCAGAAATATTGAGCGCCCTAAGCAAATCATTTCCGTCGCTGGTTCTAGTTTCAATATGAAAATTTGCAGTGCTGGAAGGCAGACGACTTTTTAGTGTATCGATTTTTTCAGAGGACAAATCATTAAAATAACACCATGCCTGTTTACTCGGATAGCCAGCCATGATTCCGGACAGATAATTCGCAACCCGAATGGGCGTCCCCACGACTTCGTTTCCGTCATCGTCATGATAAACGCCGCTATTGCACATACAGTCGATGAAAACTATGCCCTTGCACTTTCCGTAGTTCAACAGTTTCTGCGCCCAGGCCTTAACATATTCCTCAATCAGTTCAAATTTCTTAATGGTGTGAGGATGCGCCGTTTCGATGGTTTCCACTGGAGCCTTTTTCCGAGCCATAAATAACCTCCGAGTGTAGGTGCAGTTATCGCAATCATTCCTCATTGACAAATTTCATGATGTCACCGATATTGCAGTCGAGAGCCTTGCAAATCTTACTTAGCACTCCCATGCTGACGGTTTCACCTTTTGACAGTTTTGTAATTGATGCCCAGCTTACTTTGGCAGCCGCTTGCAAGTCTTTCTTTTTCATATCTTTATCAATCAATATTTTCCACAACTTTCTATAGCTTACGACCATGTCAGTCATCTACCTCTTTTTCACTGTTTCCAATGATCTTACTATTGTATCACATTCTCTTTTTGAATCCAAGGATTTTCTTCGCAAACAGAAGAATCTTATTCGTAGGTGCTTGAATTTACATCGCCTGTGTGTTGTTATATTGAAAAAGTCTACATTTTGGACTGTTTATGACCAACTATGTTTAAATGATGTAGCCACATAAGGAGATGAACTATGAAACCTGCCACTGCAAACGACATTGAGCGCTTCATTTAAGAGAAGTCCTTTGACCACGTATATTCCGCTCTAAGCCGCTTTGCCTCTGAGCATCCGATCTCGCTGGAATTGCCTTACTGCTGCTTGGACTACCTTGATGAAGCGACAGTTTAAGATATGCTGTTGGATTTTCCGGCCAATATCGTCATAGATGAGGATATGCTTCCCTTTGATGCAGTCGTAATCTGTACTTTGGTACTGGACAAGGGACATACCACGCCTTCAATTCTAACAGCAACAATGGCATCTCCTGCGGGCTGAACAACCTGCGAAAAATCCCCAACGGCGAGCCGCTGGACGGTAAGTCCCGCGCCGAAGACAACTTCGCCACAGACGATGAAGACGATTTCCTCAACTAACGCCAAAAGCAGAATAAGCAGAGGGTGACGGGTAAAACTGCCGCCCTTTTGTGATTGGAGGACATATGAAAATTTCAGCGATATTGAGACTTCCAACGGCGTCGACCTGGCCAAAAGAGGCGTTTACAAGTACACCGAATCATCACCCGACTTCGAGATTCTGCTGTTCCGCTACCCCGTGGATGGCGATGCGATTTAGGTTGTAGACCTCGCAAGTGTCAAAGTCAGGGGGCAACTGCGATGTTGAGATCGGTATGGACAGCTTGGATATGCTCGACGACGTGACGGATATTATCGAACAGTCGTTCAGACCGCAGGATGTTGAATAGCTTATGGTACGACAGAAAATTATCGACTATACTTGACGTTTTCTGCCGCACGGACGGTTTACGTCACAGGACGAACAAGAAGCCTTTTGCACTGATTTACGAGCGGAACGGTAAGCTGTGCGTTAACCTAAAATATTCTCCGTTTGAAACAGATTTTCTGGGGAAGGCGTTCGAGGGTGTGACACAGGGCTACCACATGAACTATGAGCATTGGAATACAGTGACCATAGGCTCGGATATGTCTGATGAGGAATTGAAGTATCAAATCAGAGACAGATATGACTTGATTAAGCCGAAAGTGAGGAAAAAGTAATGAGCAAACTCTTCCTCCTGATAAACGAGATGCCCGACTGCATCATTTCCGAACTGGATGAAAGGACTTGTGAGAAGCATACAACGAAAGAACGGCGTATGAGTAAAATGACTATGTGGGTTGGATTGTCCGTGCCAAACGTGAAGGAACTCGATAGAAACGACTTGATCAGATGGTGGATGAATTTTGCAGTGGCACAATCTATATGAAGATAAAGTGGCAGTCATGAGGCGCTAAAGATCAGCATTGCCCAATGAACAATATGAGTGTTCAAATTTAACAATTTGCGGTTGGTATGTGCATTTTATCAATAGTTGGTACTGATACTAAACGAAAAAAGGAGCCTCAGGCTCCTTTTTTCACTTACATTGGAATTTCAATTGCTATGCTGTTTTTCAAAATATGTTGTTGCTACTCAATTTTATGCGTTCTATGCATCCTTTTTGGTCCAAGGACCTCTGATTGGGTTGTCTTTTGTCATTTCTTCAAGAGCAAGTAGTCTTTCGTATCTTGCCGTCACATACTGCTGGAGATCGTCGATTATCTCTTCCGCATCTGGTCTTGAGAGTAATGGCTTGAATCTTCCTTGTGATTTTATGTAATCTGCAACCGGTTTCGGATCTTTTATTTTCTTCGTTACTTTATAAACTCCTCTTTCAACCTCGTAAAGTGGCCAGTATAGTGTATCAACTGCCAACTTACTTGTTTCTACAGCTTGATCGTCTCCAACTCGCCAGAACCTCACACATGCAGAGTGCGCTACGATGAAAGATGGGCCATCGAATTCAAGAGCCTTTTCTATTTTTTTCATAAAATCGGTTGTGTCAGCCAGGGCAACAGTTGCCACATATATATTTTCGTGAGCTGCCATGATTTCAGCGATGTTTTTCTTCAACTGAACTTTACCTGGTACTTTCTTTCCAACTGGTGCGGTTGTTGTGTCTGAACCCAGAGGTGTCGAACCTGATCTTTGGTTTCCGGTATTCATATAACCTTCGTTGTCATAGACGATATAGATAAATTTGTGGCCTCTTTCAACAGCACCTGAGAGTGACTGAACTCCGATATCATACGTTCCACCATCTCCACCAAATGCAAAAAAGGCAAGTTTCTTATCTGCAGGTATTTCCCCACGTTTCTTTGCTGCCCTAAAAGCTGTCTCAACACCACTAATGGTGGCAGAAACATTTTCAAATGCATTGTGTATGTAAGGGACATTCCATGCTGTGTATGGGAATATTGTTGTGGAAACTTCAAGACATCCGGTCGCCAATCCTACTACTGGTTCATAACCATTTGCTATAGCAGTCATAAGCGCAAGTTTGACTATCGTTGGAGCAGCACAGCCAGGACAAAGCCTGTGTCCTGAAGTTATTCCAGGATTTTTATCATGAAATAATTTGGCAAGTTCAATTGCATTCAACGGCATTTATCACACCTCCTTATTCTCTGAGTCCGAGATATCTTTCTTCATCGACGATAAGATCACCCTTAAACGCATCTTCGAAAGCTTGCTGAATATGAGTTGGTGTTATGTCTCTACCACCAAGGCCATATACATAGCTTCCTATTTGTGGCTTTACGGCAATCTCATAAAGTGCAGATTTTACAGATTGATAAAGCGGGGCTTCTGCACCAAACGAAGCAGACCTGTCAAGCACGACTACAGCCTTTCTCCCATTGAGTAACCTTTGGTATTCTACCTTTGGGAATGGTCGGAAAATCCAAGGCTTTAATAGTCCAACCTTTTTACCTTCTTTTCTCAGTTCGTTTATCGTATGTTTGATAGTTCCCGCCGTAGAACCAAGAGCGATCATTATATATTCCGCATCGTCAAGCATGTACTCGTCGATAAGGTCGTATTTCCTACCTGAAATCTTTGCAAACTCTTCCGCAACTTCTTTGAATACCTTTGGCACGTATTTCATTGCCTCCACTTGCTGACGCTTGTGTTCAAAGTAGTAATCGTACATATCGATTGATCCATAGGTTACTGGATTAGAGGTATCGAGAAGTGGGTACATTTTTATCTGTTTACCGATGAAGTCTTTCACTAATTCATCATCGAGCGTTTCGACAACTTCAACTCCATGTGAGATTATGAATCCATCAAAGTTGACCATGACTGGTAATCTAACATCTTTGTGTTCTGCAATTTTGTAAGCCATCACTGTAAAATCGTATGCTTCCTGAGCATTTTCTGCCCAGAGTTGTATCCAGCCACTGTCCCTTTCTGCCATTGCATCACTGTGATCACAGTGGATATTAAGTGGACCAGATAATGCCCTATTGGCGACTGCCATGACTATTGGAAGCCTTAATGACGCTGCTATGAAGACTATTTCATGCATGAGCGCAAGACCGGCTGAAGCGGTTGCTGTAAATGCTCTTGCACCGGAAGCAGCTGCACCAACAACTGCACTCATCGCTGAGTGCTCACTCTCGACCGGTATCATCTCTGTATCGACTACACCATCTGCAACGTATTTTGCAAAATACTCGACAACTGGAGTCTGTGGCGTAATTGGATAGGCAGCGACAACATCAGGATTTATCTGTTTCATTGCATAGGCTACTGCCTCTGCACCTGTAATTGCTTGTTTTAAAGGCATTTTCGCACCTCCTTACTCTTCGACGAAATCAGTTTCTGGTTTCATGATGATAGCTCTCTTTTCTTCTGCAACTGGCTGCTTTGTTTTAGGATCAATATTCTTTGGACATACATTTGCACATAGTCCGCAACCTTTACAACTATAGTAATCGAATCCTTTCATCTTTGGTTTCCCATCCACAAGTTCTACGACAATAGATTGATCAGGACAATATAGCCAACAAAACATACAACTTATGCAGTTTTCTGGCTGAAAAACTGGCCTAAGCACTCGCCATGTCCCTGTTCGGTACTTCTTTGCGGTACCTGGCTCAAGCACAAGACCGCCGATTGGAAGGTCCTTCCAGCCTTTAAGTTCAGCCATTGCATATCACCTCTTCATACCCTCTGTGAAGGGCCTTTATGTTCTTCTGAACAACTGCTTCTCCAAATTTCTTCAAGAACATGTCCCTTATCTTATCTTCAACGTACTTCAATTCAATTATGCCAGTGACTTTTGCAACTGCACCGAGCATAACTGTGTTTGGTGTTGCTCTTCCAAGTTCCTCTAGCGCTATTTCTGTTGCTTTAACGGTGCATACTTTTCCTTTGAATCCACACTTTTGTCTTACCGATTCGACAGTTTTGACAGTGTTAACTATGAGAATCGTCTTCTCATCCGTCCCTGCGACTATGTCTGGATTTCCAAGAAGTGTATCGTCGATCACTACTACTAGGTCTGGGTTTTCAACGGAGGAATGGAGTAAAATTCGTTCATCCGAAATTCTGTTGAATGCCTTCATCGGTGCACCTGTTCTTTCTGCACCATACTCTGGAAAAGCTTGTACATATTTGCCCATATCAAGTGCAGCTTCTGCCAACATCTGAGAAGCACTCTTTGCACCTTGGCCAGCACGTCCGTGCCATCTGATCTCAAAAAGGTTTGCAGGCACTGTTTTTACCTCCTTTCAAGTTGTGAAGTAACATCCCCTTGTGTAGATATTCACAAGTACTACACTCTGGTATTTTATTTGAATACAACACCCCGGGTTACTCATTAACCCGGGGAGCTTTTCTCTTACTCGGATAGTCAGACTTTTAGACTTTTAAATACATTCTGTAATCTGCGTCAGGAAATATGTCGTCTACATGTTCTAACCTCTGTAACTCCCCTACCTCTATATTACCACTGTTTAGCATATCGTACAAGTCCAAAAATCGTTTCACGTGTGTTTTTGTTCTCTCGACTGCATAATCTACACTCGTGCACGTTGTCATTATGAAAGCCCAGTCACTAGACTGTGCGAGTAATAACTCTCTCACCATTTGGTTGAGTACCCTTACCTTCAAGGGATCTTTCTCTTCAGCATGACGTTTTGCCATGTCCGTCATGCGTTCTATCATTTCATGTAGGTGGAGGTAAATCCAATCGTTCGAACCATTTAACCATACTTCGTTGTAGCCGTTTGCTCCCCAGCTTGATGCGGCAGGTGTGAGTATCTGAACTTTTTCTATCCAGTCGACCACATCACATGCTCTAACTACACGCAGTTTTTGACTCTTTGATGCCTCCTTCATGAAGTATTCTAAGAAGATAGGACCTTCGTACCACCAATGGCCAAATAATTCGGCATCAAATGGTGCAACAATGATCGGTTCGAGACCATCAAAAAGATTCAGTAGGTAATCGACTTGTGCTTCTTTCTTCGCAACGAAATCTTTTGCATGTGCCCATGCTACATTCTTTGCGTCATCTATATCGTAAAAATCCTTTCCTTCAAGCGGTATCTCTTTAGATGTAATCTTATGGTATTTGATTCCTGTATTCGTCCTAACACCACTTGGATCTATGTATGGCCTGATATAGTCATGTTCTCTATCAAAACCTATGTCTCTGTAAAACTCTCTGTATCTCGAATCACCTGGATAACCTATTTGTGCGCTCCATACTTGTTCTGAGCTCTCTGGATCTCTTGCAAATGCAAAGACGTTGTTTGGGGTTATAACAGGTCTATAGACACCGTATTTTGGCCTTTCGTCTGCATACCATAAACCATGAGAATCTATGAAAAAGTATTCTATTCCATATTCCGCAAGGTACTTGTCGAGTCCCGGAAAATATGCGCATTCAGCCAGCCAAATTCCTCTCGGTTTTATCCCCATATGTCTTTCATATGTCCTGACACCTTGCTCTATCTGAGCTCTTATAGCCTGAGGGTACTGTGCCATAAAAGGTAGGTAACCGTGGGTGGCATTGCAAGTAATTATATCGACATATCCCCTTGCCATATACTCCTTAAAACCGTTGAGGATATTTCTCTGGTACACATCTCTGAAAAGATATAGTGTTTCTTCAAAATCTTGCAGATAGTATTTTGCCATTTTGTTCTTGAGCGGAGACTCTTTTTCGGTTCTCTGTACTTCTTTTCTGGAGAGTTCTATGAGCTTCTCAAGTCTCTTCTCGTATTTGTATTGAAGATCAGCATTTGCAAGCATCTCCATCAAAGGCGGAGTAATTGACATTGTAAGTTTTACAGGGATTCTATCCTTCTCAAGATTTCTAAACATCTTCAAAATCGGTATGTAAGTCTCAGTAATTGCTTCAAATAACCACTGCTCTTCCAAGAAGAACGTGTATTCTGGGTGATGCACATATGGAAGGTGTGCATGTAGAACGAGCATTACCTGTCCGCGTGGCATATTTACATCCCCTTCCCACTAAATCTTGCAAAGCCGATGCTCCCAGCACTCGAAATCCGAAAAAGATGCTCCAAACCTTGAACTGAACCAGCAACCCTTTCTATAACAGGTGTGAGCATACCTGAAGCAGGCATAACGATCCTTCTGTGTTTTCTCAAATCTAGCCATCTCTCGCGCGTTGATTGACTTGGTGAGCTAAAAGGCATCATACACAGGTTGGATCTCAATAGAATTGTGTATCTCCCTTGGAAATCGTAATACCCAATCTCTCCAAGATAATGAGCACCTGGCATAGGGACATTCAAATAGTAATTCCTAACGTTTAGTGGATCTACGTTTATTTCAAAGGTTCTGTGAGCGTTAGTACCGTCAAATTCAATATAGGTAACGTCGTAAACGCGCAGAACAACTCTGTTGATCTCACTAGATTTCAGCAAACTTGCATTTGGTTCTGATAGATCCCAGTAGAAATACATCCACTGTGGGTTTATCGGCATAGCGACAAGTTTATCTTTTTTGTAGGTGTTTGGGATCGAGATATTTTCTTTTGGTGTCTCTTTAGATTGAACTGAAGAGATTTGCATGTGCGATGTTGTAGAAGTCGCCATAGAACCTTCCGGTTCAGACATCCTCATCCTTTCGGCATACCTTTCGATCATCTTTCTAACATCTGTCTTTGTCATCTGCTTCTTTACAGATAATCCAAGCTCTTTTGCCTTTGCCTTGAGCTGTTGAATCGTCAAATCTTGTTCCAACCACTCTTGAAGCTCTCTCCACATATACTCACCCCCAAGTTTAGAACTTCTATTGTCTACTGTTTATTATTTTATATGATAAACCATTGTTGTAAACTGTTGTTATGTTGAAAAAAGTGCACTTATTTATTCTTAATTGCCCTTCATTATACTTAAATCGACGTATTCATATAATTACAAATGTAACAATCGATGTTAACATTTTATTGAATAGCTTAATATCTTCGCGTGAAAAAAAAAGAGCCCGTTTAGGGCTCCCTTTGTGAATCTATGTTATTCTATTTACAGGATTGATAGGATGTCTATTTATCATTTTCCTGCAAGAAGACTCCCACTTCTGTAAGTGGGGGATGATACATATACCATACTTAAAACCTCCGTCAAGGTAAGTCAGGCCGAAGCCTGTAGGTCCACATCGCCAATGTTATAGCAGGTTTAATGGTAATAGCACTACTCCTACCCCTCAGAGTTGTTTAACTATTACCCTCAGAGCATGGGACTTGTGGAGCATCCCAAGGTGACTATATATTCTGCTATAACGTAGTCAGTAGCGATAGCTAATGACATAGGCTAATCAACCGAGCTTGCATTTCTACAAGCCCCCGCCTCTATTGGCGGTGGGTAGTTGACTTTTCCATATTGTTGTTATTCGAGTATTCTTCGGAGAAACTCTTTTGTCCTTGGCTTTTGAGGATTTTTGAGGATTTCTTCGGGTGTGCCTTCTTCCTCCACTATGCCGTCGCTTATGAATACTATCCTGTCGGCAACATCTCGTGCAAATCCCATTTCATGTGAGACAACGAGCATCGTCATACCACTTTCGGCAAGTTTCTTCATAACATCGAGCACTTCTCCAACAAGTTCTGGGTCTAGTGCTGATGTCGGCTCGTCGAAAAGCATGACTTCAGGATCCATCATCAATGCCCTAGCTATTGCAACACGCTGTTTTTGACCACCGGATAGCTGTTCAGGGTAGGCGTCGATCTTATCGAGCAGTCCAACCCGTCCCAGTAGTTCTTTTGCCTTCTCGTTTGCTTCATTTTCAGGCATTTTTTTAACTTTTATCGGTGCGAGCGTGAGATTCTTCAACACTGTCATGTGTGGAAACAAATTAAACTGCTGGAAAACCATACCTATCCTTGTCCTCAAGCTATTAGCATCACATTGCTCTATATCGACACCTTCTAGATATATTTTCCCTCCTTGATACTCCTCTAACCTGTTAATGCATCTCAAAAGAGTACTCTTCCCACCACCACTGGGACCTATTATGACTATTGTCTCATTTTTCCCTACTTCTAGGTTTAGACCCTTTAGTACTTCCAGTTTGCCGAATCTTTTTATTAGGTTTTCTATTTTGATAGTTATTTCTTTTCCATTTCGTTCAATCGGTAAGTCTGTCATGCTGTGGCCATCCTCCTTTCGATGTATCTTACAAATCTGGATATGACAAACGTCATTATGAAATATATGAAGGCTATGCCAAAGTAAATGGAGAATGTCTGGAATGTCCTGGATATGACGAATTGCCCGCCTCTCATGAGTTCAGAAACACCGATAACAGAAGCAAGGGAACTGTCTTTTGTCAATGTGATGAATTCGTTTCCAAGTGCAGGGAGTATGTTTCTGAATGCTTGTGGAAGTATGATGTGCTGCATCGATTGCCAATGTGTCAAGCCTAGGGATCTACCTGCCTCGTACTGTCCTTTCGGTATGGACTGAATGCCGGCTCTGACTATTTCTGCTATATATGCTCCACTGTTCATGCCTAACGCCAATATGGCAGCAGGATATGGAGCTAATTGAATGCCCAATTGTGGTAGACCAAAGTATATCAATGATATTTGCACCAAGAGTGGGGTGCCTCTCAAGAACTCAACATACGCGGTACAAGGATAGTTGATCAATTTCATCTTCGACAATCTTCCCATGCCTATAAATGTTCCAAGAATCAGACCGATACCAACGGAAAAAGCAGTAAGTTTCAATGTCTCCCATGCACCAAGTAGAAGAAATGGAAAATTTTTGAATAGTTCTACCAATGCCTCCACGCCCGTCCCACCTTTCATGTTTTCATATACAATATCGCTAATATCACACAAGTACATGAGTATAAAGTGTCAAGTTGATATACTCATTACTCATGCTCATTACATGCTCATTACTAATTTGCTTTGTTCTTACAATCGCAATAGATCGTCACTGGCGTATCGAATGAGCCACACTATCATAAAAAATCAACGCCCCCTACTAGGGGGCGAACTGGATTATTCAAACCAAGTACTGATGATTTTGTTGTACGTTCCTGTCGATTTCATTATGTCAAGTGTTTGATTAACGAAGTTCAGAAGTTCTTTGTTCCCTTTTCGAACTGCTATTCCGTATGTTTCACCAGTATCAACAATACTACTAATAACAAATTTCGGAAATTTCTTTACATAAGCCTTTGCAGGTGCTTCATCTAATACAACGGCATCTACTCGTCCATTTTGCAGTTCAAGGAATGCGTCGGTGAATCTTTGGAATCTAACAACTTCGATACCTTTGATTTCACTTGATATTAAGTCTCCTGTTGTACCAAGCTGGACTGCTATCTTCTTTCCAATCAAATCTTCAAGCTTTTTTGGTTCGAATTTACTCTCTTTTCTTACAACTATCGCTTGGTTAGCTTCGAAATATGGCTTTGAAAAATCGACTACTTTTGCCCTGTCTTCGGTAATTGTCATTCCAGCAATTACCATATCGATCTTGCCTTGCTGGAGTGCAGGTATTAGACTGTCGAAAGGAAGACTAACGACTTCAACCTTTACGCCGAGTCTTTTCGCCAATTCGTTTGCTATGTCAATGTCAAATCCCACGACTTGGTTTTTCTCATCGACAAATTCAAACGGTGGAAATGTTGGCTCTGTACCGATGATTAGTTTACCTCTTTGCTTGATCTGTGTAAGCGTTTGTGCAAAGCTAAAAGTTGCGGTGATGATCAGTGTTAAAACGACCAACACTTTTAGAAACTTTTTCATCCCGAATCCCTCCCTTTTGAATTGCTGTGTAGAACGAATTCAAAACATCAAATCTGACCATTGATTCCCCAAGAGAATGTACCACTTTCAAATTCGTAGACACCAAAAACATTAAGCCAACTAGCAGACAGTCCGCCTCCTATCTTCCAAGAGCCTGAGTATGACTGGCCAAAATAGATGTATGGAACATCTCCTAAAGGTATCGCCATATCAAAGTAGTAGTTGAATGATCCTTCCACAAGTTCTTTCAGATTGCCAAGACCGAATTTGAATGTGAAATATCCAACATCATATGACTCTATGGAAAAGTTGATAGATGCATCAAGAAAGTCTGGATTTTCGGCAATCTCAAATGTACCAGCATTGAGTTTGAGTATTTCGTTTGGTTCATAAGATAGTTCAAGCCTACTCCAAGAAGAAGAGAGTATATATGTTCTCTTATAACTGGCAATCCCAAATGCTACCTTTGGCTGTCCATATGTTGAAAGGTCTGAGATCGTTTCAAAGCTGGTTGTCGTTGCGTTCAGAGAGGCAAATAACCCTCCGAGGTTTATACCCAAACCAATATATACTTCAGAATCAAAACTGAATGCAGGATAAGAGGTATACATTCCTATCGATGCATTGATTCCCAGCAAATCGATATGACCTTCCAACCCTATAGAGTATGCCCCATCTGCAGCTGGAAAAAGTGCACCTCTGACAAAGTATGGTTGGGCAACCACCCCTGCAGGTCTCTCTACATTCAGTTGTGTAAAAGAACTACTCGAGAAAGATAGCACAGCGATAAGCAAAATAATGAAAATAGTGATTCTTTTCATATAAAATACCTCCTCTCACAACGGATTGTATTGATTGTATTGTTTACATACAAAAATGATGTGTTGTAAAACTTTGGAGAAAACTAAAACATGCTTTAAATCCTCTCAATTTGTGTTAGATCACCTATATCCATGAAAAGCTGGTCAATAGACTTGAGAAATCCCAGCCTGTTCAACCTTATGTCGTCTTCCTCAGTCATGACAAACACTTTATCGAAATATCTATCGATGAAACGCCTTAATTTGATAAGTTGTTCCAAAGCTGTTTGGTAATCAAGATGTTCTAAAGCGTCTAATACCTTTGGTTTGACTTCTATGAATTTCTCAAACAGTTCTTTCTCTTCAGGTTCTGTGAATTTAGCGCTATCGAAGTTCGCCGAATCATGCCTTTTAGATATGTTATGTACTCTTTCAAAGCCTACCAATAGATGTTCAAATTCCTCGCTCCCAACTAATCTATCAATTGCATATGCCGAGAGTATGCCTCTCAATGGCTTTGTCCAAAGGTGCTTTGTAGCACGGGCTATGTCATACCTGACTTTCGAGTTGTAAAGCTCATAACGCGTTTCAAAAAAGTGAAGTAGCTCTTCTGAAGGTTCGTTCTTCAACAACTCACACGCCTTGTCTATCAAAAGTCCTAAATCTAAATCCCAAGCAAATTTTTCAACTATGGAATATATGTCATCAACTTTGCTTCTAAGACCATACGGGTCTTTCGAACCGCTTGGTATATTACCTATGACAAAATTTCCAGCAATCGTATCGATCCTGTCCGCTATTCCGACAACGGCACCTTCCACTGTTTCCGGTACACTCATGTAGTGTTCTTGAATTCCCCATGCAACATCCTCGTCTTCACCGTCTTTGAGCGCATATATCCTGCCCATAATACCTTGTAACTCAGGGAATTCGTAGACAACATGACAGCTGATATCGGCCTTACATAATCGTGCTGTCCTTAGTATTTTATCACTTATCTTGTCTAAATCCAAAATTTCGATTATGTTTCTTGAAAGCTCAATAATCCTCTCTACTTTATCGTACAGCGTTCCAAGTTCCTTTTGGAAGACGATATCTACTAATTTCTCATTAAATGATTCTAGTTTGACCTGTACGTCTTTCTCATAGTAGTATCTTGCATCCTCTAGCCTTGCATTTATAACTTTTTCGTAGCCTTTCCTCCCATTATCCTTGATGTCCGCTGGTTTGTCGATAAATGAAACAAAGATATTAGTTATCTTACCATCTTTGTGTCCTGTAAAAGACCTTTGATGATGCTTGATTGTCGTTCTTATAAGTTCTTCTGGTAACTGCAGGAATTTTTCCAAGAATTTGCCGGACACTAATTTCGGATATTCTGTAAGTATGGCTACCTCGCGTATTAGTTCTTCGTCCTTGTCGATTGTAAAGCCTTCTTTTTCAAAATTGCTTAGCTGCTGGTGTATGAATTCTATCCTTTTTTCGATCTGCGGTATCACGTAGAATTTATCTAACCTTTCAAAGTAGTCTTGTGAAGACGAAACTTCAAAATACTCGTCTTTGATGAACCTATGTCCATTCGTTTTGTTGGATGATCTAATTCCAAAAATCTCGATTGGTACGACTTCACCATTGAATATTGCCAAGATGTGATGTGGAATCCTCACAAACTCGTATCTCCCATCTCCCCAACGCATAGGCTTTCTGAATTTCAAGTTTGTAATAACTTGTGGTAGGATCTTTCCCAATACTTCTTTCATACTTATACCCTTTATCGTCCTACTTACGTACACGTAGTTGTCAATGATTTTGACATCGGATAGTGCAGAATCGTTTGATTTCAAAAATCCTTGCAGTGCCTTTGTAGGTTGCTTGCTTTCATCGAATGCTTTGCTTGCTGCGGGACCTTTTTTTTCTATCACCTTATCTGGAGTTGTCGTTGGAAGTCCAGTTAGAACAAATCCAAATCTCCTTGGTGCGACAAAAATCTCGAATGTTTCAAAAGATATGCCTTCATCTTTCAAAGTTCTAGATATGTTTTCCTTCAGCTGGTTAACTAATCCATCTATTTCTGTTGTTGGAAGCTCTTCGATCCCAATTTCAAAGAGAAATTCATTCATTTTGCATCACCTTCTGTGTCCCCTGATTCAACTTCGATGAACTGCTTTGCGCATTTACTTGCCATCGTTCTGATGTCTCTAATATACGTCTGCCTTTGTGCAACACTGATTACGTTCCTTGCATCGAGTAGGTTGAATGTGTGCGAACATTTGAGAAGTTGCTCATACGCAGGGAATATCAAGCCCTTCTCTATCAAATTATTGAATTCTTGCCTGTATATATCGTATAGTTTGAACAATACATCTGTATTTGCCACTTCGAAGTTGTATATGGAGAACTGCCTTTCATTTTCTTTAAACAATTCACCGTATCTTACGCTCTCATTCCACATGACGTCGTACACATTGTCTACACCTTGCAGATACATCGCAATTCGTTCTACTCCGTAAGTTATTTCAAGTGGAATCTCTTTGAGCGAGATGCCACCGATCTGTTGGAAGTATGTAAATTGTGTAATCTCCATACCATCAAGCCATACTTCCCAACCTACTCCCCAAGCACCAAGTGTTGGGGATTCCCAATTATCTTCAACAAATCTTATATCATGTTCTTCTGGATCAATACCCAGTGCATTTAGCGATTCGAGGTAGACATCTTGTGACCTTTCTGGATGAGGTTTTATTATGACTTGATACTGATAAAACCTCTGCATTCTGTTGGGATTTTCACCATATCTTCCATCCGTTGGTCTTCTACTCGGCTGAACAAATGCAACCTTCCACGGTCTCTTTCTGAGCACGCCAAAGAACGTAGATGTGTGGAATGTACCAGCTCCCATCTCCATGTCATAAGGTTGTTCGATGAAACATCCCTGCTTCGACCAGAATTCATCCAATGATTTTATTACATCTTGCAAATACACATGTGTTCCTCCCCTCTTACTTGGCTTCTTAGTATCTTAATCATTCACTCGTCGATTTATTTAATCAGTTTTAACTATCCAGTTTTACGCACCAAATATCTTTTCTAATATGTAAGCCCACAATGGTAATGTGAAGAGCGATAGTAAAGTACTCAGTGCAACGGTCACACCAGCCTTTGGTGTGTCTTCTTTCTTGAACGTGTTGATTACCACAACACTATTGACACCTATCGGCATTGCTGATTCCAATATGAAGACCTTCGCTTCAAATGGTTTCAGAACAAGTGCAAATGCAATCATAATCAACGGGATTAGCACCAGTCGTTCTGCACATAGAAGCAAATAATGTGTTAAGTCGCTCTTTTCAAACGATATCTTCGAAATCGATAACCCTACTTGTAGTAGCAGAAATGGTATTGCCATATCTCTTAGCCAGTTGAAACCTGTTAAAATACCAGTCGGCAAATTCTTGTATGAAATGCCCAGTAGTCCCAATATCCAACCTGCTGCTATGGCATATACGAATGGTAGTTTTACCACATTTTTCCATTCGAATCGTCCACGGATCATAGCGGGCAAGAATGTACTCCCAACAAGCACATTAACAAACGAATAAACGACACCAAGTGCTAATGCCTTTTCTCCCCAAAGTGCAAGGAGCACGGGGTAACCGAGATAACCGGAATTGACGTATACATTACCTGTGAAAAAAAGTTCTCTGTCTCTCTTGTGCAACCTTGAAATCAAGAACGATACAACAAATAGTATCCCAAAGCCACCACCAAATTTGAGAAGTATATCGATTGAAGGTAAATAATCATTCGTAAATGTAAACGTGACCAACGGTGCCATCAACCATGTGGCTATATCGCTTACTATATTGATATTTCTATCTTTGAATATTCTCCCGTAAATGTATCCAACGAATATCATTACGAAAGAAGGTAAGACCGCATTGAATGCTTGACCAATCAAGGAAATCTACCTCACATTTGACCAAGTACTATAAGTACTAATGGAATAATTAGAATGAAAATGAGAAATTCAACCCAGTTGTTAGCGAGAAGTACGGCACATTATTTCCCAATTGAGGCTTCAAAAACGGCTTTTTTACACCATCGTCTGCCTGCGTAAGAACAGATTTATTCCATATGTACCCGACATCAGTCGAAAAGATAAAACATAAATTGCATGGAAAATCAAGGAGATATGTCACATTTCCGATCAACCTATGCTCAAGCACTGGGTCATCGAGTAGATGTGTGCCGGAGACGGATGACTTGCTGTCATTCCAAGCATTTATCGGTGACCTCTCACCAAGCACCACGTACTCAACATTGGCAAATAGTCCTTTTGGTGCAGTGCTTTCGTATTCTAACCTAAATGCAACGTTGTTCTCACCGTATTTGTAACCTGCATATAGCATCTCAAGTGGGAAAATCATATCCTTCCCATCGACTTGCTTATAGAGAAAATTAGAATAGTAAGTATATCCGTAGAACTGTTGATTTCCACTTTCCGCAGATGGTTGAAACGTGTATTTCGTTGCACCTGCATGGTACAGCGCAAACGTACCAAACGGTGTATCTAGCTTTCCACCAGCCGACCAAGCGATCTTGTCTGGATTTTGATAACTTTCCGGATGGAGGAATCTATTTGCATTTATGTCATCCACCAATATCTGTGCGTATGCATACTTATCATTATCTGAATAATCTAAGAAAAATCCTGCAACGTAATTTGCCTCGCCCAAACCTTCCGAATATGGCCTCCCATTGTCGTTGACGTACTGAATGAAGAATCCTGGAATTGGGTTTGCAAAGTATTCCAAATCGAAAGTCGTTCCAACGTAGATGTCCGCTTCTTGATATCCGAATCTGAAATTACCGAACTTCGTTGCATACACTTTGTAATTCATACCCCTATATCTTTCCCTCAAGTCGGTAGCAGTAGAGGAATCCAGTAAATTGGTTAGTTCTGTCCAATGTGTTGTATAAAGGAAATTGCTATCTTCGTACGAAAATCGCAGTGTGTTTCTTGGAAACGCCATCGAAGATAGAAAAAGTGAATAAGGACTATCGACAACATCGGAAAGGTGCATCTTTCCAAATGTGATGTTGGCATTGCCGAGGTTTACGGAAATACCTGACGAACCCATGGAGAAGTAGAATCCACTATAATAACTATCGACAAAAGAGTCATTGTACAACCTATCGTTTGCTGCATCGAGGGACGCCAAGAATTCAAACTCTTCTGCTTTGTATGAAAGCTCGGCAGATAATGAAAAGCGATTATTCACAATATCTTCGTTGTAAATACTGAACAAGGTATCACCAAAACCATAGTTTGCAGACAACTCAGCAGTAGCAGAAAAGAGACTGACTGACACAGATAATAAGAATACGAGTAAGTATGTAATTGACAAGAACGATGACAAAAACCCTTCTACTCTGCGTTCTTTCTTTGCCATATCGCATTCTCCTTATAAGTAATCGTGTTTACCTCTGGTGGTATGTACACACCTGAGTTGAACACTTCAAGTATGATATCGATTGGCAACGAAGTTTCGAACCATACCTCTTCGATTTTTATTTCGTCCCAGCCTTTGTCAGCAAATCTCTGAAAAACCTTTTCAATAGCTTTTTTGTATCTTTCAATGTCGAGTTGATACTTCTCCACATCAGTCACCTCCGAAAAATTCTTATTTTTCATTTCTTTTATCATTTTTCTGCAAGAATACTCCCACTTCTGTAAGTGGGGGATGGATTGCACTTGTAAACCATGCTAAATCCTTTACTAAACATATAGGGCTTAACTAAATTTGTTTTAACTGGCTTTGACTTTTCACTTAGCTTAATATATTCACCTTTGTTCTGCACTCCTTGAACTGTATACTTTTTGCCCTCAAAGATAACTATATCCTTTGGCTGATATGCGTATCTTTGCTTACGAATATTTCTCCTGCCTTTCGATACTTTTGTCCCACGATACTTACGAAGATTTTCTCCATTCAAGTTTTTGTTCCGTGTTCTTCTACCACAGGAAAGTTCTTGCCCTGTTTTTATAGTCTTATCTCTTGTATCTACATATTTTGCATCGTAGAACTTTTCGAGCGAACGATTGTTTCTCCTATTTTGCTCAAAATAGATTGGTTCTATTCTCTGTTGATTAATTCCTCCTGCTATGCAAAATGCATCGTTATAATGTGTCTTTTCCAAACCAAGACTTACTCTCTTGGATTTTGTAATGTAGCCGTAAGTGTAACCACACATCAGCGTATTGACCAATTTCCATCTTATAGTAGACATAAATGTTGCATCCTTTAATGGTTTTTGAACTGGCTCCATTCCATACAATTTACCTCCAGCTTTATGATTACTAGGACTGTGACATTTGGTGCATAACGTTATTAGATTGCCTGGTCTATCTGTTCTATCTTCTTTCCAATAGCCTATATGGTGTACCTCAAGTATGGTGTTTTTCTTGCCACATAGCTGGCAGGTATAATTATCTCTATACAGAACGTATTCCCTTACATTCCAAAAATCTTGTTGTTCACCTTGCTGATAGCCTTCACCAGCTACATCTGGGTTTTTAAGCTTATGTGTATCAAAGTTAGCTACTTCTACAACTATATTGGTTATAGGCAATATCTTTTTAAGATAATCAACAAACCTAATATGAGAATCTAACTTGTGTTTAATAGAGGGCGCTAACCAACCTTCTTTCTTAGTTGAAATTCTGTTATCAAATCTACGTTTCCTATATCTAAGTCTACTGCGCCTAATTCTACGATACATACGCCTTCCTTTAAGAAGCTCAAATATATCATCCCTTAGTTTAACTTCACCACATATTAATTCCTCTTTTTCTGTGACAGCAGAGAAACCTATGTAGTTATAACCACTATCTATACCAAGTGTGATATTTTGTGTATAGCTAGTAGTTTCATACAATAGCTGAATAGTGAAAGGTTTAGTTTTAACTACTTTAGCTAGATGTTGTTTTAAGAGACGTCTAACTTTGCCATGCCTCTTAGTAGGCATCAAAGGTTTACCTTCAACAGATAATACATATACCATACTTAAAACCTCCATCAAGGTAAGTCAGGCCGAAGCCTGTAGGTCCACATCGCCAATGTTATAGCAGGTTTAATGGTAATAGCACTACTCCTACCCCTCAGAGTTGTTTAACTATTACCCTCAGAGCATGGGACTTGTGGAGCATCCCAAGGTGACTATATATTCTGCTATAACGTAGTCAGTAGCGATAGCTAATGACATAGGCTAATCAACCGAGCTTGCATTTCTACAAGCCCCCGCCTCTATAGGCGGTGGGTAGTTGACTGAACATACCCACTCATCTACTCATCAAATCTAAGAAAACTATCCACTTAGTGCTCGAATAATTTTATCACAATTTAGCAGTTTTGTCATATTCAGCTGTTCATTACAGAAGAAAGGGCAAGATTAATCGTGATATAATAATAGATATCAGGTGATACACAGGCCACAATGAAAGGATAAGAAAAGACTGAAATAGATTAACACAATTTATGTAACCTATAAAGTTTCTTAGAACCAGAAAAGACAGATGAATAATAGGACTCAGTGAAAACTTTGAGATATTGATTGAAGAATTAAGATGAGATGATAGCAGTTGATTGATTAGTTGCCCGTTTGAGAAAGGTGATTTAGTTTTAGGATGAAGACAAGACTTCTAAGAACGAGCGAATTCGAAAGTGAGAGATAGTAGAAGCGATGACTTTATCGAGGGAAGAACGATCGAAAGACATCGAAAGACTTTAAAGAGATAAGTTGTCTAGTGATGATATTGGGCGAAACAATTTTACCGTAACATGGAGGGAAATGTCCCAGAAAAGGTAAGAAGGAAAAAATTAAAATGCGCATTTTTGAATTTCTAAAGTGGGTACTATAAAGATTCATGGAGGTACTTATTTATGGAAAAACATTCGAAGGATTTGACAAAATCGCTTTTAGTATTTAAACTAATCATATACTTTTTTTCTCTAATTGTCATGTTTTTTGACTTCACTCTTTTCCTGATAATAATGGTTTTGCTGAACATGCCAGTCATCAGGAAAAGCATGTTTGGAAGATTAGCATTAGACCCGAGAAAAAAGACTTGGGAGCACGTTGAAAACATAAAATATGGAAATAAGAAGCATCTCGACATTTTCTTCCCGGATCTTGAAAAACTGTCGCTGCAAAGCCCCAAGGGGGTTGTGTTGTTTGCCCACGGCGGTGGTTGGATCAGTGGTTACAGGCACCAGCCCAATAATGTCTCTTGGTATAGATACTTAGTGAGTAGAGGATTTATTGTAGCTACGATAGACTATAGCAGGGGTTATAGAGCGGGTATCGAAAAACTTATCGATGAGTTGATGGAGGCAGTAGAGTGTCTTTCGAAAAGGTTAGAAACACTTGGAATCGATCTGGGAATTTCACTCATGGGATTGTCTGCAGGCGCACACTTGGCACTTCTAAGCGCGTCCAGGATTCCCAATAAGATAAAGTGCGTTGTTTCTTATTATGCACCGTGTGATTTGATGGATATATGGAAATCGCCATCACTCTTTGCAAGATTCTCCGTATTGGCGACTCTAAAACGTCTGCCTGGGAGATCCAAAGAAATCTACGAGGAGTATTCTCCTGTAAATAATGTATCTTACGATTTCCCGACGACACTTTTAGTACACGGTTTGAAAGATCAAATGGTGCCGTACATTTCATCAGTAAAGATGTTCAAGAAATTATCTGAAAATCAGGTAAAGGCAAAACTACTTTTGCATCCACGCGGTAACCATGGCTTTGAATTCGTATTGAAAGACAAATATACAATCAATATATTGGAAAAGACTGTTGACTTTCTGGAGGGAAAGACATGGTAAGTTTTGAATACACAGGAAAAGTTGAGGCTTTTACTAAAGGTTACATAATGAAGGCAAAGAAATTCAGAGGATTATACATAAAATTTGAAACGCTTTATCCAAGACCAATAAAGGGTACTGAGACGGTTGAATACTACTTGTTCAACCCGAAAAGCGATCCGGTTGGAATTTTGTTTATACTGCATGGTCTGGGCACATCAAATATTCCGTTTTTACTTTGGATGGCCACGCATTTGGCAAATGCCGGTGTAAGGGTTGTTTTTCCAATCCTGCCAGGTAATTTCACAAGAGTTGCAGACAATTCCGTAAGCGGTAAAGACTTTTTCGATACCGATGTTGAAAGAGCAACGATGTTCTGGGAACAATCCGTTATCGATGTGTCTAGCATAGTAGATCACATAAAAGCCCAAGGACTGTGGGTAGAAAATGCATATATGTTTGGTTTTTGCTTGGGTGGAATGGTCTCTGTTATGATAAACGCTATCAGAGATGATTTTAAGCGGACAATCATGATGACCGTAGGTGGAGAGATGGCAACATTGATGTGGAGTTCGCCTACTCTTGAATATTTTCGAAAAAGTGTTGAAAGTATGAAAGACACTGGGAAAATAAAATACTCTATTGGTGATATGAGGAAGATGAAAGAAATATTCAGAGAACAGCTCAAGGAACTTCAGAAATTCGAGACTGTTGAAGAGATGCAAAAGAGCGATATCCATCCCTATTTGAAACTTGACCCTATCGCTTATGCTCAATTCGTCGATAGAGATAAGATAATATTCGTAGAGGCACTCTTTGACAAGGCTTTACCACTTAGAAGTAGAAGACTGCTCTGGGAGGCACTTGGAAGACCAACTAAGTACATCATACCGAGTGGCCATGTGACTTGGCTACCTTTACAGTTCTTCGTAGCAAGGTTCATATTGGAAAACATGGGTATCAGCGAATTCAAAAAACAGATGGAAGTGTTAAGAAAAATAGAATACGAAGAGAAGAAGTAGTTTGAAATCTTACACCTGTCTTTAAACCATCCCACCACCTATAGAGGTGGGGGATTTCGAAAGAAGTTTGGTCAAACGACCCTTATTCTTTCAGGCTGGTTTAAGCAGTCTCTAGCCTGTAGGACTCTTAAGTCCACCAGGTTACTTTTGCGAAGTATGTTCAGCGCACCGTTGCAATCAGCGTTTATAATTGTACCTTGATAAGTTCTGTATTGACCCCTAGATATGCGCTTGCCTCTAAAGTTGTATTCTTGCGGGTTATCTGCGTTGTAAACAGGAAGGGTATCATTTGCAAAGAAATCTGCTTGTGAAGTGTAGCTTTCTTCCTGTTCCACGTAGTTGATGCCATAGCGCTCGCAGAGTGATTTGATTTTAAGTCGCAAATTGCCATGAGGAATCTGTGCAAAGTTTTGATTGTTGCAGCTACCAATGTTAATGTTGCGCTTCCAATCGAGGTTATAGCCAACTACGATGTTACCTATATTGTTTTGTATACAATAGTTGACAATAATTCTTGCTGTCTTGTTCATGTAATAGTTGACTCGATTGTTCCTTTTAGTAAGTAGCCTATACTGTCGATTGGTTAGACCTTTTATTCCTTGTTTAT
>Ga0209508_1000270_pt1 | contig 58632 bp, 42 predicted proteins | sample AD_UKC129_MetaG_FD_184427 | JGI IMG/M metagenome (GOLD analysis project Ga0209508, IMG submission 184427) | Active sludge microbial communities of municipal wastewater-treating anaerobic digesters from Canada - AD_UKC129_MetaG (SPAdes) (version 2) | ecosystem: Engineered > Bioreactor > Anaerobic...
GTCCTGCGCGCCCAGCCGCAACGCCTCCCGTCCCGTCCGCTCGCCATCCGCGCCGACGATGACAACGAACGGCGTGCGCGGAATGACGGTTTGGGCGCGAACGAAGGTTTCGATTTCCGCGCCCGGGGCAATGGCCAGATCGATCACGGCCGCCTGGTACGGAGAAGTCCGGGTGTCGCCTTCGGCCGGGAGCCGGTTTCGATGCTCCACTGTGAAGTCCGGATCGCGCAGGAGCGCTGCGCACCGCGGCTCCGGTTCGACGATCAGGACACGCAGGCTGGCCTCGGTGGTCATGCGGCAACTAGACGAACGTCAGGCGCGTTGTGGTCGCTTTCTCATCCCACCCGCGCGTGGGCGCCGTGGTGATGGAACTGATGTCCTTGATTGAGATCTGCCGCCCGCGCGTCTTGGGCCCTTTGACTTCGAGCTCGGACGGGTCGCAGAGCTGCTGGCTGACCTTCTGGTGCGGCGCCGGTTTGTAGCGGATGTACAGGACCTTCGGCGTGTCCGGGGAGAAGAACAGCAGCCGGGATTTCTCCGGGATGCAGTGGTAGGTCTTGTTCAGAATGGTGCCCCCGAACTTGAATCGCTTGAGGTAACTGGCTTCCCGGTTGGTGTACGCGCAGGTGAACACGCGGTCGCGCTCGGGCAATCCGCAGTAGAACAGTTCCGGCCCGACGAACAGCTTCTCCGGCAGCTCGGTCACCTTGTAGGTGCCGTCCTTGAACACTAGGAGAATCCTGTCGAACCGCGTGCATTCCACCTTGAACTCCTCGCCGTTGACCTTGTAGCCGACGTAACCGCTTTCGCGGTCGTAGGACACCTTGAATGCCTTGAAGGCGACGGCTTTGGCGTCGACTTCTTCGAGCCGGCTCGATTTGGTGGTCAGGCGCGGATACTGCGGGCCGTACTTGGCGAGCAGCGCCTCGAGATGGCCGATCGCGTAGCGGGTCAGGTTCTTCAGGTTCTTGCGGGTTTCCTCAAGGTCCGCTTTGACCCGCGTGGTCTCCTCGCGGTGCTTGTTGATGTCGAACAGCGAAATGCGCCGGATGCGCACACCGAGCAGCCGTTCCACGTCGGGGTCGGTCAGGTCGCGGTGCATCTGGCGGCGGAACGGTTTGAACCCTTCGTGTACGGCGGCGACGACGGCCTCGTTGGTCTTGCAGTTCTCGATGCGCTTGTAGATGCGTTCCTCGATGAAGATCCGTTCGAGCGTGCGGAAGTGGAGTTCGTCCTCGAGCTTCTTTTCTTTCAGCTCGAGTTCCCGCTTCAACAGGGCGAGCAGTTGATCGGTGTTTGCGCGCAGGACCTCGCTCGCGGTCATTTCGACCGGGCGATTGTCCTTGATCACGATGATCCGGCTGCTGATGGTGACCTCGCAATTGGTGAACGCGTAGAGCGCGTCGATGAGCTTCTCCGGATCGACGCCGGACGGGCATTTGATCTCGATCTCGACGTTGTCGGAGGTGTAGTCGTTGATGGACTTGACCTTGAGCTTGCCCTTGCGGACGGCGTCTTCGATGGAGGCGATGAGGCTTTCCGTCGTTGTGCCGGGCGGGATCTCCTTGATGACGACGGTGGAATCGTCTTTGACCTTGATGCGGGCGCGGACTTTGACGCTGCCTTTGCCGTCCTGGTAATCGCGGGCGTCCATGAGACCGCCGGTGGGGAAGTCCGGCAGGATCTTGAACGGTTGTTTCTTGAGGATGGCGATCTGCGCCTGGAGCAGTTCCGGGAAATTATGCGGGAGAATGCGGGCGGACAGGCCGACGGCGATGCCCTCGGCGCCGAGCATGAGGGTGAGCGGCAGCTTGCAGGGCAGGGTGACCGGCTCCTGCTTGCGGCCGTCGTAGCTCGGCACGAATTCGGTCAGTTCGTCGTTGAACAGTTCGGTCCGCGCGAGGTCGGTGAGGCGGCACTCGATGTATCGCGGCGCGGCGGCGGGGTCGCCCGTGTAGATGTTGCCGAAATTGCCCTGGCGCTCGATCAGGTAACGCTTGTTGGCCAGAACGACCAGTGCGTCGCCGATGGATGCGTCCCCGTGCGGATGGTATTTCGTGGTGTCGCCAATGACATTGGCGACCTTGGTGAACCGGCCGTCGTCGGTCTGGTGCATGGCCCAGAGGATGCGGCGTTGCACCGGTTTGAGGCCGTCCGCCAGGTGCGGGATGGCCCGGTCGCGAATGACGTAAGAGGCGTATTCGAGGAAACTGGTGTTGACGCGCCGATGGAGCGGGAGCTCGATGCGGGCGGGGTTGAACGGGCGATGATGGGAGAGGTTGGCCGGGACCTGTTCGGCGACGATCTCGGAGTGGCCGTTGCCGTTGGCCGATTTGGGCGGTCGGGCGGCGCCGTTTCCCTGTTGGCCCGTTATCTGGAGGTCCAACTGCCTGGAATCCTTCTTGCGTTTCTTTGCCATGTTTTTCCAACTTGCGGCGGCCCATGTGGCCGCGGATTTCATCAGGCGCACTCGAAGCTGTTGTGCTCGAACCTGTTCTCAAGCTCTGATGAACCTGCAAAATGCTGCCGCCTGATGAGGAAAAAAGAAAGCGTTCTTTTGTGCGGTCGCGTGGTGTGCCGATCGGGCGAGACGCAAGCCGGCGCTTCCAGCGCGGCGGCATTTCCGTCCGCGTGCGAGGGTGAGAGGAGTGTTTCAGGCGATTTTGATGCATTTGGACGGAACGGTCCGGGCGGCTGGAAGTGCGCCCTTTACGGCAGTCAGGATGCCCGCCGCTACGCCGGGCTTGCTTCATGCGGTGTCGGCAGGTATGAACTCCGGCCATGCTCCGATGGCGTATCGCTTTCCTGGTCAGTTGCGCCATCGTGCTCAGCTACCTGGACCGACTCACCCTGCCGTGGACGCTCAGCGAAATCGCAAAAGATTATCCTTTCAATGATCAAACGAAGGCGCTGTTCGATTCGGCGTTTCTGATTTCGTACGGGTTGATGTATCTGGGCGGCGGGCGGTTGTTGGACCACCTCGGGACGCGGCGCGGTTTCTTTGTGGTGATGGTTTTCTGGTCGTTCGCGTGTGCAAGCCAGGGGTTCGCGGGAAATTTCGGTTTGCCGGCCGTGTTCGGGATGGCGTTCGCGCTTGTCATGCTCGTGATCAGCCGGTTCCTGCTGGGCATGGGGGAAGGCGGCGGTTTCCCCGCGGCCACGCGCGCTGTGACGGAGTGGTTCCCGGTGAAGGAACGCTCAACGGCGATGGGAATCATCAATGCCGGAACGGCCGTGGGGGCTGTGGCGGCGCCGTGGTTGATCTGGGTGGTGTTGAACTACACCGGCTGGTTCGGCATTGCTCCCTGGCGATGGGTGTTCATCCTGTCCGGCGCGCTGGGGTTGGTCTGGACGGTCTGGTGGCTTGCCGATTACAGGTCGCCGGAAGAACATCGGAAACTGCGGCCGGCGGAGCGGGATTACATCCTGGCGGGCCATCCGGCCGGCGGTTCCGGCGCTGTTTCGAAAGCGATCCCGTTCTCCGAACTGCTGGCGCACCGGGAAGTGTGGGCCGTTGTGATCGCCAAGTTCCTTACCGATGCCGCGTGGTATTTCTACATGTTCTGGCTGCCGAAGTTTCTGATGGAAACATTCGATCTGAAGTTCAGTGCCGCGAGCGGGGTGGGGTGGATTCCGTATGCCGCGTCCGGTGTAGGCTGTCTGGTGGGCGGGGGTCTTTCAAGCTGGCTGCTGCATCGCGGGTTCTCGGTGAACGCGTCGCGCAAGATCGCCCTGGGCGTCAGCGCGGCGTTCATGCCGTGGGTCATGCTCGTTCCGCAACTCGATTCCCTCGCGTGGGTCGTCGTCATCTTCAGCCTTGCGTTCTTCGGCCAGCAATCCTGGTCCACGCTCGTGATGATTCTCCCCACCGATATGATCCCGCGGCAATCGGTGGGCACGGTCGCGGGCATGGTCGGCTTCGGCGGCGCGCTCGGCGGCATTGTCCTCGGGCAGATCGCCGGATACCTTCGCGATCACGACTACAGTTACACCCCGATTCTGATCATCGCCGGGTCGTTGCATGTTGCCGCGTTTTTCCTGATCTGCGTCGTCATTCCGCGGATCCGCCAGATTGAATTCCGAACCTCGAGCCAGCCATTTTCATGAAAATCAAAAACATCCGCACACGCGTCGTTCAATGGACCGGCAAAACGGTGCCGCTTCCGCCGCATTTCTGCACCAATCCGATGGATCTCATCTCGCCGATGCTGTCGCGGGCGACGATGGGCACGTTCACCTTCCATGGCTGGTTGATCTGCGAGGTGTTTGCGGACAACGGGCTGGTCGGCATTGGCAATGCCGCGTTGTCGCCGCTCGTCACGAAGCAGGTGATCGACACGTATCTCAAGCCGCTGTTGATCGGCGCGGATCCCTGGGACATCGAGTTTCTGTGGCAGCACATGTATCGGAAGACGATGGCGTTTGGCCGCAAGGGCGTCGCCATGGTCGCGATCAGCGCGGTGGACATCGCGCTGTGGGACCTGCTTGGCAAGTCGGCGAAGCAACCGGTGTATCGTCTCCTTGGGGGGCGCACGAAACCGCGCATCCCGGTTTATGCGAGTCGCCTTTACAGCACGCCGCTCAAAGAGCTGGCGAGTGAAGCCAGCAAGTACAAGAAACAGGGTTACAAAGCGATGAAACTGCGCTTCGGCTGGGGGCCGGTGGACGGCGCCGAAGGCATGCAGAAGAACGTGGCGCTCGTTCGCACCGTCCGCGAAACCGTCGGCGACGGCATCGATATCATGGCCGACGCCTACATGGGCTGGAATCTGGACTATGCGAAACGAATGCTGCCGCTGCTCGAGCCGTTCAATCTGCGCTGGCTCGAGGAACCGGTGATTCCGGATGACATCCGTGGGTATGCCGAGCTGAAGCGGTTCGGACGGATTCCGATTGCGGGCGGAGAGCACGAGCACACGCTGTTCGGATTCCAGCAACTGCTCGAGGCGCGCGCCGTGGATTACATCCAGTTCGACACCAACCGCGTCGGCGGGCTGACGCAGGCGCGGAAGATTGCCGCATTGGCGGAGGCGCACCAGGTGCCGGTGGTGCCGCATGCCGGCCAGATGCACAACTATCACGTGGTCATGGCCAGCTTGAACTCGCCCATGGCCGAGTTCTTCCCGCCCGTGGATGTCGAGGTCGGCAACGAACTGTTCTGGTACATCTTCAAAGGCGAACCGACGCCGAAGGACGGGTTCATCGACCTTGACGAGAACACTCCGGGATTGGGATTGGAAGTGGACGAAGCGAAGCTGAAGCGGTTCAAGGTGATCGAATAAGACCTCGGACGTACTCTCCCTCCGCGGCAAAGCGCATCGAATGAAATACTGCCGGGTCGTGGAGGCGATCGTGGCACGATAGCCTCCGGGGCGGGCCTTCAGAATTCGGCCGATTTTGCAGGCGCAACCCGAATGCGACGCGCTGCAGGTCGTCGGGCCGTTCCTGTGCCGATCGTTACTCGGCCAGCGCGGGCAGCGGCACGCACTCCTTCTTGGCGTCGTGCGCGGTGAGCACCGTCAGGCGGCGTCCCTTTCGCAGCACGGTGCAACCCATGCCGGCAGCGGCCTGCCTGAGCAGGCACAGCGCCTCCTGTTCACTCGCGGCACGACCCACTCGGCGATGCCGGGATTCCCTCATGGGCACGTTCGGCTTCACCCGGATGTCGTACCCCGCGGTGTTGCACAGGTAACGCAGGATTGCTTCGAGTGTGTCCGCTTCGGATGGCGCCGAGTGCGCGAACCACCCGCGCCTGCACTTCGACTCTTTATCCATCTCATTCATGTCGTTCATATCCGCCCTGAAAATGGTTTCACCTGATGCCCATGGCTTCAGGCAACTGCATGACTGGTGAGCACAACCGGGGCCAGACGGTTTCAGGATGGGAAATGCCTCGACAGAGGCGCGGAGAACCCTTCGCCGGGGCGTGGCTCTGTGCAAGGATTACCCGGCAGGCGGTCGTGAGGTGTGCAAGAAATGCCCGCGAGAGCTTGCGACGGAGCCTGGGCAGAGCAGGTGGTCAGCAGGCGCCCAGCCGCCTGAGGATCTCTTTCCGCTCGGCGCGCGAAGCGTTTTCCGCGTGATCCTCCACCGTGCTGATCCAATGCTGGAGCGATTCCGCGCCGATGACTTCCACTCCTCGCAGCCGGCGAGCGACCGTCACGTGCGCGTTCGGGAAGACAATCGCGGCATGCACGCGCAAGTCCAGGTCGTGCTCTGTCTTGAAGGTTCGGCGCACGCTTTCGACGCTGTGGAGTGCTTCGTCAACGATGGTTTCCAATCGCTTCTGGCGCGGCACGCTCCAGTGCGTTCTTGTGATCACGAGCAGCAGTGTGCCGTCGTTGCGGAGCAGGAGGCGCCTGGTTCCGCTTCGCTCCGGATCGGCCCCGGCGAACGGCCTCCAGTCCAGCACGGCGCATCCGGGAATGTCGTCAAGAATGGCTTCCACCCGTTTGTCGGCGGCGACGGCGCGCGCGGCGGGTTGTCGGCGAGAGCGGCGCACAGCGCGGTCGATTGTCCAGAAACCCATCAAGGCCAGAGGAATGCCCGCAAGATGCGAAAAGGGAAATTGGGCGGCGACGGCGGCGATCATCGCGATGCACACTTTTCGACGAAGCCATCCTTCGTCGAGCGTGTGCCCGAGGTTGCCAGCCATTGCTTTTGCATACATGAGTGGGGAAAAAGAGCGTTTCTCGTGCCGTGAGAAAACCCCTGTTGGATTGGCGATTTGCGATTTACGATTGACGCGGGTGTTGTGCGAACGCGCTGGTTGCGGTGGTGGTGAGTCGCACCTGCATCCGGGCGCGAGTTCAGGTTCTCTACGGGTGCTTTGCAGTCGGACGATTAGCTACGTCGGACGACGGCTCGCGGGGACCCGCCTTCGCAGAGCTTCGGCGTGGCAGGCTGCTCGCCCCACCGGCATAGCAGCGAAGAGCTGTAAGATCGCGTCAATCGTCAATCGCAAATCGCAAATCGTAAATCCCCAGGTTTTCAGTTCACCGGTTGCCGTAGGCTTTCTCGAGTGCCTGATATTCAGCCTGGGAAAGCGGCAGGATGGATCCGTGCCGGAAACGGAATGGGAAACTGAATCCTTCGCCCTTTGTGAATTGGCCGCTCGCGAGGTCGTGCGTGATGAACGGCTGATATCCCTGGCCGCGGCTGTAGTGATCGAGGATGAGGCACCAGGTCGCCGGCTTGTCCGCCGTGGCGGGCTCGACGAGGTAACACTCGGGGCCCTCATATCCGCGGAGTTCCGCCAGCGAGAAGTTCGGAACACTTCGCCATTCGCCCATCAGCTTGTCGCTCGTTTCCATCGTGACGGCTTTCACGGTTTCGTCTTTTGTGAACCGGTAATAGCGGGTGCCGTCGTGGACAATGGTGGTATCGATGACACTGGCGGGTTTCTCGATGTAAATGAACGGCTCGCCGAACGCGCGGAAGTCCTTCGTGCGCGCCGCCCAGATCCGGTGCTTGCGAAAGTCATCGCGCTTCGTTGTCGAAGCCCAGAACACGAGGTAGTCGCCCGACTCGGCGTCGTAAATGGCCTCGGGCGCCCAGGTGCATCCGGCGTCTTCAGGCGCCACGGTGACCAGGCGCGGCTCGGACCAGTTCACCAGGTTGGTGGATTCCCACACGACAATCGACCGGCTGCCGGCGCGAACCGCGCGCGTCCAGTCGCGGTTGAGGTTGATCGAGAGGTCCGTGGCGATCAGGTAGGTTTTGCCGCCTTCATGAGCGCGCAGGATGTAGGGATCGCGGACACCCTTTTCGCCGAGCGTGCTGATCAGCACCGGTTCCGCGTTGTTCAGGGCCTGCCACGTGCGCCCGTCCTTGCTCAGGGCGAAATACACCTGTTCGGTCATCGGCGTTTGCTCGCCCTTAAAAGTGACGAACAGGAAGCCGTCGGAGGCCAGCGCGTTCACGGCGGCCACTAAAGAGCAGAGTTGAAGCAGCAGTTTCATGCGCGAATTCTGGCATCGGCGGCCGCAAATGTCGAACACGTCGTCATTCCGGCTATTGATTCGCGGTCACCGATATCAGTGAGGTGACACCGGGGCCGGTGTTGATGATGTCCGCGCCGCCCAGGCCATTGACCACCAGGCTGTCAAACGACGCCTCCGGGTGCAGGATCCGCACGAACGTGTGCAAGCCTGAAACCTCGACCGCCCCGGCATTCGCCATCAGATGTATCGTGTCTGGCAGGCTGGTTCCATTCACGATGATTGTGTCGGTCAGTGAATCACCGCCCGATCCGCCCAGGGTGCTGGCGAGATCAACATGGATGCTGGTCAGATCGGTTGCAGTCAGATCGTTTACTGTTACCGTGTCGGCGCCGCCCAGCGCGTTGAGGTTCAGGACTTCAACATCGTCCACGTCCATAGTGATAGTGCCAACGTTGCGTGTGAACTGGAGGCGACTGCCATTGGGCGACGCAGTGAAAGTCTCCGCGGCATTGCTGCCGTTGAAGAGCAGGGTGTCGGTGCCGGCCTGGCCTTCAACGGTGTCCGACCCGTCGCCGGGATCCCACTGGAAGGTGTCGTCGCCGTCGCCAAGGAACACAACGTCGTTGCCCTGCTGTCCGTCGATGAAGTCGTTGTCGTCGCCGCCGATCAACAGGTCGATGCCGTTGCTGCCCAGGATGGTGTCGTCACCGGGGCCGCCGTCCACGGTGATCTGGATCAATGCGGCGAGGTTGCCGGTGCAGGAGACCGAATCATTGCCGGCGTTGCAGTTGAGCACGAGATTCTCGCAGGTGCCGATGTCCAGGTAGAAGGGGGCGGGGTCCAGGCGATCGAGGTGAACGCGGGTTCCATTCGCGGTAATGGTGAACGTTTCCGCGCCGGCACCGCCGTTGACCTGGACGGTATCCACGCCGGGGCCGCCTTCGTTGAGATCGGTGTCATCGCCCGGGTTCCAGATGAACGTGTCGTTACCCGCTTCGCCATAGGCCAGGTCGCCGCCGTCACCGCCCGTCAATGTGTCGTCGTCATCGCCGCCGTACAGGCTGTCCGCGCCGCCTTTGCCCAGCAGGGTATCGTTGCCCGTGCCGCCGTTCAGTGTGTCCGCGCTGGATCCGCCGATAAGCGTGTCGTTGCCGGCTTCGCCGAACAGATAGGCAGCAGGCAAGGCGCCGTTGGCTTCATCCAGTGAGAGATGGTCATGGCCGGCACGCCCGAAGATCTGGATGAGAGTGGTATTGGCAACGGTCGGAACGCCGCCCGTGATGGGGATGGAGCCTCCGTTCACTCGCAGCGTGCCGGCGATGTCGCGGCTCACAGCGATGGTGTTGTCCCGGTCATCGCCAATGATGATGAGAAATCCATTGGTGACATCAAACGAGGCGGTGATGTTCTCCGGCGGGAGCAGGCGGCTGACGCGGAAGAATGTGTTGCTGCCCGGGGAGATCGGTCGGGTGATGGTGAGAAAGGCTCCACTGCCGGTGAGAACGAGGCTCGAATCAGTCCAGGCAGCGAGAGTGGAACTCGATTGAACCTGATAAGCAACGGAGTTCGATCCGAACCATTGCAGGACCACACTCTCGTTTGTCCGTGTGACGGTGACATTCAGGCCGGGATCGATGGCCCCGTGAGCGGCCCAGTACGCGGGCGGCAACATCAATGCGGCGATGAACGTGGCTGGGCAAAAAAGCCTGGCGAGGGGGAAGGCCGGGGGATTCATGAAGAGGCTTTTCTACACCCTCCAACGCTGCGTTGGAATGGAACTTTAGGAGTATGGAGACGGCGCGCCCAGGCGCCGGACGGCGGTCTCATTGAGCCGCAGCAACTTGGGACGTGATATCGTTCGCGGGAGTCTGCTGGAAATCTTCCCCTGCAATCTCCGGACGCCCGCGGTCCGGAGCGCATCTCCAGCCGCAGCACGTTGACCAGGCCAGCATTTGCCATCTGCCGCTGGAAATCTCGCAAACCGCCGGACCGCGACTCTGCGAGTTGCGCAACGCGCGACAGCTCCGCGTCCGCAGGATCCGCGCGTCATCCTCCGGTTTGATGCCTCCGTGCGCTGCTGCGGGTTACAGAGTCACAGACCCGCGGTCCAGAGCGCGGCTGCTGCGGCTTTCTGGAACTCGCGCCGAACGTCGCTTGCGTCGCTGTTCGGAAAGTTGGATCGCTGCACCATCAGAAGGTAAGCGACTCCCTTGACCGGATCGATCCATGCCTGCGTGCCCCAGGCGCCGCCGTGACCGTATGTTCCCGAAGACAGCACTTCTGCCACGCCCGGGTGCGGCGCCCGCAATACACAAGTCCCGATTCCCCAGCCGTAATGGGTTCCATATCCCTGGATGAAGCCCGTCGGCAGGTCGCCGGTCTGAGGTGTGGACAGCAGTTTCAACGCGTCGGCGCTCAGGTAACGGCGGCCATCGAGAGTGCCGCCATTGAGCAGCATCTGGCAGAACCGCGCGTAGTCTCGCGGCGTCGAGAAAAGGCCGCCGTTGCCCAGCGGCGGACGATCCCGCCGTCCGAGCTCGGGCCGGTGCGGAACCGGTTCGAGCAGGCCGCTCTCCCTGTTCTTCGCGTACCCGGTCGCGAGACGCGTCCTCTGTTCCGCAGTGGGATAGAACGTCGTGTTCGTCATGCCCAGCGGACCGAAAAGGCGTTCCTCGAGAAACGCGTCGAAGGTCTTTCCGCTGACGACTTCGACGATGCGGGCGGCGGCGTTGATGCCGCTCTGGCAGTATCTCCAGCGTTCGCCGGGTTCGTACTGCATCGGCGCGGCGAGCCAGATCGGGACAAGGTCGGCCAAGGTTCGTGCCTCGCGAGCCGCGGGTCCGCTTGCTTCACCCAGACCGGACGTGTGCGTGAGGATCTGCGCAATGGTCAGGTTCGCCGGTTTTCCGGACGGCGTTTTCAAGTTGGCGAACTCGGGGAGGTATTTCGAGACCGGATCGGCCACGTTCAGTTTGCCTTCATCCTGCAACATCAGGATCGCGACACCGGTGACGGGTTTTGTCATGGAAGCGATCCAGAACAGCGTGTCCGGCGTCATTGGACGTTTTGTGTCCACGTCGGCGAAGCCGCTGTTCTCCAGGTGGAGGATGTTGTCCTTGGCGATCACCATGGTGACGGCGCCGGCGATTTCGTTCCGGGCGATGAGATCTTCCATGGTCTTGCCGACCTCGGGCAGCGCTGGCGCTGCGGTAGTGGAGAGCAGCGTGGCGAGGAGAACCGTTGAGGTGAGGAGGGATCGCTTCATGGCCGGCAGCCTACTCGGGGCCCGGGTTTCAGACAAGCGGTCGGATGCGCGGCGGCAGGCATCTCTGCCTGTGCAGAGGGACAGCATGCAGGCGCAACTCTGTCGGAAACTATATCCGAAGCTGTGTCGGCCTTTGAGGGTCTTACCCATTTTTCATCAAGACCGACAAAGCAAGCGCCGGCTCCACGTCACGCAGAATGCGCGACGCCACGGCACGCCGCCTGGCGGAAAGCGCTGGATTCTTCCATCGAATTCTGGTCTTGTTCCCTCCAGTCCAGTTCAAGAGACAAACCGCTATGTTTCACCACCTGTTCCTGAGAGTCGTTCCCGCGCTTGCCATGCTCATGCTGACGACCGCGGCGTTGGTCGGCGCCCAGACGGGCACCGTTGCAACCTCGACCCACTCGGGCGGCAAAGAGGTCCTCATCCCCGAGCGGATCACGCGCGTTCCTCCAGGCAATGACTTCAACGATCCGGAAAGCGAGTTCTGCTTTCAACGAAGCAAGTCCACGGAGCACTTCGTTCTCTTCTGGGCGAAGGAATACGGGGACGATCCCATGGCGAACCCGGTTGAGAATCGGCGGTTCGACGTGGATGACGTTCTGAAAAGAGTGCGACCGGTTTTACGACTACTACGTGAACACGCTGAAATGGGTGGACAAGGAGAACTCTCTGGCGACGCGCTACAAGTTCCTGATCTTTGTCATTGGCGGCAGCGGCGGGACGGCGTTCGGCGGGAGCATCGACAACAAGGTGGGCGCGTTCTGGACGCCGGCGACGCGGATTCATCGTCCGCCGTATGGCGTGGTTGCGCATGAGCTGGGGCACTCGTTCCAGGCGTTGGTGCGGGCGGATGGCGCGGCGTCCTTCTCCGGCGGCAGTATTCACGAGATGACCTCCCAATACATGCTCTGGCAGGTCTATCCCGAGTGGATGACGTTCGAGAACTATCATCTGAACGATTTCATGAAGGCCACGCATCTGGCGTTTCTGCACCCGGAGAACCAGTATCACTCGCCGTACGTGCTCGAATACTGGTCCGGCAAACATGGGGTGGAGTTCATCGGCAAAATGTGGCGCGAAGTGCAGCGCGGCGAGGATCCGGTGATGACCTATAAGCGGCTGACCGGCCTGACGCAGGCGCAGTTCAACGACGAAATGTTCGACGCGGTCCGCCGTTTCGTCACGTGGGACCTGCCGCGTGTCGAGAAGGTGGCCGCACGCTATGCGAACCAGCACACGACGGCGCTGATCCGCACCAACGGCTGGTATCAGATCGCGCCGGACAAATGTCCGCAGAACTACGGCTACAACGCCATTCAGCTCAAGGTTCCGCCCGCCGGCACGAAGGTGGGGATCGAGTTCCGCGGGCTGTCCGGCATCGAAGGGTTCAGTAATTTCCGGGTGGAGAACGCCGGCTGGCGTTACGGATTTCTCGCTTTCACGGCCGACGGCTCGCGTGTGTATGGGGATATGCATGCCGATTCACCGGGCACAGCGGAGTTTCTTGTCCCGGATGACACGAAGTATCTCTGGCTGGTGGTCATGGGCGCTCCGACCGAACATTGGATGCACGTCTCCCGTCGGGGCCGGGGTCGCGGCGGGGCGGCGAACGCCGAAACCAATACGGTCGCTGCCGCGGAATGGCCTTACAGCTTCAAATTGACCGGCACCACGCCGGACGATGCCATCGTCCGCGACGATCGCGTCACGGCGGGGCTGTAGGGATTTGCGATTTACGATTGACGATTGACGCGGGTTCCGGTTGGGGGAGCGTCGCTGGTCGCACTATGAGCCGCAGCAACGTCCAAGAGCTCCAGGCGCGCTCGATCCGCGTGCGATCCGTCGGGTCTCATGGGCACGTATTCGGGCAGAACGGAACGCACCTTCGGGACGATGGGGCTGCGCGGCAGCACAGGCTTGCCGGGAACGGGCAACACTTTGCAGCGGGAGACTGCAGTAACCCGCAGCTGAGACGGCTGTGTTACAAGCTTCCCATGGAGTTGCTTGCCGAGACCGAGGGAGGCCGACACACTTGACGCCATGAAGGAAACGCTGTCGTTGTGCCTCCATCCTTCGGTTGTGAAACGCGCGCTGAAATATGCGATCATCGTCGGCAGTATTCTCATCGCGATCAATCACAGCGACGTTCTTTTCTCCGGCGATGTGCCGCCCGGGCGTTGGGCGCGCATGGGGCTGACGGTGGTCGTGCCGTACGTGGTCTCGACGTTGTCGAGCGCCGGGGCGATGCGGGAGGCGGCCCGGGCGCGCGTCTCGAGCCACCCACACGCGCAACTGCCTTCATGAAGGGGGAGCGTCCTCGCTTCTGTCGGGCGCAGGTGGCCTGCAGGCGGGATCCGTGGCAGTCACTTCAGTAGCGGTTTGCCGTGCCGGGTTGGTTCTGATGAACGACAGACTTCTTCGGCTTCGGATTTCCTTCGGATTCCGACCTTCGGATGTCGGGTTTTCCCCCGGGTTATTGCACCGTGACGCTTTTCGCGAGATTCCGGGGCTTGTCCACGTCGCAGCCGCGGGCGACGGCGATGTGATAAGCAAGCAACTGCAGCGGGATGGTCGCGAGAATCGGGTACAGCGGTTCCACGGTTTCCGGCAGATAGATCACGTCGTCGGCGACGCTCTTGATCTGGGTGTCGCCCTGCGTGGCCACGGCGATCACAGGGCCTTTGCGGGCGCGGATCATCGCCAGGTTCGCCATGGTCTTGTCGTACATCGAATCGCGCGGCACCAGGAACACCGTGGGGGTGCCCGGTTCGATCAATGCGATCGGGCCATGCTTCATCTCCGCGGCGGAGTAGCCTTCGGCGTGAATGTAGGAGATTTCCTTCAGCTTCAGCGCGCCTTCCAGCGCAATGGGGAAGGTGTAACCGCGGCTCAGGAAGAAGAAATCGTCCGCCTTCGCATACTTCAGCGCCAGCCGGCGCAGCTCGCTGTCGTCGGCCAGAATCGATTCGATCTGTTTCGGCAGCGCTTCCAGGCCTCGGATGATCTCCATCGCGCGCCGGGCAGAAAGCTGGCGCATGCGCCCGAGGTGAATGCCCAGCAGCGTCAGGATGGCGAGAGTGGAAACGAACGCCTTGGTGGAGGCGACGCCGATTTCGGGGCCGGCGTGCATGTAGATGCCGCCGTCGGCTTCGCGCGCAATGGTGCTGCCGACGACGTTGACGATGGCCAGCGTGCGATGGCCGCGCCGCTTGGCTTCGCGCAACGCGGCGAGAGTGTCGGCGGTTTCGCCCGATTGCGAGATCACCAGCAGGACGGTGTCGCGTTCCATGGGCGCGTTGCGATAGCAGAATTCGTGGGCGAACTCGACCTCGACAGGCAGATGGGCAAATTCCTCGATAAGGTATTCGCCGACGAGGGCGGCGTGCCAGCTGGTGCCGCTGGCGGCGATGATGATGCGCTCGATGCCGCGCAGCTCGGCGGCCGACATATTCAATCCGCCGAACCGGGCGGTGGCGCCTTCGAAATCGATGCGCCCGCGCAGGGCGTTCTCGACGGCGCGCGGCTGCTCGAAGATTTCCTTCAGCATGAAATGCTGGTAGGGCCCGCGCTCGGCGTCGGTGGAACTGAACTCGAGATTGCTGATCTGGACGTTGGCGGTGTCGGTGCCCAGGTTCACCACGTCGAACCGTTCGTTGGTCACCGTGGCCACGTCGTAGTCGTTCAGGAACACGACCTGCCGCGTGTGCGCGACGATAGCATTGGCGTCGCTGCTGACGAAGTGTTCGCCCTGGCCGATGCCGATGATGAGCGGGGAACCGCGGCGCGCGCCGACGATGGTGTTGGGGTGCTCGGTGCAGATGACCGCCAGGCCGTAAGTGCCGATGACTTCGCGGAGCGCGTCGATGACGGCGCGGGTCAGCGGGTTCAGATCTCCATTCTGGGTCCGGTATTTCTGGTAGTACTCCCCGATCAGGTGCGCGAGCACTTCGGTGTCGGTGGCGGAACAGAACATGTGGCCGGCCTGCTCGAGTTTGGCTTTGAGGCGATCGTAGTTTTCGATAACGCCGTTGTGGACGACGGCGATGGTGCCGGTGTGATCGAGGTGGGGGTGGCAATTATCGTCCGACGGCGGCCCATGGGTGGCCCAGCGGGTGTGGCCGATGCCGAGATGGCCGGCGGGCGGTGTGGGTTTGAGGGCATGCGCGAGGCCCTCGTCGATCTTGCCCTTGCGTTTGCGGATGATCAGGTCGTCCGGGCCGAGCACGGCCATGCCCGCGCTGTCATAGCCGCGATACTCCAGTCGGCGCAATCCTTCGAGGAGGATGGGCGCGGCGGCCTTTTTTCCTACGTATCCAATGATTCCGCACATAAGGGACAGACTATGGCAATACGTTTATAGCCCATGACGCGGGAAAAGAAAGCCAGTAATCTCCCGGTTTTTCTGTCCGGCACTGAACGGATGACCGATTGAAGTTGATCCTTTCGATTCTTCCTCGCCCGCGCCGTTTGCCGGGGAAGGAGGCGGAAGTCCCAAATTCCAGTTCCAGGTATCCCTTCGGGATTCAGGCGCTCCGTTCGCGCGCTTGCGGAATGCAAAGAGTGTGCGCTTCATCCACGTGCTGCGACTGGTCCCGCTGTGCGGGACACAGTCGCGCCCCGGTCCGCAGCTCTGCGAGCTGCGGCAGCGCACGATGGTCTGCGACTCGCCATCCCCCAGCCGGCGCTTCCGCAGAACACCCGCGTCGATCGTCAATCGTCAATCGCAAATCCCCGGGGGATCCGTAGTTTCCGTCTTTGACTCGCGGGGTCGTCGTGATAGATGATCGCGCTCAGGCGCCATTGAACCGTGGCGTGAGCATTTTCTGCGTGCGGTGACCAATTGACCATCCCTGCTCGCGAATAGCAGTGCGTCAGCGATAGCTCGAACCAAACCCTGAACGAACAGCATTCCTGACGGACTCGAAGAGGGCCCCTGCGGGCCCTCTTTTGTTTTTCAAGTCTCAGACATCAATTACGTCCGCCGGCGGAGAGGGCGTCTGCCGGCGGCTGCGCATGGCGATGACCGCCAGCACGCACGCGGTCCAGGTGGGGAACATGTCCACGCCCGGAATCACTTCCAGCACGAACGTCGGCAGCAGAAGCGGGTGAAAGCCGATCAGCCAGCTCGTCAGCAGCATGACGATCACGTCCAGGATTTCGTCGGCGAACGTCCAGCCGAACGGACCCAGGGCGATCTGGATGGCGTCGGTCGCGAGGGCAACCAGGACGGCGAGCCCGGCACGGAGCGGCCGGCGGCGGCAGTTTGCTTTCGTCTGCCTTTGATCCTGCGGGTTCAACTCGATAGAAACTGTTTGGCGTCTATGGCCGCTCATCAACGGCGCGCCGTTTCCGGGAATTCACGGGCCACTTCGTCGGCTTCGGGCTTGAGCGACCACCCGGTCTTCACGCCGAGCACGAACCATCCGAGCACCAGCACGCCGATGCCGAAGATAGTATCGCCGATGACGCGCAGCCAGCGGAAGGTTTCCATGATGCCGGTCTGCATGAACTCTGCGGAGCGTGCCCACCACATGCCCTGGTTGACGCTGGCAACGGTTTGCATGAGGCCGCGGGGGAGGTCGGACAGCAGCACCATGAGCGCGAGCCCGATGTTGATGGACCAGAAGGCGAAGGCGAGCGGTCCGGTCTTCCACTGCTTATTGGCGGTAAGGCCTTTCAGGCAGAACAGCATCAGGCCGATGCCGAGCATGCCGTACACGCCGAACAACGCCGTGTGTCCGTGCACCGCGGTCGTGTTCAAGCCCTGCATGTAGTAGAGCGCGATGGGCGGGTTGATGAGGAATCCGAAAAGCCCTGCGCCGACGAGGTTCCAGAACGCCACGGCGACGAAACAATAGATGGGCCAGCGGTACGCCGCCACCCACCGGCACGCGCGGGACAGCGTGAGGTTCTCATACGCCTCGAATCCGATGAGGACGAGCGGCACCACTTCGAGCGCACTGAACACGGCGCCGAACGCCATCACGGCGGTGGGCGTGCCGCTGAAGTAGAGGTGATGAAACGTTCCGATGATGCCGCCTGACAGGAAGATGGTGGTGGAAAACAGGACCGCGGCGGTGGCGGTGATCGTGCGCAGGAGGCCCATTCGTGTGAACAGGAACGCGATGACCACGGTCGCGAACACTTCGAAGAATCCTTCCACCCAGAGATGAACGACCCACCAGCGCCAGTATTCGGCGACAGCGTAGTGGGTCTGGCGCCCCCACATCAGGCCCGCGCCGTAGAACAGCGCAATGGCGGCGGAGGCGAGGAGGAACAGCGCGAGCAGGTGGCGGTTCTCGCCCGGGTTGCGAAATGCCGGCCACATGGCGCGCGCCATGAGGAAAAGCCACAGCCACAAACCCACGAACAGGAACAACTGCCAGAACCGGCCGAGGTCCACGTACTCGTATCCCTGGTGGCCGAACCAGAAGTTCGCCGGCAGATCCATCTTCTGCCGCGTGCCGCTCCACGTGCCGAACATGGAGCCGGCGACGATGATCAGCAGGCAGAGAAACAGGAAATTGACTCCGGCGCGCTGCCATTTCGGTTCGTAGCCCGAGACTGCCGGCGCCATGTAGAGACCGGTGGCGAGCCATGCCGTGGCGATCCAGAAAATGGCCAGTTGCGTGTGCCAGGTTCGGGTGACGGCATACGGCAGCCATTCCGCCAGCGGGAATCCATAAAACCCGCTGCCCTCGACGCCGTAGTGCGCGGTGACGACGCCCATGATGACCTGCGCGACGATGAGTGCGGCGACCACCCAGAAGTATTTCAGCGTGGCGGACATCGACGGCGTCGGCGCCAAACCAAGCAAGGGATCTCTTTCGGGCAGTCCGTGAGATTCATCTTCCTTGTGCTTCAGGACGGCATAATACCAGGCGAGGGCGCCGATGCCTGCGAGCAGCAGAACGAAACTGACGACCGACCAAAGAACGCTGGATCCTGTCGGGACATTTCCCACGAGCGGTTCGGGCGGCCAGTTCTGAGTGTAACTGATGTTCTGGCCGGGGCGGTTGGCCGCGCACGCCCACGAGGCCCAGAAGAAGAACGCGGTGATCTGGAGCCGGCGCTCGGGGTCGCGCAGGACGTTATCGGGAATCGCGTACGCCTCGCGCAGTTCGGCGAGCTCGGGATCGTCGCTGAACAGGCGGATGTAGTGATCGGCCACCGCGCGAATGGCCCGGGCGCGGTCCTCGGAAACGACCAGGTCGCCGGTCTGGCTGTCCCAGGTGTTGGTGCGCATTTCGGCCTGGAGCGTCGCCCGGAGCGCGGCGCGCTCGGGTTCCGTAAGTTCGTCGTAACGTTTCCCGTGCTGAGCCTGCGCCCAGTGGTCCAGGAGCCAGACGGATTCGCGGTGCAGCCAGTCGGCCGTCCAATCCGGGGCGACGTACGCGCCATGGCCCCATACCGAACCCATCTGCTGTCCGCCGGCCGATTGCCACACGTTCTGGCCGTCGAGGATCTGCTGTCGCGTGTACACCACGTCGCCTCCCGCAGTGACGACCCGTTCCGGGATGGGCGGCATTTTGTGGTAGAGATCGTTGCCGTAATAGATGAGGACAGCGAAGGAAGCGACGATGACGGTGCCCAGGGCGATCCAGAGTCTTCGATAGTTCATAGTTCCGGTTGTGCGCGACTGCAACGGACGTGACTGCGCGGTGAGTGGGACCGCGACCGTTTTCCTAACGACAACGCCGCCGCCGGCCCCCGCAGGCTGGCGGCAAAGCATAGTGAACTGCCGTTACTGTATCACAGGATTCGGATTCGGGGAGGCCTGAACAACGTCCAATAGCCAACAACCAACATCCAACGCCAACGCGCCCGCTTCTACGATTTACGATTGACGCGTTCGTGCAGCTATTGGCCATTGTCCCGGTGGGGCGAGCAGCCTGCCACGCCGAAGCTCTGCGAAGGCGGGTCCTCGCGAGCCGTCGCACGATCACCCTTATCGACCCTCGCGCCCCCCACGCCCACCGGCGCATTCTTCCTGAAATCCCACATCATTGCCCTTCACCATCGCCTTCGAAGCTTTTGCGAAGGCGGGAGCCGTCGCCCGATTCCCATGCCTGTCTGAACCGACTCCTCACGTCGTCGCCTACAACAGGATTTTCAGCATTTCAGCGTTTCAGCTTTTCCCCATGCCGCTTGAGGGTGCGCATGCAGGTTGACGGCCGAATTGCAGTTCCACTATTGCATGCAGTCGCGCGATGCGACCTGAAGGTCGCGCCCCGGATGGGGGGCGACTCACTACCGTCGCACTCCGTGCGTTCGAACAACACCCGCGTCAATCGTCAATCGTCAATGCGGAGGCGTGATCCACTGGATCACCTGTTCCGCACAGGCGGTGGCGGCGGTGCTCAGGACGTTGTGGTCGGCGCGGCGCATGATCCTGTAGGCGCGCAACGACGGGCAGTGCTTTCTCAACCAGCGGCGGACAAACGGCCACGGCACGACCGGATCGTAGAAGCCGGTCAACGCGAATACGGGAACGGCGACGTCTCGCGCGAGCGCGCAGGGGTCGCTTTGGGCGATCAGATGCAGACGGTGCTTCGCGGCCTGTCGGTCCAGTTCCGTGCGGCGCGCCATGAATTCGTCGATTTCAGCCTGCATTTCCGGCAGGTGCTGATATCGGCGCCGCGCGAGTTTGGCGTAGCCAAAAAGAATTCGCGTCAGCAGCGTCAGCGAGATGTCGCCGCAAATGCGTTCCGCCACGCGGACGGCGAGGCGGTTGGGGTGCCGGACGAAGCCGCCCGCGAGGATCACGCCGTCGATGTGAAACACCTTGCGCCGGGTCATGTGCCAGACGACCTGGGAGCCGAACGATTCGCCGAGCAACCAGCCCCGCGCGATGCCGTGTGCGGTGAGAGCGGATTCAACTCCGGCTGCATACTCCTCAAGCGACCACGTGAGCGTGCGCGGGTAGGTGAGTTCGACGAAATGAAGTCGGCCGCGGAGCGCGCGCCGGAAATTTCCGATCAATGTCCAGTCGCCGTGGGTTCCGGGCAGGTACACGAGCGTGGGTTGCGCGGGATCGCCGTGAGTTCGAACCTGGACCACGTCTTCGGTCATTGGGCGAATGGAATCCAGGGCGGGGGCGGTGTCAACGGCGATCCGGATTGACGATTGACGATTGACGCGAGGGTTGGTGGTTGGGGGGAAGGCAGGGGGTTCGGGAGGTTTGCCACGTTGTGCGACGGCTCGCGGGGACGCTCGCCCCACCAGACTTGATCGGCCGACGGCTCGCGGGGACCCGCCTTCGCAGGCTTCGGCGTGGCAAGCTGCTCGCCCCACTAAAGGCATGCTCGCCTCACCGAGGGCATGCACGGGGCGGACGCCTTTTGAAACGATTGACAGTCCGACGTTGTCATTTCTCCGGCGCGTCGATAGGTTGGACCTGGCGAAATGACTTCGACCCAACAGCTATCCACGCTCGCGGCAGCGGGTTGCGAAGTTGCCTTCGATAATCTCACGCGGCAGTTGTATGCCACCGACGCCTCTCTGTATCAGGTGGAGCCCGTTGCGGTGGCGTTTCCGCGCGGCATCAAGCAGGCCTGCGCGATCATGCGCGCCGCCGCCGAGGCGGGCGTTTCCATGATCCCGCGCGGCGCGGGCACCGGTCTGACCGGCGGCGCGCTGGGCGAGGGGCTGGTGATTGATTTCGCCCGTTACAACCGCCAGATCATGGACCTGGATCTGGAGAAGCGCACGGTCCGCGTCGGCCCCGGTGTGGTGCTGGATCAGTTGAACCAGTTCTTGAAGCCGCACGGGTTGCGGTTCGGGCCGGACGTGGCGACCAGTTCGCGGGCCACGATTGGAGGGATGATCGCCAACAACTCGAGCGGGGCGTACGCATCTGTGTACGGCACCACGGCCGATCACGTCAGCGGCCTGGACCTTGTGCTCTCCAACGGCCAGTTCGCGCGAGTGGGCGAGAGCTACGACACAATCCCGCGCCAGAGGGAGCTGGTCGAGGACCTGGCGCAGTTGAATGCGCTGTTGATCAGCGAATGTTGTCCGCCCGGGCTGATCAAGCGTTGGCCCGGGTACGGCCTGGATCGGGCGGTGCGCGAGCCCGGGAACCTGGTTCATGTGCTGTGCGGAAGTGAAGGCACGCTGGCGGCCATTGTGGCGGCGGAATTGAAACTGGTGCCGGTGCCCGCGGAGAAGGGACTTGCCCTCATCTTTTTTGATTCGGTCATCGAGGCGATGCAGGCGGCGGTCGAGTTGCTCGACCTGAAGCCCGCGGCGATCGAGCACATGGACCGGATATTGATCGATCAGACGGCGGGGCAACTGGAGTTCAAACGGGCGCGCGATCTGTTGAACTGGGACGCGCAGCCGTGTGAATCGGTGCTGGCGGTGGAGTTTTTCGACAACGCGAGGGACGGGCTGGCGGAGTTGAACCGACGCCGGCTGGGGATCCGGAAGAAGATCCTGCACACACGGGAGGGTGCTGATCTGGTCTGGGCGCTGCGGAAGGCGGGACTGGCGCTGTTGACCAGCCGGAAAGGCAGCGCGAAGCCGCTTACGGGCATCGAGGACGCCGCGGTGCGGCTGCGGCAATTGCCGGAGTATGTGAAGGCGCTGCAATCGTTGCTGGGCCGGCTTGGTCTGCAGGCTTCATTCTACGGGCACGTGGCTTCGGGGCTGTTGCACGTGCGGCCCGTGCTGGATCTTTATTCACGCGAGGATCTCGGAAAGTTCCGCCAGGTGGCCAATGAAGTGTCCGCCATCGTTCGCGAGTTCAAGGGATCGCTGGCCGCCGAGCACGGCGTGGGCATCGCGCGGACGGAGTTCATGGAGGCGCAGATGGGCGAACAGATGATGGACCTCATGCGCCAGATCAAGAACTCGTTTGACCCGCACAATCTGTTGAACCCGGGCAAGATCATTCCGGACGGCCGTTACGAGATCGATTCGGATCTGCGCCGGCGTCCGGGGCATGAACTCGATCTGCCGTTTGAACCGGTGTTGGCGTTTGCGCTGCGCGACGAGTCCTTCGTCGGCAATCTCGAGCAATGCAACGGGTGCGGCGGGTGTTTGAAGATGACGCCCACGATGTGCCCGACGTTCATTGCGACCGGCCGGGAGATCATGTCGCCGCGCGGCCGGGCGAACGCCATTCGCGCGGCGCTCGAGCGGCGCGGTCTGAACGGGATCGATCCGCTTGCCTCGACGGAGATCGACATGGCGTTGAGCAATTGCCTGTCCTGCCGCGCTTGCGTCAACGAATGCCCGTCGAACGTCGATATCGGCCTGCTCAAGGCGGAACTGCAGTATGCGCGGATCCAGAAGGAAGGCCTGTCCTGGCGCGAGCGGCTGTTCAGTTCGGTGGACCGGCTGGGGCGTTGGGGCTGCAAGATGCCGCGGCTGGCCAACATGTTTCTGGATTCGTCGATCATGCGGTTTCTGGGGACGCATCTGCTGGGGGTGACGGCGAAGCGTTCGCTGCCGCATTATGCGCGGCAGCGGTTCGATCATTGGTTTGCGAGTCGACGGAATAGAGCGCCGGGGCCGCGCGGACGGGTGATTCTGTGGGACGACACGTTCGTGCGGTATTACGAGCCGCACATCGGGAAGGTGGCGGTGCGGGTGCTGGAGGCGGCGGGATTTGAAGTGACGCTGGCGGAAGGACGCAAGTGTTGCGGCCGGCCGGCGTTCAGCCAGGGCAATCTGGGCGAGGCGACCGCCGTGGGCGCGCACAATCTTGAGTTGCTGGGCTCGGAGGAGGATCGTGCGCCGATCCTGTTCCTGGAACCGTCGTGCTATTCGATGTTCGTCCGGGACTACCGCGAGTTGAATCTGCCCAATGTGGACGAAATTGCGGCGCGCTGTTTTTTGTTTGAAGAGTTCATTGAACTGCTCTTGAGCCGCGAGCCGGGGGCGTTGAGGTTCAACACGCGGCAGGACAGGCTTGTGATTCATCCGCACTGCCATGCCCGTTCGCTGATGAACCCGGAATTCATGCGACGGCTGGGTGACCGCCTGCCGGAACGGACCGTGGCGTTGCTCGATGCCGGCTGCTGCGGGATGGCGGGCGGGTTCGGGATGATGGAGTCGAAGTACGAGCTGTCGATCAAGGTTGCCGAGCCCCTGGTTCACGAAGCCCGCAGCCAGCCCTATGGCACGACGCTGGTGATGGCGGGATTCAGTTGCCGGCAACAGGTGACCCACCTCGCGCCGGTCAAGTGCCGGCACTTCGCTGAAGTGCTCGCGGAAGCAATCGAATGAACTAGAGATTCCTCCCGGTGAGCCGTTCGTACGCTTCGAGGTATTTCGCGGAGGTCTTCGCCACGACGTCGGGCGGCAGGATCGGCCCGGGCGGCGTCTTGTTCCAATCGAGCGTTTCCAGGTAGTCGCGGACAAACTGCTTGTCGAAACTCGGCTGGCTCCTGCCGGGCTCGTACTGATCCGCCGGCCAGAAGCGTGAGGAATCGGGCGTCAACACCTCGTCGATCAGGATCAATTGCCCGTCGGAGATCCCGAACTCGAACTTGGTGTCGGCGATGATGATGCCGCGTTGGCGGGCGTAGTCGCGTCCGGCGTTGTAGATCTTCAGGCTGAGGTCGCGCGCCTGGCGGGCGATGTCTTTTCCGACGATGGCCTCCGCCTGCTCGAAGGAGATGTTTTCGTCGTGGCCGGATTGCGCTTTCGTTGATGGTGTGAAGAGCGGTTCGGGCAGTTCCGCGGATTCCTTCAGGCCGTCCGGCAGGGGGATGCCGCACACGCTTTGTGATTTCTGGTATTCCTTCCACCCGGAGCCCGAAAGGTAGCCGCGCACGATGCATTCGATCGCGAGGGGTTTCGCCTTTTTCACGATCATGGAGCGGCGCGCGAGTGTTCGGGCAAACGGCTGCAGAACGGGGGGGAGCGGATCGTCCGCGCCGGCGAGCAGGTGGTTCGGCACCATGTTCGCGAACTTTTCAAACCAGAAATGGGAGATCTGCGTCAGCACCTGGCCTTTTCGCGGAATGCCGTTTGGCATGATCACGTCGAAGGCCGAGATGCGGTCGGTGGCGACAAGCAGCAGGCGGTCTCCGAGATCGAAAATTTCGCGGACTTTGCCGCTTTTGATTTTCTGAACGCCCGGCAGGTCGATCTGGAGAACGGTTTCGTTTGGCATGGGCGCGAATATTACGAGGTGCGGAGTGTGTGCCAAGCGTCAAGTGCGCGGGTTGTTCGCTTCCTCTCCTCCGTCCGGGCGGGGAGAAGCGGTTGAAGGGGCAGGGAAGCGGAGGCGGGGGCGGAAAGAGAGGAAGGCGACAGATAGGACGGATGCGACGGATGTAAAGCTGCCGAAGCCCATCGCTGCTGTGCGAAGGAGAGCCAAATCATCCAGGCCAGTGCTGCAACCCTGGAGTGCCACCGATGTATGGCCGCAGCCAGTGGAACATTGAACGCTCAGCATTCGACACTCCGTGCGTTGATTGTTGGTTGTTGAATCTTCGGAGGGTTTCCGCCCAGGGCCGCCGCAGACGGGGGAGATTCAGATCCGGTTCCGCGAATTCTCTGCTTTCGCTGATCGGCGCGATCGTGTTTAGTTCCGGGCTCTATGAGTAAAACCGCATTGTTGTGTGCCGGCCAGGGGGCGCAGGTGGTCGGAATGGGACGGGATTTCGCCGAGCAGTTTCCGTCGGCTCGCGCGTGGTTTGATCGGGCCAATGCCATTTTGAATCACGACCTCACGGGCGTCTGCTTCAATGGTCCCGAGGCTGAACTGACCCGAACAGAGAACGCGCAGCCGGGGATCTTCCTCGTGAGCTGGGTCGCGTTTCAGTTGTTGAAGGAGCGCGTGCCGAACCTGGAGTTTCACGCAACGGCGGGGCTGTCGCTCGGCGAATTCACGGCGCTGACGGCGGCGGGCGCGATGAGTTTTGAAGACGGCCTGCGCGTGGTGCGGCAGCGGGGCCGTTTCATGCAGGAGGCCTGCGACGTCACTCAGGGCGCGATGGCGGCGGTGATTGGATTGGACGAGACGGCGACGCGCGAGGTCTGCGCGGAGGCCGGCGTGGTGCTGGCGAACCTGAATTGTCCGGGGCAGCTGGTGATCTCTGGCGAGAAATCGAAGATCGAGAGGGCGGTGGAGCTGGCGAAAGCGAAGGGCGCGAAGCGCGCGATTCCGTTGCCGGTGGCGGGCGCGTATCATTCGCCGCTGATGGCCAGCGCGCAGCCGAAGCTCCAGGCGGAACTGGCGAACGTCAGGTTTCAGGCGCCGTCGGTGCCGGTCATTTCGAACGTGGACGCCGCGCCTCACGGGAGCGATATCGCCGGGCGGCTTGTGGAGCAGGTGACGTCGTCGGTGCGCTGGGAGGATTCGATGCGGCGGCTGTTGTCGGAGGGCTTCACGCGGTTCATCGAGCTCGGGCCGGGTACGGCGTTGACGGGGTTCATGAAACGCATTGATCGGAACGCAGTGACGTTGAACGTGGCGGATGTGGTGAGTCTGGAGGCAACGGTGCAGCAGCTCAAGTGAGCTGAAATCTGAGATCCGAAATTCGAAATCCGAATTTCTTGTCGGCGCGGCTGCGCTTCGACGGCGCGCATACTGTAATCGGGGGAAGGCCTGGAGCGCGGCCCTGCGGAGCACGTGGCTGTACATCCGGGCGCGGCATTCATGCCGCTTCAGCGTGCGCATGCATGTTGACGGCCGAATCACAGTTCCACTGTCCCCTCGCAATCGCGCGCGATGCGACCTGAAAGGTCGCGCCCCGGATGTGAGTGTGTGACCGCCGCAATGTGCCATGGCATGCGAACAGGAGACTGGCTTGCAGATCTCGACAAAACTGCAGACGAAGTTTTCGACAAACACGAGACGCGGATGCTCCAAACAGCCGTGGACGATGCCGTCCCCACCTTTGAACGGTTCGGGCCGCTGGCAATTCCCTGGAACCTGGTACTGATTTCCAGCGCCTCTTCACTGATGGCCGGTTTCGTGCTACGTAACCTGTGGTTATGAGTCGGTTTTTCAGTCGTAACATCGGCTTTCAGGGCAGGCTGGTCCGGGGTGTCCTTGGCGCCATCCTGCTCATCGCCGGCATTATCATGGCGGACTTCAAGCTCTGGGTCTGCCTGACGCTGGTGGGATTGGGATTGTTTGTCGTGTTCGAGGCGGTCCGCGGCTGGTGCCTGGCGCGGGCCTGTGGCATCAAGACGCGGCTTTGAACTCCTCTTTCCAACGTCGCTGTGAGCTTTCCGGCGGGGTGCAATGAACCGCGAGTCGACTGACGCGAGCGGTTCTCCGAGGAATTCCGTCTTTCCCGCGGGACTGCACTATGCTTTCTGGTTCGGCGCGCTGAACGCGCTTTCGTTTCCGATTGTGCAGAACAGCCCGATGGTGCTGTTCGCGAAGTCGCTTGGCGCGAGTGCCACGGTGCTCGGCATCATTGCGGGCATGATGCCGTTGCTGGTGATCTCGCAGATTCCGGCGGCCAATTACATCCAGCGGGTCGGCTACAAGCAGTTCGTCTTCGCCGGCTGGGGCACGCGGGTGATGTTCATCTTCGGCATCGCGCTGGTGCCGCTCACCGGCGGATTCCTGGATCGCAGCAACCAGCTCGCGCTGGTCATTGCGTTGCTGTTCTGTTTCAACCTGTCGCGCGGCATCTCGAGCTGCGCGTGGCTTCCATGGCTGACGGAACTGGTGCCGCCGCAGATGCGCGGGCGGTTTCTGGTCCGTGACGCGGCGACGACGAATTTCGGTTGCTTCGTGGCGTTCCTGATTTCGGCGGCATTGCTCGCGGGCGACACGCGTCCATGGCAGTTCTCGTTGTTGTTCGCCTTCAGCGGGCTTGCCGGCGTGGCCAGTCTCACATTTCTCAAGCGGATCCCGGACGTGCCCATCGTCGAGGCGGTCCGCGCCTCGCAGACGCGCGTGCCGTGGATGGCCATGATCCAGCATCCACCGTTCAAGAAGCTGCTGCGGTCCGTCATTGCCTGGTCGGTGGCCTACGGCGGGATGACCGCATTCACGGTGGCGTATCTGCGGGTGGAAGTGGGTTTGAGCGAGACGACGATTCTCCTGGTGACGTCGGTGGCGTTCCTGGGAGGGTTGAGCACGCTGGGGTTTCTGGGGCACCGGCTGGACCGGTTGGGCAGCAAGCCGGTGCTGACGTTCGCGTTTGGCGCCTGGATTCTGGTGCTGGCCGGCTGGGTGGCGCTGGCGGGACGCGCGGTGGGGATGAAGCTGGTGTTGGTCCTCCTTCTGCAATTCTTCATGGGGTTGCTGGCGGCGCTGGTGAACATGTCCAACAACCGCCTGGCGATGGTGGTCATTCCGAAGATGGGCCGGAACCACTTCTTCGCTCTCTATAATGTCGTCGGCAACGTCACGTTGGGCGTGGCGCCGATTGCCTGGGGTATTCTGATTGATGCAATCGGCTCGCGGGAGACGATCTGGATGGGGGTGGCGTGGAACCGGTACACCATCTTCTTTGCAGGTGCGGCCGCGGCCTTCGTTGTCGCCATGCTGATCAGCCGCTTCCTGGAGGAACCCGAGGCGGTGAGCATGGAGGAACTGCTTCGTGAGCTGCTGATTCAGTCGCCGCAACGGATCTGGCTGCGGTTCTGGCCGCGGAGTTGAGAGGCTTCCGTGCGAGAGATGGGGCCGCGGGTCCTCGGCTGCGGGGGGCCATCGAAACGTTGCCTGGCGGCGAGGACGCCGCGAGAACCCGCAGGCGAGGACGCCTACGCTACGGACGGTGTCAGGCGTAAGCGGGCTGCCGCTCCGGAACGCGGCGATGCACCATATCGGCGATGATATCCACGGCTTCGTCAGGCGACACGAGGTCTGTGTTGATCACCAGGTGGTAGAGCAGGGGATCATTCACGTCCTTGTGGAAGTTCTGCCTGACGTAGCGCCTGCGCCCGAGATCCTCGCGTCGAATGCGGTATGCCGCCTCCTTCCGGGTGATGCCCTCGGCCATGCACAACCGGTCGATGCGGCGCTCGAGTGAACCCATCACGCGCACGTGAATCATGTGCGGGAGCGACGCGGTGATGATGTTGGCGCCGCGCCCGAGGATAATGACGTTGCCGAGTTCAGCCAGTTGCAGGATCGTCTCCGCCGTCTGCTGAACCAGGGTCCATGCGGGCGGGAGCAGCCCGAAAATTTCATGAAGGATGGCCTCGATCTGCCGCGTTCGATCCTCGGGCATGAAGCGGGCGAGGCGTTCCGGCAGGTTGTGGTCCTGGAGAACCCGCTCGACGAGGTTGCGATCGAACACTGTCCAGGGAGGCGCCTCGGGCGAGGCGGAGGCGCGGAGCCTGGCGGCGAGCTTCTGCGCAATTTCATGACCCCCGGAACCGCACTGCCGGGAGATCGTGATTGCGCAGCGAGGCGCAATGTCGCTGCCGAACGTCACCGGCCTGGACACCGGCTGAAGTTGGCAGTTGATGAACGTCAGGCATTGCTCGAATCCGACGGGTGTGTTCATGGGTGGCTCCGTTCTGTACGCGGCCGGGCACCGACCACCGTCGCCGAGGATGCGCGCACCCGCCTCTTTCGGCCGTGGACGACATGGACGTGCTCATAGCCGCCTGGTTCGGTTTCGTCCGTTATTGGCCGGCGCCTTTCCCGGCCTGATGTAGTTTAGTCCCGGAAACGGCCCGGGGCCAGAGGCCAGAGCAGGTAGAACGGATGATAATTTAACGGATAAGGAACGAAATTCCGGATTTGTCAAAGGGCACTCCTCACGTCGCGCGCTACAGGAATGGATGGATTGAGCGGCATGCGGACGTCGGATTCCGGACTTCGGGTTTCGGATTCTCCAAACCTCTCCTTGACGTCTGACCGGCGCAGGGCACATTACGCGGCTCGATTTTCACTTATGCAGCATATTCGGAACATTGCCATCATTGCTCACGTCGATCACGGCAAGACGACGCTCGTTGATTGTTTGCTGAAGCAGTCCGGCACCTTCCGCGCCAACGAAGCCAAGGCCAGGGAAGAGCGCATCATGGATTCCATGGACCTGGAGCGGGAGAAGGGGATTACGATCCGCGCCAAGAACGCCGCGTTCAAATACAAGAACTACCACATCAACATCGTGGACACGCCCGGTCACGCGGATTTCGGCGGTGAGGTCGAGCGCATCATGAACATGATCGACGGGGTATTGCTGGTGGTGGATGCAGCCGAAGGTCCGCAAGCGCAGACGCGGTTTGTGCTGCGCAAGGCGCTCGAGGCCGGCGCCAAGCCCATTGTCGTGATCAACAAGATCGATCGCGAGAACGCGAACCCGAAGAAGGTGCTGGACCAGGTGTTCGAGCTGTTCCTCTCGCTGAATGCCACTGATGAGCAGTTGGATTTTCCGTTTGTGTATTGTTCTGCGAAAGCCGGGTTTGCAAAGCTGGATCTCGATCATGCGAACGGCACCATGGAGCCCTTGTTCGAGGCGATCGTGAAGCACATCCCGCCGCCGCGCGCCCGCGCGGGCGAGGGTTTCCAGATCCTCGTGGCCAACCTCGATTACAGTGATTACCTCGGCCGCATCGCATTCGGGAAGATCGTGGCGGGACGCGTGCGGGTGTCCGATCCGGCGTGTTGCCTGCACGGCGACGGTCGCGTGACCATGGGGAAGATCACTATGATCTACCACTTCGAGGGGTTGAAGCGGATCGAAATCGAGGAGGCGCACGCGGGCGACATCGTGGGCGTCACGGGGTTCGAGGAGGTGTTCATTGGCGAAACGATTGCGGACAAGCCGGAGCGGGGCGCGCTGCCGTACATTCCGGTCGATCCGCCCACGATTCAGATGGAGTTCGCGGTGAACGACGGTCCGCTTGCCGGCCAGGATGGAAAACTGGTGACGGCTCGCCACATCTGGGAACGCCTGGTGAAGGAAGTGCGGAACAACGTCGCCTTGCGCATCCGGCAGACAGACGATCCGAAAGTCTTTGAAGTGGCCGGGCGGGGCGAAATGCAGATCGCCATTCTGGTTGAGCAGATGCGGCGCGAGGGTTACGAAGTGCTGGTTTCCCGTCCGGAGGTGATTTGTCGGAAGGACGCCAATGGCAACCTGCTCGAGCCGATAGAGAAGTTGTTCCTGGAGATTCCCAGGGACGCCATGGGCGCGGTGTTGGAGAGCCTGGCGGCGCGGAAGGCGGAGATCACCGGCATGAATCATCACGGCGACCAGGTGACGGTGGAGGCGCTGATCCCGATGCGCGGGTTGATCGGGTTCGAGACCGATCTGGTGAATCTGACGCGCGGACTTGGGGTGATGAGCCACCTGTTCCACGAGTACGGTCCGCATCGCGGCGAGATTGCCGCGCGGAAGAACGGCTCGCTGGTAAGCATGGAAAACGGCCAGGCCATGGCCTATGCGCTGAACATGCTCCAGGAGCGGGGGCGTTTGATGGTGGAACCGGGAGATCTCGTCTATGAGGGCATGATTGTGGGCGAGAACTCGCGCGAGAATGATATCCCGGTAAACCCCTGCAGAGCGAAGAAGCTGACGAACATGCGTTCACAGGGGGAAGGAAAAGGGATCCAGTTGAACGCGCCGTTGAAGCTGTCGCTCGAGCGCGCGCTCGAATACATCGGCCCGGACGAATACGTCGAGGCGACGCCGCACCATTTGCGTTTGCGGAAGAAAATCCTGGACGAGAACCAGCGGAAACGCGCTTCGCAGACGCGCGCGGTTAAAGTCGCCGCGGAATAAGCGAGCATCCTCTGCATTCCTTTTCGCGTCGCCATTTGCCATTGGCAATTCGGCGAAGTGCCGCGGCACCCCTGACGCAACGCACCCGGGAAGATGGGGTGGCGACCGCCCTGTCGGAATACAACACCAGGTTCACCTTGTAATGGAGGCTGAATGCGTCGCGTCCTATCTTCGCTGCACTGTGAACACATTATCTGACACGCACAGCAAGGTGATCGGTTACGTGCTCTGGCTTTTCGGTTTCACCGGAGCGCACCGATTCTATTACGGGCGCCCCGTCACGGACGCGATCTGGTTCTTCACAGCGGGCCTGTTTCTCATCGGCTGGATCGTCGATGCCTTTCTCATCCCGTGGATGGATCGTGTCGCGGACAGCAGGTACGTGCCGGGCCCGATCAATTATTCCGTCGCATGGATCCTGCTGACCTTTCTGGGCTGGTTGGGAGTGCATCGCTTCTACATGCGGAAATGGGGAACGGGCATCCTCTACCTGCTGACGTTTGGCCTGCTTGGGTTGGGTGTGCTTTATGATTTCGTGACGCTGAACTCACAGATCAGCGAGTGCAACCAGGCGCGGCGCGTGTGACGGCGGAATGTGGCGGCAGGCATCCTGCCTGCCGTAGAGGACACAATTCCGGCCGCGCGGAGGGGATGTCGATTGAGCATTCCATGTAACGGCAAAGGCATTGAAAGATTCTGTTGAAGGCACGCGCATTGGGGTCACGATTGGCTGCTGATCCCTGACTGCTTCGGGCCCTCAGCCGTTGCTGCGACTCGCAGAGTCGCGCTCCGGACCGCGGGTCTGCGACGTCTGCGACCCGCAGCAGGGTGCGGCAGCATGCAGGCACAGGACTACGTGCGGATCCTGATGTGGCAGAGCCGTCGGTTGCTGAAGGCCGCCGGGCCGGAAGCACCGGCTCCGTCACTGCTGCATGCGACTTTCGAAGTCGATTTTCACTGTCGGGATCGGGCTCGCGGTTTCGCACACGGTTCCGGATTGCGCCTGGATTTCTTCGCGGTGCGCGTTCCACCAGTCGGCGCGCGCTTCGGGCGTCCAGTCGTTCGCATGCGGCGTTGCCAGGAGCAGTTCCCGGAGCTCCACCGCCGATTGAGGACGCGCTTCCGGCGCTCGATCCAGGCAGCGAAGCAGCAGTGCCTCGAGTTCCGGGCTGACGGGATTTGCGGTGCGCTGGCTCGGCGGCACGGGGGTCGATGTCAGTTGCTTTTCGTAGATCTCCATTGCCGATTTTCCCTCGAACACAAACTGCCGCGTGAGCAGGAAATAGCCGAGCGCGCCGAGGGAGTAGATGTCGCTCCGCGGATCGACCTGGCTGGAGTTGCGGAACGCCTCGGGCGGCATGAAGAACGGCGTGCCGACGAAACCGTCCTTGCCGGTCATCTGAAGCGCGTCCTGTTCGTTGCCGCTGTATTCACGCACGAGTCCGAAATCGAGCACCTTGATGGCCTCGGGAATTCCGCCGCGCTCGCAGAGGAAGACGTTGGCGGGCTTGATATCGCGGTGGACGAGGCCGAGGGCGTGGGCTTCGGCGAGCGATTGGCAGATTTCCGTGAGGATATACACCACGCGGCCTTCGGGTTGAGGTCCGTAGCGCGCGACCACCTCATGCAGGTCAAGCCCGCGCAGGTACTCCATGGCGTAGTAGAAAATGCCCTCCGGCGTGTGGCCGTAGTCGTAGACCTGGATGGTGTTCGGGTGCGTGAGCTGGCAGGTCAGTTGCACTTCGCGTTCGAAGCGTTCGATGGATGCGGGATCGGTGCGTTCCTGCGACAGGAGCTTCAAGGCGGTGTCGCGGCGCATGAGGGCGTGGCGCGCCCGATAGACGGTGCCCATGCCGCCCTCGCCGATCTTCTCCTCGAGGGTGTATTGGCCGAGTTGTTTGAGCTTGAGTTGTGCTTCGCTCAGCCGGCGGCGCCACGTGATGTTTGTGTAGGAATACACAAAGAGTCCGGCGGCGCAGAGCATGAGCAGGAGGAACAGAATCACAAAGACGCGCTGCAGAACGTGCAACGGCCGGAACGCTTCCGCGGCGTCGATCTGGGTCACCACGCCGAACCCGAGTTCGGGCAGCCACCGCCATGCGCCCACTACCGGAACGCCGCGATAATCCCGCGATGGTTCGACACTGACGCCTTCGTCTCCGTCGAGCGCATTGGCCACCATCTCAATCAACGGCTGCGCCGCGTTCGTCTCCGGCTGATAACCTTTGGTGAGGTCGCCGCCCGGATCGACCAGCCGCAGGTTGAGCGCGGAGCTGGAGTTTGTGTCGCTTGCATCCAGCAAACCCGCTTCGCGCAGTGTGGATTCGAAGCGGCTTCGGGAAATCATCAACCCGTCCTGGTCGAAAGCGTACGTTTCTCCCGATTCACCGCGTCGCGCGACCGACAGGATGCGGCTGAACTCGCGTTCGGGGTTGATGACCAATGCCAGCGCGCCGAGGATCAACCCGTTCTCGTCGCGGATGGGCGATGCTGTTTGCATCAGCGTGAGGTCGCGTTGAAACGGCGGGCGGCTGGTGTCTTCGGCGAGGGCCGACCGGCGATTGCCTCCGAAACGGGATCCCCGCGCCGGCGGCGGGCGTCTTGGCGCGATCGGTTCCTTGAAAGGCGTGATGAGCACCGGTTCGCCCGATGTGAAGAGTTCCTGGTACTTCGCAACAAGGGTTTCCGGCAGCGGTGCGGCCACCCAGCGCCGCCCGCCCCAGGATCGGGCGACCACCACGTAGTTGGTGTTGACCAGTTGCGCGATCTCGTAGCCCAATCCGGCCAGACGCGGCCGCATCGTGGTTCCGAACACCTGCAGGGCCGGAAGGTTCGTCAGGCGGCGGTTCTCGTCGGACACAGCCGCGTAACTTTCGAGAATGCGTTGTGAGATGGTCTGGACTTCCCGATCGTCGACCAGGCTGGTCGCCAGCCGGATCTGGTTGGTTTTCCAGATCTGCAGAAACTTGATATTCGCCTCGAGCGTGCTCAGCAGTTCCGCTTGAAGCTGTCCCTCGACGGTTCTCCGAAGACGCGCATTGCCCCACAGACCGAACGCGGCCACCAATCCCGCGATCACCAGCGGAACGATCCAGAACGGTTGTTTAAGCCGGTGCGGCATCCGTTATGGTGAGACGTTGGGCTGCCGGAGGCGGTTTCGTCAAGAGATGTGTTGCAAGGCTTGTCAACACGCCGGCGCTGTATTCGATTACCTGCGTGCAAGACGAGCTGTTCGAGGTCATTCACGACGACAACGACCTTCTTGTGATCAACAAGCCGGCCGGCCTGGTGTGTCATCCGACAAAGAGCGGCGAACGTTCCAGCCTCATTGGACGCGTGCGGCTGTATCTGGGCGCGGCGCCACGTCCGCACCTGATCAATCGCCTTGATCGCGAGACCAGCGGGGTGACCGTTGTCGCCCTGAACGAGAGCGCTGCGCGTGCGCTGCGGCGCCTGTGGGAAGCGCGGCAGGTGATGAAAACGTACCGGGCGATTGTTCACGGGCACGTGTTGAACGATCGAGGGCTGATTGACGCGCCGCTTGGAAAGGACGAACACAGCCGCGTGGCCATCAAGGATTGCGTGCGGGCGGACGGTCTGCCTTCACAGACCGAGTACGTTGTTCTCGCCCGGTTCACGAAGGCGGTTGCCGGGGTGGAACGCGAGTTGCCGTTCACGCTGGTGGATCTTTACCCGGTCACAGGACGGAAGCATCAGATCCGGATTCACCTGGCGCATATTGGGCATCCTGTGGTTGGCGACAAATTGTATGGGGGCGATGAGGACCTTTACCTGGCGTTTGTGCAGGGTCGCCTGACACCCGAGCAACAGCGGCAACTGATCCTGCCCTGTCACGCCTTGCACGCACAGGCGGTGAGATTCGAATGGCAAGGGGAGGAGCGCCTGTTCCGTGCCGGACCGGAGGCGTGGTTTCGGGAGTTCGCGCCTGTCGCAATGTGAGAACCGAAACCGCAGTTTCAGGACTTGCCTGGTGGCGCCGGCTATCTAACGCTTGGAATCCCTGAAAGCAGGATTGGTTCGCGTGGTCCTCTGTTCATTTGTTTCACTCGACAAATCGACGAATGGAGACGCTTTGAATTGCCGTAAGGGCGGGACTTTGGCAGATAGGAGGCGGTATGCAAAAGCTATGTCTGCTCCTGCTCATAGCCGGCTTCTTGCCGGCGACTGGTTGCGGCAGGTCTGAATCAGAGAGGCGAAACTCAGAGAATGCGTCGGCCACGGAGAAGGCGTTGCCCGCGCCCGCCGATCAGCCGATTTTGCGCGTGCACTGGGCCGGTATCAAGGCGCTCAGGGCAGATACCAATGCTACGCATTTGCTGAGCATCTGGGACATGCCGGAAACGGCGCGTTTGCGCGAGCAAACTTTGGACAAGCTCGCCCTGGCTTCGTGGCGTCTGCTGGAAGCCGGAGGTTCGACCAACGACGCTCTCCGGCTCCTGCGGCCACTGCTGGACCATATCATTGAAGAGGAGTGCTATTTCGAAATGCATTCCAATAATCCTGCCTTGGGGTTTGTGTTTGCCATCAGGTTGGACGATGAAAAGGCCACGATATGGGACACGAATCTTGCTCAGATTATTGAATCGCAGGGAGATGCGACGCTGAGTCGTTCCAGCTCCGGCTGGACTGTCAGTTCGAAGCGGCTTCCTACGAGCATCCAGATGATTAGAAGCGGCGGTTGGATGGCGTTGAGTGGAGGGCTGCAAACCGAACAAGTCCCGAACCTGGGTTGGGCTGGCCAGTCTGCGACGGGCCCATTGCTTGTGGTCGAGTTCGATTCCACTCGGTTGCTATCGACGAGAGATCTCCTTGGAGGACGGATTCAAATTGGTTGCTCCAACGACAGCGTTCGCACCACTGGCTCACTCCGGTTTCGCCAGCACATGTTCGATGTCCTTCCCGCCTGGAAGCTTCCAACAGGCATTCTGGATGGTGCGTTGACGAGCTTTACTGCCTTACGGGGGGTCGAGTCAGGTTTGACAGAATTGATGAAGTCGCTTGGCGCACAGACGGTGGCTGGTCAGGTGTTTCTCTGGTCTTTGGAAGGCTCGCTGACGCAAACCTACGGTGCTATTCCAGTGGTGGACTCTGTTGAGGTGGTCAGCGGAATAAGTCCAAATATCATGAACAGGGTGAATAGCTTCGCGGGAACAAACGAGCTTCTTGGGTTTCGGAAGTCGACGCAATACACAGGACTGGAATGGACAGGTCTGCCGTTTCTCTCTCCGTTCATTCAGGCGACCACGCTGGACGGCCAGGATTATGTTGTTCTCGGGCTCTTTTCGCCGCGCAAACCATCGTCGCCCCCGCAGGAATTGCTTGAGGCCATCGCTCAGCAGGATCTTGTTTGCTACGATTGGGAGCTGACAGGGATCCGCATTCAGCAATGGCTATATATATTTCAGTTTCTCCGGTTTGTAACATCGCTGCCACAGCTTCCTGATGATTCTGCGAGCCTGGTGTTTCTCAAGGCGCTTACGCCGAAACTGGGAAATTGCGTCACGCGCCTGGTTCGCGAGAAGAATGGCGAGGTTTCGTTGACGCGCCAATCGGGAGTGGGCTTCACCGCACTTGAACTTCACCTTCTGGCTGACTGGTTGGAATCTCCCTCATTCCCGTTTGGCGTACACACATTGCCTGCGAACTCCACTGGCAAAACAAACGGGAGCCCTGCTGGCCCTCGTTGATGCATATACCTCCCGTGTCTGGATGCCTTGAGAGCGGTCCTGCTAGCGCAACCATGCGTGCAGCTGTTTACCGCGGACCTGGCAATCTCCAGATAGAAGAGATTCCTGTTCCGCGAATCGCGCCGGATGAGTTGCTCGTCAAGGTTGCGGTTTGCGGCATCTGCCCCACCGACATCAAGAAGATCCAGCACGGGACCGTGCCGCCGCCGCGAATTTTCGGGCATGAAACCGCCGGCACCATCGTGCATGCTGGAGCCCTGGTGCGCGGATTTCGAGTCGGTGAACGCGTGGCCCTGCATCATCATGTGCCCTGCCTGAACTGCCACGCCTGCCGTCATCGCGCTTTCGCGCAATGCAGCCAATATAAGAGAACCGGGATCACGGCGGGCTTCGAACCCGCCGGAGGCGGCTTCGCCGAATTCGTGCGCGTAATGCCCTTCGTCCTGCCAGGAGTGGTTCGCATACCCGCCAGGAACACGTTTGAAGAAGGCGCCATGCTCGAACCGGTGAATACGGTGCTCAAAGCGGTCAACCGATTGTCATTGCTGCCTGGCGACAATGTGCTCGTGGCGGGCCAGGGGCCGATCGGACTGATGTTCACGCGCCTTCTGCAATTGCGCGGAATGAATGTTCTCGCGACCGACCTGATCGACTCGCGCTTAAGACTGGCGGGGCGTTTCGGCGCGAGATGGGCGGTCAAGCCACACGACGTGTTGGAACTGCTCGCCTCCGGATTGAAGCCCGCGAAGAGCCGTTCGCGCGCGAAAAGACGGGCGTCGGCATCAGGCCAGCCGCGGGCAGAATTCTCGCGACTCGACGCCGCCGTCCTCGCTGTTCCCTCCGACGCTGCACTGCAACAGGCCCTGGAGGTGATAGGCGGGGGAGGGCAGATTATGCTGTTTGCACACACAAAACGGGGAGCAGTGACGCAGTTGGACCTGGCCCAGGTTTGCGTGGATGAAAAGGACCTGATCGGCAGCTACTCAGCCGACTTTACTTTGCAGGATGAGGTCGCGCGGTTGGTGTTCTCCCGCAAGCTCGACATTCGGCCATTGATCACGCATCGCTTCCCGCTGGAACAGACCGCGAAGGCAATAACGCTGGCTTCGAAACCCACGCCGGACTCTTTGAAAGTTGTCGTGTGTACACCCGAGGAATTGGCGAATCAACGGGCACCTGTCGTGCGCGGGAAAGCTCGATTTCGTTGAGCTCCGCTTTCGTCGGTTGGTCCGGTTCTGGACAGCTTTTCGGCGAGGGCAGCCCAGTCGTCATAAACGGCTGAATGGAAGGATAATACGTGGTGGACCAGCCGTTTGGGCAGGAGTGCCTTGGCGCCGGGGTTTCCGCACTGTTCGGAGCTCTTTGGACTGGTTCGGGCTGTGCGGGTTGGCGTCCGTAGAACATCGTAGAAAAAATGTTCAATAATTCCGGAAAAATCTATTGACACTTTGTGCTGGTGTTTGAGACACTGCGTTCACACACGGCAACATAAAGTCCGAAAAATGAGAACAAAAACATTACTTCTGTCGGCTGCGGCCCTCGTCGCAGGTCTCGCGTCCTCAGTGGCGCAATCCATGTTTATTCCGTCAACGTCGTTGGCTATGTCAATCAGCCGATGCCAACGGGGTTCCGCATCATTGCCAATCCGCTGGATGCTCCCACCAACACTTTGAATGCGTTGTTGTCGAGTGCTCCGTCGGGTACGCAGCTGTACAAGTGGAATGGCTCGGGCTATACGTCTTCGACCAAGCTGGGTGCGAACTGGATTCCAGATCTTACGTTGGTTCCGGGCGAGGGAGCATTTATCAACGTCACCACGACGTTTACGAATACTTGGGTGGGCGAGGTGTTGCAGGGCGATCTGACGAACGCTTTGCCTGCTGGTCTTTCACTTGTGGGTTCGATGGTGCCGCAAGCTGGAACGCCGGAACAATTGGAGTTGACGCCTGACGTTCCGAGTGGGACGCAGATCTTCTTCTTCAATGGCACCATCTACGAGTCTTCGACGAAGCTTGGCGCTGCGTTCCTTCCGACTCGCACAATCAACGTTGCGCAGGGATTTTTCATCAACGTTCCATCGGCATCTGAGTGGACCCGAACATTTAACGTGGAGTAAAAATTAACCGAGCGAGAGAAAGCAGAATAGAAACACCTAATATGAAAAACCTACTTGCAAAGAAAATAGCAGTGTTTGGTGCGTCGGCACTGTTATCAATCAACTTGGCGCAAGCCCAGGGAACTGTTCAGTTCGATAACTTCGGTGGTGGCGTTGATGCGCCGATTACTTACTTGGGTGCTCCTGTCGAGGATACCACGGGTAGGTTCATGGCGGGGTTGTGGATTGCTGCGGGGGCCGACCAAGCCGTCGAAAGCTTGGTGTTCAGTGGGCTTTCGACGCCGTTCGTCGGATTTGGCGGGTACTTTCTGGGTGGATCGCAGGCCGTGGCGGGTTTCGCTCCCGGGTCTCAGGTGACCGTTCAGGTTCGTGCTTGGGATACCGAAACTGGAGCTACATGGGATTTGGCCGTCTGGAAGGGTGCGAGCAATCTGTTGAACATCACGTTGGGTGGTGCCGGTGCTCCTCCAAGCCTGCCTGCTCTCTTGACCGGGCTGCAGGGATTCGCAATCGTGCCTGAGCCCTCCACGTTTGCTCTCGCCGGTCTCGGTGCAGCAGCAATGCTGATCCTCCGTCGCCGTAAGTAAGACCGCTTGGTTTCTCAAAGGCCACCCGCAAGGGTGGCCTTTTTGCTTTCCGAATAGCCTTCGCTTGTTCTCATTTTGCATCAGAATCAGCCCCACGCTCTTGAGTGACGAGTGACAGGATCCCTTGTACGCGGTTCCTTCCTTGCCTGCCGTGGGCGGATGTCGCCAATGGCGACCGGATCCGTTCGGAAGTTCCGCGGTGCGAGGCGGCTGCCTGGGTTTGGCCGCGTGGGCACGAAGAAATACTGCTGGTGACCGGGCACGGATTTGAGAAAAGGCTTATCCTGCTTCCGCGTCGCTCATCACAAACCCGGAATGGGCGGTGGTGAACCGGGAGCGCCTTCTGGAGTCAGGGCGGTCGGTGGAAGAGGAGGAAGCTGACCGCTTAGAACCTGTTCTCGCGTCCTTTCGCGTTCAACTTCAATCATGATCGCTTGAGTACTCGGATCCAGGTTAGTCGCGGGCGCATTGGGCTGTGCCTGTGGGCCGGTGTAGTATCCACTCCGACGCGCTGCATAACCGATGTTCCCGCTCTGACCTGGAGCTGCATTGCCTGACGAACCAGCATAGGAACCGGCATAGCCGCCCGATTGGGCCGTAGGCAGCTGCCGGCCAGCAACCGGACTCGGCCTTTGAATGGGATTGGGCACCCCGGTTGCCGACGGATGCCCGGGAGCCGCCGCTGCCACCAACTTGGCGCCATTGTTGATGAAATCCAGTGTTTCCTCGGCCCCGTTGTTTTTGACCCGAACCACGCCTTTCTTCGCATCGATTGAAAGCACTTCGATCCCGTCCATGCGCTGGCCGACTCTCAGCGAATAGTGCTCCCGCTTGCCCGCATCCTGCGGCTTTCCAGTCGGCTGCGTCGTCAACAGGGCAAGCGGCTTGCCGAAAATCGTCGTGATTCCTGTCAGCGTCAGCTTCGAAACAACCGCGGGCGGCTGCGGGTTGGTCACCGGCGGCACAAGGACCGGCGGTCTCAGCTGGAAGACGTTGCGGTCAACAATGCCGACATAAGGATTGTCCGCGTCCGCTCCCGAAGCGCTCAGGCAAGCCAGACAGAAGGCAATGGACGCAACGGCGCGCACATGACCGCGCCGAACCTGCGGTGCGGCAGGTCCGCAAGGGCATGTCTTGCTGTCTGGCTTCATTTCGGCCGGAATATACCGGCGATATCCAATAAACACCACTGGGAACTTTTTGTTGCCAGCATCGTTTGGTGCCCGAGGAGGCCAAGGCGATGAACGTTTGTCCGCCTTGGTTGATGGGCTGTTGGCCCGTTGGCAAACCGTGTCGAAACCCGGCGCGGTTTGTCGCTGATACGCATTCGGTTGCCCTGGCAAAAACCCTTGCAAATGGCAGCGAGTTTGCTACAAGAGGCCAGTCGTGGAGAGGAAACAAATGAGAAAATCACTCACATTCGCGTTTGGATTCATGTCTGTTGCGTGCGCCACCTGTTTCGGCCAGGGCTACGTTGCGTTCAGCAATTCCGGGGTAACCACGGACGCACCGGTCTTCTACGACCAGTTCGATGTGCCTCTCGGCAAGGAAGGACTTTCGGTTGGTGACGCTTTTCGCGCCGGGCTTCAGTATCAGATCGGCGCAGGACCATTGACCTGGGCGGCCGTCGCGACGGCGTTCGGCGGGGCGGAAGGCACGCTGGCGGGAGGCTATTTCGACGGCGGCACCCTGATCATCCCCGGGTATGTTTCCGGCCCGGTTTCGTTCATTGTTGTGGCGTTTAACGGGGCGGATTATGAGAGCTCGCTCATTCGTGGCGCATCCACACTCTTCACGCTGCCCTCCATTTCCACGAGCAGCGAGACGCCGACGGAGTTTGGACCGGCGCTTGGGGCGTTTACCGTTTCAATCGTGCCTGAACCTTCGGCTCTGGCGTTCGCCGCATTGGGGCTTGCCGCCTTGATGGCGGCGCGCCGGCGAGCATAGGAATTGCCGGTGTTGTCTTGAGGCCTCTCGATGAAAGTCGAGAGGCCGTTTTGTTTCGTCGGTTGTAAACTGAATCTCCCGGTCTTCGAGGCAAACGCCTGAACACGCCGTTCAATTCTTCGCGGCGGTCCTTGCGGCTTCGATCATTTCCCAGAACCTGGGATTCTGCTGGAGAGCGGCGTCTTCCTCCATCTTCAGACCGGAACGGTAGAGGAAATCTTTGAGCGTGTGCCGGTTCAGGATCCGATGCACGACGACGCCGAGGTCGTGGCGCTCGAAGTAGACGCGGTAATCTCCGACTCGGAACCGATGGAGAATGCGGCCGGCCCGTTCCAGTTTTCCGAACTGGTCCAGTTCGGTGGTCATGACCTGCTGCGGTAATCCGCGGAACTCGCCGAGGATCTGGAGCTGGAGTTCCTTCGGCATCCGCGACAACTCGGCGGCGCTGGTGGGGTTGAAAATAATCTGGAAGGGCAGCATGTCGGCAAGTGGAGGGTTGATCAGATTGGTAGCGCGTACGGGAATCGAACCCGTCTTTCAGCCTTGAGAGGGCCGTGTCCTAAACCGATAGACGAACGCGCCACCCAAATCCGCCTTAATGCTAGTTGCCGGCAAGAGTTTGTCAACGCCCTGGACATCGTTCCGAGCAAAAAAACCATCAACTCGGATCTTCTCCGAGTTCGACGTTCCAGTAGGCGAGGTCGATGAAATGCTTCCAGCTGTCGTGCCGGTGCAGGCCGAGATTGATCTGCACAAACGGGCGCCACTTCGGACGCCGCGGCTTTCGAATCAAATGCATGTTCGCCTCCTGGGGCGTCCGGTTGGCCTTGCGCGTGTTGCACTCGATGCACGAGCACACAATGTTCTCCCACGTTGTCGGGCCGCCGCGGTCCCTCGGGATCACATGATCGAGGTTCAGGTCCTTGCGGTCAAAAACCTTGCCGCAATACTGGCACGTGTTCTTGTCGCGCTCGAAAATGTTGTGCCGCGTAAACTTCACTTCCTTCTTCGGCAGCCGGTCGAAGACCATCAGCAGAATGACGCGCGGGATCCGGATCCGAAACGAGATGGTGCTGATCGATTCGGGATGCGGTTCCTGCTGGGAGAAGTCGTGCCACTGGGAAAAGTTGAACGTCCGGAACGAACCGTCCTCGCAGTTCAGCACCGCCTGGGCGTGTCCCTGAAACAACAGGGTCAGGGCTCTTCGGGCAGTGCAGATGTTGACCGCCTGCCAGAGGCGATTCAGGACCAGAACATGTTGGTTCAGAAGGGATGTCATATCCGATCCAACTGGCGCACAAGCTACACAACGGAAGGTGGAGTGTCAACGCGACCCATGGCCGCGTCGCGCATCTGGCCGGAAGCCCGGAGCATCGATCCGCCCGACAGCGGAGCGCGCCTGTCCTCGGGTGCAGCACGTGAACGAAACCCATGGTCCAGACGGCCAGGGATCGCACCTTCGGCGGGACCGCCGGAGGCCCGCCGTTACAGGCTTCGGAAGCGATTGCCAGTACCCCGCCGCCGAACTAGGATGGCACCCTATGAAACGATTCGCTGCGTTGTGCCTCATGCTGTGGCTGCCGATCCTGTCGTGCCCGGCGCAGGAGGATCAATACATGGTCATCTACGACCTGATCCAGGAAGGCGACACCCTCCTCGACGCAAATCAGCCGGTCCAGGCCCTCGCCAAGTACATCGAAGCGCAGAACCGGCTCCAGCGTTTTCGACAGGTCTATCCGAATTGGAACCCGAAGATCATCAACTATCGTGTGACGTACCTCGCAGAAAAGACCGCGAGCCTGTCCGAGCATCTCCCGACCGTGAAGGACGCAAAAGCCGGCCAGACCAACGGCACCCCTGTGCCCGCGCTCAGTGCGTCCGAGATGGCTTCCCGAATCCAGATGCTGCAGGCGCAGGTGCAACAGATGCAGGCCGAAAAAGAGTCGCTCGAAGCGAAGCTGAAGGAAGCGCTGTCCGCGCGGCCCGCAAGCGTTGATCCTCGCGAACTGGCCAAAGCCCAGGAACAGGTAAAGGCCCTTCAAAAGGAAAACGAGCTGCTCAAGGTCAATCTCGAGGAGAAATCGCGATCCGTCGCTACTTTGGTGGGCGGACCGACTATGAGCGAGTTGAAGGAGCAGTTGGACGCGGCCAACAAGCGCCTGGCGGAGCAGGCCGGGCAGCTCGAATCTCTCACCGCCGAAAAATCGAAGTTGCAGGAACGGCTGCTCGCCGCAACCAAAACGCAGGCCGACACCAACGATATTGCGAGGCTGAAATCCGCCCTCGAGGAGGCGAACCGGAAGCTGAGCGAGCAGACACAGATAACGGCGAAGCTGGCGATCGAAAAACAGACGCTGCAGGAGCGGCTGGAGTCCGTGTCCTCACCGAACGACGCTGTGGATGCGTTGCGCGCCGAAAACATGCTGCTGAGAAAGCAACTGGCGGATCTGAAGTCGCAGGCGACGGATTTGAAGTCGCAGCCGGCGGCGCAACCGGACACCGCCTCCGCCGCGTCAAACGATGCCCTGAATGCGCTGCGCGCGGAGAACGCGCTGCTGAGGAAACAACTGTCGGACCTGAGATCGCAGCCGGCGGAATCCGACACGGCCCGCGAGCTCGCTGAAGCAAGGGCACAGATTGCGGCGCTTCTGGCGGAAAAGGAGGCGTTGCGTCTCGAACGCGTGGTGCTGGAGAGCCGTGTGAAACAGGCGAGCGCCGCGCCGGCTGCGGCGGAGGTTTCGGCGCCCGCGCCCGTAGCCGCCGGCGCGGAGTCGGCGCGCATCAAGGAACTGGAGGAGGAGAGGAATGCGTTGCGGGCGCAGCTTGCGGTGGCCAGGGAAGAGCTGAACACGCGTTACGCGGGACAGGCCCTCGCCGGGCGCGTTCAGGAACTGACGGCGCAACTGGAGGTTCTGCGAACTCGCCTGAGCGTGCTGGAGGCGCAGAAGGTGCCGTACACCGAGGAGGAACTGGCGTTGCTGAAAGCGCCGGCGGTTCGCCCGGCCGTGCGTCAACCCGAGGCGGAACCCGCCAGCATCCAGCCGGTGACCACGGCGACCCTGATTGCAGAGGCGCAGAAGGACTTCGCCGCGCGCCGATTCGAGGATGCGGAACGCAAGTACCAACAGGTGCTGACTCGGGACGAGAAGAACGTCTTTACCCTGGCGAACCTGGCGGCAATCCAGATGGAGATGAACCGCCTGGAGGACGCGGAGAAGAACGTCATGCAGGCGCTGGCCATCGAGCCCGACGACCCCTACAGCGTGGCCATCCTTGGGTTCCTGCAATTCCGCCAGGGGAAGTATGACGTTTCGCTCGACACGCTCGCCAAGGCGGCAAAGCTCGATCCCAGGAATGCCCAGGTGCAGAATTACATCGGGCTGGCGTTGAGCCACAAAGGAATGTCGGATGCGGCCGAAGCCGCGTTGCGCAAGGCGCTCGAGATCGATCCGAAATATGCGAGCGCGCATTACAACCTGGCCGTGGTCTATGTGACGCAGAAGCCGCCGTCGGTGGCGCTCGCCCGGTTGCATTACAGCAGGGCACTGGCTCTTGGCATGCAGCAGAACGAGGAGTTCGAAAGGCTGCTCAACCAGGCCGAAACCGCGCGAGCCGGGAACTGATTCAGGGGCCGGTCGAGGCCGGGCGGCCCCTCCTGAACCGCGGGTTCCGTCGAGGGCGCGTTTCCGGGAGATGCTGCGGGTCGGGATCACAAAGACTATGCTGCGACAATCTCTCCACGAGTTTACGGTGGCCACCCGAGGGCGCGGGCTTTACGAGTTCACCGATGCCGTTGCGGATTGGATCGGGAAGAACGGCTTCCGCGACGGGCTCGTGACACTTCACCTGAGGCACACGTCCGCGTCCCTTTTGATCCAGGAGAATGCCGACCCGGATGTGCGGCGCGACCTCGACACGTTCTTCGAGAGGCTCGTTCCGGACGGCGATCCGTTGTTCATCCACACGGCGGAAGGCGACGACGACATGGCGGCGCACGTGCGGACGGCGCTCACCACGGTGAATCTCAGCATACCGGTCCGGGCGGGGCGGTTGACCCTCGGGACGTGGCAGGGGATTTACGTCTGGGAACACCGTTGCTCGCCGCATTCGCGCCGGGTGGCCGCGCACTTCATCGGGGAATAGACTGGCCAATCCCGCCGGTCATTGGCACTTTTCGCCTACCACGCTATGACGATTGATCATCTGTCGAGAGCAAGGCATGCGGACCGGCGCCGCCTCGCCGCACGGTTCGAATCCCCCAAAGTTGTCCTGGCCGGGATCGGAGCGTTGTGCCTGGCGTCCTCCGCATTTTCAGCGGACAGGAATATCAACTTCGGCTTCACCGGCCCGGAAATCTTTCCGATCGATTACCAGACCACGCAATTGCGCATCGCCGATGTCGACGGCGACGGCCTGAACGACATCGTTGTTGCCAACAATGCGCGGTCCAAGATCAATATCCTGTACAATCAAACAGGCCGGACCAACCTCGCCGAGCGCCCGCTGTCAGACCGGCGCGACATCAATCAGTTGCCGCCCGACGCCCGGTTCCGCCTCGAATCGATCGCGTCCGAGAAGCGCATCGCGTCGCTCGCAGTCGCCGATTTCAACAGCGACGGCCGCCCGGACATCGCGTACTACGGCGAGCCAAGAGAGTTGATCGTCCAGTACAACGAAGGTTCCAATACATGGGGCGCGCTGAAGCGCTGGCCCATTACGGATGGACAGGTCACGCCCAACGGACTCGCGACGGGCGACCTGAACGGGGACAAGCGGACCGATCTGGTGTTGCTCGGAGACAACTGCATCTATTTCCTCGCGCAATCGGAGAACCAAACCCTGGATGAGCCGCAGAAGATTCCATTCTCCGGCACGGTGAAATCCGTCCAGGTGCTGGACGTGGACGGCGACAGCCGCGACGACCTGCTGCTGGTGAATTGGGAAGATCGGTATCCGTTCCGCTTTCGCCTTCAGAAGGAGAGTGGCGAACTCGGGCCGGAACATTATTTCTCGATGCAGCCCATCCGCTCGTATTGGGCCGACAACCTGGAGTTGAATGCGAAGGTGCAGGTGATGACCGTGGCGCAGAACTCCGGGCGCGCGCAGATTTCGCAGTTTACACGCAAACCGGCCGAACCGCTCGTGCCGGGCATTCTGGGCGGCCAGTTCCAGGTGCTGCCGCTGAACAAGACGGAGAAGGCCCGCCGCGGCCTGCTGTGGGCGGACATCAACGGTGACCGGCGGCCCGACCTGCTCGTCGCGGAACCTGAGAGCGGCCAGTTGTCCGTTCACATCCAGCAGGAGGACGGCTCTCTCGCGACTGCCCGGACCTTCGCCACGCTCGCGGGCATTACCGAGATCGCCGCGGCCGATTGGGATGGGGACGGCCAACCGGAAGTGTTTCTTCTCAGTGCCGATGAGCGGCGCGTAGGTGTGACCCGGCTGGACGAGAACCAACGCCTTCCCTTTCCGACGCTGATTCCGGTAGAAGGCCGCCCGCTGGCAATGGCGGTCGGCTCGCTCCGTGCCGGCGCTCCGCCAGTCCTGGCCCTGATAATCGATCAGGAAGGCCGTTCGCTCGTTGTCCGGAAGGCGGACGGCACGTCGCACACGCAGAAACTGAGCGAGAGTTTCAAGGCCAATCCTTCGACGATGGCGTTTCACGATGTGAACCAGGACGGGCTGGCCGATCTGCTGCTGCTGATGCCTTACGAACGCGTGAAGGTGCTCCTCCAGACAGCCGAAGAACAGTTTGAGGAACTGGATGTGGCGCCGCCGGGAGGCAGCATGGAACGACCCTGGATGGCCGCCGTGGACGTTGATGGAGACAACCGACCTGAACTGCTGTTGCCGCAGAAGAATTTTGTCCGCGCGGTGATTCTGGAGTCGGATGCCGCGCTTCAAAACTCAACCAATCGCGGCGGCTGGACCTTCAAGGTGAAGGAGCAGATCAATGGCGCGGCCAGCAATTCGGATCTGGTGGCGGCGGCGGCATTGGCGGCCGGCACGAACCGGGTACCGGCGATTTTTCTGCTCGATGCGGAACGCAAGGCGTTGACGCTTTGCGAGCGGGATGCGACAGGCGTGTGGCAGGTGGCGCGGAACATCGAATTGCCGGTTTCAACGTTCACAGGCCTGGAGCCTGTCGCGTTCGGCGGCAACGTTCCTAACGCGATCGCGTTCCTCGGGTTGAACACGGTGGCGTGGTTGCCGTTCGGAGGCGACGTCTGGGAATTGACCGAGCTGGACGGGTACGAGACGCCCATCCGGGATGGTTACTTGAATGATGTCGTTTCGGGGGATCTGAACCAGGACGGCCGCAAAGACCTGGTGTTTCTTGAAACCGCGCGCAATTACCTTGACCTGGTGATTTTCACTGCCGACCACCAGTTGGTTCCGGCGAATCGATGGCCGGTGTTTGAAGAGCGCAGTTTCCGCAGCCGGCGAACCGATCTGCCCGAGCCGCGCGAAGCGGCGGTGGCGGACGTTACAGGCGACGGGAAGAACGATCTGATCGTTCTCGTGCACGATCGAGTGCTCGTGTATCCGCAGGAGTGAGCGTGGACGTTGGGCTGTGGTTCGCAGCAATGTCCGGGGCCAGGGACCTGAGCCGGGTGTTCCGGGCGGGCCTGTGGCGCCGCCGAGCCCCATCTTCCCGCATCGAAAGCCTGTTCGTCTAGTTCCTCAGTTGCGGCGGAACGGGCGCGAACACCTTGATCCAGATGCCGTCCACATTGGAGCCGGCGCTGTAAACGCTGTAGTGAAAATACTTCGCGATGCGGTCGAACGGCGGCAGGAGGGAGAAGTCGAACCACTCCTGGAACGCGCTCTCGGGGCGGAACGCCGGGATGCCCGGCGCCAGCATCGGCTCGCTGTCGTCCGAGGCGCTCTTCCGGAGCATTTCAATCACTGCGCGGGTTGTTTCCCTCTGGTTCTCGTAGCCGAACCATCCCGAGCTGGATCCGCCCACCCTGGCCGTGGCCTCGGTGATGCCGGCCAGTTCACGCAGAGGCTTTTGCTGGCCTTCCGTGTTGCGCAGAAACGCTTCCAATATCGACACGTCCGTGGAGACAGCGAGGTAGCTGGCGGTTGCCGCGCAATGCAGCGTCTGCGATGTCCCGTCCAGAGGCGATAGCGGGAGGGTGAGCGAATAGACCTTGCGACCCAGGAACTCGCGTTCTTTGAGTCCGTCGGTGGACCCTTGCGAGGCGAGCGCCAGAACGGTTCGAAAGCCGGACGCCAGTTGTTCCGGGCGCGGCGATCCGATCAGGTAAAGCGAAGGCGGCGAGCTGATTTCCTCGAGCGTCGAGCCTTTGGGCGCCTGTTGGATCGTGATCACATCGTCGCCCAGGTTTCCAATGAGATTCTTGCGAATGTCAAAACTCGGATCCTGCTCCCGGGCCGACATGTTGATCATGTCCATCATGGACGTAATTATTCCACCGACCTGGGGCGAAATGTCGTTGAGCATTTTCTCGATCGCAGCCCATGCCTTCTGGCCGTCAATGCGCCAGCGCTGAAATTTTGCCACGTCGGCTGAAACAAAGGGCGGCGGGCCGGCATCCTTGGCCTCGCCCGGGAACAGCCTGAACAGGCCCTGGCGGCCCGATTCCGGAATTCCGATCGAGAAATGCAGGCTGGTTCCCTCGTCACCGGTCAGCATGTTGAACGCGACGGTCTGGATGCCGCGGATGCCGATCGCAGACAGAATCTTCTCCGGTTCGAAGATGGCAAAAGGATCGTCGTCATCGGCGGGCTCGGAGGTCTTCGGGATGAGCAGATCCATGAGCGCTTTGGTGTTCATCCAGCCGTAGAGCGGGGCGTCGCGGAATATGCTGGCGCGACTGGATTCAAACGCCGCCAGCTCGCCCAACGACGGGACCGAGCCGCCCGACAGACGAACGGCGACCTTTTCGAGCGCTTTGACCGACGTGCCGACGATGAGGAGCGATTCGTGCTGGCCGAACACGATGGTGGTCGTGTCGGCCGCGGTTCGCTCGTCCCCATCTTCCTCCTCATCCTCGTCTGAACCGAGCAGCTTCCTCAGGGTCGGTGAGAGGTCTTTCTCCGAGAAGGAAAGAATGGAGAATTCAACATCGCGCACCTTCTCGGTCTTGATGGCTTTTCCGGAATCGATCCACTTGCGGCGCAGTTCTGCAAGGTTGGTTTTCAGCAGGCCGGCTTTGTCCCGGGTATCAAGCATCAGAACCAGTCCGGGCTCTCCGGATTCCGGTCCCTGCCAGTCCGCTTTGGTGACAGCCAGCGTGACCTGGCCCTGGGGAAGGGTGAAGTAGTCCTCCAACTTGATCCCCAGTTCGCGCTCCAGCGGCTCTGCGAGGTCGCTCTTGAGTTTGGCCAGAAACTTGTCCCTGAAGGGCTTCAGCGCGGGATCCTGCCAAAGTTGCGTCTGCGGCGACGTGCGGTTGATTTCCCGCATTCTGGCAAAGTCCGGGATCGTGAGGACGATCAGCGTATCGTCCGGGAGCAGCCGTTCCGGCGCGGGGATGTCGGCGGCGGCGGGTCGGGTCCATGAAAGGGCGACGAGGCCGGCGATGCAGAGGAATGTGCGAGTGAGTGCTTTCATTCGATGGCTTGTTGTTCCTGGCGCTGCCGAGCCTGGCTCGGCGGTTCAAGGTAACGATAGGGATTGCTGGGATTGTCGTTGGAATAGGCGTAGGCGTCCCGGTGATCCAGAAAGTACTTCGCCGCTTCGATGGGGATGGCGAATCCGAGCCCTTCACCGGAGGTGACTTTCATGTTCGTGATGCCGATCACTTCCCCGGCAAGGTTGAAGAGCGGGCCGCCGCTGTTACCGGGATTGATCTGCGCCGTGGTCTGGAGGTAAAGCTCGCCCTGCAACTGGCGCGTCTTCGTGCTCAGGATGCCTTCCGTCACCGTGCGCTCGAGTCCGAGCGGGCTGCCCACGGCGAACACACGCTCTCCCACCGACAGATCGTCCGAACTGCCCAGCACCACATACTTGAACTTCGGCGCGTCCTTATCGTCGATCTTGAGCAGCGCCAGGTCTTTGAACTTGTTGAGGGCGACGATGCGCACCTGTTTGTAGGTGACGCGTTCCAACTGGTCGCCCCGCTGAAGATAGACCTCCACCGAGATCTGCGTTTCGCCTTCGATCACGTGGAAGTTGGTGATGAGAAACCCTTCTTCGTTGATGATAAAGCCGGAACCCAGCCCGCCGGGAGTGCGCACCTGAACCACGGCTTCGCCGATCTGCTTGACCAGGTCGCGCACGTTGCTGACCGTGCCGGGACCGGCCGGCGTGGAATAGAAGCCTTTGACCACGTCTGCCTCGCGCGACGCAACGCTTTTGGCCGCCGCAGTCGTGGCGGCTTCGGCGGGAGGCGGGGTGTCTTTGACGATCTTTGCGATCTGATTCCGGGGGATGACGAGGACCGTGTAGCCCACGTCCACCGCCACCTGGTCGCGTTTCTCGGCCAGAATCCTGCCCGTGATCGCTGCCTTGTCCTTTAGCTGGATCGTGTCGTTGCCGGCGGCAACAGCGCTCAAGGAAGCCAGCAGCAGGCAGGGCACGGACTTTCTTAACATGGCCGGACAGTAGCCAATCATGGCCCGTTTGACAAGGCAACATCCATGCCAGCACGGCGGGAAGGGGCCGTCTCCGCGCCCGGCAGCGCAGGCCTGCGGGAGCAGACTCCTCAGTCTTCGACCGGCACTACCAGATTTTCCATGATGTAGTCCTTCCGCTCGGGCGTGTTCTTGCCCATGTAGAAGCTGAGAATGCCGGAGGCCTCGGATTTGGGCGCGTACTCGACCCTGCTGACGCGCATATCGGGGCCGATGAACTGCTTGAATTCGCCAGGCGAGATTTCACCCAATCCCTTGAAGCGCGTGATCTCGGGTTTTCCCCCGAGCCTTTTCACCGCCTCGTCGCGCTCGGCTTCGGAGTAGCAGTAGATCGACTGTTCCTTGTTCCGCACCCGGAACAACGGCGTCTCGAGCACATACAAATGCCCGTCGTGCACGAGTTGATCGAAGAAGCGGAAGAAGTAGGTGATCATCAGGTTCCGGATGTGCAATCCGTCCACGTCGGCGTCGGTGGCCAGGATCACCTTGTCGTAACGCAATCCCTCGAGGTTGTCCTCGATGTTCAGCGCCTGCATCAGGTTGTACATCTCGTCGTTCTTGTAAACGACGTCGCGTTTGAGGTCCCAGACGTTGAGCGGCTTGCCTTTCAGGACGAACACCGCCTGGTTGTTCACGTCGCGGCAACTGGTGATGGAGCCGGCAGCCGACTGCCCCTCGCAGATGAAGATCTGGGTGCCGAAGCCTTTGCCCCGCTTCTTGTCGAGGTGATGCTTGCAGTCCTTCAACTGGGGAATGCGCAGAGTGATCGCCTTCGCCCGCTCGCGCGCCAGTTTCTTCACCTCCTGCAGTTCCTTGCGGAGCTGCTTGGTGTCCTCGGCTTTCGCCACGATCTTTTCGGCGATCTCGCGGTTGCGATTGAAGAAGTGCAGCAGTTCCTCGCGCACCTGGTTCACGAGATCGGTGCGGATCTCCGTGTTGCCCAGCTTGTTCTTGGTCTGGGATTCGAACACGGGATCCTTCAGGCGGATGGCTACAGCGCCGACCATGGCCTCGCGAACGTCGTCGCCCTCAAACCGCCCGCCGCAATATTCGTTGACAGCTTTCAACAAACCTTCGCGGAATGCGCTCAGGTGCGTGCCGCCGTCGCTGGTGTACTGGCCGTTGACGAAGGAGTAGAACGTTTCACCGTAGCGGCTGTTGCTGTGCGTGAAGCAGAACTCGAGCATTTTCCCCGTGTAATGGAGCGGGGGATATAACGGTTCCGCGCCGTCGGCTTCGAGGTCCTCCAGCACCAGGTCCATCAGCCCCAGCCGGGACTGGAACACCTTCGGCTCCGGAAGCTGAGGCGTCTTGAGGATCAGCTTCAGGCCGGTGTTGAGGTAACTGTAATGGCGCAGGCGGCGCTCGACGTGTTCAAGCCGGTACGCGCTGTCCTTGAAAATCTCCGGGTCGGCCTCGAACTCGATGTACGTGCCGTCCGGTTCCTTTGTCTTCCCTTTGGTTTCCTTCTTGAGTTTTCCCTGCTTGAACAGGGCTTCCACGTACTCGCCGTCCCGGTGGCTGCGAACCACAAAGGCTTTGGACAGAGCGTTGACCGCCTTGGTGCCGACACCGTTCAGTCCCACGCTGAACTGGAAGACGTCGTCGTTGTACTTGGCGCCGGTATTGATCCTGGACACGCAGTCCACGACCTTGCCGAGCGGGATGCCCCGGCCGAAGTCGCGGACGGAAACGCGGTTGCCATCGATCTCGATGCGGACTTCCTTGCCGAAGCCCATGATGTATTCGTCGATGGCGTTATCGACGATTTCCTTGAGCAGGATGTAGCAGCCGTCGTCGGGGTGCGAGCCGTTGCCGATACGGCCAATGTACATGCCGGTGCGAAGCCGGATGTGCTCCAGCGAGGAAAGCGTCTTGATCTTGCTCTCGTCGTAGTTGTGCCTGGTGTTCTCTGCCATAAATGGTTCCGGCGATCACAATGGAACAATCCGGGCGGATTGAAAACGGCAAAGTTCGGAGGGATCAGTTTCGAGACAGTTGCGTCGCAACAGCGCTCTACAGGACTGTCTGCCAGGGGATCCGCGCCAGGCCCGACCGGCTGCTGCCTCTGTACGTCGCTGCGGGTGACGACCCGCAGTCCGGACGATGAGGCGATCAGCGGCGATGCCTGCGACCACCGCGCGATTCGTGGTGGCGCGATTGACCGCGGGAACCGCCGTGGCGGTGTTCCTGGAAGCGTGCCGGTTCGCGGGCCTGCTCCGCGTGGTGCCGTTGATCCTCCGGGCTGCGCGCCAGGTGGAAGTCCACCTGCCTCTTGAATGTATCCACCTTGTGCACCTGTACCTGCACCCGGTCGCCGAGACGAATCACCCGCCGCGTGCGGCGGCCGATCAATTGGACGCGCTCGGCGTCGAAGACATAGAAATCATCCTCAAGAGAAGACAGGTGCACCAGGCCGCTCATTGCCAGGCCCTGGACGTCCACGAAGAAACCGAAGTTGCGGACTTCTGTGACCAGCGCCGGATAGCTTGGCGGGTTGGGCGACTTGAGCTGCTCCTTCAGGAAAGCGAACAGTTTCACATCCTTGCTGTCGCGCTCGGCATCGTCGGAGTTGCGTTCGGTTGCCGAAAGGTGATCGGCCGTTTCCTTCAGCGAATGCCGGGATCCGTGGCTCTTTTGGAACAGGGCGCGATGCACCACCAGATCGGCGTAGCGGCGAATGGGCGAGGTGAAGTGGGTGTAGGCCTTCTTGGCAAGGCCGTAGTGGCCGAGCGGCTCGATAGCGTAGCGGGCGCGAGGGAGCGAGCGCAGGAATCCGATCTTGAGCGCTTCGCCGATGGGCAGCTTGTCCAGCCGTTGCAGAAGTTTCTGCACCTCGGGGCGCTTCGACAGGTTGCCGCACGGGACATGATGGCTGAGGACTTCCTCGCGGTATTCGCGCAGCCGCCGTTCGTCGGGTTCTTCATGGACACGGTAAATGGCCGGGATGTTCTGGCGCATGAGCCGGGCCGCTGCCGCTTCGTTCGCCAGCAGCATGAACTCCTCGATCAACTGGTGCGAGACGTCGTTCTCCACCTTCTCGATGGCGGCCACGCGGCCGCGCTCGTCGAGCCGGATCTTCATCTCGGGGAAATCCAGGTTAAGCGCGCCCGCCTTGAACCGCAGCCGCCGGATGCGTTGCGCGAGCGTGTTGGCGTCGTGCAGCATCCGCTCGATCGCGTCCGCAGGCTTGCGCCGGAGAATGGCGAGCACTTCCTTGTAGGTGAACCGGCGCTTTGAATGGATCACCGCCCCGTAGAACCTCGACTTGAGAACGTGCCCTTCGTTGGAAATGAGGAATTCAACGCACCGCGTCAGCCGGTCCACATTCGGTTTCAATGAACAGAGCTCGTTGCTCAGCGCTTCCGGGAGCATCGGAATGACCCGGTCCACGAGATAAGTCGAATTGCCCCGGCGCCGCGCCTCGTCGTCCAGCGCGCTCCCGGGCCGCACGTAGTGCGATACATCGGCGATGTGCACCCACAGCTTCCATTCGTTTGCCGATACCCGTTGCAGGCAGATGGCGTCGTCGAAATCCTTCGCGTCGTCGGGGTCGATGGTGATGACGTTGTGCGCCCGGCAATCCTCGCGTCCCTGGAGTTCATGGGGCTGAACGGTCGTTCCCCAGGTGCGCGCCTCCTGCAGAACCGCTTTCGGAAAGTGAAGCGGGAGGTTGTACTGCCGCACTACCGACAGCATGTCCACGCCTTCCTCGTCGGGCGGGCCCAGAACCTCGATGATCTCTCCTTCCGGATTGGTGTGGCGCGTCTCCCATTCCTTGAGTTCAACAACCACCTTGTCGCCGGGATGCGCGGGCCGCCCGATGTCGCGCGGCGGCGGCACGTAAACGTTGTGCGGCATCCGCGGGTCGTCCGGGATAACGTAGAGGAACTGCCGGCTGCGTTGCAGGGTGCCGACGATGCGCGTGCGCCGGCGTTCGAGAATGCGGATCACGGCTCCGGTCTCCGGACCTTCTTCGGCGGCCCCGGGCCGGCGGGGACGAAGGTCGCGACGGACGAGGACGCGGTCCTCGTGCAGCGCTGTCGACGTTGCGCTCTCGGGAATGACGATCTCCTTCAATCGCGGGTCGTCCGGCTGGAGAAAGCCTTTGCCCTGCCGGTTGATGCGGATGCGGCCCGGGATGAGGTCGGCCTCGCGCGACCGGATATAGCGGTTTTTCTTGGTGCGCGTGATGCGACCGGTTCGTTCGAGCGAGCGGAGCGCCTGTTCGAGTTCCCGCTGTCGGTGTCGGGGCAGACGCAGGTGCTGTTGAATTTCCGCGGCGGTGGCCGGCACGTAGTCGGGCCGGCGCAGAAGGTCTAAAATCAGTTCTTCCATGAATTGTCAGTGCCGCAGTCGAGCGGCCTGGGCGAAATATGAAGGAAGGAGGGCCGGTTCCAAACAGGAAAGTGGGGAATTCTCCGGTGGGGCGAGCAGCCTGCCACGCCGAAGCTAGCGAAGGCGTGGCAGGCTGCTCGCCTACCGCACTGTTTGGAACCGAAGCCGGGATTTCATTCTTCGGGCATGGGTTGAAAACCCACCTGCCGGCGGGGATATCACCATGTACGCTGCCGCTATGGAAACATTGACCGCACTGCCGAAAGCCGAGGATTTTCGACGACCGGAGCACGAGATCGAATCTATTTTCTTCCGCCGCTGGTCGCCGCGCGCGATGACAGGCGAGGAGTTGACGGAGCAGGAGTTGTTGCGGCTGTTTGAGGCCGCCCGCTGGGCGCCCTCGACCTATAACGAACAGGAATGGCGCTTTCTATACGCGCGCCGCAGTTCGCCGCACTGGCAGACGTTCTTCGACCTGCTCACGGACGGCAACAAGGCATGGTGCCATCGTGCAGCGGTCCTCATCGTTGTAATTGCCCGGAAGACCTTCACGCGCAACGGCAAACCCAATCCGGTGCATCTGTTCGATGCCGGGTCGGCGTGGCAGAACCTCGCGCTGCAGGCCACGGCCATGGGACTGGTGGCCCATGGAATGGCCGGGTTCGATTTCGACAAGGCGCGCACGGCACTGGCGGTGCCGGAGCATTACGCGGTGGCTGCGATGATCGCGCTGGGGCGGCCGGGGAGTCCGGATGACCTGCCGGAAGACCTGCGCAAGGCGGAGTTGCAGATCACCGGGCGCCGGCCGGTGCAGGAAAGCATCTGCGAAGGCCCGTTTGCGTTTGATTCCTGAAAAGGATCGGGAAATCGAACGTCACCGACGGAACGCTCCCTTCGGGCGATGGGTGAGCTCGCGGTTCACGCCTGACAGCGACATTTTCGAAGGAGGGACTCGGCGGTTCGTGAGAAGCTGATTCAGTTCAGCGACCGCATCCTCATAATCGGGAGAGCTGGTTACGTCATCCTGCCGGAATCGCGTCGTCGCGGCACATGCCCTGGCGGACGTTGATCCATCCAGCGATTGAGGAGGCAGCCACAGACCCGGATCCCACGGATCGGCAACTTGCTCCAAGAACATTGGAGGACAAGTCCCGCTGAAAGTGCTGGCGCAACCGGGGCGGTCATTTCTAAGTTGAGCGCACACATGATTCAGCGCGCTGCGCAGATGGAGTGATGGGCGGTATCCGGCAGGCCCATTCTCCGGGATACCCGGGCGAAGGGTGGGGGTGCGGATGACGGCCATTCTGCGCGGCGGTTAAACCTGCATGAAACGCAAACGCATCGGCATTATCACCGCGGGGGGGAGACAGCCCGGCCTCAACGCCGCCATCCGCGGCGTCGGCAAAGCCGCGCTCGGCAGGTTCAACATGGAAGTGGTCGGGTTTCGCGACGGGTTCCGCGGCCTGGCCGAGAATCTGCGCGTGCGCCTCGATAAACACGCGCTGGCCGGCATCCTCACCGTCGGCGGCACCATCCTCGGCACCGGGCGCGACAAACCCCACCGCATGGAAGTGGACGGCGAAGTGCGCGACATGACGGACGCCATTGTCGAGACCTACGATCGTCACAAGCTCGACGCGCTGGTCTGCATCGGTGGCGGCGGCACGCACAAGAACGCCCTGCGCCTCGTGAAGAAGGGACTGAACATCATCACGCTGCCGAAGACGATCGACAACGACGTGGCGATGACCGATGTGACCATCGGGTTTGACACGGCGCTGGGGATTGCCACCGAGGCGATCGACCGTCTGCACAGCACCGCGCACAGCCATCATCGGATCATCATCGCGGAGGTGATGGGCAATCGCGCGGGCTGGCTGGCGCTCGGGTCGGGCATCGCGGGCGGGGCGGATGTGATCCTGATCCCGGAGATCCCCTATGACGTAGAGCGCATTGCGGAGGCGGTGCGCCAGCGGCGGCGGCATGGAACCAATTTCAGCATCATCGCCGTCGCTGAGGGCGCCCTGTCGAAGGCGGACGCCACGGAGTTTGAACTGGCGGCGCGCAGGAAGGATCGCGCGAAGAGCAAGGTCGAGAAACAACGGGCGAAAATGGAACTGGCGGCGCTGGCGGCGCGGCATGTGGGCAACACGATGCGCCTGGCGAAGCAGCTCGAAGAGCTGACGCGCCTGGAGGCGCGCGTGACGATCCTGGGCTATGTGCAGCGCGGGGGGACGCCATCGGCCAACGATCGGCTGCTCGCGACGCGCCTGGGGACACTTTGCGTGGAGTTGATTCACGAGCGTGTGTTCGGAGTGATGGTGGCGGCGAAGGGCCACAGCGCCAGGCCGGTGCCGATCAGCGAGGTGGCCGGCAAACTCAAACTGGTCCCGCCCAACCACGCCTGGATCGAAAGCGCCCGACGGGTGGGTACGAGCTTCGGAGATTAGGATTTGAGATTTACGATTGGCGATGGACGATTGACGATGCGCGGCGATGGCTGAAAGCACGGCAGCACAACCGGCGGGTTCGAAGCTGAAGACGTTTTTCCGGCGCCTTCTGGGCACGATCATCCTCTGGACGGTTGTACTGGCGGCGATGTTCTCCAGCAATCGCGTCGTGTCGGATTACTTCTTCGGGGCGGTGATGGTGTTCCTGGCGGTGACGGGGCTGCGCGAGTTTTACGGCCTTGTGGAGAAGCGGGGCATGGTGTGCTTCAAGTATTGGGGCGCGTTCGGCGGCGTGTTGCTGATGGCGGGAACGTTCCTCCACCTGAAGGGTTACCTGGGAACTCAGGGCTCTCCCGCTCGCGTGAACGACTTCGAAACCAGCTTTCTCATCCTGTTCGTCCTCGGATTGTGCCTGCGACAGTTCCTGTCACGCAGCAATACGGCCGGCATTCTCGCGATCTCGACCACGTTGTTCGGCCTGATGTACGTGCCGTGGCTTCTGAATTTCATCCAGAAGATTCAGTTCTTCTCGTTCCCCGCCGAGTTCGAGGGAACCGGCAAGTATTACGTTTTGTATTTCATCCTGGTGACGAAGTTCAGCGACACGGGCGCGTATGCGGTGGGATCGCTCATCGGGAAGCACAAGATGATTCCGCGCGTGAGCCCGGGCAAAACGTGGGAGGGGTTTGGCGGCGCCATCCTGGCGTCCACGGGCGGGAGCATGCTGTTCGCGCACGTGTTTCGCGATCACATGGCCGGGATGACCCTGGGGCATGCGGCGGTGCTCGGCGTGATTCTGAGCGTGAGCGCCGTGGTGGGCGATCTGATTGAATCCATCTTCAAACGCGAAGCCGGTGTGAAGGATTCCGGCAGGTTGTTCCCCGGCATCGGCGGCATCCTCGATCTGCTCGACAGCCTGCTGTTCAACGCCCCGCTCATGTATCTCTACCTCCGGCACGTGCTCACCTAGCGATTTGCGATTTACGATTGACGATTGACGCGAGG
>Ga0209508_1000271_pt1 | contig 58487 bp, 56 predicted proteins | sample AD_UKC129_MetaG_FD_184427 | JGI IMG/M metagenome (GOLD analysis project Ga0209508, IMG submission 184427) | Active sludge microbial communities of municipal wastewater-treating anaerobic digesters from Canada - AD_UKC129_MetaG (SPAdes) (version 2) | ecosystem: Engineered > Bioreactor > Anaerobic...
TTTGATAACCATAGTTGAGAACCTCCTGTATGTTTGGATTGGACACCTAAATCATACATGATTTCTCACTATGGTTGTTAATTTTTTTACTACATTTTACCTGTTGCATTTAATTTTACAATTAACCTTAAGAAAATAAGTTCTAATTTATTAAAAAAGTTGTTTCATTTCTTTTAAATTGGTGATAAAATAATAAAGCGGTTTTTTGTTTTTAAGCTCAATAATTATTAGGAGGTGTACCTAAGATGGCATATTTTATAACAGACGCATGTATTAGTTGCGGCGCTTGTGAACCGGAGTGCCCAGTATCTTGTATTTCAGCTGGTGATAGCTGCTATGTAATTGATGAAAATGCTTGTATAGAATGCGGAGCTTGTGCAAACGTTTGTCCAGTAGATGCTCCTACTCAGAAATAATATTGCTCAATAGGGAGTCTAATGAGGTAAAGCCTTATACAGACTCCTTTTTGCTGCATATATTTAAGTTACGGATAAATTACCTTATTTAGGGTGGATGGTTTGGTTTTGGATATTCAACTAATGGAAGATGAAACAATAGATGATTTACAATATAAAGGATTAAAAATTATTCAAAAAAGCAAAGCTTTTCGTTTTGGGCTGGACGCTGTCCTGCTTGCAAATTTTGCCGATGTCAAAAAGGGTAATTCTGTAATTGACTTGGGAACTGGCACGGGAATTATTCCCATACTTCTTGCAGGAAAGACCGAGGCAAGTTCCATAGTCGGTCTGGAAATTCAGGAAGATATCGCAGAAATGGCGAGCAGAAGTGTGAAAATGAACTGCCTGGAAGACCGGGTCAAAATAGTGTGCGGGGATATAAAGGATAGCGTTAATTTATTTGGAGCGTCAAGTTTTGATGTTGTTGTAACAAATCCTCCGTACATGAATCGCGGTGGAGGAATTATTAATTTGAGTGATACAAAAGCTATTTCCCGGCATGAAATTTTATGTACACTGGAGGATGTTATTAAGTCCGCATCCAAGCTATTGGTGCCGGGCGGTCAGTTTGCAATGGTACATAGGCCGGACAGACTGGCAGATATAATTTGGTTAATGAGGAATTATTCCCTTGAACCGAAATATATAAGATTTGTGCATCCTTCGCCATACAAGAAGCCTAATTTAATTTTAATCAAAGGCTCAAGGCAAGGACGTCCTCAATTAAAAATGTTGGATCCGCTATATGTTTATGACGAAAACGGCAATTATTCGAAGGAGATCAATGAAATTTATTGCAGAAACCAATGAAATATATTGTTCTAAAGAGGTAACGAAAATTGAAGGGTAAGGGAAAACTATATCTTGTTTCAACACCTATAGGAAATCTTGAAGATATAACATTAAGAGCTATTAGAACTCTTAAAGAGGTTGACTTGATTGCAGCAGAGGATACGAGGCAGACCATAAAGCTTTTGAACCATTTTGAAATTAAAAAAACTCTTGTGAGTTACTATGAACATAACAAGAGGGAAAAGGGAAACTATCTTATAAGCCAGCTTCTCGACGGAAAAAATATAGCTCTGGTATCCGATGCAGGTACTCCGGGTATTTCCGACCCTGGAGAAGATTTGGTTAAGCTTTGTATTGAAAATGACATTGAGGTTACGGCAATACCTGGGCCTGTTGCAGCTATTACAGGGTTGATTGTTTCGGGACTTCCTACAGGTCGTTTTGTGTTCGAAGGATTTTTACCTATGAATAAAAGGGCTCGAAAGGAAAGACTGGCTGCACTTAAAAATGAAGAAAGGACTTTGATTTTTTATGAGGCACCCCATAAACTCTTATATACTTTGAAAGATTTATATGATTTTTTTGGAAACAGAAAGGTTGTATTTGCCAGAGAACTTACCAAAAAATTTGAAGAAATTATTAGATGTGACCTTAAAACAGCCATTGAAAAATATGAAAAAGAATCTCCCAAAGGAGAGTTTGTAGTTATAGTTGAAGGTATCAGTGAAGAAGAGAGAATGGAAAAACAAAAAAAAGACTGGGGAAATATGAGTATTGAAGAACATTTGAAGCTATATATGAGTGAAGGATTTAATAAAAAAGATGCAATGAAAAAAGTTGCAGAAGACAGGAAAATAAGCAAGAGAGATGTATACAGCGAATTATTGGGTATCGATCGGGAGTAGCGTTTGGTATAAAATCTTTTATTTACGATTAATCTACATTAGAAAAACAGGTCTAAGCAAAAATCTGATTTATATTTCTAAATGGTGAATAAAATTCTGATAATAGGTAACAATAAAACTGGTAGGCAGCAAAAATAAAAGGAGCTTGTTTGCACAAACTCCAATTATTTTTAGCAATTGTTATTTTTTCAATTCTCTCATGCAGTCAGGACATATGTTTTTGCCTTTGTAAACGGAAACGTCTTTAGCATTACCGCAGAATATGCAAGCCGGTTCGTACTTCTTAAGGATGATAGTAGAACCGTCAACATAAATTTCAAGGGCATCCTTTTCAGCAATGTCCAAAGTCCTTCTTAATTCAATAGGTAATACAACCCTTCCTAATTCGTCAACCTTTCTTACAATACCAGTAGATTTCATCATTGAATCCTCCTTCAAATATTACAGTATTCGACAAACTTTTCATTTTTATAGTACCATAAATGCCAATAATAGTCAACAGCTTATTTTAAAAAATTTTTGGAATATAGTAATAATTTGTGGTCAAATTGTAAGATAATACTAGGAATTTTAAGCAAAGTATTATAAAAGAGTTTAAGCTTGTTTCATATTAACATGTAAGTTATTTATTATTGTACTGATTATTACACATTATAGAAATAAATCCCATAAAAATGTAAGCAATTTACTGGCAATTCCAAAATTAATAGAGTAATCGAAATGATTATACCTACTTGAAAAAATCAAAAATTGTTTTGGCAAAGCAACAAATTGTTGCTGTAATTATATGCCATAATAAAATGCAAATCTATAACCATGCAAAACATTAAAAACCCAGAAGTTAGTATATATAATTAAGGAACTTCATATAAATTATTTAGGTTGAGGTGGTTCTTTATACTACCTTTATATAAAATATATGATTATATGGGGTTGTAATATTGCTTAATTATATCTGGTTCGGAATGTTGGTTTTCGGCATAATTGTCGGAATTTTTAACGGAAGAGTGGACGCTGTTACCAAAGCGATTGTAGATTCTTCAAAAAATGCTATTGAGCTGAGTATAGGATTGCTTGGGATAATGTGCCTTTGGACCGGTTTGATGGATGTGGCTGAAAAAACCGGAATTATAAGAACGATTTCAAGAGTTGTCAGACCTGTTCTGAAATTCTTGTTTCCGGGGATACCCAAAAACCATCCTGCGTTGGGAGCTATTGTTATGAACCTTGTGGCTAATTTTTTAGGTCTTGGCAATGCAGCTACTCCGCTGGGGCTGAAAGCTATGGCAGAACTGCAGAAATTAAACAGAGATAAGGATACTGCAACAAACGAAATGAGTATGTTTTCGGTGCTGAATACATCCTGTATACAGCTAATTCCGGCTACAATTATAGCAGTCCGCTCGGCAGCAGGGTCAAAAAATCCTACAGAGATTATAGGTACAATATGGTTTGCTTCTGTTTGTGCAACTATTGCCGGTATAATTTCCGTAAAAATTCTGTCTGCCTTCGGAAAGGGTAAGGTGAAGTAGTCTATGGATATTGTGTCTATTATGTCCTCCTATGCAATTCCGACTATTCTTCTTTTTATATTAGCTGCCGGAATGTATAAGGAAGTTAAAGTATATGATGTTTTTGTTGAAGGGGCAAAGGAAGGAATTAGTACTGTAGTGAGGATTATTCCGCCACTTGTTGGACTTTTGGTGGCAATCGGTGTGTTTCGTGCATCGGGTGCCCTTGATTTGATTGTTTATGCTTTTAGACCTGTTACTTCTTTTTTGAGGATACCTTCCGAGACAGTACCGCTGGTATTTTTAAGGCCTATTTCCGGCAGTGCGTCTTTGGCATTGCTTTCAGATATTCTTAAAAACTATGGCCCGGATTCTTTTATTGGGAAACTTGCTTCAACGCTTACAGGAACAACGGAAACTATTTTTTATACTCTTGCTGTATATTTTGGCTCTGTGGGAATAAAAAAATAAGATTTACATTAGTCGCAGCTTTAATAGCAGATTTTGTAGGTGTCATTGCAGCTGTGTGGATTTGCTCTTTTATTTTTGGAGGATAATCCATGTGTCCAATTTTTCGAAATCTAGTGCTTAGAAAAGGTATTGTTTCCCAAAAAAATTAAATTCCTTGAAAAACGGGAAATATATATGTATATTAATAATTAAAGCGTGTTTGATAATTTTAAGAGGAGAGGATATTTAATGGGAAACAACACTTTTTATATAACAACGCCTATTTATTACCCCAGCGATAAATTACATATCGGACATTCATATACAACTGTTGCTGCCGATGCCATAGCTCGATATAAAAGGCTTAAGGGCTATGATGTGATGTTTCTTACAGGAACTGATGAACACGGACAGAAAATTCAGAGAAAAGCTGAAGCTAAAGGGGTTACACCCAAGCAATATGTGGATGAGATTGTTGTTGGTATAAAGGAACTGTGGAAACTTTTGAAGATAACCAACGACAAGTTTATAAGAACTACTGATAAAGAGCATGAGCAAACAGTTCAGAAGATTTTTAAAAAGCTTTATGACCAGGGCGATATATATAAAAGTGAATATGAGGGATGGTATTGTACTCCCTGTGAATCCTTCTGGACAAAAACCCAATTGGTTGACGGTAAATGTCCTGACTGTGGAAGAGAAGTGGAGCTTACCAAAGAGGAGAGCTATTTCTTTAGATTGTCCAAATATCAGGACCGATTGATAAAGTTTATTGAAGAAAATCCTGACTTTATTCAACCGGTGTCAAGACAAAATGAGATGCTGAATAATTTCTTAAGGCCGGGCCTTGAGGATTTGTGTGTATCGAGGACAACCTTTAACTGGGGAGTTCCTGTTACCTTTGATGACAAGCATGTAGTATATGTGTGGATAGATGCTCTTTCCAATTACATTACAGCTTTAGGTTATATGTCGGAAAATGATGCAGATTATAAGAAATACTGGCCTGCCGATGTACATTTGGTAGGTAAGGAAATTGTAAGGTTCCATACAATCATATGGCCTGCAATGCTGATGGCATTAGGTGAGCCTCTGCCAAAGCAGGTATACGGACATGGATGGCTTCTGTTGGAAGGTGGCAAGATGTCAAAGTCAAAGGGAAATGTGGTAGACCCTGTCATATTGGTTGATAAATACGGGGTTGATGCCATAAGGTATTTCCTTTTGAGAGAAGTTCCCTTTGGTTCTGATGGAGTTTTTTCCAATGAAGCACTGATAAACCGAATTAATTCTGATCTTGCCAATGATTTGGGAAATCTGGTCAGCAGAACTGTTACAATGATAGATAAATATTTTGGCGGTGTAATGCCTGAAGAAAGACAAGCAGGCGATTTTGACGAAGATTTGAAAAAAATTGTTTTGGAGACGCCGTCTAAGGTTGAAGAGCTTTTGGATAAATTACAGTTTAGTTCGGCTCTTAGTGAAATATGGAAAGCTATATCCAGAACCAATAAATACATCGATGAAACAATGCCCTGGAAGCTGGCTAAGGATGAGTCAAACAAAGCAAGACTTGCAGGTGTAATATACAATCTTGCTGAGAGTTTGAGAATTGTATCCATTCTTTTGCAGCCTTTCATGCCTGAAACTCCTGAAAAGATATGGCAGCAATTGGGTATTGAAGATAAAAGTATCCTTGAATGGGAAAATTCAAAGAATTGGGGATTATATCCTGTTGGGGCAAAGGTAAACAAGGGAGATGTTATTTTCCCGAGAATAGATATCAAAAAGGAAATGGAAGAGTTGGAGAAGCTTACAGCTCAGCAGGCTGAGAGTAAAGAGCAAAAAGATGAGGCAAAGAAGCAAAAGGAAGATAAAAACAGCTCAGACGGATATATTACCATTGAAGACTTTGCAAAAATTGATTTGAGAGTTGCCAAAGTATTGGAAGCAGAAAAGGTGGAAGGCGCCGACAAACTTCTAAAGCTTAAATTGGAAGTGGGAGAGGAAATAAGACAGGTAGTTTCGGGAATTGCCAAACACTATTCTCCAGATGAGCTGGTAGGTAAATATGTTATACTTGTAGCTAATTTAAAGCCGGCAAAACTTAAAGGAATAGAATCCCAGGGAATGATACTGGCAGCTGCTGACGACAAGGAACTGGTTCTTGCAACTTTGGATAAGGCTATTGATAGCGGAACAAAGGTCAGATAATGACCGGTAAATTTAAATTAGCTTAGGAATATTATGAAAGTTGGGATTAAAAAATGCTTTTTGATACACATGCACACTATGATGATGATAAATTTGCAGAGGACAGATATGAGGTTATTGAAAAAGCACATGAAAGCGGAGTATCATATATTATCAATGCTGCCACTGATGTAAAGTCCTGTGAGGATAGCCTTGCTCTTGCCCATAGGTATGAATATGTATATGCGGCAGTAGGAATTCATCCTCATGAGGTTGGTGATGCCGATGACAATGCTTTAGATGAAGTTGCCCGGTTGGCAAAAGACAGTAAAGTTGTTGCCATAGGAGAAATCGGTCTTGATTATTACTATGATTTTGCCCCCCGAGAACTTCAAAAGCATTGGTTTGCTCAACAAATAAACCTTGCTAAGGAATTAAAATTGCCCGTTATAGTTCATGACAGGGAAGCACATCAGGATTCGCTGGAGATAATCAAGCAAGAGAAGGCTAATGAAGTTGGTGGAGTTTTCCATTGCTACTCTGGAAGCCTGGAGATGGCAAAGGAGTTGCTTAACAACAACTTTTATATATCGGTGGGAGGATCCCTGACCTTTAAAAATGCAAAAAAACTGGTTGAAGTAGTTAGATGGATTCCTTTGGACAAGCTGTTAATCGAAACCGATTGTCCTTATCTTACGCCTGAACCGCACCGCGGCAAAAGAAATGATTCAAGTTATGTGAGGTTTGTGGCAGAAAAAGTGGCGGAAATAAAACAAATAAGCGTTGAAACGGTGGCAGATGTTACATTGAATAATGCCAAAAGGCTTTTTAATATATAAAACTTTTAAAATATAATTTGTTCAATATCAGCTGCAATTGATCTTAATTACAGTTATTTGCTGTATAAAATTTACATAAAAACTTTCGCAAAATTATTTCCGGGAAATTTACTGTTAATGGATACTCAGGAAAACAAAACCGGAGATAATTTTTTTATGTATATTGATGCTTATTTCCGGGATATGAAACTTTTACAATTTATTATACTTATACTGTATATAGGTAAGATACCTGTTATTTGATTAATATCCACCTGCATGCAATTTGCTGCTTCAATGTATTTGATAAGCTTTATAAAATGAATTTTTAATTAAATTATATAAGTTTTATTAAAAAGCAAAGATGCAGACTAGGTATTAAGAATAAGGAATGCTGATTTTTATTTTTTGGAAATGAATAAATATAATTGACTGTGTATAGGATAAAATTATAAGGGGCAATATTAGGTACGAAAGTTACGTTTTCCCAGTAAATTTGACAAAGAAACCAATTTAACTTAAAATAACCATAAGTCCCTTTAATATTTTTGACAGGAGGAGTTGCATGTTATTACCGCTGGCAGAAAATATTAAAAGGTATTTTTCAAAAAAGACATTGACAGTTACATTATTGACTATAATAGCAACAGTAATTTTTGGAGTATTTATTTTTTTTGCGTTTAGCACCGATGTTATAATTGATTACAATGGTACTCAAATTACTGTTAAAACAATGAGAAATACCGTAAAAGATGTGCTTATGCAGAAAGGTATAATAGTTAACGAATATGACTATGTAAGCTTACCTCTTGATACAAAGTTAATAAGGAATAAAACTACTAAAATACATATCAAATCTGCAGTACCGATTAAAGTTTTTGCTGATGGAAAAGAAACTATTGTAATGACGAGCAAGGATACTGTTGAGGAAGCTTTGAGAAACAGTTCAGTCGGTTTGGGCGATCTCGACAGAATAGAAGGTGCAAATCCAGATGACAAAGTCTATAAAGATATGAACATAAAAGTCGTCAGAGTTAGGCATGAACTAGTAACAAAAAATGAGATTATACCTTATGAAATTGACAGAAGACCGAACAATTCAATGGATCAAGGAGTGGAACAAGTAGTAAATAAGGGTAAGAACGGTGTATGTGAAAAAACTTATAAGGTAGTGTATGAAGATGGCAAGGAAGTAGAAAGAAAGCTTATATCCGATACTATTGTTAAGGAACCCGAAAAAGAAATAGTGGAGTATGGTACTATAGCAACCTATACCGTATCAAGGGGAGAGGTCATACGTTACAAAAAGGTGCTTGAAATGTCTGCGACTGCTTATACTGCATCTTATAAGGATACAAAAAAACATCCCGATCATCCGCTATTCGGTATTACATATACCGGTGTAAGGGTTAAAAGGGGAATCGTTGCAGTTGACCCTAAGGTTATACCTCTAGGTACAAGACTTTATATCGAAGGATTAGGAGATACTCCTGACTATGGATATGCAGTTGCAGCCGATATAGGCAGCGCTATAAAAGGAAACAAAATTGACCTTTATGTGGAAACTCAGAGCGAAGCTGATAGATTTGGACGCAGAAAGGTAAGAGTATACGTACTTTACTAGTGTTTAAAACATCGAAGTATAGAAGTGTATAATTAATCGAGAGCTTGTTTGATTAAAAACAATATTATTGAAAAGCGAAATGCTCTGAAAACTAATAAAAGATTAAATATAATAGGAAGGGACTTGTATTAAGCTGGGAGTAATTGTCCCGGCTTGTTTTTATTAAACTTGTTTTGGGAAAAATAAACTAAAGTAATACAAAATATTGAAACTTATTAATTTGGGTTTGGGGTTGTAAAGATGGCATTGAATACAAAAGAACTTATTAGAAAATATGGAATCAAATTAACAAAATCATTGGGACAAAATTTTCTCACCGATTACAATATAGTTACACGTATTGTAGATACTGCCGAAATCACTAAAGATGATATGATAATTGAAATAGGTCCGGGTATAGGAAGTATGACGGTGGAACTTGCTTCTAAAGCAGGCAGAGTTGCAGCGGTTGAAATTGATAAGCATCTTATACCGGCTTTGGAGGAGAATCTCAGAGAGTTTTCGAATGTTGAGATAATAAATCGGGATATTATGAAAGTTAGTGTTAAAGATATAACATATAACAAACAGAACATGAAACTGAAAGTTGTGGCCAATTTACCTTATTATATAACTACTCCAATTATTATGAAGCTTTTGGAAGAGGAAGATAATGATATTGAATTGATGGTTTTTATGGTGCAAAAAGAAGTTGCACAAAGGATGGTTGCAAAACCTGGAGGAAAGGACTACGGTGCTTTGTCGGTTGCAGTCCAGTATTATGCTCAGCCGGAGAAGGTTTTCGATGTTCCTCCCCATTGCTTTATACCTCAGCCGGAAGTTGATTCTACCGTCGTTAAGCTGAAAAGGAATGTGATTCCGCCAGTAATTTTAAAGGATAAGGACATGTTTTTTAAAGTAGTAAAGGCAGCTTTCGGCCAAAGGAGAAAAACTCTGCTAAATGCTTTGAGCAATTATACAGCGTTAAATAAAACAAAGGAAGAGGTACGAAAAATTTTGAATGCTGTTAATATTGATGAAAATGTAAGGGGAGAGACCCTTTCAATAGAGCAGTTTGCTATATTGTCCAACGAGTTTTCAAAAAGAGATATGTAATGTTGAATATTTTTTTAAAACATAAGGAAATAAATTTATAAATATCATATTTAAATAAACCGTTTAGATGTAAATATTCATAAGCGGTTTATTTTTTTATTTAATCATATATATAGATATGAGTGCAATAAAACCTGTTGCTGGAAAAAAGGCTTTAATCCAATAAATTATGGACTTTGTAAGGGAGGGGTTAAAAAATGGACAGCAAATTTAAATATCAGCGGAGTTTTTTATATTTGATGAGGAAGATGGTGGTTTCGGAACTGATCAAAAGCCTTCCGGGCATGTAAAAATTGAAATAAAAGAGGGAAAGGGAAAGCTCTATTGCCAGATAAACAATTTATCTGATGATAATGGAAATATTAAATATCAACTTTTTCTTATAAAATCCGATGGGCATATGATTGTACCGGTACGGGTCGGAATAATTGAGTTGAAAAGAAACAAAGGTGACCTGGTGTGGGATTTTGACCCGTACAATATTGGTAAAACAAACCTTTCGTTTGACAAATTCAATGTAATTGCCGTATTGGCCGATTATGCGGATAAGGAAAAAGATTATATCATTTGTCCTTTATCAGCATATAAGAATGGAAAGGTTGAATGGAGACAGCAATTAAATGAATTTTTACAGCAAGAAAAGTCCAACATGAAGCTGTTAAACAAAAAGCAAGTAAGTGACGATATACCTAATAAAATTAGCAATGAGAGTTTTGAAACTATAAATAAAAAACAGAAGGTAATTGAAAAAGAACAAAGTGAAGTGGACAACAAAGTGATTAATTCTGTGGGAAGTGAACTTAATGACGGGCAGAAGCCGGATGACTTGCTGAAAATAAAAACTGAAACGGAAAATGAACATAAGCAGGATATAGATAATACTGTTAAAAAGTTTGAAAAAGATGAAATAAATACCGAATCAAAACCTGCTGAAAACCAGGCTGAAAAGGTACCTGTCAATAAAGAAGGTGTTGAAGAAAAAGCTGCCGAAGAAAAAAATGCCGAAAAAAACATCACAGGAAAACTATTCAGAAGAAAATATATTGGAGGAAAATATTAAAGAGGAAAATGTTATCCAGGAAAAAAGATAAACGAGAAAAAAATCAGTCACCGGGTAAAAGTTATTCTTCCTATAATGGCAGTAAGCTATTTGACATATATACCGATGAGATTGGTAATGATGTCAATGCCAATACCAAATTGAACTCAAGCTGTATGAACTGTATATTTCTCAATAATAAAAAGGAAGATAAACCTCAGATGAAAGAATTTAATTCTGAAGAACTGCACAGGCAATTTGATTCAGTTTTTGAAAGATATTCACCGTTTTTAGCTAAAAGAACAGACTATATTTGGTGGAAGGTAACAAGTCCGGTTCATCTGAATAATATACTCTACAGTTTTGGAATACAGATTCCCTTTTTGTTTAATCCTTTGGTACTTATGGCTCACAATAAATATAATCACTTAATAGTTGGGATTTACCGAGACGATATACACCAGAGGGATTACATCGTCTGTGGAGTTCCGGGAATTTACTGGGTGGATGAAAAACCTTTTGGAAATGCCTGCCGATGGGCACAAGTTGAAGGAAATACTCCTACATATGGTGCTTTCGGTTATTGGATTGTATATATAAATCCAAAAACCGGAAAAGTATTGGCAATAGATGAATAAAACTGGTAATTTAACTGAAACGCAGTAAATATATGTGCAGATTACAATAACGTGGGTTTATTTAGTGAGCTTTTATTTTACAAAGAAATGCTATACAAACTTGACCGGTATTAGATTTTTATGCAAATAAAAACAAAAGATAAGGAGGATAATCTATGGCTATTGAATGGAGAACCAGCTATGAAATAGGTGTTAGGCATATAGATTTGCAGCATAAAGCTCTTTTTGATAAGATTAACGACCTTCTGGAGGCGTGCAATTCAAAAAAGGGCAGGGAAGAAGTTATTAATACAATTAATTTTCTTGGAGATTATGTAGTTACGCATTTCGCTGATGAAGAAAAACTGCAGAGGGAAAGCGGATATCCGGAATATGCCAGTCACAAAGCAGCTCATGATAAATTTGTCAAGGATTATGAAAATTTAAAAATCAGATTTCAGCAGGAAGGTATTAGCCTAAATTTTGTAATTACCGTAAACAGAGTTGTTGTAGACTGGCTCATTATGCATATAGGTAATGCGGATAAGGCTTTTGGAGATTTTCTTAAAACAAAGGGTTAGCAGAAGGTGATTTTGCAGTTATTTTTAAGTGTTTACAACAAATGAATGAAATTTTAGAAATATAGAAATATTGAACAAGAGATGGTTATTGGCATAAAAAAATTTATGCCTATAGCCGTTTAGTATATCGAATAATACAACAGATGGCAAAAAATCTATAGAGGTTTTGATTGAGAAACAAAATTTAGCATAAGGAGAAAAGTTTAGATAAAAATATGTCTTTGAATAAATAAGTATGATATAATTGTATTAAAGTTTACTAATAAGGAGGGGAAATTACATGGATAATTTTAATAATTACAACTATGACGATAACGCAATAGAGAGGAAAATTGACCTTTCAGCCCAAATGACTAGAGTATTCGGTTGGATGTTTATAGGATTACTTATTACCGGATTTACTGCTATGTTTACCGCTACCAGTGAAGCTATGCTGAGAATGATATTTACCGGCAGATTTACTTTCTTTATATTACTGATTCTCGAGCTGGTTTTTGTAGTATTTATCTCCAGAAGGGCTTTGGAAATGGATTATGGTGTGGCAGCGGCAGCGTTTGTAATTTATTCGGTACTTAATGGAATTACGTTATCGGTTTTGTTTTTGGTTTATACATTAAGTTCGATATACTTAGCGTTCTTTATGACTGCTGCTTTCTTCGGTTTTATGTGCATATACGGTCTTGTTACAAAAACCGATTTAACTTCCTTAGGCTCTTTCTTGTTTATGGGATTAATTGGGCTTATTATTGTTTCTGTAGTTAATTATTTCTTTAATAGTTCTGCTGTTGAATGGATAGTATCCATTGCAGGTGTTGCAATTTTCCTTGGCCTTACAGCATATGACAGTCAAAAAATCAAGGAAATTAGCCTGTATTACACAGGCACTGAAAAGGAAAGAAATATAGCTATTGTCGGTGCACTTATTTTGTACCTTGACTTTGTTAACCTATTCTTATATGTATTGAGAATATTGGGTAAAAGAAAATAGTTTTTATTATCCAAAATTTATGTAATATTTTCTTTGCTGTAAAACCGGTAGCATTTATAGTGTTATCGGTTTTTTTATAGAAAGAAAAAGTTATCTGTAGGTTAAGAACGGATAATTGAGAAGGTATAAATTTATAGAGGGGATAGAAATGAAAAGAGGAATATTTTTACCTGGTATAGCAGTGGTGTTTTGTTTGTCTATTGTTTTTAACTTTTGCACAGGTGTATTTTCACCTGCTCCTATCCAAGCCGCATCTTTTGCCAATGGTGCCGATGTAAGCTGGCTTCCGCAGATGGAAGCTAAGGGGTATAAATTTTATGACGATTATGGAGTACAGAAGGACTGCCTTCAGATATTAAAAGAACATGGAATAAATTCCATCAGGCTAAGAGTATGGGTTAACCCTTCGGATGATCCGTATAATGGTCACTGCAGCAAAAACGAAGTGGTAGAAATGGCTAAACGCTGCAAAAACATGGGGTTTAGAATCATGATTAATTTCCACTACAGCGACTCATGGGCAGATCCGGGGAAACAGTATAAACCTGCTGCGTGGGCAAATCACAGTACCAATCAGCTGTATACCGATATTTACAATCATACCTATGACGTTTTAAGTGCGTTGAAGGCCAACGGCGTCACACCGGAATGGGTACAGGTGGGAAACGAAACCAATAACGGCATGCTGTGGGAAGACGGAAAAGCATCGGTTAATATGAGAAACTTTGCGTGGATGATAAACAGCGGTTATGATGCTGTAAAAGCAGTATTTCCTGAAACAAAGGTAATTGTCCATTTGTCGAACGGTTATGATAACAGTTTGTTCCAGTGGATGTTTGACGGACTGAGGAACAATGGTGCAAAGTTCGATGTAATAGGTATGTCTTTATATCCTGAACCCGACAATTGGTGGACTTTAAACAATCAGTGCCTTTATAATATGAACGATATGGTGTCAAGATACGGAAAAGAAGTTATGATTTGTGAAGTGGGGATGGCTAGCAATGCTGCAAGTGCTGCAAAAGAGATGATTACAGACTTGCTACAAAAAGTTGCCTCCGTTCCCAGCGGAAAAGGACTCGGGGTATTTTATTGGGAACCTCAATGCTATAATTGGGCAGGCTATGGTAAAGGTGCCTGGAATTCAAACGGAAGGCCAACTATTGCACTGGATGCTTTTTTGAGCAATAACAGCGGTTTGCCAGCGCAAACACCTACACCGACTTTGCCTCCTACACCGGTTGGCACAACTCCAAAACCATTGGATAATGATTTTGTTTACGGGGATGTCAATGGCGATAAAAATGTGAATTCAATTGATTATGCCCTGCTTAAAAGTTACCTTCTCGGTCTAAGCAGTGAATTCCCTTATGCAAACGGTATAAAAGCTGCGGATGTGAATTGCGACGGTAAAGTAGATTCGATTGACTTTGCCCTTTTGAAGGGATATCTGTTAGGTATTTTCAATTACCTGCCGATTAGTGACTGACAGAGTTTATTTATTAAAGATAATTGTAATTTTTAAATTATTATACTATTATAAAAATAATACAAAATAAGTATATCAATTGATTGTAGGATTTCCTGTATTTGGTTTGCTACTAAGTTTGATTTAAAAAAATATATAAAAAATTAGCAGAGGGATATGAAAATGAGTTTTAGACGTTTTTTTAGAGCAATTCTCACCAAACCGAACATAGTAATTGCTTTGGGCACAATAATATTAGCGGTTGTTTTTCGTAATTTTGCAACTATAATACTGGGAGCGGGAGGAATACTTTTCCTCTTTTCATCTATAGCAAGTCTGTTATCTGGAAAAAATTCAGAAATGTTAGAGGGAAGCAATTTGGATGAACTTTGTAAAGTAAGGGATAAACTTACACCGCTGATTAAGGACATTAACCGGGTGTTGATCAATCTTAAGCGAAGGGCAAAAGACAACAGCAAATATATTATCATATCGAGATTTATGGAGGAAGTATTGAACTTTGAAACTATAATACCCGATATTGTTGCAAGTTACAGAAAGAGTTCCGAGTTTTTACGGGGTAAAGAAGGCAAAATAAAATCGGAAATTAGTATGTTGCAGAATAAACTAAGAAATGCTTCCGGGGATAGTGCAAAAGAAACATATCAAAAAACTCTTGAGGAGAAGCAACGTACATTGGAAGAATTGGCCGGTATAAAAAGTAATTTGGATGAATGTGAGTCCAAACTTCATTTTATATTAAGTTCTCTTCAAAGGATAGAAGCTATTATTGAAGCATCGGAATTGAAGGAGCAAATGAGTGATGAAGAAACCAAAGATCTTAATCGGAATGTGGAAACCTTTTGCGAGAGTGTAAAGGATATTTCAAAAATGATGGAATTGAGATGATGCAGGCCATAAAAACAGTGACAAATAATAAACAGCAATATTATACAGAATAAAAATGTGGCATTGTAAAGAGTTTATTCGGTAATAAAAAAAGCTGTTACAATGCCACAGGAAATAATTTGGAAACGATGGCGAAAATGTATTATTCAGTATTTAAGTAATAAATGCTGTAATATAGATTAATGCTATAGAAAATTTTGACGGATAAATTCCGTTCTTAAATCAAATATAATTACCAGTCACTAGAGTACGGATTTTTCAGATATAATTAGGCAGCAAGCAATATACGTCAGTATTGAAGAACAAAAGGAAGCAAAGGGAAGTAACACGCAAATAATCCTGATAACAGAGGAATCGATATCGAGATATTCGGCTATGCCTCCGCATACACCTTGTATTTTTCTATCTTTATCGGAAAGTTATAATTTTTTCATTGTCAATGCATCTCTTGTTTGTTTTATTAATTATATTTGTTTATTATTAGTATATGTTTATTCAGCATAGGTGTCTGATTGAAAATAATTCGTAAATTATACTGTCAGAAAATTAAGAAGTTTAGCGTTGGCTGCAAGTATTAGTTGCAGGGCAATTACGGCAAAATAATTAACTTTTTTTGACTGCAGGAACAATACTTTATGGCTTTGAATAATCCGTCCTGTAAGTATAAATGCAGGACGGTTGTTTTTATATGATACCGATAATTATATATATTTCATTGAGGTTCGGGATTATGAATCTGCAAATTTACTCCAGCTTTATGAATTGGGATAAATGTTTAATTAAGAGTGGATACCAAATTATTTATTTTTGCGAATTTTTATTATGAAAGGAGCAGGATGTAGTTGAAGGTAAATCTCTCAAAATTTGGGCAGAATAGATTTGGCGATAAGTCTTCTAATGACGAATTCATTTCTACGCTTAGACTTATAAAAGAAGGCGACAACCGTTTAAGAGAAGAGTTTTTAGCGAAGTATACTCCTTTCATATTGAAAATTGCATCGAATTTTACAGGAAAGTATATTGATGTAAACAATAGCGATGAATATAGTATTGTACTATCTGCTTTCAATGAAGCAATAGACTGTTATGATTTAACAAAAAACTATAACTTTCTGCTGTTTAGTGAACATGTTATAAAAAAGCGTTTGATCGACCATATGAGAAAGGAAAGAGGAAACAAGGAGATTCCCTTTTCTTATTTTGAAGATGAAAATGAGTTCCTTGAAAAGTATGTAAGCTCTGTTCATGATAATAGCTTTGAAGATATTGAGCAAATAGATGAAATCATTGAATATAAGGAAACATTAAGAGAGTTTGGAATAAGTTTGGAGGATTTGATTTTAAACGTACCCAAGCACAAAGATTCAAGGGAATTATGCCTTAAAATAGCTTCAGTCCTTGCCAATGATGAGGAATTGTTCAGACAATTGTATAAATACAAAAATATTCCGCGAAATGACCTTAAGAAAAGAGTCGGTGTTCATGGAAGAACCATAGGAAGGCATAGAAAGTATATTATAGCAGTATGTCTAATTTTAAAGAGCAACCTTGAAATTTCAAAGAGTTATTTAAGTATTGATGAGAAGGGAGGGAAAAGGAGTGAATAATTACGGAATTGTATATGATATAAAAAATGACAAAGCTGTTGTTTTGACTAGAGACGGTAATTTTGTTATGATACGCAGACGTGAAGATATTTTTTTAGGTCAGCAGATTGCCTTTGATGATGAAGATATCTGCTGGCTTGGAAAAAAATATTATAAATTTGCTTCTATAGGTATAGGACTTGCGGCAGTATGTGTATTAATATTTGCATTTTTAAGAATAATGCCGGTCAACATTGACATATATGGCTATGTAGCTGTTGATATAAATCCAAGCATGGAATTCGGTATTGATGAGAACTACAATGTTATAGAGGCCATTGCTTTTAATGACGAGGCTGCCGAATTGATCGGTAATGTCGAAGTGAAACATAAACCTATTGAGGTTGTGGTAGTGGAAATTGTCAAAGAGTCAAAAAAGCGTGGTTATGTAGACGCAAAAGAAAAAACTGATATATTAATTTCTGCTTCTTTAATGAACGAAAATAAGAAAGCTGGTACCAACGGTAATTCCAGCTTTTCAGACATAGATAAACTGCTTGATGAAATAGAAAGAGAAATAGAGGGTCTTGACAGCAATATTGACGGAAAAACATTAAGGATATCTTCTGAGGTGAGAGAGGCGGCTCGTAAGTTTGATATTTCAATGGGCAAATATGATTTATATCTTAAGTTGAACAAATTGGGCGAAAATGTATCCATTGATAAAATAAATGCAATGAAGATATCTGATTTGCTGAAAATTATTGAGGAAAAGGAAATTGAAAGGTTGTCTCATGGCACTGAAGAAGCTGAGAGCAATCCGGTCAATTCATTGATTCCGGAAGAAACGGCCGTTTCCGAACAAACTCCCAAGAATACTGTTACACCTACTCCGATATCTACATTAGTTGGGTCGCCTGGAAATGACCAAAACAGTGGAGTTTTTTCTAGTCCTTCAGTTCGACCGACCAGGGATTCAGAACATCGGAATGCCTCTGAAGGGAATGAAATGCTTAAGCTAAAGCATTACAACGGGGAACAGAACCTTTACAGCAAAGCTATACGTTGGGACTTTGTTATTGAAAATACAGGCAATTCGGATATTGATTTAAGAAATGTAAAAGTAAGGTATTATTTCAAGGATGACTATAAAAATATCAATTTTGCAGTTTATTATTACAGCCAGGGTGATGAAAAGAATGATGTCAAGGGAAAAAAATTATAACATTAAGCAATCCGATTATTCTGACAGGTACCTTGAAGTGACTTTTGAAAATGGCAGCATATCTCCCGGAAAAGCTGCCTGGGTATTTGGTGCGATTACAAAAGAGGATTGGACTGAATTCAATCAGGAAGATGATTGGTCATTTTTACAGGGTAATTCCACTTTTTCCTATTGGGATAAGATGACCGTATATATTTCCGATAAACTTGTATGGGGAATTGAACCTTATTAAAGTTGTACAAATAATTAGGAACATTATGGTTAAAGTATTTCTTGAAAAAGGCAGTAGTAAATGCTATTATAATATTATAGGGGATTATTTACTATTAGACTGTTTTAACTATAATAGCTTATTTTTCTTGGTAGATTTTTAGAATAAAAGCAGAAAAATTTTAATAAAAATTTTCTTTAATGCCCCCTAAAAAATTATTATGCCATCGAATAGATATAGAGAATAACAATAATATTATAAATATTTTTTAATCAAAAAAATAAACGCCATGTATCTTTTTATCGGATATATCCTTTGGAGGTGGCACAGTAAGATTTAAAAGATTAATATAAATTGTTTTGTTATGGATTGGATAACAAACGAGGTTTGTTTGGAACGATTTGTAGTATTTAAATTTGTATGTTACTTGTAGTGTATCTCTAGAAATTCATTTCACAAGCATCTCACCAAATCTTTGTTGTATCTGAAGTGACACCCAACATTATCAACGATAATAGTAATAGTTTTGTGTTTTAATTAAGTTAATTGGTTAACTTAATTTGTAGTTTTAATTTTATAGAAGCTGATTATATTCCGGGAGGTGAATTAGCCCTAAAACGATAATAGGAATTTCACTTAGATTGACCCGAGAGGTATGCCTGAAAGTTTAATGTTTTATAACTTTGCTTGTCCTGAAATGCTTTTGTGAAATGCTTTTTTGCAAAAGCAGTGGGAATAATTATTAGTTTTTTAATTTCTGAAGGGAGGATATTAAAAACATGAAGAAAACTGCAATGTTTTTGTTGGCTTTTGCTTTATTGGCATCGTCTGTTCAGCCGGCTGCAAAGGTAAAGGCTGATTCTGACACTTTTAAAGACAGATTTAATTACATGTATAACAAAATTCATGATCCGGCAAATGGATACTTTGACTCGGAAGGTATTCCTTATCACTCAGTTGAGACACTGTGTGTTGAAGCACCTGACTACGGTCATGAATCAACCAGTGAAGCTGCGAGTTATTATGCCTGGTTGGAAGCTATGAATGGAAAACTTAACAGAAAATGGTCCGGTTTGACAGAAGCTTGGAATGTAGTTGAAAAATATTTCATTCCATCAGAGTCAATCCAAAAGGGTATGAATAGATATAACCCATCTTCTCCTGCCGGTTATGCTGATGAGTTCCCGGAACCGAGTTATTATCCGGCACAAATTCAATCAAACGTTACAGTTGGTCAAGACCCAATTCACCAGGAGCTTGTATCTGCATACAATACCTATGCAATGTATGGTATGCACTGGTTGGTAGACGTTGACAACTGGTATGGATATGGAAGCGGCACTAATTGTACATTTATAAATACATATCAAAGAGGCGAGCAGGAATCAGTTTTCGAAACTGTTCCGCATCCATCAATAGAAGAGTTTAAATACGGTGGAAGACAAGGACTCTCTGATCTGTTTACTGCAGGAGAAACTCAACCTAAATGGGCATTCACTATTGCTTCAGACGCAGACGGACGTTTGATACAGGTTCAGTACTGGGCAAATAAATGGGCAAAAGAGCAAGGTCAGAACTTAAGTACACTCAATGCAAAAGCTGCAAAACTCGGTGACTATTTGAGATATTCAATGTTTGACAAATACTTCATGAAAATTGGAGCACAAGGAAAAACTCCTGCAAGCGGATATGATTCATGCCACTATCTCTTAGCTTGGTATTATGCATGGGGTGGTGCTATAGCAGGTGACTGGTCATGGAAGATAGGTTGTAGCCATGTTCACTGGGGTTATCAAGCTCCATTGGCTGCTTATGCTTTGGCTAATGATCCTGATTTGAAACCTAAGTCTGCAAACGGTGCAAAAGACTGGAATACAAGCTTTAAGAGACAGGTTGAATTTTATGCTTGGTTGCAATCAGCTGAGGGTGCTATAGCTGGTGGTGCTACAAACTCAGTTGGCGGACAATATAAATCTTATGGTGGAGCTTCAACCTTCTACGATATGGCTTATACTTATGCTCCTGTTTATGCAGACCCACCAAGTAACAACTGGTTCGGTATGCAGGCATGGTCAATGCAACGTATGTGTGAAGTTTACTATGAAACTGGTGATTCCTTGGCTAAAGAAATCTGCGACAAGTGGGTTGCTTGGGCAGAGTCTGAATGTCAAGCAGATATAAAAACCGGTACATGGAAGATTCCTTCAACATTGGAGTGGTCAGGACAGCCTGATACATGGAGAGGACAAAAATCTTCAAATAACAACTTGCATTGTAAAGTAGTAGCTTATGGTAATGATATAGGTATTACAGGTTCAGTTGCAAATGCTTTCTTGTTCTATGACCAGGCTACCAAGAAGTGGAATGGAAATACTGAACTTGGAAAGAAAGCAGCTGATAAAGCATTGGCTATGTTACAAGTAGTATGGGATACTTGCCGTGACCAATACGGAGTAGGTGTAAAAGAGACTAACGAATCACTCAGCCGTATATTCACACAGGAAGTATATATTCCTAACAATTGGACAGGAAAAATGCCTAATGGCGACGTTATCCAGAAAGGCGTTAAGTTTATAGACATTCGTTCAAAATACAAGGACGATCCTTGGTATGAAGGACTTAAGAGACAGGCTGAAGGTGGCCCGTTATTTGAATATACTCTCCACAGATTCTGGCACCAAGTTGACTATGCTGTTGCATTGGGTGTAGCTGCAATGTTCGGTTATGAAACACCATCAGGTGGAGGCGGAATTAAACTTGGTGACATTAACTTTGACGGAGATATAAATTCAATTGACTATGCAATGTTAAAAGCACATTTGTTAGGTATAAACAAATTGAGCGGAGATGCATTTAAAGCAGCAGATGTTGATCAGAATGGCGATGTTAACTCAATCGACTATGCTAAGATGAAAGCATACTTACTCGGAATATCCAAAGATTTCTAATACCTGATTGGTAATACTTGGGGCAGGGGTTTAGGCATAAGCTTAAACTCCTGTTTTTTATTGTTTAATGATTTTGAAAAAATTACGTTTGCCGATACAATAAAACAGGGAATACTTTAGGTAGTAAAGAATTATAAATTTAATATAGGCTTATAAATTAATGCAAAGGAATTATATACATCCTTTTGGTAAGAATGAATTTTCATAATAGTAAATTATTATGCTAAAATTATATGATTTTATGACGAAATATAGTATAATATAAGAAAATGTGTCTATGCCTAATGGATTAGGAGTTAATTTTTGAAGGAGCTGGTACTTGTGGCGGAGAAAAACAAGGTGGAGGTTAGAATAGCAGGTAAGGACTACATTTTGGTAGGAGATGAGTCTGAGGAATATATTCAGAAAATTGCGCTGTATATGGACAAAAAAATTAATGAAATAATGCGCCTTAACAATAAACTCAGTACTTCTATGGCTTCTGTCCTTTCAGCAATTAATGTCGCAGATGATTACTTTAAAGCATGTGAAAATGTAGTAAACTTGAATAAAGAACTTAAAGAAGCAAAGGAAGAGATTGAGAGATTAAAAGAAGAAAATCGCAGGCTGCTGAATGAAAATGCAATTGTAAGTAACAAAAATACCAATTTACAGCTTGAATTAGCCAAAAGAGAAGCAGAACTCAATGAGGTTAGGAATTCTTTGGAGAAGCTTACAAGAACCAGGCTATAATCAAATAATTGTGAATTGAATCTATTTGAGTGTAGGGAATTATTTTTGAGAAATAGTAAGATGAAAACTAAGAGCGCCTTTATGCGCTTTTTTTATGGGAAAACATATGTTATTTAAAAATTTTTTAAGTTAAAATTTTTGAACAAAAAGTCCACGAAAACAAATAATATACTAATGAGATAATAAATATTATGTTCTTTTGGTGATTGATTATGAAACTGATATTGATATTTATAGACGGATTTGGCTTAGGCGAGGTAGACAATCAAAAAAATCCCATCTATAAGGCCAATACTCCCACATGGGATTATATCATAAAAAGGGGAAGACTTATAGCAACCGATGCGTGTCTTGAAGTGGCAGGTCTTCCGCAAAGTGCAACCGGACAGACTTCAATTTTTACAGGAGTAAATGCATCCAAAGTTTTAGGGAGGCATTTACACGGGCAACCTACTGAAACATTAAAAAATATAATTAAAAACAGCAGCTTGTTTAAGGAATTGCGGGAAAGGGGATTTACCGTCACAAATGCAAACGTATACAGACCTGAGTACTTAAGTAAGATTCTTGATCCGAACGAAAAAGAGTATAAACCTTCGGTAACTACTGTTATGACGTTAGAGAGCGGTTTGAGCTTCTGGACTTTGGAAGATTATAAATTAGGAAAAGGCTTATATCACGATATAACCGGCAAAATTCTTGTAGAGGAAGGCTATGTAGAGAACACCATATCGTCATCCGATGCAGCAAGAAGGCTTTATAATCTGAGCAGGGAATATGATCTTACTATGTTTGAGCATTTTTTGACAGATGTTATAGGACATAAAATGAACATGGAAGAAGCAGTTGAAAATATAGAACTTATTGATAGTTTTTTGGGAGAATTGATAAAGCTTGTGGAACTTGAAGAGGACTTTATAATTATTACCAGTGACCATGGCAATATTGAGGACTTATCAGTCAAAACCCATACATTTAATAAAGTTCCCACGGTGATATTAGGTAATAAGGAAAGAATTGATTCAATAAATATAAAATCGTTAATTGACATTACACCGGCGATATTGAATCTTTTTGACAATTACGGAAATTTGGACAAACAGGGTAAAGGCCTTGAAAACTGAAGAGTTTGGTGTATACTCTTTTATTGGTATGTTACAGTGATTAGGGTTATATAAGTTTTACGGGAGATTTAGTGGATATGGATAAAATAGAATTATTGGCACCGGCAGGAGATTGGGAATCATTTTTGGCAGCAGTGGAAAACGGGGCAGACGCAGTTTATCTTGGAGGGAAATTGTTTAATGCAAGACAGTTTGCTTCAAACTTCGACATTGAAGGGCTCACAAAGGCTATTCGTTATGCCCATGTCAGAGGGGTAAAATTGTATCTTACAATGAATACCCTTATGTCCGACAATGAACTTTTGGAGGGTGTACGTTTTTTAAGAGAAGCATATCTTGCAGGAATAGACGGTGTAATTGTTCAAGACTTGGGTTTTGCAAGGATTATAAAACAGCTTTTTCCTGATATTTCTATTCATGCAAGCACACAGATGACAATATACAATTTGGATGGAGTGGAAGTCTTAAGCAGAATTGGGTTTGAGAGAGTGGTGTTGGCCAGAGAGCTTTCTTTGGAAGAAATTAAATATATAACCGACAATACGCTCACAGAGATAGAGATTTTCATTCATGGTGCCTTATGTGTATCTTATTCGGGACAATGCCTTATGAGCAGTATAATTGGCGGAAGAAGCGGCAACAGAGGAAAATGTGCACAACCTTGCCGGCTTCCCTATGAACTTGTGGAAAAAGAATCCGATAAAGCTGTAAGCAGAAACAAAGGATTATATTTAATGAGTCCTAAAGATTTATGCAGTATTGAAATACTGGACAAAATAAAAGAAGCAGGTGCTAAATCTTTAAAGATTGAAGGAAGAATGAAAGGTCCTGAGTATGTTGCAGTTGTTACAAGAACTTACAGGAAGTATCTCGATGAACATGTTATAAAAAACGAAAGTGGCAAAAGCGGGAAATATGTTGTAGAAGACAACGATATTATGGAACTTTCTCAGGTATTCAACCGAGGAGGCTTTTCAAGAGGTTACCTTGAGGAGAAGACGGGCAGCACTATGATGAGCTATGAAAAACCGAAAAATTGGGGTGTTTACTTGGGAAAGGTAATTTCTTACGACCGGTCTTCTTTTGCCGTTAAGTTAACTATAAATACTGACCTTGCAATAGGTGACGGAATAGAAATCTGGAATGGAGAAGAACAAAGCCCCGGTACAGTGGTAACCGGTCTTGAAGTAAACGGGAAAAGAGTAGAAAGCGCTAAAGCCGGAGAAGTCGTAACTATAAAAAATATAAAGGGAAATATATCAAAGGACAACAAAGTATACAAGACTTCCGACAAAAGGCTTAATAATACCGCCCTGGAAAGTATATCCGGGAAGTTTTACAGAAGAGTACCTATTTACGGGAAAGTTGAAATTAGTAAAAATAAACCTGCTAACTTAACTGTTAGAGATGATTTAGGAAATACTGTGTCGGCTATCGGTTCAGTAAATGCGGAAGAAGCTTTGAACAGGCCCCTTACAAAAGAGAGGGTATCGGAACAGATGACTAAAACGGGACAAACTCCCTTTGAATTTATTGACATTGATGTTTCGATTGATGAAAACTTATCATTGCCTATAAGCGAAATCAATAATTTACGGCGCAATGCGCTGGAACAGTTGGAATTGAAAAGAGCTGCAAAATATTCAAGAAAATTGTCGGATGATTTTGCTGAAAAAGAAAAGCGTGTGATATATTTCCCGGGAAATTATCGAAATAAAGATAAAAAAATTTTGCTTTCAGCATGTATATATAAATTTGATGAAAATATAGCTTATGAGAGCTTGAAAGTTGACAGATTATATATTCCCTTCAGTGTTTTACTGAGCAAAAATGCAAATCAGGTGATTACCAAACTAAAAAGTAAGGAAGTGTATGTTTATATACCTTCTATAACCAGGGGAAATTATGATAAACTAATAAAGTCTAAAATCCCAGAATTTGATGATTTAGGTGTAGATGGGTTGCTTGTCGGAAATATCGGGCAAGCAAATAGGGATAAATATCCTTTCCACATTAATATCATGGGGGATTACTCTTTAAATTGTTTTAACAGCTCTTCTTTAGAACAATTGGCCCAGTTAGGGTTAAAGGGTATAACTTTGTCTGTTGAGCTGACACTAAATCAGATTAGAAATCTTACCGATATTGCAGGGATTTCAAAAGAGGTAATAGCCTATGGAAGAATTCCTTTAATGATAAGCGAGTATTGTCCTGTTGGAAGTGTTGTCGGAGGTTTTGATTCAAAGACAAAGTGCAGTGGTGCTTGTGAGAAAGGTGAATACTGTTTGAAAGACAGAATGGGAGAGAAATTCCCTGTTATATGTGATAGACTAGACTGCAGAAGTACTGTTTTCAACTCAAAGGTTTTGCTTATGGAGGAGAATATTGACAAGATAAAAGATGCAGGTGTAGATATAATCCGGTTGAATTTTACCGATGAGACAGCTGAAGAGATGAACGGAATTGTCAATTTGCACAGGGATTTGATTGAATCTGGAAAGAAGGCTCTGAATTCTCATGGAGAACTAATTGATAGATTAAAAAAACGTGGGTTTACAAGGGGACACTATTTTAGAGGAGTATAATAATGAATTGGTAATGTATGATGGTTGAAAAGGGTACTATTTATATGCTCTGTATTTATGGAGGTGCTGAGATGGAAGAAAAGGTTGAAGTATTTTTGGAGATATGCAGAGAAGGCGCAGTTGTACCGGCCTATGTAAAAGAAGGAGATGCAGGCATGGACGTGTGTGCCGCAGAAGAGGTATTAATTGCACCGGGTGAAACGGTTATTGTTCCTACAGGAATAAAACTGGCCATACCCGATGGCTATGAAATTCAGGTAAGGCCCAGAAGCGGGATATCATATAATACACCCCTCAGGCTTTCAAATTCACCCGGAACAATTGACAGCGGGTATAGGGATGAGCTTGGTATTATAATGACAAATACTTCGGAGAGTTCTTCTGGTGACCAAATTCTCACAATTGATTCAAAGGGAAATTGCAAGGGTACATACCGCATTCGGAAAGGTGACAGAATAGCTCAGATAGTATTGCAGGTTGTACCTAAAATGAAATTTACCATAGTTGATTCGGTTAAGGGTATAGGTAATGACCGGGGCGGCGGATTCGGTTCTACCGGGGTCAGATAAAATAGAGGAAAGGACTTTGTAAAAGACAATATGGTTAACTAAGTTTCTTAAACAGCAAATATCTGCCTAAGTGAATATGATAACGGTATTAATTACTTAAGCAAAAGTAAGATTAAATATTGATTTGACAGATTCATTTTTTTATTAAAAATTCGAACCGGTAATATAATGTATAAAAGTCCTGTAACATGCTTTCTATGATTGTAATGCTATCATAGAAAGTATGTTTTTTTAAGAGAAAAATTTTTTCAAAACGTTTTTGATTCAGATGAAGAATTTTTTTATCAAAATTATATTAATGTAAAAGATTTTTTACTTACATATGTGCCTTTAATATAGATATAACCGGCTTTTCAGTTGTATTTCCCATTAAAAAATTATGCTTTACAATGACCTAAATATGTCATATAATGTATATGTCGAACATATGTTCGGCATGGAAATTACATTTATTTATATTCATATGGAAATATTACTAAATAATTACTTAAGTTATTTAAAAATTTGCCGATAAGGTTTTGGGAATATTTCCATGGATTATTGGATTCTATACGGTGTGTCGGAATCTGAAAAGTATATAACGTTTTTTTACTCGTCATACCTCCGATTTTTGGTTAGATTATTATTTTGTTGTTAATTCTGCTTATTGAAATTTTTGATGCTATATACATAATCTGGAGTTGTAAAACTGAAAAAGTAGAAATAACAAGTAAACTTTGCTTTGAATCCGGTAGAAGAAAACATAGTTTTGATTTTAATTTCAGAGGGAGGTTTTCTTTTATGGGTAAAGTTATTGTAGATGTGCTTGTACAATATACCGATAAAGGCGGAAAAGTTCCTATAGAGATCCAATGGGGAAACGGACAAGTATCCAGCATCGATAGAGTTATTGATGTGAGGAGAAATGCGACATTGAAAGCTGATGGAAAAGGTCTGAGATATACATGCCGGGTTGAAGGCAAACAGATGTATTTGTATTCGGAGGATGACCTTTGGTATGTTGAAACTATACAATAATTGAAAATTTCAGTATTTTAACTCGTGAGCATGCAGCTCCGAGTTTTTTTATGGAATAGAAAAAGATTGATAAAAAATGGTAAATTGTTTGTATCAAGTTTTTGAATAAAAACGGATATTTCAGGATTTGTGGACTATAATGGTTACAGTACTATAAAAAAGAGACTGGAATGGTAGGAATAATTCTGTTAGAATGAAGTATTGATAGAAAAGAATAAAAAGGGGATGGGTAAAATATTTATCAATGGAAATCTGGATTCACTGAAAAAGTCTGTTATTGGTGAATTGGAAGCTCTCTTGAATATACAGATGGATGGAAATGATTTTATTCCGCCGGAGCTGACAGAGGCAATATCCAATATAAGCAGCAGAATAAACCGTGAAATTTCGGTTTTTTTAGACAGAAAAGGGAATATTGTTGATATAAGTGTGGGAGACAGCAGTACTGTAGCACTTCTTGAAGTAAAAGGCAGGAGAGATAAGTCAAGACTTTCAGGGATAAGATGTATTCATACTCATCCGAATGGTGAGGGCATGGTATCTCTTGTGGATATAAACTCCATGCTCAATTTGAGACTTGATGCCATGGCAGCAGTTGGCGTAAGCAATGGGAATATAACAGAGATTTTTGTTGCAATACCTGTAAGATCTGAAAGAAACGAATTTGACAAATACCAAGTTTACGGGCCATTTAAAGTCCAGGATAAAAAAATTAATGGCCTTTGGAACGTTATTGAGGAGACGGATAGGGCTGCCGGAACTATACTTCATGAAAATAAAACAGATGTTGAAAGGACAATTATTGTTGGACTTGAAACTGCAACCGGCAAAATCATAAACGGAAAAAGCGAAGGGGAAAGATCTTTGGATGAACTGGAAGAATTGGTTCGGACAGCCGGTGGGCAAGTAGTTAAAAAAGTGCTTCAAAGGAGACCGGAAAGAGATTCGGCTTATTATATCGGAAAAGGTAAGCTGGAGGAACTAAGCCTTATAAGGCAGGCTTTAGATGCTGACATGATTGTTTTTGACGATGAACTTTCCGGGGCTCAACTGAGAAATATTGAAGAAGTTGTAGGTATAAAAGTAATTGACAGGACAACACTTATTTTGGATATATTTGCTCAACGGGCCAGATCAAGAGAGGGAAAGCTACAAGTGGAATTAGCCCAGTTAAAGTACAGGGTGTCAAGGCTTATCGGCCTTGGAAATCAGCTTTCCAGGCTTGGTGGAGGTATTGGGACTAGAGGGCCGGGTGAGAAAAAGCTGGAAGTAGACCGAAGGCACATCAGAAGAAGGATTAGCTACCTTGAAGATGAACTTTCCAAGGTAGGAAAGCGTAGAAATTTCATGCGGGAAACGAGGGATAAGGATTCTTTGCCTGTTATAGCTTTAGTTGGCTATACGAATGCCGGAAAATCCACTCTTATGAATACATTGTGCAAATCCGATGTCTTTGCAGAGGACAAACTTTTTGCAACTTTGGATCCTACATCCAGAGGACTCAAGCTTCCAAACGGAAGAGAAGCTATTTTGGTTGATACAGTTGGGTTTATCAGAAAATTGCCTCATGAGCTTGTGGAGGCTTTCAAGTCCACTTTGGAAGAGGCTGTATATGCCGATGTACTCATTCATGTGGTGGATATTACAAATGAAGAAGCAATAGAGCAGATTGAAGTTGTGAATAATATTTTAAATTCATTGGGTGCATTAAACAAACCTGTTGTAATGGCTTTAAATAAAGTGGATCTTCTTACTCAAAGACAGAGACCTCCTGTTTTAAATCCATTGGGAAGCGTGGTGGAAATTTCCGCTGTTACTTTAGAGGGAATTGATGTATTGCTTAAAGCAGTTGCTGATGCTTTAGGATTTGAGGAAGAGGAAATGGAATTGCTTATTCCTTACCATGAGGGTTGGGCAATATCCTATGTTCATGAAAACGGAAAAATACTTGAAAAAATTTATGATGAAAAAGGTGTTTATATTAGAGTTTCAATGTTAAAATCGAAATCAAATTATATAAAAGCGTTTGAATGTCCTTGCAGTATAAAGTAATCGATTATCGGATAGTAATTTTTCGATAGTTTGTAAATATATTTAAATATCGTTGAATAAAAATTACCAATATAGTATTATAATATATTATAAGGAATATAATTTATTTTCCTTATTTTATTCCTCTCAATCCAATTTTATAAAGAAAGGGGTTTTGCTATGTTGGTAAGGAGCTTTGCAGGCGGAGTTGTATTCTCTGGAAACAAGGTACTCCTTCGAAAGTGTGAAGATGGCTGGGTACTTCCACGAGAGCAACTACGCGACGGAGAATTACCAAATGAAGTTGCCCTTAATAAAATCAGTCAAGAGTCCGGAATTCAGGCGGAAATAATATCTAACGCCGGTCAAACAAGTTACGAATGTACATACTTTCCAATGACACGTCAAACACCATTCTTAAACAAAGTTACCTGGTATATTATGAAATCCCGCAATGATAAAGTTAACGAAGAAAATATAAAAAATAACAGTGCCTTTGTAAATGTTGAAGAAGCCATGAATTTGATGAAATACAATCAGGATAAGTCATTAGTTAATTTATCTTTTACGAAATATAAGCAAATGGAACAATTTAACTAGGATTCGATGAATTTGAATTTAACATTCTCATAGCCGAAAAATTGCAAAAATAGGTCAATGATTGGAAAGAAGTCTGTAATTTATTTAATATTGAATAAAAAAGGCCATGAGTATGTTTAATAAATACTTGTGGCCTTATACGATAAAAGACTTTTGATTGTTTGTAAAGCATTTATAGTTAAAATATAATTAAGTAAAACAGGTTTTTGCGAAATTATATTTTCAACAAGTCCTTTAAATATATATCAAAAACTTCAATTAAATTTGAAAGCAAACTTACCGATTACATGATCAAGAGGAATTGCCCCAATCATTCGGCTGTCTAAGCTTGCATTTCTGTTATCTCCCATAACATATATACAGCCTTCTGGTACAACAACTTTTCCTTCGGGGAAATAGCGCATAGGCTCTTTAATATAGTCTTCCTGCAGTGCTTCTCCGTTTCTGTACAAGGTGCCGTCAATATACTCCAATATGTCACCTGCTTTTCCAATAACTCTCTTTATCCACAAAACATCCTGCTTGTCTTTGGTAAACATACTGGTTATGGCATTATATTTAAGACTATCCATTAAATCGTCCTTAATGGTCCTGTCTCGATTTACACGGCTGTCTATAATTACAATATCGCCGTAATCGGGCTCGGAGCGAAAAGTGTGAATGAGTTTATTTACCATTATTTTATCATTTTCATAGAAGGTGGATTCCATGGAACAGCCAACGATTTGGGTAGGTTGAAAAACGAAGGTATTTATAGCTAAGCCGATTGCAACGGCGGAAAGTATATACGCAGTCCAACTGGCAATTTCTTTAATAATACGAAGCATAATAATCCCCCTTAAAATATGTCCTAATAATATTATACACTATTTTATTATGGGTTCTATGAATTTTTTGTAAAATTATTATAAACATTATTGGTAAAATATGTTAAAATGTTGTGTGTTCACAAAGGACTAGGTTATAATAAAAAGACAAATATGATAAAGGTGGTTAATTTGGAAAAGGAGTATAAAACGGTTTTAAATGAAGCGGTTTTTGAAATTGAAGAAAAGAAATCGAGATTTATAGCTCACGTGAAGCCTGTAGCCAGTGAAGAAGAGGCAGTTTCCTTTATAAATGAACTAAAAGCAAAGTATTGGGATGCCACACATAATGTTTATGCTTATTTTATTGGTGGTAATAATATTGTACAAAGATACAGCGATGACGGTGAGCCCTCCGGGACTGCCGGTCTTCCGACGCTGGAAGTAATAAAGAGAATGAATGTTCAAAACGTTGTGGTAGTTGTTACACGTTATTTTGGAGGAACTTTACTGGGTGCGGCAGGTCTTATTCGAGCTTACGGAAAAAGTGCAGCTTTGGGAATTGAAAAAGCCGGTATTGTTATAAAGAGGCTCTGCAAAGAAGTGAGAATAATTGTTGAGTATACAATATTTGGAAAGTTGCAAAGTTTTCTCCTTTCAAAAGGTTATACAATAAAAGACATAATATATGAACAGGATGTAGAATTGATAGTTTTTGTGTATGTGGATGAAATTGAAAACTTCAGTAAACTGGTGACAGAAGTTACAAATGCAAGGGCAATTGTTGAAATTGGCGATGAGACATACATAACATTGGACTTAGATGGCAAACTTATTTTATAGAAAGGAGTGATGACAGAATGTTGGAAGAAGAAATGCTCAGTAAAAAAGTATGGGCTGTAGTGGGAGCTAACAGCAATCCTGAGAAATATGGGAATATGATTTATAAGAAACTGAAGTCCCGGGGATATACGGTTTATCCCGTTAATCCGAATTACGAATACATTGAGGGAGATAAGTGTTATAAGGACTTGTCGTCTTTGCCGGAGGTTCCGGAAGTAATCGATATGGTTGTTTCTCCTAAAATAGGTGAGAGCGTGATTGAAGAGGCGGCAAGGGTTGGTGTAAAATACGTATGGCTTCAGCCTGGAACTTTCAACAATAAAATAATGGATTTGATAGAAGAAAAGGGACTTAATGCAGTTCAGGCTTGTGTTCTTGTAGCTCTGAGATAATATGAAGAAGTCTCAGATATTATAAGAAACGGGTTGTTTTCGTAAGAATATATAATTTGATTAAATTTTTGGAAAATTTACAAAGTAAAAATTAATTCAATAGAATTGTTTAGAATTACGGATTTAGACTGTTTAAAAGTTGAATTTATATATTTAAAAAGTTTGGATAATTAAAAAAATTTGAAATAAAGATGAGATTTATCTGTTTATTGCAGCGGAATTTACTACTTTAATAGGATTTTCCGCTGCAATGTTATATATATCTGAAAATTCAATATTTATGGCTTCTATTATTCTTCTCTGGTTGTCTTTTACACATTTTGGAGTATCGCAGTCAGTTGTCTCGACAAGCTTAATTGGAAGAGAAATTTTAAATTCGCTGCCCATATTAGGTTCGCTATTTACTTTTATACTTCCGCCGTGAAGTTCTACAAAAGACTTTACAATAGATAGACCCAAACCGCATCCGTCAATTCCTTTGGTTAGAGAACTGTCCACTTGCTGGTACCGTTCAAATACGCTTTTTTGCTTATCTTTCGGTATTCCGATACCTGTGTCTTTTACACTTATATACACATTTTCACCTTCTCTTGATACTACGACTGAAATTTTTCCACCCTTATTTGTATATTTTATTGCGTTTGACAGGAGATTCAGTATTATTCTTTCGATTTTATCCACATCCACAGCAGTAATTATTTCTTCCTCCATAGTATCAAATTCAAGGGTTATGGATTTCTGATCCGAATAGGGTATTACCGATTGGCAAATTTCTTCTATAAGATATACTATATTGCAATTAACCATGTTGGATTTTATATAGCCAGATTCAATCCGACTAAGATCAAGCATGTTGTTTATTAATCTAAGCAACCTGTAACAGTTTTGCTTTATAGTTACAATGTGCTTGCTGGATTTTCGCCGGTCATATTCAAGTGGCACCCTGTTCTGTTCTATAAGCTGAATTGCACCTAATATGACTGTTATAGGAGTTTTTAGCTCATGAGACATGTTATAAAAGAATTCGGATTTTTCATTGGTGCATTTGACAGTATTGTCATAAAGCGAAGCAATTTTCTCTATCAATTTGTATTGAACGTCAATTGCTTTCTGGTATTTGATAAGTTTAGCTTTTTCCTGGATTTTTTCTTTTTTGTAAAAATAATGGCTGGTTATTAAGTTGGTTATGTCTAAAAGTAAAAGTATCAAAGAAAGGCAAACTGTTATTAATGAAATGTACTCAATTGGGACAAAAAAACTCGTCCGTCTGAAACCTATGTTAACTTCTTTAGATTCGATGAAATAACACAAATTTAACGCTAAGAGTGCTGTAATTAGCAAAATATTAACGATTCTTATGTATACATCCAATACCTGTCTCTTGCCCAATTAACATCATTCCTTAATATGGTATAATCTGCAACAGATTAATATGTACGAAGAATAACATAATAATTGTATAGGATATAAAAACTATACATATTTTATATAAAAATTCCAAATATGTAAATAGATAATTTAAAAAAACATTTTAAAATATAATATTGGTGTCAAAAAAGCTTTATAAATTAGCATTTTAATATTATAATCTTATAGGAATGTTTTATTATAAGTTTTTATGGAGGGGTTTTATGGCAGGGCATTCAAAATGGGCCAATATAAAGCGTAAGAAAGAAAAAACTGATGCTCAAAGGGCTAAAATATTTACCAAACTGGGCAGGGAAATAGCGGTTATTGTAAGACAAGGAGGACCTGACCCCGAGGCCAACTCAAAATTAAGAGATGTTATTGCCAAAGCAAAAGCTGCTAATATGCCTAATGAAAATATTATGAGATGTATTAAAAAAGCTGCCGGTGAAGTAGACAGTACCGATTACGAGGAAATTGTTTATGAGGGATATGGTCCCGGCGGAGTAGCAGTTATTGTTGAAGCCATGACTGATAACAGAAATAGGACTGCTGCTGACGTAAGGCATTATTTTGACAAATTTGGCGGTAACCTTGGAACCACTGGATGTGTTTCTTTTATGTTTGATAAAAAGGGGGTTATCCTTATAGAAAAGAACGGCAAAATCAATGAGGATGACCTGATGATGGAAGCCCTTGAGTTTGGTGCAGAAGATTTTTCGACTGATGAGGATTATTATGAGATTATTACTGCACCGGAGGACTTTTCAAAGGTAAGAGAAGGCCTTGAAAATAAAGGTTATGAATTTATCAAGGCAGAAGTGGAAATGGTACCGCAAACCATGACCAAACTTACAGACCCGAAACATATTGAGTTGATGGACAAACTCATTGAACACTTAGAAGATTTAGATGATGTACAAAATGTTTATCACAATTGGGAAGAAGAATAAAACAAAAGTTAAACCTTCTTTTATCAATTGTTTTACAAACAATTATATAAAAGGAGGTATTTCTTTTTTGAAATTTTTATTTGACCTTTACAAAATACTGCAATTTAAACAACGAACTGAGAGTTTGTAAACCTCTGGAGCATAAATGCCCCTTTGGTATATTTTTATGGACACAAAATCATGCCAATATAAAGTAAATGTTTTTGCCAATTCTTTTATTCCGATACTATATCTACAAACAGCTTTGGAAGTTGTTCCTCATTTGAACAGCCTTGCGCATAATACCAGTCAAATACTTTCTTTTCTATTTCTTCTTGGCTTCCTTCGACGTTGTACGGATAGACAGCAACTGTCTCATCTGTGACAATATCTTTTAAGACTGCTTTTTTATTCGGGTTATTTTTCATAAGCTATCAACCTTTCATAAAAATTTAGGTTTTGCACCCTTCTCTGAATTTGTGAAACCGAGAGTTAAAAATGGGCTTTATATTAGGAAAAAGGGTTGTAAAAACAACCCTTTTTTCTTTATTCAAAACTTTATCTGTTGTTATCCATTATTGATAGTTCTTTCCTGTATATGCCTGGAAGACTTTCTTAACGATATTTCCACCTATTCTACCTGCGTCTCTTGCAGTGATGTCACCATTGTATCCCTGTTTTAAGTTAACGCCGACTTCGGAAGCTACTTCATATTTCAATTTATCAAACTTTGTTTTGCTGTTGTTAGCCATATTTATAGCCTCCTTTTATCTTATTCACTATCAATTATTTGATAGTGTATTAATATAATGTGCATTAAATTAATTTTTATAAGGTGAAAATGATGCTAATAAACGTGTATTTTTCCATGTTATACAGTGAACTGGTTAGGGTATATATAACAATATTTTATTTATAAAAACAAAGGAAGATTTGTTTGAATTATTGGGGGGATTTGTTATGAAATTGAAAAAGTTAAATGTAAGGCTAACCGAAAAGGATAAATTAATACTGTCGAAATACATTGATATATGTACTGATTTGCATGGCAGCAATTGTAATATTAAAAACTGGGGTATTAAAGCAGAGAGCAAAGAGTGAATTTATTTTTAAAAAGGCAATTTACCTCTGAAATATGTAGATAAGTTGTTAAAGATGCCTGTTAAACTAAAACAGGCATCTTTAACGTGTAAATTGCTGTTATACCTTATCTCTTACAGCAGGTACTTCCCTGAAGAGTAAACTAATGCTGTACAGACCGGCAAGTCCTACAATAGAATAAATTATTCTGGATAAAAATGATGTTTGACCGCCAAACAAAGCGGCTACAAGGTCATACTGGAAAAGTCCTACCAATAACCAGTTTAATGCTCCAATTACAACTATAACTAGAGCTAGTCTATCTAAGGGTGTTCTATTCATAGCTACAACTTCCTTTCTTATTTTTTATATGTGTATTATTGCCGAGATTTTTTCGAATGATGTATTGAAAAATATGTACTATTTACTATTGTAAGCAATTTTGTTAAGATTATTCCGTATTTTAAATTTAACTATTTGGAGGTATTACTATGGCTGGTTTTTGGGACAGTGAAGAATTAATCGGAAAAATTGAAAAAAATAGTCGTGAAGAAATACAGATTAAAAAGGTTAAAAAGGCGGAAAGAAATATATTGACATAAGAGTATTTTGGACAGATGGACAAAGTGAGGAATTTAAACCAAGCCAAAAAGGGGTTGCTATTCCCCATGACAGACTGAATGATTTAAAGGATTTAATCAACAGCATTAATTGACAAATTTCATTAAAAAATGTAAAAGTATAAATGCTAAAGATAATAATTATGAGGGCATTAGGAAATATTATTCTCAAAAAAATCCATAACGGTTTGAGAGAATATTTCCATGCCTGTAGAAATACAATTTTCGTCTACCACCAACTTGCTGCTGTGCAGGTTTTCAAAATGAGTCCACGATGGGTGCGAGCATCCTAAATTAAACAAAGCACCGGGTATTTCATTCAAATAGTACGAAAAGTCCTCGGCGAGCATGGAAGCTTGCTTATTCAATATTATATTTTCATTGTCAATAACTTTTGATGAAGCTTTAACGATTATATCCACTATCTCTTTACTGTTTACAACGGGAGGGTAACTTTTCCTATAATCAAAAGAATACTCTGCACCCATTGCACCGGTTACAGAGGAAATTATTGAGTGCATTCTCTTGTAAATTTCATCATCCAAAAATGGGTCAAAGGTTCTCACAGTACCTTTGATATAAGCATTTGACGGAATAATATTAAAAGCGTTTCCGGCTTGAAAACTGGTAACGGATAATACCGCACTTTTTAATGGGTCTTTGTTTCTTGACACAATGGTTTGAAAAAGGTTAATTATGTTTGCGCCTATGATAATGGGATCAATAGTTTTTTGAGGTTCGGCGGCATGACCTCCCCGTCCTTTTATTTCTATTGTAAATTCACTGGGAGATGCCATTACGGGACCTGAACTTATGGAAATTTGACCGGTTTTACAGTTTGGTGCTATATGAAGAGCGATTATTGCATCTACCTCTGGATTTTCGAGGGCCCCTTCATCTATCATTTTTTTTGCTCCTCCCAATCCTTCTTCCCCAGGCTGAAATATGAATTTTACATTGCCTTTTATTTGCTTTCTTAATTTGCTGAGTATGTTTGCGGTACCAAGAACTATTGATGTATGGACGTCGTGACCGCAAGCATGCATGACGCCGGGGATTGAAGAAGCATAAGGGAAATCGGTTTCTTCAGTAATCGGCAAAGCATCCATATCGGCTCTGATTGCAATAGTTTTACCCGAGGAGTTTCCTTCTAAAAGCCCAATGACTCCTGTGCCGGCAATACCTTTATTTACTTTAAGTCCCAGAGAGTTTAAGTAATTGGCAACAAGGGTTGAAGTTTTGAATTCTTTAAAGCCTAATTCCGGCTCTTTATGAATTGTTCTCCTTAAAGACACTATTTCGCTTAGTATATCGGAAGATATCTTCTTAAGTTCCGAAGATAGCATAATAATCACCTTGATTCTTTAAATGGAAAACTGATTAAGTCCATTATATCACTTAAGGTGGAAAGGAGCAACTTCTATTCCTTTTTCTTCTTTTTTACATCTTCCTCATAAAAAATACAGTCTTTAGTACTTAGTGTCGAATTCATGGCGACATTATCGAGAGAACATTTGCCGTCTTTTTGATGAATACAATTGGATGAGCAGTTTATAGTTGTCATAATATCACTCCCAATTGATATTTTAGATAATAGAGATATAATCGCTTTTATATAGTATTGTTTCCATAAATGTTTTAAATATTAATAGAATTAAATAGCTAAAATGTTATTTTAGAAAATAATTTGTCTCATCAATGCAAAAGCCGCACCTTTTTACAAGGTGCGGTTTTATTTAAATAACTGGCAATTACCCGAAGGTAATTGACAGTTAGTGCATTTTAACATTTGCCATGTTAAAATGCACTATAAACTTTTTAGGGTAAAAGGAACACATTGTTGTAAAGCGGTATGAGATGGTAATATAGTATACGGTAAATATTAACAAAAGTTGATTTCCATATTATATTTATGTAACTGTGGGTGTAATAATTAACGTTTTTACAAATTTCTTATAAATTTTAACAAAGTATTCTTGAGGGTATCTTGCTAATTTTAAAAATTTGTATTATCTAGTTTTATATTATGAAGTTTTTCAATAAAGTGTGATAAGATAATTATATGTAAATTAAATAAATATTTATGACAATTAGCCGGACATGAACTGCTTCGGTGTATGAGGTATAACAATTACGGATGTTGAAAATACAATATTTAAAATATTGAACAATGAAATATTGTAAAAGTATGGAGAAATAAACATGAACTATGTAGATATTCCAAATATACCGAAAGGAAAAGTTACCCTTGCGATTGTTGACGGCAGAATAAGCAATAATGTCGAGAAAGGGCTTTTTGACAACGGAATTAATATTATAAAGACAAAAGCCCATTCTTCTTTATATGCTTCTGTTGCGTTCCATCCCGATATGTTTTTGCATCATATAGGCGGGCAAAAAATAGTCTATGCACCGGGGACATCGGAAGATACTGTTAGAGAGCTTGAAAAATATGGATTTCAATTGATACGCGGGGAAATAGAATTAAAATGCAAATATCCTGGGAATATTTCTTATAATGCGGCAAGAGTAGGGAGATTTGTATTTCATAATACCAAGTATACGGATAAAATTTTAAAGAACTTTTTTTTAAAACTTGATTTGGAATTGGTCCATATAAATCAAGGATATGCCAAATGTGCAATTTCTGTTGTGGATGAGAATTCTATTATAACTATGGACCAAGGGATTGCAAGGGTTGCCGATAAAAAAGGATTGGATGTTTTGGTTATTGAAGAAAAAAATATATTGCTGCCTGGACTTGACTATGGATTTATAGGAGGAAGTTCGGGCTTAATAGATAAAGATAAGTGGGCTGTAGCCGGAAAACTTGAGAGCTTGGAAAGCTATAGCAAAATTATGGAATTCGTTAGAAATAAAGGTAAAAAGATCATATCGTTATCCGATCAGCAGGTTGTTGATATCGGGTCATTAATCCCTGTTTGCAGCTATTGAATAAGTCGGATGTACGTGGAACTTACTATATTTATTTGCATATAATGTAGTAAGAAAATCTGGAATGCATAAGTTAGGTTAATATGTCCGATAATAGAGAAAATAGCAACATGAAAATTAAAATAAGTATGGTAATAATTGCATATATCACTTGCTGCATACAACAAATTACTAAGACATATACTACGTTTGAAGGGATGTGAAGTTGATGCAGTGTCTTTGTATTGGGGTTAATGACTGTGCAGAAAGTGTTAAAGAATATATAACCAATGAGCTGGAAAAATTAAATATATCAAGCAAAGATTGTACTGTAATTGACAGTGTGGATATAGATGGCTCAACTTCTGTAATATGTACAATTAATCAGGAAGAAAAATATACACCGGAGTATGAAAAACTTATATTAAGTATATCAAACGGCCTGGCAGATTATATAATTAAAGAATATGAGGAAAAACTCCTTCTCAGAATAATCAATAGCAACTATTGCTATTTTAATTCTATAGAAAAGAAAGAGATATTGAGATTGGCTCTTTTAATTATTAAAAACGACGATAAAAACTTTTTAAACAGTTTATTTCAAATTAGGAGAAGGAATATAATAATTAAAAAGCTGGTTGATTATTTTGAGAGTTCGAACAAAGTTATACTTGACGGTTTTGTTAACTTCCGCCTTAAAGACTATATAAAAGACTTGGAGGAAATTGTTGACAAAGCCGTGGATGAGTTCCTTACCGAAAGGGAATATAAGGAATTTATTCGTCTTTTAAGGTATTTTGTTGATATACAGGAACCTAAATTTAACGTCATTCATGTTTTGGTGGACTATGACAACAAATATATCCTTTTAGATGAAAAAAAGAAGGAAATAACAAATGAGTGTATCCAGGAGTTTATGAGTGACATACCTGAAGGCGAAATAAACTATGACGATTTGCTGGTAAGTTCGCTTATAACTATGGCTCCAAAAAAAGTAATTATTCACAGTGCCAATAATTTTAGGAACAAAGAACTTTTGGAGACAATTAAAAATGTTTTTTGGGGAAAAGCTGTTATTTGTCCCGATTGTGAGTTGTGTTCGGTAAAATTGGTCAGAAGTGAGAATAAAAGTTGAAACTTTAAAAAATACGGAATTAAAAATATATCAGGTAAGCCGTAAAAACGAAATTGCTGTTGACTCAGTTGTTAACGGCAATTTCATTTTTTGCTCAGAAAAATAAGTGATTTACATTAACATAATATGACAACTCGGGACAAATAGTACTAATTTACTACATGATTTTTTATTAAATTATATTGACTTTATATGATGAAATGATAAAATATACCTAGAAAACACAATATGATGTATATTTAATTTTTTTAATGTACATAATATAGATGTTAAAGTTTATAAATATTTTATAATTTATTGGCGTTTTTGGGACAGTGTATGCAATTTGGGCTGAAATTTAACTTCTATTGTTCAGGCAGGTATGTTAAGTGGCAACTGTGAAATTCTTTAATATCAAAGCTTTGCTGGCATATTATTGATTTCGTAGCTCAAATCTTCTGGTTATAATAAATTGTTGTTTTTTGTCTTCTACCGAAGATAATTGAAGACAAGTAGCCAATGAAAACATTGAGAAAAACCAAAGATAAATATTCGGGAAATATAAAAAGAGAGTATTAACTCTCTTTTTCCCGTTTTAAGACACTTTATCTCTATCTAGCTTTGCAGGATAAAACTTTTCAATGAATTACATATTTGAAGTTATGAGAAATTTTATGTTAAAATTCAAATTAATTATTGTTGTGAAAAGTGCAGTTTTCTAGAAATTTATGGTACTTTGACGACATTTGAGAATAGTATCAGTATAGGACAGAAGCAAAGATTCTGAAAATTAATCAATGTTGTTGAACTTCTCAGAAACATAATTATTTATAAATATATATAATATAACGTGAGAAATATATACACAGCATACTGGAGGTATATCCTTGAGAGTTGTTGGGTTTATTGGTCCAAGTGGTACCGGCAAAAGCCACAGGTCGGTTTGGGTTGCAAGGGAACGTGATATTGAATGTATAATTGATGACGGTATACTTATTAAAGGTGCACGTATAATAGCGGGAACTTCTGCTAAAAAGGAAAAGACGAAAATCGCATCAATAAAGAGAGCTTTATTTACCGACGATGCACATGCCAACGAGGTGAAACGTGCCTTTGAAATCTATAAACCTGAGTCTGTACTTGTTTTAGGTACATCCGACGGTATGGTTGATGCCATAGTAAAACGGCTTGGACTGCCTGAGGTGTCTGAAAGAATATATATACAGGATGTGGCAACCGAGTTTGAAATTAAACAGGCCCTTGCCACAAGGAGAGAACAAGGCAAGCATGTTATACCTGTTCCTACCTTTGAAATAAAAAAAGACTTTTCCGGTTACTTTCTGGACCCTTTGCAGGTATTTAGAAGAAAAGGAAAAGGAAGATTTCAACTGGTAGGTGAGAAATCGGTTGTAAGGCCTACTTTCAGTTATATGGGAAATTACACTATTTCCGATTATGCCATATATCAGATAGTGGAACATGTTACATCTAAGATTGAAGGAGTAAGCAGAATATCCCGGTTCAGAGCTGAAAATCATATTGATGGAATATATATTGAAATGGATTTAATCTTAGTTTATGGATATTTGATAAGACCTTTGCTTAAAGAGGTTCAGCAGAAAGTTGCTGAGGAAGTTGAAAGGCTCACTGCTTTAAATATACAAAGGCTGGATATCACTGCTAAGGGGCTTGTGGTAGATCAGAAAAGGATACCGAGTGCACTTTAGTATTTCTAATTTTCAGAATGCTAAAGTGCACTTTTTATACAAGGTTTTTTATTTAAGATTGCAGTGGCCTACTAATTTTTGTATGCTTCTTAACAAAGCATCCTTTGAATTTCCCCAAGGTTCGTCATTATAGCGGTAATCGAATTTCTTGGTGAACCAGTTTACTTCCTTTTGTATGCGTTCCATGTTTTGTATCTGCATCGACATGAGATTATTTACAAAAATTGCAGTTTCTTTAGGACCGAGATACTTTTTGGTACTTATCAATAATTGCCTGAGATGTTTTAAACAAAAACCTTTTTGATTATTAAACAGGTTTTTGAATTCTTCTTCTTTAAAATACAGATAAAAAATTACATCAATATATCTGTCCATGGTCTGTTCCAAACGACTGCAAATGGTGCAGGAGTTTTCCAAATTGGAAAGCATGTCTACAAGCCGGTCAACGAATTTGCCGGTTTCAGTCTGTTTGGAGGTAAACTTTGCAGAGAAATTCTTAATCATTGATATTTCCGATTCTTTCCTGAGATTTTCAGCGTTTTCTTCGTATGCCTTTTTCAATTTCGAATTTTGCTCGCACATGTGGGTATCTATAATGAGACCTAAACCTAACCGGTTTGCTTGTGTGTTGTAAAGCATTTCATAGTGAAGCCTGCAAAAACCTTTTTCGTTGGTTATCGTTCTTCCATCCGGTTCCATTAGAAAAGGGCCTAAAACATACTCAATATTTTCATCTTCAAGCTTTTTTTCCAATATGCAGAGAGCGCACTCACATTCGGTTCTGAAAGCATCTGTAACCGGTATTGTATAAATCTTTTCCTTCATAAATAATATCCTTTCAGATTTTTTTATTAGTAAATAAAACTATTGCGTTATTATAAATTATAGCAGAAAAAAAGGGTATTATATATAGCAAAAGTATTAATGAAAAATGTAATAAGTGATAATATGGAATACGGTGATGATATGGAGTACAAGGGATATAAAATAAGTCAGGAAGAAAACAGCATTATTGTAGAAAATATAAAAGACTTTAATGCTGTACATACTTTTGAGTGCGGGCAGTGCTTTCGATGGATTAGGCAGGAAGATGGGAGCTATACAGGGGTTGCAAAGGGAAAAGTAATTAATGTAAGTATTGATGATGGTGTACTTGTGTTGAAGAACACCAATTTGGAAGATTTTAAAAATATATGGTTTGACTACTTTGATTTGGGAAGGGATTATGGTCAAGTCAAAGAAGCTGTGATGAAAGACGATATTATGCAGAAAGCCATTGATTTTGGCTGGGGTATAAGGCTTTTAAAACAGGATATATGGGAAACATTAATATCTTTCATTATTTCGGCCAATAACAGAATTCCCAGAATAATGAAGACAGTTGAGATAATTGCGAGATTGTATGGCGATGAATTAATGATGGATGGGAATAAATATTACTCTTTTCCCGATGTAAATAAGCTTGCACAATCTAAAGTTGAAGAGCTGGAAGTTTGTAAGGGCGGATTTAGATGCAAATATATCCTGAACTCTTCTCAAATGGTAAGCGATGGACAGGTTGACCTTAAACAGTTATCGCAAATGGATACCGACAGTGCAAGAGAAGAACTTATGAGATTTCCCGGTGTGGGACCTAAGGTTGCTGACTGTGTTTTGCTTTACAGCGGTACAAGATATGATGTTTTCCCGACAGATGTATGGGTAAGGAGAGTAATGGGAGAACTTTATTTTAAAAGAGAGGCAGGTTTTGGTGAGATTCAGAAGTTTGCGAGAGAGTATTTTGGAGATTTGGCAGGTTTTGCACAGCAGTATCTTTTTTACTATGCAAGGGAAAACAAGATAGGCACTAAGGTATAAATAAACTTGAGCAGGTTTTGACATTACTGAACTGGTATATGGATTATATTACCATGGTTATTAAAGGAAAAAAGTCCTGAAATATTTGAATTTAAAGCATTTAAAATTATAAGACAATAAGAGAATTAGATTTATTAAGAATAAGAAAGTTTAATAAAAATATCCGTTGTTTACAGACTTTAAATGTATATAGTATTGTTTGTTTTGACAGCTTGTCTGATGATATAATAAGTTTGTAATTAGACAACAGTTTAATTCAAAAGCCTGGGATGTTCGAAAGATCCTATAATTTTGAACCTACATTTGACGAAAGGGAGTTCGGAGTTTGATAACCATATGTCGGGCCTCAAGATAATTCCGCCACATGCCTTAAGGTGTGTGCAACGGCAGGGGAAGACAGCGGTTGTCAACAGGACACCCACCTAGCAGGGGCTAGGTGTCGAAATATAGGAGAAACGGCATTTTGGGTATCAAATATAACAAAATTAAGGCTTTGGTTTTCCAAAGCCTTAATTTTGTGTTTGTTTTCAGTATGATTCTTACCTTTGGGAAATTATATATATCTGGCTATTGACCTCAAATTTCTTATGCGAAATACCAATTGTAATTTAATGTAGTAAAATTAATAATGCTTCAGCAATAATTTATTATTGCACTACATTGACTTTCCGGGAATTATTGCATCAATGATTCCATAAATTAACGCACCTATTATTGAACCAACTAAAGTGACATTGTATCCTACAATGAAAAACTGGGTTACATATATTATTACTGCAGCGAGTATAAAACCGGCAATTCCTCTGCCAAAGGGGGTGGCATTTACACCAAGAAGCTTTAGTGCCAAATAGTCTAAAACAGCAAGGACTACCGTGGCAAGTAGCAGCGGCCAAATTCCGGAAATTGTGAAACCGGGAGTCAGTGCTGCAGTTACTCCGAGGACAATTGCACCCACCACGAGCCTGATAATAAAGTGCGTTATACCATAGCCTTCTGCCCGTGAATTAAAATTAGCCATTATATATCACATCCTTTCGTTAACGTATGCAACAAAATGCTTTTCACTAATATTATTGATAATTATCTTTTTTTTATTCAATTGTTGTTTTCTATTATTTGTGTTTTTGATTTATGAAAGGAATAACTTTTATTATATTTACTTTATCCCATGTCTTTGGTAAAATGTTATAATAAATAACCGATTACAATTGGTTAAAGATGATGATTGGGTAGAGTAATCTGCCTATCCCCTGCAGAGAGGAGATGTCAGCGGCTGAAAGCATCTCCGGGGCAATGGACAGGTGAAGTGCACCCATGAATCGGAAGGTCGAAAACGTACAAAAGGTACAGAGTAGACTTTCACGGAGACGCTCCGTTATGCGAATAAGATGGGTTTTCCCAATTAGAGTGGAACCGCGAAATTAAAACGCCTCTATAATTTTTATAGGAGGTTTTTTAATTTAAACAGGTTTTTTATCAAGGTATTATGAATTTGAACCCTTTCATATACTTTGATAGGGGATGATTTTATAGGCAATAGGTTTTAACATTATATACCGGATATTAAAAAATATTTAAATAAAGGCAATGAAAAGCATTTTATCCTTTCGAATTGAAAAGATTTGGAAGGTATATAAAAAGAGCTTAAATTATGTTATGTTAAGAAACTCTAGTGGGAAATATAATCATAATCTAAAAATTTTCGGGGGTTTTGGCCATGTTTAGGCAAATGTTGGATGATGCAAAGTCAATAGCTGAAAGAGATCCGGCAGCAAAAAGTGTTCTTGAAGTAATTTTGCTGTATCCCGGATTTCATGCGGTATGTTTTCACCGTTTGGCCCATTGGCTTTACAAAAAAGAAATGTTTTTTATTGCCCGCTTGGTTTCTCAAATATCGAGATTTCTTACCGGTGTTGAAATTCATCCGGGAGCTGTAATAGGGAAAGGTCTTTTTATAGATCATGGAATGGGTGTTGTCATTGGCGAGACTGCAGAAATTGGTGACAACTGTACAATATATCATAATGTTACCCTTGGTGGAACGGGGAAGGATGTCGGTAAAAGGCATCCTACCATAGGTAATAATGTGTTGATAAGTACGGGTGCAAAAATACTCGGTCCTTTTAAGGTTGGGGATAATTCTAGGATAGGGGCCAATGCTGTTGTGTTAAGTGAGGTGGAACCTAACACAACAGTGGTGGGAGTACCCGGGAAGGCAGTGAGAAGAGGAAATAAGAAGATTAGTCCGTCTTTCGAGCTTGACCATGTAAATATTCCGGACCCCGTTGCCCAGGAATTGTGCAAGATAATTCAAAGGATTGAAAATTTAGAGAATATTGTAGCTAAAGAGCACGGTATTAAAATAGATGAGACCATTAAGAAGATGCCGAGGGAGATTTTTGAAGAAATGTACAAAACGGAAGCAAAGGAAGGAGATAATAATGAAAATTTATAATACTTTGACAAGAAAGAAAGAAGAGTTCGTACCCTTAGATGAAAAGGAAGTCAAGATGTATTCCTGCGGACCGACGGTATATAACTATTTCCACATTGGAAATGCAAGGCCATTCATTATATTTGACACAGTCAGAAGATATCTTGAATATAAGGGGTATAAAGTAAAATTTGTGCAAAACTTTACCGACATAGACGACAAAATGATTAAAAGGGCGAATGAAGAAGGTATAACCGTAAAGGAATTGGCTGAAAAATTTATAAATGAATATTTTATAGATGCGGAAGGTCTTGGTATTGGCAAGGCAACTGTACATCCTAAGGCAACCGAGAATATTGATGCTATAATAGAACTTATAAAAAAGCTCGAGGATAAAGGATTTGTATACAATGTAGACGGAGATGTATATTTCAGTACCAAAAAGTTTAAGGAATACGGCAAGCTTTCACATCAGTCCCTTGATGATTTGGAACTTGGGGCAAGGATAGATGTTGATGAAAGAAAACAGGATCCAATGGACTTTGCTGTATGGAAGGCGCAAAAGCCCGGCGAACCGGCCTGGGATAGTCCCTGGGGCAAGGGAAGACCAGGATGGCATATTGAATGCTCTGCCATGGCCAATAAATACCTTGGTGAGACTATAGATATTCATAGCGGAGGTCAGGACCTTGTTTTCCCTCACCATGAAAATGAGATAGCACAGAGTGAAGCAGCTACCGGTAAACCGTTTGCAAGGTATTGGATGCATAATGGATTCATAAATGTAGATAATAAAAAGATGTCAAAATCTGAGGGAAATTTCTTTACAGTAAGGGAAATTGCACAAAAATTCGATTATGAGGTAATACGCTTTTTTATGCTGTCGGCACACTACAGAAGTCCTATAAACTTCAGTTTGGAACTGTTGGAACAGGCGCAAAACAGCCTTGAGAGAATATACAACTGCATTGACAACCTTTTGTATTTAAGGGAGCATGCAGAGGACAGGGAGATGTCCGAGGTAGAAAAGGAATTTCAAAACAAACTCCTTGGACTAAAAGGAAAGTTTATAGAGGCTATGGACGATGACATCAATACTGCCGATGCTATTGCAGCAATATTTGATATAGTTAAGGAGGTAAATTCCAATATTACTGCAAATTCGAAGTCTTCCAAAGCGATAATCGATTTCTCCCATTCATTGATAAGGGAACTTGGGGGCGTATTGGGTATAGCACAGAAGCAGAAAGAAGACAAACTCGACAGTGAGATAGAAGAGCTTATAAATCTCAGACAGCAGGCAAGGAAGGAAAAGAATTGGAAGTTGGCTGACGAAATAAGGGACAAGTTAAAGGATATGGGAATTGTTCTTGAGGATACTCCACAGGGAGTAAAATGGAAGAGAATATAGTATTTTGAAGTGCCTCTATTGTTAACAGCTGTTCTTAATAGGGGCACAAGTAAAAAATTCGGATTTAAGGAATGAATTTATGATTGAAAACACCTTTGATAAAATTTTAGATCAGTTTAATTTCAGTGAAAGTGATATAAATAACATGGCACCTCTGGTGTTGGCCTACATTGGAGATGCCGTGTACGAGGTTTTTATACGTACTTATTTAATAAGTGAAGGTAATGTACCTGTGCATAAACTTCATAAGCGTTCTATTGAATATGTAAAAGCTAAAGCACAATCGGATATTATTCACCGTATTATGGAAAAGCTTAATCCTGATGAACTTGATGTGGTAAGAAGGGGAAGAAATGCCAAATCGGGTACTATCCCAAAGAACGCCGATGTTACTGAATATAAATATGCAACGGGTTTTGAGTCTTTGATTGGTTATCTGTATTTGAAAAGAGATAATGATCGGTTGATGGAAATTTTAAAGATGGCTATTTCAGAGGGCTGATTGGTACTCTGAATTTTTTTGGCCGTTTTAGATAATTGAAGATATTGTTCTTGTAAGGATGTATGTAAAATACTTATTTGTGATATGAATATTAATAAAGATTATAAGAGAGAGTGTGGAATAAAATGGCAAATAAAAAAAGAGATTTAAATAAGAATAAGTTTCGAAGAGATAACAGAAACATTGATATAGCGGAAAATAACAAAGATGTAAATGAAAGTACTGATATGCTTGAAGGAAGAAATTCTGTTCTTGAGGCTATCCGGGCCGATAGGACTATAAATAAGATATTGATATCGAAAGGTGACAAGGAAGGATCGATTAAGCAAATAATTACCCTTGCAAGGGAGAAGGGAATTGTTGTTCAGGAAACCGACAGGATAAGCTTAGATAAGATATCTGCAACCCATGCCCATCAAGGAGTAATTGCCTTCGTGGCTGCAAAGGAATATGTCGAAGTGGAAGACATCCTTGAAATTGCAAAATCCAAAGGTGAGGATCCCTTTGTTATATTGTTGGATGGAATAACCGATCCCCAGAATTTGGGCTCAATATTGAGGACTGCAGATGCCGTTGGTGCCCATGGTGTTGTTATACCCAAAAGAAGAGCCATTGGTCTTACTGCAGCTGTATCAAAAGCATCGGCAGGTGCAATAGAGTATGTTCCGGTAGCCAGGGTTACCAACTTAAGCCAGACCATTGAATATCTCAAAGAACAGAATTTATGGATAGTCGGTACGGATCTGTCGGGGGAAAAGTCTTTCTTTGAAGCAGATTTAAAAGGACCGGTTGCTTTGGTAATAGGCAGTGAAGGGGAGGGAATGAGCAGACTTGTCAGTGAAAAATGTGATTTTATTGTAAACATCCCTATGAAGGGAAAAATTTCATCCCTTAATGCAGCAGTTGCCGGTGCGATAGTTATGTATGAAGTTTTAAAGCAAAGGAGCAAATGAAGTCTGAATTTCCTTAAATTGAGTTATTGTGCTATTGCCGCCTACTAGTTATAATGATGTTATTAATGAGGATAATGTTTTAGAATAGAACTTGAAAATACTGCCTTCCGCATATTTATCGGGAGGTTAATTTTTCTAATTGCTGGCATTAAAGTTAATTTTTGTATATTATATTATATAAAAAAGCAGAAAATTAAATAATTTTTTTTATTTTTGAAAATTAGCTATACAAAAAAAATAAAAGTTGTCGATATATATATATATATATATATATATATGAGAGAGGGGCATTAATCAATACTCCAAAGGCAATAGAACATATATGTAAAAATTTACAGCTCTGTGTTATATTGCAAAGGAGGCTGATTAAATGTAAGGCATTTTAAAAGGCTATTGGATAGATAGAATACCCTCAAAAGGCAGGCAACTTTGGTTTTAAAAGGGTTCTTGACACAGTATTCTTTTTAAAATATAATAATCGTAGTATGCCTTATTGTAAGAACCTTTGACTTCATAATTTGCAGGGCATTATATATTATCCTCTATTCTTACAGCATTTATTCTCTATATTTATAGTAATTAATCTATAACAAGAGGGGGCATTACTTTGAAGTCAAATGTGCAAGTTGAAGTAGTTAGATCTTTTGCTTCAATGCTAGATGAAGAAATAATAGATGAAACCAGAGCTGGAAATGCAAAAGCCCTCGAATACCTGATCAATAAATACAAAGGTTTTGTACGTGCCAAAGCAAGAACGTATTTTCTAATCGGAGCAGACAGAGAGGATATTATACAAGAAGGCATGATCGGACTTTATAAGGCTATAAGGGATTTTAGGGAGGACAAGCTTTCATCATTCCGAGCATTTGCCGAGCTTTGCATTACAAGGCAGATTATTACTGCTATTAAAACAGCAACAAGACAGAAACACATACCTTTAAATTCTTATATTTCTTTAAACAAGCCAATTTTTGATGACGAATCCGATCGCACCCTCATGGATATTATTAGTGAAGACGCTATAAATGATCCTGAAGAAATGGTTATCAACAGGGAAGAGTTTTTGGACATTGAAGAAAAAATGGGAGAAATCCTTAGCAGCTTGGAGTGCGAGGTGCTGTCCTTGTATCTTGAGGGCAAATCTTATCAGGAAATAGCAAATGATCTGGATCGTCACGTAAAATCAATTGATAATGCGCTACAGCGAGTAAAACGTAAATTGGAAAAATATCTTGAAGAATCTAAGCAATAATTTAAGTAAATGAACAAATTACCACTAGACTATTATGAGTTTTAGTGGTATAATTTTATATGCTTCGATTTTTAGGCGGGTGTAATTCAATGGTAGAATATCAGCTTCCCAAGCTGACTGCGTGGGTTCGATTCCCATCACCCGCTCCACCGAGGTTTGTTTGCCCTCATAGCTCAGTAGGCAGAGCGCATCCATGGTAAGGATGAGGTCACCAGTTCGATCCTGGTTGAGGGCTCCAGAAATGAAACCCTTGAAGTATTCAGTACTTCAGGGGTTTTTGCTTATTCTCAAACCCTACAATACTTGATGTGAATTACAATTTATTGGTGTTGAAATAGTATAAAGTTATTTAGCACTATAAACTTTATTCAAACCTTATGTGGTATACCATTTATTTTAAAAAATAGTGAAGGTATAACGGTAGAAATATGTAGTAAAAGATTAAAAAGATAAAATACAACTGGAGAAAAATTGATACAGGAAATGAAAAACATGATCAGAAAGAATTCAATACTCAAGGCTTCCATTTTGGTAAAATAATTATAAATACCATAACTGGTGAATTGATAAGATAACTACACTCATAAGTGTACTGAGTTGGGGGACAATTATGAAAAAGAGATGTTCCATAATAATCTTAATAGCTATATTAATTGGAAGTCTAACGGTAAGCTATTTGATAATCAGAAAAAATAATTGCAATAATTTGATTATGTCAGCTACATTAATTGGAGAGGGTTATACCGCATCATTTGATGAAAATGGATTAATCAGTTACAAATCTCTTTCATCAAGACTAAGACGTTTAGTAGATGAAAAAACGTTCAGAAGTATTAAGACTTGGTTTGATGCAGATGAGATATTTCAGCAAATTCAGCCTCCTGAAAAATTAACTAGTAGCTATACTTTAACCTATAACAAACCGATTGAATTAAACGGAAAAAAATATCTAGTTAATTATAATGTATATTTTGTTGATTCTATCTTTGGTTATAAAATAGATTATATTGATATTGATATACAACCTCAATTATAAGGATGAGTGCACCAGTTTGGTTTGGGTTTTGGACTCTAAAAATAAAGCCTTGAAGCAGAGTTAAATCAATGTTTCAAGGTTTTTTTATTCTGCGTTATTATTAATTTATAACTCTTGGGTTTCTTTGCTTATGTTATTCTTGGTCGTTAAACATTATTCAATGGATTACTATGAGTTTTCTATTATATTACGGCATTTAATTTTACAACTTTCAAAATAAATTTGAAACATTATCTGTGAATGAAATAACGGGTGTAGGTTTAAGAATATAAGATGTTTTACATGAATATAGTTAGCTGATTTAGAGTTTTTTCTCGGTTGAATTGATTGGGATATTCTTAAATGCTTATTTGTTTTCAATGATATCGTAAACGCACTCAACCAGCCTTGAATTATACTTATCCACTGCATATATAAATGCATTTAACAACTTATCTTTATCGGTCAGGGACCAATCTATTCTGTATCCGCATTTAAGAGCCAGGCATCTGAAATATTCGCGAATTGCCCTGCCATTACCTTCCCTAAAGGGATGTATCATATTTAGTTCAGCAAGAAAAGATGCCGATTTAGTGCAAAACTCTTCTACGTTTAAACCAACAAAGAACTTGTCGGCCTTAAGTTTTGAAAACAATAAATTTAAATTTTCAGAAATGAAGCGACAATCACAAAACTGTGTTTTGCCTTTCCATATTGTTTCTTTTCTGATTTTTCCTGCAAACGGGTATAGGTCTTGAAAAATGTATTTGTGTATATTCAGCAAATGGGTTTTGCCGAAACGGCCTTTCATGGGATGGAGATGAAGTTCCGAAAGCCTCTGATATGTTAAATCGTTTTCTATCGACAACAGAATATCGGGATCTTTTATTCCCAGCTTGTTAATATATACTTCGGTATTCGGATAGTGATATATAGATTGTGTATTTCCGTATCTACTGTATCTTGATAGTGAATCGTTACTCATCTTATTTTACCGTAACCTTAATGTATTTTTCTTTAATTTTGTTTATTGCTTCCTTACTGCTTATTTTACCTTCAAGAAACTGACGATTTATAGTAACGGCATCTTTGCTTGGCTTAAGTCCCTCAATTGCAAGTGAAGCGGTAACATTTTTAATAATCTTTTCAATATTTATATTTTGCTTTGCTTGCATTAATTTACCTCCACACAGTCATTGATGAAACAATTTTATGTTAATATTGATATTGTAACCATGTTAATATTATATCACAAATAAAGGTATTAATGAATAGAAACATTTAATGTACTATCAATACTTTTTTCAAAGTATGAAAATATTTCTGAATGCTTTAATATTTTACATTGAAGCTAAATGTTATATAATGGCATTATACAAAGGGTGGAAAGGGAGATGATAATGGGACAAGTTTATATAATTCAGGGAGATATAACAAAGGTTGAAGTTGATGCTATAGTAAATGCTGCAAACAATACGCTTCTTGGAGGTGGGGGAGTTGACGGAGCCATCCACAGGGCTGCCGGTCCGGAACTTTTGGAGGAGTGCCGAAAATTGAACGGATGTGAAACTGGGCAAGCTAAGATTACAAAAGGGTATAAATTGCCGGCAAAGTATGTTATACATACAGTAGGTCCAATTTGGCGCGGCGGACACAAAAACGAAGAACAATTGCTTGCATCTTGTTACCGAAATTCTTTACAGCTTGCTGCAGAGAATGGAATAAAAACAATTGCGTTTCCGTCTATTAGTACAGGTGCTTACCGTTTCCCAGTAAATCGTGCTGCAAAGATTGCTATGCTGGAAATATCCAAATTTTTGGAGGATAATGACAGTATAGAAAAAGTGTATATGGTTTGTTTTGATGAAGGAACTACGCAGGCTTATAATGAGGCTTTTAAGGAGATTAACGAAAAGGAATAAAATACGGATCATAAAAAATATAGGGTATAATAGGAATCCTGAAGTTTCAGGCTTCTCCCGATACAAATCAAGAGAAAATAGGTTTCATATTCCCAAAGTATTCAGCTATTCTAAAGTTTCCTCTTTGGTCCTGAAATACTCTAATTTCATTCTGGGATTAGACCTCATATGGTTACGATTGGCTTGAAGCTTTATTGCTGTAGTACCGACAACTATGAATGTAATTGCTACACAATCGGCTGACTCCACCTTCTGATGAAATTTAGTAAGAAGTCTTTGATATTCGGGGGCAATTATCAGAAAAGCTTTATTTGTTGTGTAAATCCATGGTCATTTACTTCCGATTTCTTTTTCCTCTGTGCACTATATTCTCAGCCAAATCTTTTTTATATAATCAGGAAACTGAAAAATAATACTTTCAAACAGATCTGTCAAAATTTAAAAGGTATTTCTTTTTTTATTTCATTCTTTTGGCGGGAAGTGTGATATTATATATAAAGATTGGGTATTTAAAGTAATAACAGAAAAAATTAAGGGATTTGTGGTATGAGAAAGCTGGTAATTGGAATTTTGGCGCATGTAGATTCGGGTAAAACAACATTATCCGAGAGCATACTTTATTTGAGCGGTAAGATAAGAAAGCTTGGGAGAGTAGACAATAAGGATGCCTATTTGGATAACTATGAATTGGAAAGAGCCCGGGGGATAACCATTTTCTCAAAGTAGGCAGTGTTTGAAATGGGTGACCTTCAAATAACACTGCTTGATACCCCTGGTCATGTGGACTTTTCGGCTGAAATGGAAAGAACACTTCAGGTGCTTGATTATGCCATTTTGGTGGTAAGCGGTGCCGATGGAGTGCAGGGTCATACAAAAACATTATGGCGGTTGCTTGAACTATATAATATACCAGTATTTATATTTGTCAATAAAATGGACCAGAATGGAACTGATAGAGATAAGTTAATGGAAGAACTGCAAAAACAGTTAGATGAAGGCTGTATTGATTTTGGACAAGCTGACGAAAATATATTTTATGATCAACTGGCTATGTGTGATGAAAAACTGATGGAATCCTATTTGGAAACTGGAAGTATTGAAAACGGGCAAATTAGGTCGGCTGTCAGGGAACGTAAAGTATTTCCGTGCTTTTTTGGATCTGCTCTTAAATTAATAGGTATTGAGCAATTTATGCAAGGTATTTTGGAATATACCATTATTTCCAGCTATCCCGAAGAATTTGGGGCCAGAATATTTAAAATATCAAGGGATGAGCAGGGAAACCGACTTACTCATATGAAACTGACCGGTGGGAAGCTTAGAGCAAAAGATGTTCTTACTAATGGTATATGGGAAGAGAAAGTAAATCAAATTCGTATTTATTCCGGACAGAAATATGAGGTAGTGAGCGAAATAGAGGCAGGTTCTGTGGTTGCAGTGACAGGACTTAGCAAAGCCAGACCGGGAGAGGTGTTAGGAGTCGAAAAGGAAACGATTGCACCTGTATTGGAACCGGTATTGTTGTATCGCATCATACTTCCCGAAGGGTGTGACGCACGATTAATGCTTCCCAAACTTCGGCAAATTGAAGAAGAAGAGCCGGAATTGCGCATTGCGTGGGATGAACAGTTACAAGAAATTCAGGTACAGGTAATGGGAGAGGTACAGCTTGAAATCCTTAAAAGCCTCATACAGAGCCGTTTTGGTGTTGAGGTGGAATTTGATGACGGAAGAATTGTATATAAAGAGACTATTGCCAATACTGTGGAGGGAGTAGGACATTTTGAGCCTTTAAGGCATTATGCTGAGGTTCATCTGTTATTGGAACCTGGGGAGAGAGGAAGCGGCCTTAAGTTTGAAACAAATTGCAGTGAGGATATTCTGAGCAAAAGCTGGCAGAGGCTCATATTAACCCATCTGCAGGAAAAGGTACATAAAGGGGTTCTGACAGGGTCTGAGATCACAGATATGAAAATAACTTTAGTCTCAGGCAGAGCACATAATAAACATACAGAAGGTGGTGATTTCAGAGAGGCTACCTACCGTGCAGTGCGTCAGGGATTAAAGGAGGCACAGTCCGTATTGCTGGAGCCGTATTATTCCTTTGAACTGGAGCTGCCTGAAAAAATGGTTGACAGAGCAATGACGGATATTGAAAAGATGCATGGAGTCTGTAAAATATCAAAGATAAACGGGGAGACAGCAGTTCTTGTGGGAAGTGCCCCTGTTGTTACCATGAGAAATTACCAGAAAGAAGTGGCGGCATATACTAAAGGTTTTGGCAGGCTCTTTTGTACTCTGAAAGGTTATGAACCCTGTCACAATGCCCAGGAGGTAATTGAGCGTATAGGCTATGATTCGGAAAGAGATGTTGAGAATCCTACCGGGTCTATATTTTGTGCTCAGGGCGCAGGTTTTTTTGTAAGCTGGGATAAAGTAAAGGAATATATGCATGTTGAAAGTTATTTGAAGAGAGAAGCTAATGGGGAGGAAGTGGAACAAAGTCGAGCTGTATACAGAGAGGAAGGAACAATAAGTTTGGAAGAAATAGAGCACATTATGAATAGAACTTTTTACGCAAACCAGGGCAAAAAAACTGCGTGGAAAAGACGAAAAACAGACTTGGAAAGTTATTATAAAACAGTCCGGCAGGCTGGTGTTCAGAGAGAAGCAAAAGAAGAATACCTGCTTGTTGACGGCTACAATATTATCTATGCATGGCAGGAATTAAAGGAACTTGCAGATGAAAATATGGATGGGGCAAAGATGAAGCTGTTGGACGCTCTCTGTAATTATCAGTGGTTCAGAAAATGCCAGGTTATTGTTGTATTTGACGCTTACCGTGTTGAAGGGCACCGCGAGGAAGTAATTGATTATTATAATATTCATGTGGTATATACCAGAGAAGCACAGACAGCCGACCAGTATATTGAAAAATTTGCCCATGACAACAAGAAAAACTATAATATAACGGTTGCTACTTCAGATGGTTTGCAGCAGATAATTGTCAGGGGAGAAGGATGTGCCTTGCTGTCTGCAAGGGAACTGAAGGCTGAAATTATACGGGCTAATGAGCAAATGAGCAAAGAATTCCGGGAAATGCAAGGCAATGATCGCAACTATCTGTCCGAGTCATTGTCTAACGAAGTAAAACAGCACATAGAAGGCCTTGTTAAAAAAGAAGATGCCAAATAACGGCTGAATTTCGTATGGCATACACCCGGAATAAATTTTAATTTTAATGCCAATGACATGTATAATATTTTATTTAGTTCAAATTTTAAAATATAGGATAATTTATGAAATAAATTAAAAGAAAAATTGAAAAGAGGCAAGTGTTGAGTTATGAAAAAACAGAATTTCACATATTACAAGGTAACAAAATTTAATAACTTTAAGGAAATGCTTGATATAGCGGTTAAGGAAGCGGGCGATAAAATTGCTTTCAAATACAAGGAAGGCAAGGATGAAATTGTTGAGGTGACTTATTCGCAATTTCAACAGCAGACTGAATGGCTGGGTGCAGCATTGACTGAAATGGGTTTTGCTGATAAGCATATTGCGTGTATAGGTAAAAACAGCTATAAATGGGTTTTGACATATCTTACCGTACTTAAAAGTTCCGGCGTTTATGTGCCCGTTGATAATGAACTTACTTCGGGAGATATTTTGCATGTTTTGAATGACAGTGAGTGCAGTGTTGTGTTTTATACCCAAAAACATGAAGAACTGTTTATGACAAATACCGATAAGCTTCCTAATGTCAAACTTTTTATAGGATTTGACCGTACTGAAGACAATGGAAATTTTCTTTCCTTTGACAAGCTTATTGAGTACGGAAAGAAATGTGATGTTGAAAAGTACCGGGCACTAGAGAGTGATCCTCACGCACTTAAAATGCTTGTATATACATCAGGGACAACAGGCAGTTCTAAAGGTGTAATGCTGTCGGAACATAACCTGGTGTCTAGCGTTTATTACGGACTGCAGGTGTCAACGGTATATGATACTTGTCTTTCCGTTTTGCCTTATCATCATACATACGAGGCAGTAAGCGGAATTTTGGTTTCGCTTCATAAACATTCTACAATTTGTATAAATGACAGTCTGACAAATGTGATGAAGAACCTCCAACTTTACAAACCGTCATATATTTACCTTGTTCCTGCTTTTGTTCAGGTGATGCGCTCGAAAATATTAAAAAACATAAAGGAATCAGGGAAAGAAAAAGCGTTTAACATATTGCTTGCTGTCAGTAATGCTCTGCGAAAAATCGGTATTGATTTGAGAAAAGTTTTCTTTAAGTCCATACACGATGCCTTTGGAGGAAGGTTAAGAAAAATCGTATGCGGCGGTGCGCCTATTCGTCCGGAAATCGGTAAATTTTTTGAAGACATTGGTATAAGCCTTATTAACGGCTATGGCATTACCGAATGTTCGCCCCTGGTATCTGCAAATCACGATATGTTTAATGATTATCATACTGCCGGTATAAAGCTTCCGTGTATCGATTTGAGGATAGATAATCCCAATGAAGAAGGTATTGGTGAGATATGTGTCAAGGGAGATGTTGTAATGCTAGGCTATTACAAGCAGCCGGAGAAGACAGCGGAAGTGATGAAAGACGGCTGGTTCTATACCGGTGACTATGGATATATTAATGATAAAGGGCAGCTGGTAATAACGGGAAGAAAGAAAAATATTATTGTTCTCAACAACGGCAAAAATATCTATCCCGAAGAGATTGAGAGTATAATCCAGGAAATTGATTATATAAATGAAGTTGTTGTACGAGGCCTTTTTGATGAGAATGGAGATCAAAAATCGCTTATGGCAGAGGTTTTCTTAAGTGAAGAAAAGACTCCCGATGAAGTGCTTAAGGATATCAGGAAAGTGACTGCCGATCTTCCGGTTTACAAACAGATTACAAAAGTAGTTATAAGAAGTGAGGAGTTTGAAAAAACAACTTCTAAAAAAATCAAACGGTAAGAATTATATTTTACTTTAATATTTAGAAGAGGCTAATTGGTTGGATACAATTAATTAGCCGATTTTATTTATAAAATGAACAATAATCAGATAATTTATAAACCAAAATAGTATATTAATTGGATAGTGTCTTGTCAAGTGGTGTAAAATGATTTCTACTTTATCATTTTTTCACCTCATTTATGTAATAAAGCTACTGGTGTCAATGTAAATTCATTTAT
>Ga0209508_1000272_pt1 | contig 58484 bp, 54 predicted proteins | sample AD_UKC129_MetaG_FD_184427 | JGI IMG/M metagenome (GOLD analysis project Ga0209508, IMG submission 184427) | Active sludge microbial communities of municipal wastewater-treating anaerobic digesters from Canada - AD_UKC129_MetaG (SPAdes) (version 2) | ecosystem: Engineered > Bioreactor > Anaerobic...
ATGGGTTTTGCTTTGCTGTTTCGGAGAACACGGATGTGCCCGCCGGAAGCCAGTCCCAACCGGTCGCCGACGCCAAAAGTAGCAGGAGCGGAAGCCAGGGAAACCGGATTGGTAAAGGGGAAATATTTCCGAAGAACCAAACTGTTTTCTACGTTTAAATCGACTTCTTTAATTTTTAAGCCGGATGGAGAATTCAAAAGATTACCGCTGAATTCTGTAAAAAGAGGCGAGCCGTCATTGACGATGATCAATTTCTTGACAGACTCACCTTTAAAGATGAACAAGATCGATTGTTCATGTTGATGGATGGAGTTTGGGTAAATACCTTTAAACTCCGGACGATTTTCAGCGGCTGCTTTCAAATCGACAAGGGGTGTACCTTCTGCGATCAGTTGGATGAATGATTCTAATGTGTTCACGTACTTTACCCTCCTTTTTGTATCCAGGAAAAAGTTTCTCCTGGTTGAAAAAAACTTAATCCCCTTAATTATAGTATAATTAAGGGGATTTTTGTACAAGAAGGTAATAAGTTTTGTGAACTATCAGCAGTTTATAGTTTAAACATGGTTAAACTTGGTCAATTTATGAACATTTTTGCAATCCGGGCGTAATACCGGCGTTGATGATAACCTCAACATAATTCGCCACGTCGGTAACGAGTTGCGGGTTTTGGGTTGTAAAGTCAGCCCAGAAACGATTTAATACGTTTTTCACCAACTGTTCAATGTTTTGTTGGCCGGCTTCGTATTGGGACCAGTTATCCCGGAAGAATTCCAAGGTATCTGAATCATCCTGGACAAAGTATTCTTTGCCGCTGCGCATACCCACCAGTTTACCGTTGCGGATCTCAGTACCGCGATAGAGAGCGATTAAGGCAGCCAGTGAGAAGGTTAATTTCTTCGGAAGTTGGCCGTTTTGCTCTACATAACGGCGGAGAGACGGCATAACCCGGGTTTCAGATTTAGAGGTGGAGTTTAATGCGATATCAAACCATTTATGATCGATGAACGGGTTGTTGAACCGATCCAGTACATCATTGGCAAAGGTTTTCAATTCGTTCTCATCAGAGTCCAGCGTCGGAATGATCTCTTCAAACAATACGTCCTGCAGGAATTTGCCGACGGATTCATCGGTGATGGCATCCCGGACGAATTCGATACCGGATAAGCAAGCTACTGCCACCGTTGAAGTGTGGGCTCCATTTAAAATCCGTACTTTACGGGTACGATAGGGCGTAAGATCATCCACCCATTTGACATTGAGGCCTACTTTGTGGAAAGGCAAACGTTCGGAAAGAGCGGCATCGCCTTCGATAACCCACAGATGGAAGATTTCGCCGGTGTTGAGGTTTTGATCATGATAACCAAATTCCTCTTCGAGAGCAGCTGCTTCTTTAAAGGGATATCCGGTGACGATCCGGTCTACCAACGTGTTTACGAAATGGTTGGATTGATCAACCCAAGTCGAAAATGCCTCAGGAAGCCCCCATTCTTTAGCATATTGCAGAACGATCTTTTTGAGGTTGTCGCCGTTCCGATCGATCAATTCGCAAGGGATAATAACCATTCCTTTGGAAGGATCCCCTTGAAAATGTTGAAAACGACGATACAGATAAACTGTAAGTTTACCGGGGAAGGATACCGGCGGTGTGTCGGTGAGTTTGTCTTCCGCACGGTAAGCGATACCGGCTTCGGTGGTATTGGAAACGAAGTATTCGATCTCCGGATTTTCAGCGCATTTGAGCACTTCTTCCCATTGAGTGCTAGATTCCAGACCGCGGCTGATGACCGGAATAATTTCCCGTTCATCGACGATTTTTCCGGATTGATTTCCGCGGAGCAATAAGGTATATAAACCGTCTTGTTCATTGAGGTTTTTAACACGGCCCTGTTCAATAGGCTGAACAACAACGATTCTTCCTTTAAATAATCCAGCTTTGTTGGTTTTGTGGAACATCCATTCCACAAAAGCCCGTAAGAAATTACCCTCACCAAATTGGATGACTCTTTCAGGGTAATTTAAAATTTCGGCCGGATAATCGGCAAGCGGGGTGCCCAGATATTTTTCTTCGAGAAGTTTGCGATTTAACATTGGTAGCTCTGACATTTAAAAAAGCCTCCTTAAATTTTAACTCCAATTTGGGAAGAGTTATAAAATTGATAAAAATAAAAACAACAGATGCATATCTTGTTACAAATACTCCGATATTATTTTACACCTATTTAAACGTATCTACCAGGGAAAATGTTAACATGTTATTTAAGATTAAGTTACAATTTTTTTTAACAATTTGATTTTTTCGATATTGGGAAGGGGACAAGCCGGTAATAGACTTGAAAACTCGTCCGAAATGGGTTAAACTGTCGAAACCGACTGAGGCTGCAATATGGCTGATGCTTTGGGAAGTCTCACGAATCAGTCGTTGCGCTTCTTTGGTGCGGATGCTGTTTAGATATTCAATAAACGAAAATCCGGTGACTTTCTTAAAGGTCCGGCTCAGGTGGTAAGGGCTGATAAAGAAGGATTTGGACAAGACGTCCAGGGTGATGTCATCACGGTAATGTTGATTGATAAACCGAAGGATATCATAGATCTTTTCATAAGAGGCATGGCGAAGTTCGGGGGCGGTTTTCTGGTTTTTATGTCGGTTGATCAAGATGAGCAATTGGACAACCAGGGTTTTAATGTATGTTTGATATCCATAGGCCCGATTATTTTTCTCATGAATCATCTTAAACAATATTTCTTCAATTTTATTACGTTCGGCAATATCCAGCCGAAGGACATTGTTGGGACCGGAAAAACATGCTAGCAGGTCTTCGCCCTCGGACAGATGACAAGGAATTGCTTCCGGAGTGAAATTGATTAAGATCCGTTCGTGGGATGATGTTTCCACTTGAGAAGTCTTGTGGAGTTCGTTGAGGCCGATAAGGACCAGATCGCCGGGGATAACATGATAGGTTTTATCGGTGATAAAATAGTAGCGTTCACCGGATAATAAATAATAAATTTCATATGCTTCATGATAATGATTGAGAGGCATGGTGAATGGTTGATTGATCTGCCGATATTCCACAAGCAAAGGTTCAGGCAGCGCCGTTTTGATTGAGGCTTCCATAAGATCACCCGCTTACTAAGGGATTGAGCATCTTTACATATGAATATTGTATACTGAGATTACTGGAAATGAAAGCAAAAAAAGTAGAAAATATGAATTGATTTACATATAAAATTTAAATTGCTAAAAATATTGCGAATTAACCGAAGAGAGAGGGTCGATTTCGTGATTATCACGGCCAGCCGGAGGACCGATATACCCGCATTTTACAGCGAATGGTTTATGAAACGGGTATCAGACGGATATTTTATCAATATTAATCCGTTTAATGCGAATCAGCACCGGCGAATAAGTCTGGCTCCGAATGATGTGGATATCTTTTTATTTATCACCAAAAATCCTAGCCCGATAATGCCGTATTTACCTGAGTTAGATTGCCGGGGGTATCATTATTATTTTCATTACACATTAAATGATTATCCGACTTTCATCGAGCCGCAGGTGTCGGATCTCCGGTTTCGTATTGAGACATTTCAACGGTTGAGCGAACAGTTGGGGCCCGGAAAAGTAGTTTGGCGGTATGATCCGATTCTGGTCAGCCAGAAGACGGATGTGGATTATCATTTGGAACGTTTCCATCGATTGGCCGAGGCCTTAAAGGGTTATACCGATCAAGTCATTATTAGTCTGTTGCAAATCTACCCAAAGGTTCGGAAACGCCTTTGGCAGCTGCAGGCTATTGCAGGGCTTAAGGTCATTGATATCCGGGAAGAACGTTATCGTGACGATTTGGAGCGGTTACTCACCGGTTTGGCTGAAATTGCCCGTTCAAATAAATTGATGATCGTGAGCTGTGCGGAGATTTTAGATATTGAGAAATATGGCATAAACCCCGGAAGTTGCGTTGATGGAGAGCGGATTGCAGCGATCCTGGGACGCAGGCTTCAAGTCAAACGGGATCGGTCCCAACGGCCCCGTTGCCGATGTTTACAGGCAGTGGATATGGGGACGTATGATATGTGCCAATTTCATTGTTGCTATTGTTATGCCAACCGGAGCGAACAAGCGGTAAAACGGAAGACTGCCCGTTTTTGCCCGGAAGCGCCGGTTCTTGGGGAGTAGAAACCAGCGAAAACACAGGACTCCGATGATGGAGTCCTGTGTTCGTTTTTGAAACTACACGTTAGGTTAGTTGTTAGCCTGCCCAGCATCAGCAACGCCCAATAAGCGGCTGAGGGCGGCAGTGGCTAATTCGATCTTACCGTATTCCTTGATTTTATCGACGTCCCGATCGATGAGTGCCTGGCTCAAGTCGGTCGTAATTCCAAGATAGCTGGAAAGGCCCTCAGAGAGTCGGTCGCGGCTCAAGGTGTCCAGATAGCTCCAGTCTTGAACCATAATGCTTTCGGCCTCAGCCGGTGTCAGACCCAGTTCGATCATTTGGTTATATAAACCGCCTTTGATATCGTCTTTAATCGCATCCCAATCTCCGGCGAGAATAGCACTGATATGATCCGGGGTCAACTTGCCTTTCGTCATGGAGCTAAGCCGAGAAAGCAGATCGTTCTTGGTGATCTCGCCGTAAGCTTTGACAAATTTGGCATCGCCGGATGATAAAGCGATGATGGTGACGTCGTCGCCGGCCAATAAAGCTTCGACGGAGGACGTGGCGTTATTCCGCAGTACAACGGTTTCCGGAACGATCATGGACAATAACGGTTCACCGTTATTTTCTCCTTGAATGTTAACTAATCCGGTATCCGGATCGACGGTAGCGATTTTACCTTTGTTGATCGATACCTTGCTCAGCGCTTCAATCATCCAGGCTGCTTCTGCCCTGGTTACGGCGTAATCGGGATGAAACTGCGTCTGATAACTGGATGGGAGCAGCTCGAGCTTTTTGGCAATTTCGATGTACCGGAAAGCCCAATGGCCAGAGGGAACATCGGTGAAGCTGGCTGCCCAATCGCCGTATTGTTCTTCTTCTTTGCCCATGTTTAAGATTCTGGAAATCATGGTAGCTACTTGTGCCCGGTTCAGGGTTTGATCGGGCTTAAAGTTGCCGTCGCTGAAAGCATTCATGACTTTCTTTTCGGATACCGCATTGATGAAGCCGGAAGCCCAATGTTCGGATGATACATCGTCGAATTTGGCTTGGGTCTGAGTAGAATAGCCAAAGGTCTTACTGACTAGTTTGGCAAATTCCGCCCGGGTGATCGCTTGATCCGGCTTGAAACTGCCATCGGGGTATCCGTTGATAACGCCTTTCTCCGTCAAAGAGGAGATGGCTTTTTCTGACCAGTGGCCTTTGACGTCGGTCAAATCCTGTGCCTGAACTCCAACACTAAAGACCAAACTGAATACCATTGAAAGCGTAAACAGGGTCCAAAATTTCTTTCTTAAAAACAACATCTGATGCATGCGCTCCTTTCCAAATGTAGAGGGAATAATTTTAAAATGAGGTTGCGATGGGTTTTGTAACTTTACATAAAACATTATAAAGCATTTTTAGTCATTTAGCTGGACTTTCTTTCATGTAATTTCTGGGATGACGAATTGATGCTTACAAAATCAGCGATTGCCGGAACAAAAATAAGGGTGAATCAGTCTAATAATAGATAAAGATGAAGAACGGAATGCCGAACGCTGAAACAGCATTTATAACCGGCTTACGTAATAGGTAACGGCAAAACAAGAGCTGAATTGCAGGTAAGTTGTTGGAACTTATGGTAACTTGTGAATCTGCCTTGATTCCCTTTTTGGCGATGGTATAATAGACGAAGGGGTTAAGGGCTTGAGATGGACCGGCTGGTGTACTGAACCCCGAATGCTTGGCGGAAGGGGATTGCCATTTGGAAGAGCAAACTTTGATTCGTTTGTGTCAAGCCGGAGATCCGAATGCGTTCGAAACATTGTTGGCCAACTATGAAAAGATCATATATAATTTGGCCTTCAAATATTTTGGAAACCATCATGATGCTTCCGATGTCGGCCAGGAGGCGATGGTGCGGATTTATCAAAAGATTAAGGACTTTAACGGTAATTCGTCATTTAAAACCTGGTTATACCGGGTGGTCGTCAACCTTTGTATGGATGAGTTGAGGCGGAGAAAGAATCAGAGCCATTCGTTGGACGAATTGAAAGAGCAAGGCTTTGAACCGGCGACCGCATATGATAGTCCGGAGGAAGCGGCTGAACTTAGCGAAAAAAGTGCTATGATTCAGGAAATTTTGCAAATGCTTCCTGATGAGCAACGGACGATTTTAATTCTTAAAGATATTGAAGGACTTGAGTATACAGAAATCGCTTATGTTCTTGGATGCAATATGGGTACGGTAAAATCCCGGTTAAGCCGGGCTCGGGAGGCTTTCCGCAAAAAACTTGCGACCCAGCCGCGGTTTAACATTTTAGCAGAAGGGCGGGTTCAGGTATGAAATGTTCAACGGTTTATAAATATTTAACTACGGAATGGGAACCGTCCGTCGCCCTTGATGAAGAGGTTCAAAATCATCTGGCGGGTTGTTCATTGTGCCGGGCGGAGCAAACTCAAATTGAAGGGGCATTTACCTTGTTAAGCAGTATGCCGCAGGTGGAACCGACTGCAGAGTTTCGGGCCGGGTGGAGGAATCGAGTCCGGGAGGAGGCTGCCAAGGCCACAGTGGTTCCGGAAAAGCGGCTTAAATGGAACTCTTGGCTGAAACCTGCGTATTCGTTGGCGTTTTTATTCATCGCTGTAGTGGCGGTGATAGGTTATCAGAACAGTGTTCATGCACCGAAGAATGAAGCTTTGCACATGGCAGAAAAGGGTCCGGCAGTTTCCCAGGAGCAGACTATGGTTTTGCGGAGTGCAGCGGTAGATGTAACCGATACGGCAGATACTGCTTTATATGAACTCAAACTGGTGGAAGTTGGGCCGAGAAGCCGGGACGTTCAACGGATTATCCGGAATTTCCGGAGTTCACACGAAGAGGGAATCGTTTTCTCCCATAAAGCCAAAAATGAAGAATGGACATTATTTAGAGATTTATCTTTTGAGGATGCTGAACGGCTGCGGAAAGAACTGGAAGGTCTCGGGGCCCGGGTAGAAGTTAAGCCGTTGACCCGATAATGGAAGTTTTAACCGGTTGTTGGTACAACCGGTTTTTTGATGCTGTTTATTTCCGGCTATTACCGGTATATATCGAATTTTGGCAGGATTTTAGGTAAAGATTATGGAATAGTGTAAAATGGATACAGAATAATGGTTTCTGGCTGTTGGGAACTGGGAAGGAGACAGGAACCAGCTGAATGGAGATAAATTCAGAATAGCAAAACCGTCCACTGTGCACTATGACTTAGAATGGAAGGACCTGAAACTTACTCCGCGCTCCTAATTTATGTTTATTGAAAAGGAGGAGAATGTGGCTCCACAATATCTGACGGTAACAGCGCTTACATATGCTTTAAAGCGTTTGATAGAAGAAAATGTCTCTTTAGACGGAATTTGGATTAAAGGCGAAATCTCCAATTTTACGGCCCATTCTTCCGGTCATTTATATTTCACGTTAAAGGATGAAAATGCCCGGTTGTCCTGTGTGATGTTTCGTAATCAGGCCAGGCTGCTCAAGTTTCGGCCTGAAAACGGACAGGCTGTATCGGTGACCGGGCGGATGTCGGTCTACGAAAAGAGCGGCAATTACCAACTTTATGTGGACCAGATGGAGTCCGATGGTTTAGGCGATTTGTATCAGGCCTTTGAACGCTTGAAACGCCAATTGGAACAGGAAGGTTTGTTTGATTCCAGGCGTAAACGCCCGTTGCCTCCCCTTCCCCAAAAGATCGGCTTAATTACCTCTCCAACGGGTGCTGCTGTGCAGGATATGATCAAGATCTTGCGCCGCCGCCGTCCGAATCTGGATATATTGATATTTCCTGCCTTGGTACAGGGGGAGGAAGCTCCTGCCAGTCTTATCAAGGCCTTGGGAGAAGCTGCAAAGTTTCAGCATTTGGACTTAGTGATCATTGGCCGGGGTGGCGGGTCCATTGAAGAACTGTGGGCTTTCAATGACGAACAACTGGCACGGACCATTGCCCATTTCCCCAAGCCGATCATATCGGCGGTCGGCCATGAGACGGATTTTACCATTGCCGACTTTGTGGCCGATTTACGGGCGCCGACTCCGTCTGCTGCAGCGGAATTGGCAGTTCCCGACCAGGAAAGTTTAACCCGGACGCTGAATGGGTTGACGCAGCGGCTGTATCAGTCAGTCCGCCGGACGATTCAGAGCAAGCGGCAGGATTTGCGGAAACTTACCCAAAGCCGGGTATTGCTCGATCCCTATTTCCAAGTGAACCGGAAGCGTCAGGACCTGGATTGGCTGACCGAACGCTTAACCCGTTGGGGAATTCAAACTGTTCAAATGAAGAGGGAGCGTTTTTATCGGCTGCTAGGGAAATTGGATGCGTTAAGTCCTTTGGCCACATTAGAGCGGGGTTATGCTATTGCCCAAACGGAGGATGGGCGCTTTTTGAATCATTCCGATCAAGTGGAGGTCGGCGCGATGATCCAAGTAAGGCTGGCCAAAGGTTTGCTACATTGTAAGGTCCTGAGTAAGGAGGCAGATACCAATGAGTGAAGTTATGGAGGGCAATGCGGCAGAACGCAGTTATGAAGAGGCCGTTACCCGTTTGGAGGAGATCGTCAGCCGTTTGGAAACCGGCGAATTACCTTTGGAAGAAAGTTTAGCTTTGTTTGAAGAAGGCGTAAAATTAGCAAAATATTGTACAGGGAAATTGGATGCCGCTGAAGGCCGTCTCCAAATCCTATTGGGATTTGACGGGAATGAACCGAAAATCGGCCCGTTTCGCACAAATACAGAGGAGGAATAGGGTTGGAACGGAGCGTTTTTTTTGATGAGCTCAAACGTTGTTCGCAGATCGTCAATGATGTATTTTATCAGGAGAAATATCGAGAAAGTTTTAAACCGGAGCAGCTCCGGGATGCAGTGTATTCTTACTTAAGTCGGCCGGCCAAACGTTTTCGGCCTGGAGTCGTTTTCTTCAGTTGTGGTGCTGTCGGAGGTACGGAGGAACAAGCCCGGTTGGCGGCGGCATCCGTTGAGGTCTATCATACCTGGACGCTGGTTCATGATGATATCATCGATAATGATTCTAAACGGCGGGGATTTCCAACGATCCATGAAGAGTATCGTTTGAAAGCGATGGATTGGGGTTATCAGCCGAATGAAGCTAAAGATTTGGGAAGAAATGTGGCGATCTTGACCGGAGATCTTCAACATGCCTGGGCGGTTCGTTTGTTGTTGGAATCGATCGAACTGGGGGTTCCGGTTCCGGTTGTCCTGGATCTGGTCGGGCGGATGGAAAATGAATTAACCAATGGACTGGTCGCCGGTGAAGCTTTGGATGTGATGTATGCGGCCAAGCCCATTACCGAATTGACGGAGACGGAAGTTCTCACGATGTTGGAGCTGAAAACCGGAGTTTTATATGAGTTTTGCGGGATTGCCGGGGCTTCGATCGGGTTAGGGCAGTCTGCTGCTGAAAACGGTTTGGTTCGGGCTATCGGCCGTTTTGCCCGGCAATGCGGTACGGCTTTTCAATTACAGGATGACATCTTGGGAATCATCGGGGATGAAAAATTGCTGGGAAAAGCGGTTGATTCTGACATCCGGGAGGGCAAACGAACCACGATTGTGCTCCATGCGTTTAGCAACGCCAGTTCGAAGGAGCAAGAGTTCATGGTGGAGACATTGGGCAATCCAGAGGCGACAGAGGAGGAAATTCAAAAAGTAAAACAACTGTTGATCGAATATAATGGAGTTGAATATACCCGTCACCTGGCAGAAAGCATTGTAAACCGGGCAGTGGAAGAAATCGAGCCCCTTCCGGACTCGAAATACAAAGAACTGTTGTTAACTTGGGCTAAATATGTTGTTAATCGGGAATTTTAGTTAAAGAGAGTGATCGATTTGAGATCTTTTTTGCAAGAAATTGCGGCCAATCAAATTTTAGGGGTATCGTTGACCGCATGGTTCTTGGCCCAATTTTTGAAAGGAATTTTCTATTTTATCAAGGAAAAACGGATTAATTTCCGTCGGTTTGTGGGAGCAGGGGGGATGCCCAGCTCCCATTCGGCTTTAGTATCTTCCCTGACAGTGGCCATTGGAATAACCGAAGGATGGGACAGCCCGATCGCAGCTTTGTCAGTGGTTACGGCATTGATCGTGATGTATGATGCAGCCGGAGTCCGGTTGGCAGCCAGTAAACAGGCGATTGTCTTAAATAAAATGCTGGATGAGGTCTTTGAAGAGGGAGAATTTCATCAGGAACGATTGAAAGAGCTTTTAGGGCATACCCCGATCGAAGTCTTCGCCGGAGCTGCTTTGGGTATTGTGGTTGCACTGTTGTTGCTTAAGTGATTTAGTAGACAGGAGACAGTAGACAGTAGATAGTAGATAGGTTTCTCCGGGTTTTTATCTCGTAGTATTCTATGTATTAAATGATAGGGAATAATGAATAATTTCGCTCCTGCTTTTATAATCTTTCAGTTATAATTAACCATTTTTATGCAGAAATGCAGCGATTTAGCGATTTTAGGAGCAATAAAACTGTTATTCAGAAATTGATAAAAGCTCTTTCAGGAATGACTAACTTAGCTTCTGACTCCTGGCTCCTAAATTCTGCCATCTATGATTTATCTTTCATAAGAGATTCCATTAACCGTTATTATTGGGAACAGCTTTTTATGCAGTATCTTCAAAATATGTTATAATAGGTTGAGAACGGCGATGGTGTAGTATCCTAGTCGGGGTAGCCGTCTTTGAAGACGGGCCTAAAAATCCGTTAAGGGCACATCGATGAAGTCCCTGGTGCTGGCCGCTGACGCCCAGTCGGGAGCTGGTGCTGGGGGTTAAGGTGGATGGGGCGATCTACAATGGCATGTAGGCGTTGACCCCACTACCGTGGAGGCCCAAGTGCGTGGGAATCCCGTTTTTGATTTAATTTAAAAACGAGCGTGAACTACGGCTTGGGGGTAAACCTGCATATGGTACGATTATTTTACTTAGTATCGGTGCAGCGTAGCCTGCCTTGAGTGGCTTGGGAGGATATGGGTATCAAGTTGTGCGGTTACTCGAGGACCAAACAACTCTTGCCATTTGAAACCCAATGCTGCAAAAGAGGCTAGGAGATGGATTTACCCTGTTGAGGAAAACTCCTAGGCTATTCAAATCCTTGAGTTCCATCGGGGATTGCAGTGTGTACTCAGTGGTAATCCAGTCTCGCTTTTGGCGACAAAGCGAACAGGCCATAAAGGGAAACCGCCTGAGCGGCGACGCTTGGGAGGCCTGTGGGAAAACCTACTGGACCTAAGTCACAATCTTTACCCGGTGGGATACCATCGCCACTACATAGTGGTTCATGTTAAATCGGCCGATTGGTCGGTTTTTGAATATTACGGCAAGGAATTATCGAAAACTTTTAGGGGATAACCATGGATAATTTGGCCCATGCGGCTAAAATTGCGTGTTTGACGTTTACGATTTCTCTCGTTATTTCGTTCTTATTTGAATTTTCATTAGCGATCTGGATTTCGTTGGCGATTTTGTGTGCGGTGATTTTAACCGGAATTTTGTTTGATTTAATCGGTACGGCTGTGACCGCTGCTACGGAAGCTCCTTTTCATGCCATGGGTGCGGATAAGGTAGCCGGTTCTAAAGAAGCTATCTTTTTAATCCGTCATGCAGATCAGGTAGCTAATTTTTGCAATGATGTCATTGGAGACATTGCCGGTACCATCAGCGGGGCGATTGTGGCCAGTGTTATTTTGCAAGTGTGCCAAGGCAAGTTAAACGGACTTCAGGATATACTTAGTGCATCAGGGATCGCTTTGATCGCAGCTTGCACTGTGGGAGGTAAATCTTTAGGGAAATCTTTCGCCATCAAGCGGGCCAATGATATTATTTTTACTGTAGGCCGATTCCTTTCGTTGTTTAAAATATTCGACTTTGATGTAAAAAAAAGGAAACGCAAAAATAAACCGGGCTCAAGGAAGGTCAAAAGGAAGAATGGGAAAACTATTGGAAAAAATTAACGGGCCGCAAGATCTGAAAGCGCTCTCTGAACCAGAATTGGAAGCGTTGGCCAAAGAAATCCGGGAATTGCTACTTCATACGGTTTCACAGACTGGAGGCCATCTGGCTCCCAATTTGGGTGTGGTTGAATTAACCCTTGCCCTGCATGCGATATTTGACAGCCCCCGGGATCAGATCGTATGGGATGTAGGGCACCAGGCTTATATTCATAAAATGGTGACCGGCCGTTGGGATCGGTTTGAAACGTTGCGCCAATATAAGGGATTGAGCGGTTTTCCTAAGCCGGAGGAGAGCGAACATGACATATTTGGCACTGGCCACAGTTCGACCTCGATCTCTGCAGCTGTTGGTTTGGCGAAAGCCCGCGATCTCAAGGGAGAGAAGCATAAAGTTATCGCCGTTATCGGCGACGGATCCATGACCGGAGGTATGGCCTTTGAGGCGCTAAATCATTTGGGTCAGTTACAAACGGATTTGATTATCGTCTTAAACGACAATGAGATGTCCATCTCCAAAAACGTGGGTGCGCTTTCCCGGTATCTTACCCGGTTGAAACTAAGTCCCCGTCTCCGCAAAATCAAAGCGGAAGTTGAAGAGATGCTGCATCGAATTCCCCGGGTTGGTAAGGTTACCGTCCAGTATCTGCGTAAATTTGAGGATGCCCTTAATTATCTGGTGATTCCCGGGATGTTGTTTGAGGATCTCGGTATTACATATGTTGGTCCTATCGACGGCCATAATATCGCGGATTTAAAAGAGAGTTTTGCTCATGTGAAAGCTCTAAATAAACCGGTACTGGTTCACGTGTTAACGGTTAAGGGAAAAGGTTATCCTTTGGCCGAAGTCAACCCACAAAAATTCCACGGAACAGGGCCTTTCCAGGTCGATACCGGCCGAAAAATAGAATCATCGAAGGCAGTTACCTATACCGAAGTTGTAGGAAAGACATTGGTTAACCTCGCTAAACAGGATGAACGGATTATCGCGGTGACGGCTGCGATGGCTGATGGTACCGGTTTGTTGGATTTTGCCAAGCAATTACCGGAGCGGTTTATTGATGTGGGGATCGCTGAAGAGCATGCAGTGACGATGGCCGCGGGGATGGCTAAAAAGGGATTCCGGCCGGTGGTATGCATCTATTCCACTTTTTTACAGAGAGCCTATGACCAGATTCTACATGATGTATGTTTGCAAAATCTGCCGGTATTGTTTATGTTGGACCGAGCTGGGCTGGTCGGCCAGGATGGTCCGACTCATCATGGCGTATTTGATCTTTCTTATTTAAGACATATTCCTAATTTAACCTTGATGGCGCCAAAGGATGAGGCAGAATTGAAAGATATGATCTTTACCGCCCTTCATCATGACGGCCCAGTGGCTATTCGTTATCCGAAACGGGACGGAATGGGGATACGGTACAATACTCCCTATCAACAGTTAGCTATCGGGCGGGGGGAAATTGCCCGTTTTGGCGAGAAGGTGGCCTTGATCGCTATCGGTTCGATGGTTAATACGGCGTTAGAGGCAGCGAAGCGGTTGGAATCTGATGGAATCTCGTGTACTGTGATGAATGCCCGTTTCGCAAAACCATTGGATGAAGCGTTACTTTACAAATTGGCCATTACTCATCAACACTTAATCACCATTGAGGAGAATGTGGCGGCCGGTGGATTTGGAACAGCAGTTTTGGAATATTTGAACCGGCAGAATCTGCCGAATCTTTCTGTGAAAATTCTAGGAATACCGGATCAATTTGTCCCTCATGGTTCCAATGACCAGCTGCTTCGGGATTGCGGGTTGGATGCGGAAAGTATAGTAAAGGTTGTCCGCGGTTTGGATATACCGTTGACTTGTATGAGTGTGAGGATTTGAAATGGGTGAACGGACTTATCGTTATTTTGATTGGATCTTAGGAGCTTTTGTGGCGGTTTTGCTGATAAGCAATATCGTATCGGTCAAAGCGCTCCGGCTGACAGTTCCTTTTTTTCATTGGCATATTTCCTTTGACGGGGGAACGATTTTATTCCCCTTTAGTTATATTTTTGCGGATGTTCTTACGGAAGTCTATGGGTATGAGCGCTCCCGCCGGGTGATTTGGTCCGGTTTTTTTGGTTTGGTGTTGATGGCTGTAGTCGTATGGCTGGTTGGCATTTTTCCTCCGGATCCTCTTTGGACAGGGCAATCAGCTTATCAGTCGCTGTTGATGACAGCGCCCCGCATCGCCTTCGCCAGCATCGTTGCTTATTTTGTCGGGGAGTTCAGCAATAGTTATATTTTGTCGCGGTTGAAGATCGTGACCCAGGGAAAGTATCTGTGGGTCCGTACTATTGGGTCAACCGTGGTCGGCCAGTTTGTCGATACCTTACTCTTTGTGTTCATTGCTTTTTGGGGAATCTGGGAACCGGCCCTCATTTATACGGTGCTTATCTCCAACTACGTTTTTAAGACCTCCTATGAGATCGTCGCGACGCCCTTAACCTATCTGGTGGTCAACTGGTTGAAGCATAGGGAAGCGGAAGACCATTATGACTATGACGCCAATTATAATCCTTTTGTGTTAAAATAATATTTTAAAGCCCTGGGATTCCAGGGCTTTAAAATTTGGTATGGTATTTTGGTAATCCATGGTATATGATAGAAATCATGGAAGTTGGTTACTTGTAGAGTTGGATAAGGGGAAAACCTACAGAAAACCGGTTAACAAGACCATGAGTACCTAAAAGTTGGGCATACTTCATTACGAGCGTTGTTTGAACAGAGAATGCTGATTTGATTCGGGCATGCATATTGTTTAACGAGTTTTGATAGAACAGATCAGCAGCAGGATGATGAAGTGTTGCGGAGGATCTTATGGTCATCAGTTCCCAGGCGTTATTTCATTTTACCAAGCGCGTCGATGATATTTTTCAGGTTTTCGAGAGAGGGTTTTCGGCCCGGTATTGTTTGGAAGACTTTTCAGGTTTTTTTGGAGAAGCCGGTTCTTCCAAATGGCAGTGGGCATTAGCGATGGTTTGCTTTTGTGATTTACCCCTGTCCCAGTTGGGTGAGCATGTTCACTTTTATGGGTGTTACGGCATCGGTATGACGAAGGAATGGGGGATCGCTAGCGGAATCAACCCGGTTCTTTATTTGCATCCCCGTTCGGATTTGGCTGCCCATATTCTGCCAAAGGTTAAAGGGGGTGTCGGCGCTGGGCATCCGGAACTTCACGGAGACTATTTGGAGCTGTTACGCTATATTAAACCTTATGAAGGTTATGTGGATATAGACGGTAAAGTCCATCACAAACGATTTTATGATGAAAAAGAGTGGCGATGGGTGCCGCAACCGGCTCCGCATCTTTTAACCCGGGAAGAATATTTAAATTCGAAACGGAATGAAGCAGCCCATCGAAAACTGGCGGAAATTGGCCGGTTATTCTTTAAGCCGGAAGATGTGAAGTATATCATCGTCGCGAAGGAAGCCGAAAAGCTACCGGTTATTAATCGATTGGAGGCGATTTATACCAATGCCGGTACAGATACATTAAAGCTATTAGCTTCCAAACTTATTTCGGTGGAACAGATCCGTTCGGATTTCTGATAGGAGATGAAAAGATGGGTATCACCAAAAATATCCGGTTGGCTACGGAGGCTGATGCTGCTGCCTTACTGGAGATTTATGCTCCATATATCAGGAACACGGCCATTTCCTTTGAGTATGAAGTGCCTTCCGTTGCCGATTTCCGCGAAAGAATCGTTAAGGTCCTGGATCAGTATCCTTGGCTGGTCTGTGAGATAGACCAAAGTATAGCGGGTTATGCCTATGCTAATCGGCATCGGGAACGGGCCGCTTATGGATGGGCCGTGGATGCATCGATTTATATCCGCCCCGAATATCACCGGAAAAAGGTTGGAAAAGCTCTTTATATTGCATTATTTGAATTATTAAAGTATCAGGGATATTACAATGTTTATGCGGGTATCACTGCAACCAATGAAAAGAGCTTGCGATTTCATGAAACCTTTCATTTCAAACCGATTGGGATGTATCATAAGGTGGGGTATAAATTCGGCCAATGGTATGATGTGGTCTGGATGGAAATGACCCTTGCCGAACATCCGGCAGTTCCGGAACAGCCGAAAAGGATTGATGATATCAAAGATATGCCGCTATTTGAAACGATTATTTCCAGAGCCTTGCAGGTGATACCGGATGAATCTCTATTGGAAGGTAGAAAAGGTCTTGCCGGTTAAAATGTAATAATTAGCAAATCATTTGATATCGACAGGAGGCGCTATTTGCCTTCCTGTACCTTCCCCATCAGAGGCTGGCTGAAAGTCCTGAACCCCCAAGCTGGGAGTACCCCCAGCCTCCCATTATCGGCCTGGTCGCGGGTCCCACTCGCTGGAATTGTCATTCCTCCGATTGGTTGGCTTTTTCTCGTAGTTTATATCGGAATGTTCTTCCAGCTAATTTTTAATTGTCTTTTAGATGAATATCTTTTGTTTACTGAAAGTTCAATTCTTCTCCTTCTGGCTGCGAAGGAGTTTTTTTATGATTCACGAATGTTACATATAATGTAAAAAAGGTTTAAAGGAGCCAGAAGATGGCAGCGGCGCGTTGGTTCAAATTGCAGACTGAAATCCATTTTGGATCCGGCGCTATCCGGATTCTTCCCTATAAAGGCCGACTTTGTGGAAAACGGGCCTTGTTGGTAACCGGGAAACAGGCTTTAAGTCAGAACGGCATCCTGGATGAGATCACTGACCTGCTCAAAGTCGGCGGAGTGAAATCGATTCATTTTGCTGAAGTGGAACCGGAACCATCTTTGGCAACGGTTGAGAAGGGATTGGCCGTTGCCCGAGCGGAAAGAGCCGATCTGGTTATCGGTTTGGGCGGCGGCAGTGTTATGGATGTTGCTAAAGTCATTGCCGGTTTATACCATAGCCAACATGACCTCAAGGAGTATTTTGACGGTTTGAAACTGGAAACTCCGGGGATTCCGTTGATTACTATTCCGACGGTGGCCGGGTCCGGTGCAGAGGTTACTGTCAGTGCGGATTTGATGGATACTGACCGCCGGATCAAACGGTCGATCAGCAGTCCCTACTTTGCCGCGCAAGTAGCTATCGTTGATCCCCGGTTCACGGTGTCGACTCCGCCGGACGTGACTGCCTATTCAGGATTTGATGCTTTGGTCCATGCCATTGAAGCATTGACTTCCAAAGGAGCAGGCCCGTTGACGGATATTTACGCTTACCGCGCCATCGAAAAGATCGGGAGTCATATATGTCAGGCGGTTCAGGACGGCAGTGATCTGGCTGCCAGGGAAGCCATGGCTGAAGGAAGCTTGATGGCCGGGGTGGCTCTGACCAACGCCCGTTTAGGGGCTGTGCACGGTTTGGCCAATGCTATCGGCGCTCGTGCCGGAAAGCCTCACGGATTGGTGTCTGCTGTTTTGTTGGTTCCAGTGCTTCGTTTTAATATGGCGGTAAGTTATGAAAGATATGCGCAAATGGCGAAAGCTTTGGGATGCCGGACTGATGGAATGGATCCGATCGATGCGGCAGCTTTGGGCATAAAGACCATCATGATTCTCCAGAAGAAGTTGGGCATTCCTGCGACAGTCAGATATTTTGGCCTGGATGAAAGCGAGTATCAACAGATTGCCACTGAGAGTATTCATACGGTTTCGATGAAAGCCAATCCTCGGGATGCTACGTTGGAGGATATCGTCAATATTTTGAAGGAACGGTTTTAGATGAAATATATTCTGCAGAGATTATGCTTCAAGATAGCTCTTTCAATAGGGATTATTGCTCTACTAACCAATATGGTTGAACCGGTTTATGCGATTCCGGCAGAAACCTTTCAGGTGCTTTCGGAAAAGACGACCTTAAGTCAGCGCATGGCGGAAGTAAGGGAACTTTACCGCCAGGCCGGGCTGGAGGAGTATTTTAAAGATGTCGCTTTTTTATGGTCTGAATCGGATAAAACCCGGGCTACATTACGTCCGGCGATAGTCCAGGTCAATGTGGAACAGGCCCGGCGGATGGGAATGGTGCTTTGGGAAATATTCCAACGGTATCCGGCGGATCCGGAAGTTTTAGTTATGGCCGGCCGTTACCACGAGGCGACGGGTCAAAAAGATACTGCCCGGCAGCTTTACCGCCGGGCGCTCCAGGTTGCGCCGGGTTATGAACCGGCTTATCTTGGGTTAGCTGACGGTTATCTGTCGGAAAGCAACCCGGAACAGGCCTTGAAATTATTGGAGGGGTTGGACTCTCCCGAGACTTGGTTGCGGAAAGGCATTGCCCATTTGGCCCAAGGACGTTATCCGTTGGCAGTGGGATACTTGATTCGGGCAGGTATCAAGCCGGGGCCTCTGGAAGAGGTCCGGGTGAAAGATTTAGCAAAAGCTTACCGGGCGGTCGGCAGTCTGGCACAGGTTAAACAATGGTTGGGCAAAGCGGTTCCTACCAGTGGAATTGGCCAGGTGTTGGTTCAGGATATCGCTATTTCCGTTGCGATTATGGAAAGAAGATATGACGAGGCTATGGTCCAAGTGCAGTCGGCGCAAACCATTGTTCCGGAATTTCACTATTGGAATTTCTACAGTGCCTGGTTGCAGCTTCTTAACGGGTCTGTGCCGGAAATCGGGCCAATGGATGTCCAACTGAGAAGCGTTATTGAGATCCGCCAGGGTCAATTATTGAATAAACAAGGGAAAACGGAAGAAGCTTCTCAGGTTTTCAACAATGCTTTGAAAGCCGATAAGCGGTCACTGATCGGATATTTGGAAGCCGGTACATGGCAATGGAAACGTCAAAATTATAACACTGCATTGAAACTTTTTTCGAAAGGTTTGGAGCTCAATCCGAGTTTCATACCGCTGTTGACGAAACGGGCAGAGATTTATGAGCATCTCAATCAAGGAGCGAAGGCTGCTGCGGATAGGGCGGCGATTCGTTTGGCCTGGGAGCAACAGCCTTCTTTTGCAGTCAGTCAGATTTGGAATGAATCCGGAACGGTTTATCTTAATCTCAGTCATGACGTAGGTAAGGTATTGGGACTGTGGTTTAGTGAGGATGGAAGTAATTGGTCGTTCACTCCGTGGGGGCGGATTACTCCCAGACGAAATGCCACCCATGTCTGGGTGGTTCCAGTTGGCCCCGGAATAAGCGGGAGCGCAGTCCGGGTTAAATTGGTTAAACCGGCAGGTTTAAGAGAGGTCCCGGCAGTATATGATGAGCACTTTGAGCTGCATTTGCCGGTAAAAGGCCAGGTGGTCGCGGAACAAATAGGGAACGGTACAGCCGGTGCCTCCTTTGTCTCGGAGCGTATCCAGGAGAAGCAACGTATTCCTCTGACACCCTTTGGAAGTAACCGTCAACGGTTACGGGTCTGGTATCAGGTGAGGGGAGAGGTCTGGCAGACCGAAATCTTTCAGCTCAATTTACCCGAAAAACCTAAGGTTGAAGAAGTGTTGAAACCCCAGCTGGATGTCGGTTTGTTGATGAAAACGCCGGTGATGCCTTCTGTTTTTGATTTTAGCTACCGTTCGAATGGCGAAGGATATCAATTAAAATGGCGTTCCGAAAGTGAATATAAGAGCCGGATTCGGATACTGACCGCTGACGGAAAATGGCGGGAATTTGCTGTTCAGAGCGATAAATCAGGAGTGTTTACGGCCAATGTTCCGGAAGAATCCCGGTTCTGTCAATTGATAATGGTGGACGAGGTTGGTCATACCGTCGTTTATACGGATCCGGTTTTCAATGAACTATTGATGACAAATAATCCAGTCCGGTTTCGGGTGAATGGTGGTCGTTCCGTCGCTTCATCCCGACAAGTGGTGATCTCACCCGAACACAGGGGTTTACTGTGGTCCATCAGCAATGATTTCCGCATTTGGTCCCAGTGGTTTGAGGGTGATACCGGCAGCATCTGGCGGATTGGCGCAGAGCCGGGACGGCAGGTGATCTTTATCCGGTATCAATTTTCGGAAGGAACCGGTGAAGCTTCGGGTATTCATTACTGTGCAGTTTTCGTCGACTATCGGCCGGAATGACGGATATACTAATGTTTAACGATATGTAATGTATTTCCAAGTTGTTTTTTGATATAATCAGATGCAAAATGACATGGATTGGAGATGATGCTAAACGATGGAATTGTGGTTTACGGAAAAACAAACTCCCAATCTTAGTTTATCTTGCAAGATTACGGAGACTTTGCATACGGAGCAAACGGAGTTTCAACATTTGGCAGTTGTGAATACGCTCCAATATGGAAAAATGCTGGTGTTGGACGGAATGGTGATGACCACTGAGGTGGACGAGTTTGTTTATCATGAGATGATTACTCACGTTGCTTTGAACACTCATCCCAATCCGAAAAAGGTATTGGTGGTCGGTGGCGGTGACGGCGGTTCCATTCGTGAAATTATTAAGCATCCAACAGTCGAAGAAGCTGTGCTCGCTGAGATCGATGGCAGGGTGGTTGAAGTTTGCCAGAAATATCTGCCGTCCATTGCCGGGGCTTTGACGGATCCGAGAGTAACTTTGGCTATTGGTGACGGGGTTGCCCATGTCCGCGAGCATAAAGGGGAGTATGATGTGATCTTGATCGATTCCACCGAACCGGTAGGCCCGGCGGTAGGGTTGTTCAGCCGCGAATTTTATCAGGATGTTTATGAAGCCCTTACTCCGGACGGCATTATGGTGGCTCAGAGCGAATCGCCCTTCGTCAATCAGGATGTCATTCAGATGATTCATAAAAATCTTGACGGAATTTTCCCCGTGAAGTATCTTTATTTAGCGAATATTCCGACCTATCCGTCAGGGCTTTGGAGTTTTACCATCGCCAGTAAGCAATATGATCCGTTAAAGGTAACTCCCGCTCAGATCCGGCCGATGGTTACGAAATATTACAATGCTGATATGCATTATGCAGCCTTTAAACTGCCGCAGTTTGTTGCCGATTTGGTGCGGTAATTTCCCTCTGTTTGGGAGAATTGAAAAATAAGAAGGGACGAATGGAATAGGATTCGTCCCTTTTTTCATTTCATTTTACCGCTTCCATAGCCCTGTGACTGCCTTTTGAAAGTTCCGCAATTGACGACTGGAGGTTAAGAGATAATGGAATGCATAGGCTGTAATTAAGTTAGTTGCAATAAAGCCCAGAGGCCCCAGGAGATTGCCGGGAAACTTTAGGGCACTTAGGATACATCCGGAAGCCGTTAAGGCACCTAAATAAACCAGTTGTCCGATAAGGAAGAGCCCGGGTTTTTTCTTGTAAGCAACTACACCTTCCAAGCGGGCCCGAAGGCTGACGGTTAAAGGGCACAGTAAAAAGGCGATAATCGTCGTATAAATCAACGGCAGATCCTCCGGTTGTAACCGTTGGACTTGGATAAAGTACCACTTGGTAATTGGAGGGTACAATAAAATTAAAATCAATGCACCTAACATCAAACCAACCATCACGGAAAAATATAACGTCTTTTTATCATGGCGGTTTTTGGGCGGAAAAGAAAGTGCAACGTTTTGAATGCGTCCCGCGCCGGAGGCCAATGCATTGACGATGCCGGCCGCCACATAATATATGGGCGCAATCCGTTCCGGGTCCGGAGAACGGACGATGAATGAGCCCAGAATGATCTGGGACAGCCAAATGAACCCGCCACCCAGGGAAAGGACCAGGTTGAAATGGATCAATTTGTGGAGCGGTTCAACTTGCGCATGGGGATCATCTGGCAAATTTTTCAAAAATGGATAAGCGAAATACCAAGAGAGAACTACTTCAATGATGGTCGGAATCGTCAGGCATACAGTCGCCCAGAAGGGTCCGACCTTTCCGAAAAAAACGAAGACCGGAGCCAACAGCATGGTGAGAATGATTCGGAGCATCGTTGCAAAACTGGCTTTACCGGTAGATTTATAGTTATATAAAATCACTTGATAAGGATTGCGAATGACGAATAGAAGATGTACCGGGATGCTGTACAACAGGATCCAACGGGCCGGTTCGGCAATGCTGGGCGGTAATCCGATGAGCGTTTCCAAAATAAAATAAGCGATCAGCGGAAGGCTGAGGAAAAACTGGAGTACTCCCAGACAGACGGTTAATAAAGTATTGACCTTGAAAAATTGGTTAAATCCTTGACGGGTTTTGCCGTAGACCATTCCGGTGGTCACCAGACCGTAAGTGAGTAAGGTGCCGAGGAAGAACATGGTGGAATGGGCCTGTGACATGGCCGCGTGGTTGATGGCACCGCCAGGCCCCCTTGAAGCGACCATGGCGATCAATGGATAGTTGAAACTGGCTGAAAAGCCTTGGAGGGCTAGAGGCAGAAAATAGGCAAACAATTGCCTATAAGTTACCGGTTGGTTCTCGGATTTGACAGTAGTAGTTGACATCCTTGTGCGCCTCGGTTCTAATCTCCGGGATAGCTGGAGATTTGTGATGTGATATTTCCCATCTTAACGGATTTGAATAGGGCTTTCAATATGGGAGAGAATGTTTAAGGAAACCGTAATAATTTATAGGATTAAATGGTTGATGGATTTGGGTTTTGTGTGAATTTATTTTTTATCTCTAAATTTGGGAGTTTATAAAATTTGCCGACAGGAGGCGCTGTTCGTCTTCTTGCACCTCCCGAATCAGGGGCGAGGCCGTTCGCCCCTGAATCCCCCGGTTGGGGGATACTCCCACCCCCCCATTATCCCGCGTCCATCCTAGGCCGCGGGTCCCATCCTTCTGGAAATACCATCCATAGTGGCTTCGCTTGCTTATGCTTCGATGCCGACGTCAAGGATACATCCATGTATCCATTTTGCGTTCCGGCTTCCTTGCCGGAAATATCATAGTTTTTCTGTAGCAAAAAAAGGATGATGTACTCCTGTTATACCGCGGGTCTATCATTCCTGGTGAGTTTTAAAGGTTCCAGGGATGGAGCCTGGGACGCATCTTTTCAGATACAGATGCTTGTCGATTCATCGAACTCTTAAATAAATATATCTAAGGAAGTTCAATGAACGACCGAAAAACAGCGTTCGCCGGGAACCTTAGGTTCTGTGCGGCAGGATGGCTGCGAGGATAAGGCCTCAAGGATGGGGAAGGTCAAAAGAGGATATGCAAGCGGAAGCTGCCAAGAGTTTCAGTAGTATAGCTTCAATGAATTTCAATCTATTTCTTTGTTTCTAAAAAGGGAAAAAAATACTCGTGTGGAATTGTTTGATGAAACTTGTGAGGTGAACGTAATGATCCTATGCAATTTACATACCCATTGCCATTTCTGTGACGGCTCGGGAGAGCCGCGGGAGTATGTGGAGGCTGCGATTGAAAAGGGTTTCAAGGTATTGGGTTTTTCGAGTCATGCACCGATTCCTTTTGAAAGCGAGTGGAACATGGCAGAAAGCCGGATGGATGATTATCTTCGAACTGTGGCAGCCCTTAAGGAAGAATATCGAGGTAGGATAGATATTTATACCGGGTTGGAAATTGACTATTTCGAAGGCGATGGTCGCAAGGTGTTTATCGATTATCCGGTGGATTATATCATCGGTTCCGTTCATTTTTTTGCGGATATTTCCAACCGGCGTTATTATAGCATCGATGATACGGAAGCGGAGTTTCAAAAAACGTTACAGGTGCTGTTTAACGGCGATATAAAGAGGCTCGTATCTTCGTATTATCAACAGGTGGCGGAGATGATCAAGCGGCATCGTCCGCCGATCGTTGGTCATTTGGATGTAATTAAGAAAAATAACGGAAACGGGAAATATTTTTCAGAATCGGAAACTTGGTATCGTGAATGGATAGACGGGGTTCTGGATGTGATTCAAAGCCATGGCACTATTGTGGAGGTCAATACCGGCGGGATCAGCAGAGGATATATTCAGGAGCCGTATCCCAGTTTGTGGATTTTAAAACGCTGTCGGCAACGGGAGATTCCGGTCATGATCACGTCCGATGCCCATAACCCCAAACATCTAGATGCTTCCTTTGATCTGGCCCGGTCCTGTTTGAAAGAAGCAGGTTTTAACGAGCAATGTATTTTACAGGCAAACACCTGGAAAAGAGTGGCGTTATGAGAAAAAAACGTTCTTCGAGCGAACCGGAGAATAAGTTCTTGGAGACGGATTTATATCCTCCGGTACGTGATTTTTTTGTCCGTCAAGGCTATACGGTCCGTAGCGAAGTCAAAGATTGCGATGTTTCGGCTTTCAAGGACGGACAGTTGATAATCATCGAATTAAAGCGGAATCTCAGCCTTGAACTGCTGAGTCAGGCGGTGAAACGGCAAAAGCTGACTGACCTGGTTTATATGGCTGTACCCAAACCGCAACGGATGGCATGGAATCAAAAATGGCGGGATCTTTTTCATTTATTCCGCCGCTTAGAGCTAGGGTTGATCTTTGTGTCGATGCAAGGGGATATACCAAGGGTGGAGGTGGCTATTGATCCTCAGCCTTTTGACCGGTCCCGCAGTATGGTACAGAATCAACGAAAGCGGAATCAGGTTTTAAAAGAACTCCAGAGCCGGACGATAGATGGGAACCTCGGCGGCAGTCAACGAAAAAAGCTGGTCACAGCCTATCGGGAGAGTGCCATTGAAATTGCCTGTTGTTTGGAGATGTTCGGGCCGATGTCGCCGAAACAGCTCAGAGATTTAGGTACGGATCCTAAGAAGACCGCATCGATTTTACGGGATAATTTTTATGGGTGGTTCGACCATTTGGAAAGAGGGCTTTATGGATTAAGTCAAACCGGTAAAGAAAGTTTAAGGATTTACAATGATTTAGCCGAGTACTACCGTGAAAAATTGCAAAAATTAAGTGTCAACCGCTCTTTCGATACTTCCTCTTGAAACTCACCCCTTCTGATATTATGTAAACTAAATAACCGGCTTATGCTGGATTATCCGCCTGAATCCTTGAGGATGCGGTATGGTTTGTCGTTGGACCTATTTGAAAATCCTTGTTATAATGCATAAGTCCCCTGAAGGACCCGATATCCCAACCAGCTCCGCGAAAGCATTGGGCAAGATACCGAGACAGAAAGGGGAAAACAGATGAAACGATTTATGAAACTTACTGTGACCATGATTTTACTTGCTGTGACGGTACTCATTTCAACGGCACCGGCCATGGCTTGGACCTATCAGATTAAAAAAGGAGATTCATTATATAAAATCTCCAAGCGATTTGGGACTCAAGTGAATACTTTACAGAAAGCCAATCATTTGCAATCAACCCGGATTATTTCCGGTAAAAAACTCTGGATCCCGGATATCAAACCAATGCAGAATTCGCGGGGCAATAACGATCTTTACCTGTTGGCACGATTGATCAGCGGTGAAGCTCGCGGGGAGTCTTATCAGGGACAAGTAGCGGTCGGTGCGGTCATTATGAACCGGGTCGCATCGAGCAAGTTCCCGTCGACGGTCAGGGGAAACATCTTTAAGCGTGGGCAATTTGAATCCGTTTCCAACGGACAGATCTGGAAAACGGTGACTGCTTCAGCGCTGAAGGCAGCTCGGGCAGCTATGGCCGGGGTTGATCCTACCAACGGTGCCCTGTATTTCTACAATCCGGCAAAAATTAAATCGAAAACCAACTGGATTTGGAGCCGGAAGATAACCGGCAGGATTGGACGACACGTTTTTGCAATTTGATGCAAAGGGTGAATATCTTTTGAAAAGACATCCCCCGCTCGAATTGGGCGGGGGACGAATGATGATGGGGAGGTTTAGCGATGATTAAAAGTCCGTTGCCAGGTTTTATGATTCGGTTTGCTGAACCGGAAGATACCGGTCTTATCCTGGAATTTATTAAAGAGCTGGCTACATATGAGAAACTCCTCCATGAGGTTACGGCGACGGAGGAAATCCTTCATGATTCACTGTTTCGGCGCAGGGCGGCTGAAGTGGTGATCGGAGAATATCAGGGGGAACCGGTGAGTTTTGCCCTCTTTTTTCATAACTTCTCGACTTTTTTAGGACGGCCCGGTATTTATCTTGAGGATCTGTATGTTAAAACGGCCTATCGCGGCCAGGGGATCGGTAAGTTAATGCTTGCTTTTTTGGCCAAGCTTACTATCGAACGCGACTGCGGCCGTTTGGAATGGTGGTGCCTGGATGCTAATGAACCGGCGATCCGCTTTTATCGGAAGATGGGAGCTCAGCCCATGGAGGATTGGACAGTGTACCGGGTGACCGGTAAAGCGCTGGTGGATTTGGCGGAGAATTTTAGTCAAAGTTCTTAAATTAAGAATTTGGCCCGTGAACTGTGCATTGTGCACTATGAATGATTATGTGAATATCCCACTCCATCCGGATGATACTAATATCAAGAATAATTTGGAAGGAGAATCGGGATGGATTATCAACGGGCCAAGGAGATTATGGAGTCTCATGGTGTCATTAGTGTCAGTTATGAAAATGCACCGGTTTGGCTGGAGCAGTTGCATGCTGACAGGGAGACCGCAGAAGTGATCAATCTCTTTAATGACGAACGTCTGGAAGTTCCTTTGGAAAACCTTATGGAAGATTGACGAAGTTTTTTCATAAGGCGAGGAATTTTCCAGGCTCTTTTTTTAGCCCGAGCCAGTTGAGAAAACGCGGAAGTTCCATCTCCCAGAAATCCCACGTATGGCCCAAGCCTTCCGCCTCGTGATAGGTGTAATGAAAAGGGTTGCCTTCCAGTTCGCTGAAGAAACGCTGGAGGATTTGGTTTAGATCCCGCCAGGGATCGAGCTGACCGCAGGCGTGATAAATGGCAGGAAGAGGGGCTTTTTTGGTTAATGCCTGCATGGCCAGATATTGCAGGTCATTTTCAGTATTTTTCAGATCGCCATCGCCAAAAGCTAATATACGGAGATGGGAACGGTGCGAGCTGTCCTTCGCAAAGGGGACATCGGCTTTATTTCCGGCTGAGAAGGCGCCGATAGCTGCATAGCGGTGGGGGCAGCTAAGACCAGCTTTTAAGCAGCCAAAACCGCCGTTGGAATATCCGGCAATATAATTATCCGAGCGTTCCGTCGATAACTGTGGAAATAAGTGACTTAGGATCAACGGAAGCTCTTCCGTCAGGTAGGTGAAAAAACGCCCACCATGAGCCATATCGGTAAAACAGGAATGCATGCCATTGGGAACGACTAAAGCGATACCATAATCCACCGCATAGCGCTCTGCGGCGCTCATCCGTAGCCAGGCTGTTTCATCGCCTGAACCTCCGTGTAAGAGCCAAAGTACCTTTAGGCGGCGGTCTTCAGTATAAGGCTGTCGTTCTTGCGGCAGGATGATATTGACTGTGGTATCCATTGCCAATACGTCTGAGTGAATATGTGTTTCGATCCGGGCCAAGGGTGTTTCTCCTTTCATTTGGATCTTATCAACCGGTTTTGGACGGAAGCATGATCCATTCAATGAGTCGTTTAAGCTGGCGGTCCCAATGTTCCCACTGGTGATCCCCGGGACCTTCTTCATAGGTAAAGGGAAGGTTCAATTGGGCCAAGTGGCTCTTGAAGCGGAGATTATCTGGATAAAAATAGTCATCTGTGCCGCACCAGAGATAAAGTTCAGGACAGGAAGTACTGGCATTGGCTAGATCCTTGGCAACTGTAAAAAGATCATTCCGACTGCCTTTTATCTCGTTGGTATTTCCGAAGACATCCTGAGCAAGTTGGGGATCGAGCCGGCTTAAAGTATTCTGAATGTCGACAGCCCCAGACAGAGATGCGGCTTTCCCGAAAACATCGGGAGCTCGTAAGCCGGCTTTAATAGCGCCATATCCGCCCATAGAGATTCCGGCAATAAAACGATCCCGGCGGGTGGGGGAGAGAGGAAACATCCGCTCGCAAATCCGGGGAAGTTCTTCCGTGATAAATGTAAAATATCGTTTGCCGCAAGCCATATCGGTATACCATCCAAGTTGGCCGGCTGGCATCACAACAGCTAAAGGTAATCTTTCGAGATATCGTTCGATGCTGGTACGCCGCATCCAGGCTGTATGGTCGTCGCCCATGCCATGCAGCAGATATAGAGTTGGATATGGGCCCGGAGTGTCAACGCGGCGGTCCTTTCCGGCAATGAACTCAGGAAGGAGTACCTCCATCGCTGTCGGCATCTCCAAAACTTCAGAGTGATAATGAACATGAAGCCAAGCCATTTTAGGGCCTCCCTATTCGAAGTGATGGAACATTCGGTTATTGTGTCTTTTGTTTGATGATCTCTTTGTACATCTCCGGCCGACGCCCTTTATGGATTCCCCAATACTCCCGGTATGCAGCGATCCGATCTAAATCAAATTCGGCAAGAAGAATGGTTTCCGAGGAGCGGTCCGCTTCGGCGATTTTTTCTCCAATTTCATTGGTGATAAACGATGAGCCATAAAAGGTGATTGTGGAGTTTCCAACGGTTTCCGTGCCAACCCGGTTGGAGGCGATGACAGGTGTGATATTGGCGGCAGCATGTCCTTGCATCACCAATTGCCAGTGGTTCTTGGAGTCCACGTCCGGTTCCTGGGGTTCGGAGCCGATAGCCGTCGGATAGAGGAGCAGTTCCGCACCGAGCAGCGACATGGAACGGGCCGCTTCGCTAAACCATTGATCCCAGCAAATCCCGACTCCTATCGTACCGTAACGGGTTTTCCAGACTTTAAACCCGGTATCTCCCGGTTGAAAGTAAAAGGTTTCTTCATATCCGGGGCCATAAGGGATGTGGGTTTTTCGATAAATGCCCAATATTTCGCCATCGGCGTCAATGACAGCTACTGAATTGTAGTTGCCGGTTGAATGATGTTCGTAAAAACTGATGGGGAGAACCACCTTCAATGTTTTGGCTAATTGGGCAAAATGACGAATGGCCTGATTTTCTTCGGGCGTAGTCGCATATTTAAAATAATCCGGATTTTTTTCCTGACAAAAATAGGGGGTCTCAAACAACTCCTGCAGTAAGATGATCTGAGCTCCGGAAGCAGCCGCTTCATATACCATCTTCTCCGCCCGGGCAATATTTTCAGCAATATTCCAGGTGCAACTCATTTGTGTAGCCGCAACCACCACATTCCGCATACTATCAACTCCGTTCGTTAAATAGTTTACAGGTGACAGTTAAAGATTGAAGCTTCTGGTGTTCGGTGTACCCTTATTTTCAGGATGCAGGATCCGGTACCTGCTGCGTGAGACAATGTACGTTGCCGCCGCCCCGGGCGATGATTAGGCCGTTGACGGGGACGATGGTACGTTCCGGAAATACCTTTTGCAATACGGCGATGGCATTTTTGTCCGTTTCTGAATGAACTCCGCCGAAAACCGGCAAGATGATCCCGTTGTTGACAAAGTAGAAATTTAAATAACTTAAAGTTAACCGAACATCTTGATAATAAGTAGCTTGAGGTTGCTCGATAGTGATGATGTCGAACTTCCGGCCTTTAGCATCGGTTTCCCTCTGTAAAATCTCCAGGTTTTCCTGGGAGATGGCATAATTCGGATCTTTCGGATCAGAACAGATTTGGGTGATGATGGTCCCCGGTTTGGCAAAGCAGGCTACGTTATCGATATGGCCATCCGTATCATCGCCGACCCAGCCCCGTTTTAACCAAATGATTTTGGAAACGTTCAGGTATTTTTGTAAGTATGTCTCAATCTCTTTTCGGGTTAAGCCGGGATTTCGGTTGGGATTTAAAAGGCATTCTTCCGTGGTGAGTAACGTACCCTCGCCGTCCACATGGAAGGAGCCGCCTTCCATCACCAATGGTGCATCGAATTGCCGTAAGTTCCAATGGCTAAGCAGTATGGATGCGACACGGTTATCGTCTTCGGATGGATATTTACCGCCCCAGCCGTTAAAGATCCAGTTAATTCCGGCCAATTCTCCCTGAGGGTTCACGATAAATGTGGGACCGTTATCCCGGGCCCAGGAATCATTATGCTTGACGGGGAGAATTTCAACATTGTGGTGGCAAAACGTCCGAGCTTCGTCTGCCAGATGGGGATTGACCAAGAGGGTAACCGGTTCGAACCGGGCGATGGTATTGACGATCTCGGCATAGGCCGGTAGTATTTCGCAAAAAGGTTCCGGCCATAGGGCTTCTTTAACCGGCCATTCCATGATGGTCCGCTGATGCCGGGCCCATTCGGGAGGCATCATAAATCCGGATTCAATCGGTAACATCAGAGCACCTCATTGATTTCGATATCTTTAGGAAAAATTTTCTGGATTATTAATTTCCATACTATTGTAAACATAAACAGATGAAGAAACAATAGCGAATTTACAAGGAAACAGCTGTGGTAAAGGCAGTGCATAAGCATGAGCTAAAATTGGAAATCCTAAGATAAAGTTGAAAATGGAATGGAGTGGTACATATGGACAAACTAGCGTTGGTACTGGTCATTATTGGCGCGTTAAATTGGCTGCTGGTTGGGGTGTTTAGGTTTGATCTGGTGGCTTCGTTGTTCGGGGGACAGGATGCATGGCTCAGCCGGGCAGTATATACGTTGGTCGGAATCGCCGGATTGTATGCGATCAGCTTTTTATTCCGGGAACGTGATGTCCGGGAAAAAGTCTGAGTATAGTAATAAACAATGTGATGTTTTACAAAGAGAATTCCCGGTTATCCGGGAAACTTTTTTTATAGAGGGTTGAAATACCGTTTTTCCATTATGGCGTTTTTCTTTGTCCGGTATAAAGAGCGACAATACCCCAGGTTAAACGTTGGCATTGGATGTTGGCAAAACCGATATCTTCAAGGAGCTTACAGATCTGCTCTGGTTGGGGAAAGGCCCGGATGGATTCATGCAGGTATTGATAGGGCTTTCGATAATTGGTGATGAGATGGCCCAAAAAGGGGACCCAACCGCTAAGATATCGTTCGTGAAGGCGTTTGACTACCGGATGTACCGGGACGGCCATTTCGAGAATGGCGATTTGGCCTCCGACTTTGAGTACCCGCCTCATTTCGCGAAGGGCCCGAAGGATATCTGTGACGTTACGGAGTCCGTAGGCGATGGTGATACAGTCGAAGGATTGGTCTGAAAAGGGCAGCTCCAGAGCGTTAGCAACGATCCATTGGATCTGCTTTTGAAATGGGTGGCCGGATAGGCGCTGTCTTGCGATGGAAAGCATGACTTCAGAAAAATCGACGCCAACCACCAGGCTGCCGGGGCCAGCCAGCCGGGCCAAATCCAGAGTCACAGCACCGGTACCGCAGCATAAATCCATAATTTTACAGTTTTTGGGAAGGGACAGGCTGTGGATCAATTGTTTTCGCCAATGATGGTGGATTCCCCAGCTCATCAAGGAGTTGGTGATGTCATAGCGGGGAGCGATGCTGTTGAAGAATTCATAAATCTGTTGTTCCTTCATCGATGAAATGGAGTTCATTCTGAACATAGAAGTCCTCCGGTGAAGTTTTTCTATTTTTATGCGAGAGTTGATGCAGTCATTCGGAAAATTCCAGATACCGCCAAATAGGGGAGATAGGGAAAACAGGGAACACATATACTATCGATGACAGGAGGCGGCTCAGATGCGAAAAAAAATCATTATCGTTGGGGCTGGAGTGGCGGCAGTTCATGCCATTAAAACCATTCGGGAACATAATCCGTCGATTGACATTACAGTATACGGGGAAGAACCTTTTTATCCTTATTACCGATTAAAACTAAGCAAAAACCTGATGGGAAACCTTGCGGAAGACGGATTGCTCATTCAAACGAAAGCATGGTATGAAACCCATCGGGTGAACTTTTATCCTGGCCGGAAAGTGGTGCGGATCGCCCCGGACCAGCAGACCCTATGGTTAGCGGATGGCTCCTGCGATATGTATGATAGTCTGCTGCTAGCCAACGGAGCGGCTAACAATCCGCCGCCGCTGGAAACGGGCCTAGCCGGCGATCTTTATACGTTGAGGACGTTAGCTGATGCCCGGCGGATCCAAAAGCGGGTACTGGAGAAATCCAGGATCGTCAATATTGGCGGTGGCGTTCAGGGGATCGAGACGGCCTGGGCGTTGTGTCAACACCAAAAGAAAGTATTGGTGGTAGAAATTGGGCCGCGGCTCTTTCCCAATCAACTGGATGAGGCGGCTGCCGCCATTGTGAAAAAAAGTATGGAGGCCTTCGGTGTTCAAGTATTAACCGATACCCGGATCACAAAAGCCTGTGGCGAACAGGCATGTGAAGGCGTGGTTACGGCAGACGGCCAACGGATCGACTGTGACATGGTGATTTATGCAACGGGGATTCGACCTAATTTGGATATTTTGGAGGGCACCTCCATTAAAAGAGACCGCGGCGTGTTGGTGGATGATACGATGCAAACCAATATCCCTAATATCTATGCTGCCGGAGATGTGGCCGAATATATGGGACGGGTCGGCGGGTTGTGGAGTATAGCCATGGCCCAGGGGAAAGTGGCCGGCTCCAATATGGTACATTATCCGTTATTTTACCGCCCGGTGGTTCCGGTGACGGTTTTAAATGCTTTTCAGCTTGGGGTATTTTCCATGGGGACCATTGTGGAAAGCAATGATACCTTTTCGGTGATTGAGGAAGATATTCAGGCCAATCGATACAGCCGGATTTTTATCCGTGAAAACCGGATTGTCGGCGCAATTGTCATCGGCGATCTTAACCGCTCCAATCTGTTGAAACGCGCCATTGAAAAGGAAGTGGAAGTTAATGGCCGCGATTGGACTACAGTCTCCGTCGACGGTCTCCTTTCTCATCTCCGACGTCAGCTTGAACGCCAAAGTTGATTTGGTTTTAAAGCAGGGAGGGGCAGGAGGTGTGTAGAATACTTCCGGAAACGAAAAAAATAAGGTGTAACAATGAACGTTCAACGTTTTTTAAATCATATAACCTCCAGTCCCTATTATCAGGATCAGATCGTTTTCGTGAAGGAGTTGGGAAGCCGTGAACCGGTATACGGCCAAGCGGAGCCGCCCCTTTCAGAGACAGTTCGATCGTTGCTTGCAGCCCGGGGAATCACCCAACTTTATCGGCATCAGGCTGAGGCGGTGAATGCGGCTCGTCAAGGGGAACATACGGTGGTGGTTACCGGGACGGCTAGCGGGAAAACTCTCTGTTATCAACTGCCCGTTTTAGAAAGTTTTTTGGCAGATCCCCGTTCCCGGGCGTTGTTTTTATACCCTACCAAAGCATTAGCTCAAGATCAATTGAAAACCTGGAGCCGTTTGCTGGAAAATTACGAAGGCCCTCTTCCGGTCATGGGAACCTATGACGGGGACACTCCGGTAAATAGCCGTAAAAAACTGCGGGACAGCGGCAATTTTGTGCTGACCAATCCAGATATGCTGCATCAGGGGATATTGCCCAAACATCCATCCTGGTCAAGCTTTTTCGCGAATCTCAAATATGTGGTGATTGATGAGATCCATACCTATCGCGGGGTCTTCGGTTCCAATGTGGCCAATGTCATTCGACGATTGAAGCGAATTTGCCGTCACTATGGAAGCAACCCCGTATTTATCGGTACGTCTGCGACCATTAACAATCCACGGCAGCATGCCGAGGAATTGACCGGTTGTACGATGCGGTTGATCGATTGCGACGGAGCGCCGCGGGGCCGGAAATATTTTGTCTTTTGGAATCCACCTTATTTAGATGCCAGTAAAACGGAACGAAAAAGCGCCAATACAGAGGCAGCGTTGTTAATGACGGAACTGATCAAAGAACGGATTCCGACCATCACCTTTGCTAAAGCGAGGGTGGTGACGGAGCTGATCTACCGTTATGTTCAGGATCAATTGACCAAGGAAAGTCCGTCGTTGGCGAAGCGGATCCGGGCTTACCGGGGCGGATATCTCCCGGAAGAACGGCGGGAGATCGAGCAGCAATTGTTCTCCGGAGAATTGTTGGGAGTAACCAGTACCAATGCGTTGGAGCTCGGGATCGACATCGGCCAACTGGAAGCTTGCTTGATCGTCGGATATCCCGGAACTATCGCTTCCACCTGGCAGCAAGCAGGCCGGGTGGGACGAGCCGGGGAAGATTCGTTGGTGATCTTTATTCCCCATCAAAATCCCATCGATCAATATTTAATTAAAAATACGCCGTATTTTTTTGAGAAAAACCCTGAAGCGGCAGTGGTAGATCCCAATAATCCCCATATTTTGCTCGGGCATTTGCGCAGTGCAGCCTTTGAAGCACCGGTAGGGTCCGGAGACTGTTACGATTTTGGAGAGTATGCCCCGGCGCTATTGGAACTTCTCCATGAAGCAGGTGAATTGAGACAGATTGGTTCCAAATGGCATTGGCGGAGCCCCGGTTTTCCTGCGGCAGATGTTAGTTTGAGAAATATTTCGGATAATGTTTTCACCATCGTCGATACCTCGGTTGATCCGCCCAAGGTGATCGGCACCTTGGAAGAGCTCAGTGCTTATCAGCAAATTTATACGGAAGCCATCTACCTGCATGATGGGGAGACTTATTTTGTCAAAGAGATGAATGTCCCCCAAAAAATTTCTTATGTGGAAAAAGTCAATGTGGATTATTATACCCAATCCGTTACTGAAGCGATGGTGACCTTAACTGCCACCGAGATCGAAGAGAGCTGGCGAAAAGCAGCCATCGGATTTGGTGAAGTTGAAGTGATGATCAAACCGTATTTGTTCCGGAAGATCAAGTTCGGTTCCAGGGACAGTATCGGTTTTGGCAAGATCAACTTGGAACCCCGGGTGACCGAGACTCACGCTTTTTGGATCGTTCCGCCGCCGTCAACCTTAAATTTGGTGAAGGAATATGGCCGGGATCCGGTCGAGGCTATGCTGGGGATCGCCAACGTCCTTACGGAAGTGCTGCCCTTTTTGGTCATGTGCGATACCAGCGATATCGGTTCTGTGGTTGATCTGGCCAATCACGGAGCACCTTCTATCTTCGTTTATGATAAGTATCCCGGAGGTTTAGGGTTTGCCCATCGTTCCTTTGAACGGGTGGAAGAGGTCTTACACTCCGCGAGAGATCTGATTGCGGCATGTTCCTGTGAATCCGGATGCCCTTCCTGCGTCGGTTCGCCGTTGCCGCCGAATCCGCAGGTGGATCCGGATACGTCGGGAAAAGGCCGGATCCCGGATAAGGAAGGAGCCTTGGTCATCCTTCATGATTTATTGGAATTGGAACCTTATATGCCCCGTCAATCCTTTTCGGGGGATCCCGGCCTTATAGAGACCCGTGAGGACGCCATGGCGTTTCCGCCGGTGGTCCGGTTGCCGGAAAAGATTGAGCAGCAACTCCGTCAGAAACTGGCGGGGATGAAGAAAAAAACATGAACATCAAGGTATTATTGGATGTAACCTATGTCGAGTGATGTATATATCACCGGGAGAAATGGGAGGTCAATATGGGAGAAATCAAGTTGGCACTGATCGGCGGTTCGGGTTTTTACCGTCCCGGAATGCTTGCCGATACCGAAGATAAAATCATCGAAACGCCCTACGGGAAGGCGGCAGTGGTCATTGGGACCCTGGCAGACCGGAAGGTGGCCTTTTTAGCGCGGCATGGTAAAGGCCATTCATTATTGCCGCATCAGTTAAATTACCGGGCCAATATTTGGGCTTTGAAAAGCCTCGGCGTTAAACGGGTTTTGGCAACCACAGCCGTTGGCAGTATGCAGCCGAAGTTTCCTCCCGGGTCTTTGGTGATCATCGATCAATTTTTGGACTTCACTAAGCAACGGCCCCTCACCTTTTTTGAGGACGGCGATGTTCACCGGGCTCATGTTGATGTAACCCATCCGTATTGCGGCGGATTACGGGATGAACTGGTGAAGGCTGCGGCGAAACATCAGATCCCCATTCATGCCGGGGGATGTTATGTCTGTGCTGAAGGGCCCCGTTATGAGACGCTGGCTGAGATCAAAGCCTATCAAATGCTGGGCGGCGATGTGGTGGGCATGACCGGCGTTCCGGAAGTGGTGTTAGCCCGGGAGTTAGGACTTTGTTATGCCAATATCAGTATCGTGACGAATTGGGCTGCCGGGATTAGCCCTCAAGCTTTATCCCATGCTGAAGTGGTGGAGATTATGGCTGAAAATCAAGAAAAATTGCGGCAGTTAATTACGGAATGTCTGGCGAGCGCTGCGGTGGAATGTTCGGTGAACTGCTGTAATCTGAGCTAAATAGCTATTTCGAATCATGGCAGGTTAATTTTTGTCTGCAACTTAACCGGGTTCAAATCCCGGTTTTTTTTGTTTCGGCAGTGCAAATTTGTAAAAAAAGAGTGTAACCTCTAAATTTATTGTCCTTTTTATCCGATATTTATAAATTATTTAACTATCGGCTTGTGGGGTGATGGTCATTTACAACATAGAGGGCCGATTTGAATCGACGTTTGAGGAAGTTGACCGTCAGGTCCAAGCGATAATAAGCCGGTTAAAGGCTGAAGGCGATCAATATTCGGCAGGATTTTTATTTCAATTAGATTTTGTTCTTCGTGAATTGTTTAATAATGCGATTGAACACGGGAATCAAATGGAACCGTCAAAGTCGGTTTGGTATACATTACAGATCCGTGGAACGGATATGGAACTTTGGGTTCGGGATGAAGGTAAAGACTTTGATGTCGATCAGGAGCTTCAACAGGAGTATCAGGATGATGTTTTTCGGATCCGAAAACGGGGATTGGCGACGATCGCCGCGATGGGATTTCAGATAAACCGCCGTTCCGGGTGCACTTGTGTTCGATTGATGAAAAAAATAGACGATACGAACGGAGAGGGAGGGAGCCAAAGTGGACATAAGCTATCGTGACAACGCAGTCGTATGTACGGTAAAAATTAATTTGATCGCAACGAATATGAAACAATTAGTAGAAGAGATGAAGGCGGCCTTGGCGGCATTAACCGACTATTCATCGTTAGTCATTGATTTGGCCCACACTGAAAGTATCGATTCGTTAGGAGTTACCTTTCTAATCGGAACCTATAAAGAGGCTCTTGCTCAAGGAAAAAAGGTGAAACTCACCGGCGTATCGGAAGCAATGTTTCAACTGTTTAAGATGATGAAACTGGATGAAATTTTCGAGATTACCACTGCCTAAACGGAGGACGGTTTGAATGATACAAAATCAGGAATTTATCCAGGAATTTGTGGACGAAGCCAAAGCCCATATTGAAAAAGTTGAGGCGGCATTACTGCAGCAAGAGGCTTTGAACAAGGATCCGGAGCTGATCAATGATGTCTTTCGGGCAGTTCACAGCATTAAAGGGACGGCCGGATTTTTCGGCTTGAAAAAGATCGTGTCCATAGCCCATGCCATGGAAAATGTCTTTGGAGAAATGCGCAGCGGCCGGTTGGCGGCCACTGAATCCATGGTCGAAGTATTGTTGGGGGCAAACGACTGCGTTCGCGAGTTGGTGGAAGATGTATTTGCCAGTGAAGAGAAAGATGTTTCCCAGTGGGAGAGAGAGTTGAATCAGCTGCTGGAGAAGGGTGTTGCTGACAATTCGGGTGAAGCTCCGAAAGAGAGGATGGTTTTAGTTGGCGACAATCAGCAGCGTTTTTCTTTTGAAGGGACTATTTGTCAATTATTGAAGGAAGGTTTAAAGCACGGGCATTCCGTTTATGAGGTGAAGTTGCGCTTTGTCCGCGATCTGCTGAATTACATCGAAGGTCCGGTCAAACTCTTTAACAAAATGGATGCCTTGGGAATGGTGGTGGAAGCTTTTACCGACCATACAGCCATCAATTCCCTCGACGATGTGTTGGAAGCGGCCGAACAGGGAACTAAAGATGTGCATCTGGGGATTGTGGTGACGACTGTACTGGAACGGGAGCTTTTTGCCGGTGCTCTAGGACTTCCTTTGGAAAAGGTGACCGTTTTACGGGTGGAGGCTGGAGAGGAGATTAAAAAGGAGGCCAAAGAGGAGATCAAACCAACGGCCGAACCACAAATTGCTTCTCCTAAGGAAAATGTTCCGTCGGAACCCGTCCGTGACAAAGTTGCAGAAAAACAACAAGTGAATCAGGTGGCCCAAAAGCCTGAGTCTGCCGGACAGCATATCAAGTTGGATGACAGTATCCGGGTTCATGTTTCTATCTTAAATGATTTGTTGGATATGGCTGGTGAAATGGTGCTGGCCCGTAACCAGTTGTTACGGACATTGGACGCCTATCGGAAAACCATTCCGGGATTGGCGCCCATTCTTCAAAATATTGATCGGTTGACCACCGGAGTTCAAGAGAAGGTCATGCAAACCCGGATGCAACCGGTTGGAAATGTATTTAATAAGTTTCCCCGGATTATCCGGGATATTTCGAAAATTTTAGGTAAAGAGATCGATCTGACCATTGAGGGCGAAGATGTTGAACTGGATAAATCGATCATTGAAGCCTTAGCTGACCCGTTAACCCATTTGGTTCGTAATGCAGCGGATCATGGAATTGAGACCGCCGAGATTCGGCAACAGGCCGGAAAACCCCGAAATGGGAAAATTGGCCTCAGGGCTTTCCATGAAGGGGGTTACGTCAATATCGACATTACCGATGACGGTAAAGGGATGGACGTAGAGAAGCTTAAAAAGACGGCGTTGAGCAAAGAGATTGTCACCCCTCATGAATTGGAACGGATGAGCGAGGCTGAGATATTGAAGCTCATTTTCAGGCCGGGTTTCTCTACTGCTGAAAAGGTGTCCGACTTGTCCGGCCGCGGTGTAGGAATGGATGTGGTGAAAACCAACATCGAAAAATTAGGCGGCTCTGTTGAGATTTTTACCTCCAAAGGCGAAGGGACCACCATCCGGTTGATGCTTCCATTGACGCTGGCGATCATTCAGTCCCTCATCGTCGAGGTGGAAGGGAACCGGTTTGCACTGCCTCAAGTTAACCTGAAAGAGATCGTTCGCATTAAAGAAGGGGATCTGGCTAATCGGATCGAGTTCTTAAATGAAGCGGAAGTGTTGCGGTTACGGGGAAGGTTGTTGCCCATTGTTCATTTGGCCGATGTTTTAAATATTACCCGAACCTTTATCCATCCGGTAACAGGCGAAAGACTGCCGGAACGGCGCAAATGGCTGGGAGATGCCCGTGTTTATGGGAATGGGGCACAATCCGTCGAGTCCGAACGCCGGGGTGAATCGCTGAAAGTGACCCGGGTATTGGTGCTTAAGATCGGGAACCGGATGTTTGGCTTGGTGGTGGATTCCATCATCGGACGGGAGGAAACCTTGGTTAAACCGTTACCGGTCTATTTGAAAGATTGCATTTGCTATTCGGGTGTGACTATACTCGGAGACGGGAAAACAGCGATGATTCTCGATCCGGAAGGAATTATCCGCCTGGCTGACCTCCAGTTCCGGGAAGAAAATGACGGACTGACGGATGATACTTTGCGTGAACATAGAGCGGCCGAATATCAGAATTTGTTGCTCTTTAAATGCTCGGGGAATGAGACTTTGGCTTTGGATCTGGCGTTGGTGGCCCGGATCGAAGAAATCGGAGCGGACAAAATCGAATCCGTGGGCGATAAGGAGTTTATCACCTTTAACGGGGCATCGTTACGGGTGATTCGACCCGAGGATTATTTGCCGATTAGCCGCGGGGATAGCAAACCTGCCAAGTATTATGTGATCATTCCGAAACTGGTGACCCATCCCATCGGGATCTTGATTGAAAAGATTCATGACAATATTCAAACCGAGATTCATTTGGATTCCGAAGGGATCATGGCTGAAGGGCTTATCGGTTCGGCTGTGTATAATGACCGTATTATATTATTGCTCAATATTTACGAGCTGTTTCAAATGGCTGACCCGGTTCATTATGGGGTTGAGCAAGAACCGGAAGGCCGTTCCCAACGGATATTGCTGGTAGAAGATATTCCTTCGTTCCAGCGGATCGGACTCAAGTATTTACAAGAAGCAGGCTATGAAGTGACTTTGGCTCATCATGGGAAGGAAGCATTGGATCACCTAGCGTCTAACACTTTTGATGCGGTGATCAGCGACATTCATATGCCGGTGATGGATGGCTTTGAACTGATTAAAAAAATCCGGGATAACCCCGCCACCCGATCTCTGCCGGCGATCGCGCTGACGTCCATCTCTGATGATCAAGGGAAACAAGAGGTTATTGACAGCGGCTTTGACTATTATGAATGGAAACTTAACCGGGATAGCCTTTTAAATACATTGAGACAGGCCTTGCAACACCGAAAGGGGGAAGCCTCATGATCAAAGTGTTAAGTTTCCGGCTTGCCGGAGAGTTATTCGGTATCGAAATTAATTATGTAAAAGAGATCAACCGTAATGTAGAATATACAGCCGTGCCCCGGGCCCCAGATAAGATTGTCGGATTGTTCAATATGCGCGGCCAAATCGTCACCTTGTTCAATCTGGCTAAGATTTTAGGATATCCCGGGTCCAACGAAAAAGGGAAGGTAACGTGTATCATCTTAAAATCACCGCCCAACAATCCGAATCAACAAGGGTTTTTAATCGATGCTACCGGGGATGTGCTGGATTTGGATGAATCCTTGTGTGAACCGCCGCCTGCAAATATTGACGGCCGAAACTTTCAATACATTCGTAAGGTGGCCCGTCTTGAAAATGAGTTGTTGATGATTATCGAACCGGATTTAATCTTTAATTAAGCTATCAGAGAGTTGGAGACTGGATAAATTCATATGAAAAGGAGAGTTGGAAGATGTTAAAGGATTTGAAGATCAGGCACAAAATGTTGATCGCCTTTGCGATGATGACCTTGATCGCGGTCATCGTCGGCGTGGTGGGCATCGTCAATATTGCTCAATTGAATGCTTCCGATCAGGAAATGTATGAAAAGATGGTGGTCCCGATGGAGACTCTGGTGGATATGTCCAACCATTTCCAACGGGAACGGATTTATCTGCGGAATATGATCCTGGCGGATCAGCCGAAAGAAATTGAAGAAGCTTATCAGTCCCTTCAGGCCGAGCGAACTGAGTTTGATCAACATTTGAAAGAGTTCGGAAACCATCTCGCCAATGAAAAGATGGAAAAAATTTATGATGAGTTTGCAGAAGCTGTCAAGGTATTCCGCACGGAAGTCGATAAAATTATTGCCCTGGCGCAGCAAAACCGGGACCCGGAAGCCATCGCAGCAATGGCAGTGGATACACCGGCAGGCCGGATAACCATCGTGGCTCAGAATAAAATGGAAGAAATGATCGTCACAAACAATGAAGCAGCTAAGGATGAACTCGCTCACAACAATCGCCAGGCTTCATTAGCCATCTGGGTGATGATCGGCGTTATTGCCGGTGGACTGCTGTTGGCAGTATGGATCGGAATATTTATCAGCAATCTGATTAGCCGGCCGATTTTGGCCATCCGGGAGATGATGGCCCGGGCGGAAACTGGCGATTTGACCGTTCGCGGCCAAGTGGATAGCAAGGATGAACTGGGACAATTGACCCAATCCTTCAATTCGTTACTGGAAAAGACGGCGAAAGCCATGGCGAAAATATCCGAAGAGACGGAAGTGTTGAACCTTTCTTCCGTCGATATGCTGAAGGTTGCTGAATCCATGGCAGCCAACAGTGAAGAAACCAGTTCCAAGACGGCGATGATCAGTGCCGGCGTGGAAGAGATCTCCGCCGGTATGACGCAGACCGCCGGGACTCTCGAATCAACCAGCGGCAACATTAATATGATCGCTTCCGCGATTGAAGAAATGAGCGGAACCATCCGCAATCTGGCGTCTGCGTCGGAACAGACTTCGGTAGGCGTCAATCAGGCGGCCGGTTTGGTCAATGAGATTACCAACAGTATTGAAAATGTGTCTGATTCGGCGAAGGAAGTCACCCAGTCAGTGAACAATGTGGTGACGGCAGTTAAAGAGATCAACATTTCCTTAAATGAAGTCAGTAAGAGTTGCGGAAAATCGACACAGATTACGGCCGATGCCGGAATCAAAGCCCGGGAAACCAACGAGATCATCGAAAAACTCAATGCATCTTCCAAACAAATTGGCAAAATTATCGGCGTTATCAATGATATTGCCGATCAAACCAATATGTTGGCGCTGAATGCGGCTATTGAGGCTGCCGGAGCCGGAGAGGCCGGAAAAGGGTTTGCCGTGGTAGCCAATGAGGTGAAGGAGTTGGCGAAACAGACGGCAGAAGCTACCGATGAGATCGCCCAGCAGATCGAAAATATGCAATTGAATATGGAAGAAGCGGTGAATGCCGTTTCCGGTATTACTCAGGTTATCGATGAGATTACCGGAATTACCAATACCATTGCAGCGGCAGTGACGGAGCAATCGGCGACTGTCGGGGAGATTTCCACTGCTTCCGTCCGGGCTGCTGAACGGGTAGCGCTCATCATGAATAAGATCAGCGAAATTTCCAATCATGCCCGGGATGTGTCCCGGAATATCGAGGAAAGTGCCAGAGGTGTTAAAGAAGTGGCCCGGTCTGCTGCGGAGTTGTCCAAGGCTTCCAGCGATGTGGCGATGAATTCGGAGCGGGCTTCGGTCAGCGTGAACGAGATCGCCCGAACCACCCAGGAAATCTCCAGAAATGCGGTAGAAATGTCCCGGAGCATTCATGAGATCAATGAAGCCACCAATGAAGTGGCTGCAGGGACCATCGCGACCAGCGATTCGGCTAAGAAATTGGCTGAGGTTGCCAACCGTCTGGATGGGCTGGTGAAACAGTTCAAAATCTAAAGATGTATTGATAACGACTTGGTAGAGGTGAAATGTGGATAAACTTAGAGCGCTAATTGTGGATGATTCCATCGTCTACCGTCGCATTTTAACAGCTGCTGTTGAAAGCACCGGTGTTGCGGTTGCGCTTCAAACAGCGTCCAATGGGATACTGGCTTTGGAACGTTTAGAACAGCAGGCTTTTGATGTGATTTTGCTGGACGTCAATATGCCGGAGTTGGACGGCATCCAGACCTTGCGAAAGATTCGAGCGGTTTATCCGGATTTGGCGGTCATCATGGTCAGCAGTACCGGCATGGAGAACGCGGAAGTGACCATGCAGGCGTTGGAAGCCGGCGCATTGGATTTTATCGTTAAGCCATTGGAAGAAGACTATGATCGAAATTTAAAGATCCTTTCCGACCATTTGAAGGTTTTGTTCGCCCAGATCCGGATCCGCAGTTATGAAAAGAGAGGGCCGACTCAGCCGGAAAAACCCCGTCCTGTCGTCGTGCCTAAATTGGAGATTCCTAAATCTCCGGCCAAATTGAACGGTGTGGACTTGGTCCTGATCGCTTCGTCGACCGGTGGCCCGGTGGCTGTGGAACAGATATTTTCCAAATTGGAACCCGGGTTTTCTAAACCAATACTGGTTGTACAGCATATGCCTCCGGATTTTACCAAAGTGTTTGCTCAAAATCTGGACAATAAATCAGTAGTTAAAGTGATTGAGGGGCGGCGCGGCGATGTTGTTCGGGCAGGACAAGCCATTGTGGCACCGGGCGGATATCATATGACTGTCCGCCCGGGAGAACATGCCCATCATCTGGTGGTAGAGTTGGATCAAACGCCATTAGTCCGCGGAGTTCGGCCTGCGGCTGATGTGTTATTTAAGTCTGTTGCCAACTGTTTTAAGGGAGGACGGGTTTTGGCCGTTGTGTTAACGGGAATGGGCAGTGACGGTACAGACGGAGTAGCCGAGTTGAAACGGCGGTGTCAATGTTATTGTATTACGCAGAGCGAAGCATCCTGTGTGGTCTACGGGATGCCTCGGTCTGTCGTTGAGGCGGGATTGTCCGATGAAACGGTGGATATTACGATGATTGCCAGCCGTATACAGGAGATTGTGAAAAACGGGAGCTGATGGTATGGCATCTTCTTTATCTGAGATTGAATTTCGGCTCTTTAAAACATATATCAAGGATAAGTGCGGGATCGACATTCAAGATGACAAGGCTTATCTGATTGAGACTCGGTTATCCAAATTGTTGGTGGATTCGGGGATGGAATCCTTTGAAGCCTTGTATAATTTGATTATGAGCAATCGGGATCCGTATATCGCTGAAAAGGTGATTGATGCGATTACGACCAATGAAACCTTGTGGTTCCGCGACCAAACGCCGTGGAAGATTTTGGAGGACGTGATATTGCCCAGGTACATCGAGGAACTACGTTCCGGGCAAAGACGGAAAGTACGGATTTGGAGTGCGGCCTCCTCAACCGGACAGGAAGCTTATTCGACAGCGATCTGCATTCGAAATTACTTAGAAGAACGAAGCATCACCGATATCCGGCCGGAGCAATTTGAAATTTTGGCCACGGATATCTCCAAAACCGTTTTGGAAATTGCGCGGAGAGGCCGCTATGATGCTATCAGTATTGCCCGGGGATTGGACTCGAAGTATAAAGAACGGTATTTCCGAAAAGAGGGCATGGTATGGGTGTTGGAGGACGCTATCAAAAATGCGGTTCGGTTTGAACACTTTAATCTTCAGAACAGTTTTGTGTTTCTAGGTAAATTTGATATTATCTTCTGCCGATATGTGTTAATTTATTTTGCCGATACCTTGAAACAGGAGTTAGGAAAGAAATTTTATGACAGCATCGAATCTGACGGGATCATGTTTTTAGGTGCTTCCGAATTGCATCATTGTTTGGAACCTTACTTTGAGAGGGTCCATTATGCCAATGGAACCTATTATGTCCGGAGGAGGTAATTCCATGCGAATGTTGAGCATTGACGATTCGTCCGTGGTCCGTAAAATCATTCGAATGGCAGCTGAAGTTCTGGAGTTCGAATTGGTTGAAGCGGAAGACGGATTTGAGGGATTAGCCAAACTGGATGAATTGGGCGGTCAAGTGGATATCATTTTATTGGATTGGAATATGCCTGGAATGAACGGGCTTGAAGTGTTAAAAAGGCTGAAACAGAATGAGAAAACGAAAAGAATTCCGGTGATGATGGTGACCACTGAAAGTCAAAAAGAAAATATTGTGGAAGCAGTTAAGGCCGGAGCGGCCCATTATATGATCAAACCATTTACAATGGAAGAATTGACGAAAAAGATCATGGAATGTCTGGGCAGGGGGACGATATGATGGAAAACAGCACCGGACCGGCTCAAAGGTTGGAATGGCCGGTAACTATGTTTGTTGAAGCGTTGAAGGATGCTGTAGCAACGATGGCCGGGATCACCATGGAGTCCGTGGATGAAAGCTTTTTAACCGGAGAGGCGACCATGGGCGGAATGATGGTGCTTCAAGGCGATCCCTCAGCTGTGTTGATGATCCTTGCCGACCAACCATCCGTTGCGGCTATTGTCACCAATATGACCGGAATTGATAGTGGGGAATTGACCATCGAAGATCTTCGGGATGGCCTTTCGGAGTTGGTAAATATGGTTGCCGGAACAGTACGGGGACGGCTGGCCGGTTCCGGGAACCGTTTCAAACTTTCGTCGCCGCTGGCGGTTACTGGAGAACATTTAGCAGTATATGCCAAACGTCATGTGGAGTGCAGTTTAAGTCGGTTCGTTGCCGGAGACATCTGGTTGGAATTGAAAATTTTCTATATATAAGGGGATGAGGGAAGATGAAAAGAATTTTGATTGTGGATGATTCGCCGATGATTCACAACTTACTCCGCAAAACATTAGAGCGGAACGGTTATGAAGTCTGTGCCGATGCCACCAATGGCCGGGAAGGGGTGGAACTGTTTGAAAAACATCGGCCGGATCTGGTATTTATGGATATTACCATGCCGGTCATGGATGGGATCGAGGCGGTGAAAACTATTAAAGCCAAGTATCCTGAGGCGAAAATCATCATGTTGACAGCTATGGGCGATGATGAAATTATGACGCAGGCCTTGGAGGCCGGGGTGGAAGTTTTCCTGAAAAAACCCTTTGATGACTATAAGATCATCAGCGCCATCGCTAAAGTGATTTAGGGATTTACGGAAAAAGGAGTGAAATGATGGATTCGAGGCTGGTTACGCCGTATATTGAAAGCACCGTCCAGATCATTCGGCAAATGACCGGGATTGAAGTGACGGAAATCAGTGAACCGATGCCAGGATCCGGCGAAATCTCGGCGTATGGGGTGACGTCGGTGATCGCTTTTGCCGGAACCATTAAGGGGCGGCTTTTGATCGATTTTCAACCGGAATTGGCGGTTCATATCATTAAAAACCTCATGAGAGAAGAAAACCCGGTATTACGGGACAGGTTAATGTTGGGCTGTATCGCGGAGATGAACAATATCATTGCCGGAGATGCCAATACATTGTTGAACAATGAATATGGATTGGGTCTACGGTTGGCTCCGCCAATGGTGGTTACCGGAAAAAACATGATGCTTGCATCGTCCAAGGTGGATTCGGTGACTGTCTTGGGCCGGACCGATTATGGAGATTTTAAGCTGAACATCGCTTTTCAAGGAGGATTGCCATCATGAACGCACAATTAATCAATCTTTTTTGGTGGCGGTGGAATCCATATTAAGCCAGTTTGGTGTGGCGGACATCCGGAAAGGCGCTGTAATGCTCAAAGAGGAGATGGTGATCGAACGGGATGTGACTGCCTTTGTGGGCGTCGTCGGCGATCTCCGGGGGAATATCGCGTATTGCTTTACGGCAGAAACGGCCCGAAAATTGGCTTCGGCGATGATGATGGGGATGCCCGTTCCCGAACTCGATGAGATGTCCCGAAGTGCCATTGCGGAGTTGGCTAATGTTATTACCGGAAATGCCGCTTCTCTCTTAGCTGAAGAACAGGTTAAGGTGGATATTACGCCGCCTTCCATGATCGTCGGGAAAGATATTTATTTGGTCTTGAGCAGCGTGCGAACGTTGATCGTGACGTTCGAGACACCAGTGGGTTCCATTGAAGTTCATATTTGTCTCGAGGTATAACTATGAAATCCAAAGTTTTGGTCGTTGATGATTCGCCGATTAACCGAAAAATTATTGCCAGTTCCCTGACTGCCAAACTTTCCGGGATTGAGATCGTGGAGGCAGCGGATGGATACGAAGCTTTGAACATTCTTGGTGAAGCCGAGATCAGCGTTGTCTTGCAGGATATTATGATGCCCGGAATGGATGGAATTGCCACTCTGGAGGCTATTAAAGCCCGGCCGGAGCTGAAAAATATTCCGGTGATTATGGTGACGGCCCTCAGTGAGATTGAATTGGTTGAAAAGGCGTTATCGTTGGGAGCTTTGGATTATCTGACCAAACCTTTGACAGCGGAGCAGATCAAAATAACTTTGCCGTTGAAGGTGAAAAATGCGCTGGAGTTTTATGAACAGAAAAAGCAATTGCTGCTTTTTCATCAGCATATGACCGATGAGATGCAGTTGGCGGAGTCCCTGCAAAAATCGATGATTGTTGAGCAGGGGGAATGGAATGGAATCAAGCTATGGGGCAGGTATATTCCTTGTGAGGATATTGGGGGAGATTTCTTCCATTGCCTGCCGGTGGGGCACCGGGTGTGGCTCATCATTGCCGATGTGTGGGGCCACGGGATCGCAGCAGCGATGATCTCCACCATGTTGACGGTAATGTTTAATGCTGCCGTTCAGCAATTGGAAACCCCCGGTGCAGTATTGGAGTCGATGAACCGGATGTTGCTGAATGTTTTTCAAAATTCCAGGTATAGTGTGGTATCGGCCTTTGTAGCTTGTGTGGACAGGGAAAAAGTTCATTATGCCAATGCGGGACATCCTTATCCTGTGATCTATCATCGGAAAGAGCAACATTTGTATCAGTTGGAAAGTCCCGGCTTATTATTGGGAGTTTCGGAACAGGCTGAGTATCCCACGTTGGAAATGGGTTTTGGCCTGGGAGACCGGTTGTTGATGTATACCGACGGAATCTTTGATAAAGGCGGCCCGGAAGGGTTTGCCGGTTGGCCATTGGTTTATGAATATTGTCGGGATCACGCTGGTGATTTTGATGAGGATCTCCCCGGGGCTTTGGATAGAATGATCGATTATTTCACCAAACGCCAAGGGCATGGTTTTATTGACGACGCTGCGGTGATGCTGATCTGCCGCAATGCTTAGTCTCGGGTTTTATGGGTGGAGGGAACATTATGGATGATGCGGTAATGGATTGTGCGGCTAGGACCAATAAAAAGGAACGGGAGACCCAAGGTAAGGGAGGGGCTGCCGATAATTTCAGCCTGCGGCCGGAACACGCTGAAATGTTGCTGAAAACCATACCCAACGGAGTTTTCACCATCGATACCAATAATATCGTAACCAGTTGGAATAAACGGGCGGAGCAGATCACCGGTTATACTGCTGCCGAAGTGGTCGGCAAACCGTGCCGTTTATTTGCTTTTGAGCCGTGTCGAAAGATCTGCAGTTTATTTTCGGATGAGATAACGAAGCCGATTATCGGCAAAATTGCCGTAATTGAAACCAAACAGGGAGAGCTCCGGCATATTTGCAAAAATGCCGATTTGATCCGGGATGAACAGGGACGGGTCATCGGCGGGATCGAATGTTTCGACGATATTACGGACCGGATTCGCATGGAAGCAGAATTAAAAGAAGCCAGGCAACAGGCTGAAACTGCCAACCGGCTGAAAAGCCGGTTTATCGCCAATATGTCCCATGAGATTCGGACGCCGCTGAATGGATTGAAAGGCTTCATTGAGTTGTTAGGCCAAAGTTCTTTAACTGAAGAGCAGCGCCATTATGTGGACGGAGCTTGCTCAGCGGCAGATGTTTTATTGTATTTGATCAACAACATCCTCGACTTTTCGAAGATCGAAGCCGGAAAGATGGTGATCGAACAGATCAGTTTCGAATTGCGCACCACCATTGAAAAGATCGTGGTCATGTTGTTGCCCAATGCGTTGGAGAAAGGGCTGGAACTCAATCTCCATATCCATTCGAATGTTCCGGAAAACGTGATCGGTGATCCGGCTCGGTTGGGACAGGTATTGTACAATTTGATCGGTAACGGAATTAAATTCACCGAAGTCGGTGAAGTCTTTGTCGATGTGACTAAAGTGGCTGAGGACGGAAAGAACCAAACGATTCGGTTTACGGTCCGAGATACGGGAATCGGTATCGCAGCTACGGATTTGCAGCGTTTATTTCAACCCTTTGAACAGGTGGATCCTTCAACCACCCGGAAATACGGCGGCACCGGCCTGGGCTTGGCCATCTCCCATGAGTTGGTGAAATTGATGAACGGGAAGATCGGCGTGGAAAGCCAACCGGGCGTCGGCACCGAGTTTTTCTTTGAAATTCCGTTACCGGTGGAAGCAATGGCTACGAAGGCATCTCCGAATGAGTTGCAACGGATCGGGGCAGTGGTGATTCATCCTCGAGAAGAGCAGCGGAACATTCTCCTCGACTACCTGGGTGAAGCGGGTCTTTCGGTGACTGGTCTGGAAAACGGGGAAAAGGCCATTGCCTGGTTGATCGCTCATGTGAAACCGAATACGGATTGGGTTGTGTTTATGGACTGGCAGATGACCGGGATGACAATGGAGCAGTTCGTGGCGACGATGAAAGCTTTACCTATGATGAAACGGGTGAAACTGGTCTTAGTGACGCCGGTTGTTAAGGCAAAAGTGAAGGGGATTGACGGGTACCTTCTCAAACCGATCCGTCGGAATGATTTACAGAAGTTGCTGTTCTCAGTAACGAGTTCGGGGAGTTCTCAAAGTTCAGAAACGACTTTGGAGACGATGAAGCCTCTGACGGGTGTGGACTTGTCCTCCATGAAGGTGTTGCTGGTCGAAGACAATGAAGTGAACTGTAAGATATTGACGAAAATGCTCTTATCCAAGGGTATCTCCTGTGATATCGCCTTGAATGGCCGGGAGGCGGTTCGGGCCAGTCAAGATAAAGCCTACGATCTGATCTTCATGGACTGCCAGATGCCGGTGATGGACGGGTATGAAAGTACGGCGGAGATCCGGCGCCTGGAAGCCGGCCGCCGGCATACACCGATCGTGGCGATGACGGCTCATGCCATGGAAGGCGACAGGGAAAAGTGTCTGAAAGCCGGTATGGATGATTATTTGAGCAAACCCATTGATTTTGAAGCCATGTTTGCGTTGATAGAAGCTTATGCCTTAAAGAAGCAAACCAGTTCGGCAGAGAGTCAAGTGGCTGAAGCCAAGGAAGTCTTCAGAAAAGATTCGGGTTTTGATGAAGATATGGTGGAAGAGCTCTTCAGCGATTTTTTCCGTTTATTTCCGGATTGGATCCAACAGGTGGCGGTCGCTTTAGAGGAACAACAGACCGAAACGGTGCGAAATTTGGCCCATAAAATGAAAGGTTCTGCCGGGAACTTGCGTTTGAGTCAGCTCTCCCAATGGGGTGCTTTGATGGAAAAGGCGGCGTCAGCGGAAAATTTGACGGATTGTCATCGTTATTTTGTAGAAATCAAGGCATGGGCTGCGAATATTTTGGAAAATAAAAATCCGGGCTGAAAATAGCCCGGATCGAATGTTAACAGGGTTTGGCCTTATGGGGACAGCCGAAAAGCGGAAGAGTATGAAACACCTGAAAACAGTGGGGGCAATACCATTTTCCGTCGGCTTGCAAAAGCCGATGTCGGCTGCAACAGGGACAGATCATGCGACATCACCTCTATGTCTAGAATAGGTCAAAATGTAAATAAAGTCTATGATGTTTTGATGGCAAAAATGTGAAGATTTGGCTTATAAAGAATTTATGGAATGGATTGTCCCGAGAAATAATAGTTCTATGAAATGGTGGAAGGAGGGACAATCTTGGCTAACAAATCTCAAAACCAAACCAATCCGGCAAACGCGCGGCAAAACAACGACCAGGAGATCGCAAAAGAGCTAACAACGCCGGCACAGGATCAAGAGTTCGCAACGGATTACCAGAGCAATCAGTACTCAAAAAATGCGAACCAAAAAAAGCAACAGAATCCCCAACAAAAGTAATTTCACAAAATAGGGTTGGCAACAGCCCTATTTTTTTAATTTATTCTCCGGGTTGTGAATTTGCTAGGTGCACAGTTCACAGTAGACGGCAAGCACATAGTCGAGGTAAAGGTAGGAGACAGTAGACAGGATTCAGGAGTAAGCATTAGAAGTCAGCACTAGATCCTGGTAGCAGGTGCTAGGTTTAGGTCGAACACTGCAGGTTCCGTTCATAATCCAAAACCAGGGTCCAGAGTTTTGAAACCCTAAAACTTTGCGAAACACAGAACTTAAAATGCGAAACGGACATCTGGGAACTGTCAACTTGGGAACTAATAATCCAGAACCCAGTACCTAGGGCCTCGTACCAGGATTATACTATGCACTGTCAACTATAAACTAATGAATCTTAACTTTATCTCCCTATTATGGTATTATAATAAAGCGGATAGGCGTTGGTGTCTTTTTCGGTAAGATTTTTATGTTTCAATAGGAGTGTATTGGATGAGTGAAATGAACGTACGAACGCGGTTTGCCCCGAGTCCGACGGGGTATTTACATATTGGCGGGGCCCGGACAGCCATTTATGACTGGCTGTTGGCCAAGAAGCACGGGGGGCAATTTCTCCTTCGGATCGAGGATACGGATAGAAACCGCTTTGTTCCCGGTTCGTTGGAAGATATTCAGGAAAGCCTTCGCTGGTTAGGTTTGGAATGGGACGAAGGTCCGGAGGTTGGCGGTGCAGCCGGGCCCTATTTCCAATCGGAACGGCTGGAGATCTATCATCGCTATGCCCAGCAATTGATCGACGAAGGAAAAGCCTATTACTGTTATTGCACTCCCGAACGGTTGCAGGAAGTCCGGAAGGCCCAGGAAGCAGCTAAACAACAAGTGGGTTACGACCGGCATTGCCGGGACGGCGCAACGGAAGCCCAAGAGGGAATGAAACGAGTTATCCGTTTTAAAACGCCGCTCACCGGAAAAACCGTAGTGAAAGATGTGCTCCGGGGTGAACTGGAGTTTGAAAATAATCTCTTAGAAGATTTGGTTTTAATCAAGTCCGACGGTTTTCCCACGTATCATTTTGCTAATGTCGTCGATGATCATTTGATGAAGGTGACCCATGTTTTGCGGGGCGAAGAATGGCTTCCCAGTACGCCGACACACGCCTTATTGTATCAGGCTTTCGGTTGGGAGCCTCCCCAATTTGTCCATCTTTCTCTCTTCTTATCGCCCGATGGCAAAGGAAAACTGAGTAAACGGCATGGTGCCACCAGTGTGAAAGAGTATCGGGAACTGGGGTATCTTCCGGAAGCGTTGTTCAATTTCCTTTTATTGTTAGGTTGGAACCCTGGGAATGACCAAGAAATCATCTCCAAGGAAGAAGCCATCCAAATGTTCAGTTTGGATCGGGTCAATGCTTCTCCGGTCCGTTTCGCTACGGATAAACTGAACTGGTATAATGGCGTGTATATTCGCAGCTTGGAACCGAGAGACTTAGCCGGGCGGTGTCTGCCTTTCCTGCAAAAAGAAGGAATACTTCCGGATCCTTGTCCGGCGGACAAGTTCGAATACTTGGTGAAACTGATGCCTTTGGTTCAAGAACGGTTGAAATTGTTAACCGATGTGGTAGCCTGGACTGATTTTTTCCTTCAAGACGATATTCCGGCTCCGGCCAAAGAGATGTTAATTCCCAAGAAATTGGATGGAGAGACAGCCCTCCGGGTCTTGAAGGCATTGCTGGAGACCCTTGAAGCGGCCGCTTTCACCATTGGCGACTTGGAAGCCGCTTTACATCCGGTCCCGGAGAAACTTGGGTTGAAAATGGGGGATGTGTTTATGCCCCTGAGGGTTGCTGTATCCGGCAAAACGGCGACGCCCGGCATGTACGAGATGTTGGAAGCTCTAGGCAAAGAACGGGTGCTTAAACGGATCAAAGCAGCCATTGATGTCTTAGAATCCAGCTGACAGGATCATCATATACATTATTTTGAATGAAACGATTTAACCCATTTCGACTTGTTATTTTTAAATGAGTATGCTAAAATTTTCCCAAATTATCGCCGAAGGCTGTATCCTTATGGAACGGTACTTTAAAAAGGCGAGAGGGAAATTGAACATCATCCGCTTGGATCAGAGTGACCGAGACGGTAAATAGGTGGTTTATTAAGCCTTTCTGTCTCAGGAAGGCTTTTTTTGTTCTTTACCGTTGGAGCGCCGATCAAGCCGGACCAAATGAATCCAGTGATAAGGAGGAATGATTTGGATGGCGAAGAGCGTAACCACTTTTTTAAAAGCCAAAAAAGAAGGAACCAAGTTGGCATTATTGACTGCTTACGACTATGCATCTGCCAAATTGGTGGATTCCTGTGATGTGGACGGGATTTTAGTCGGAGATTCCCTAGGTATGGTTTGTTTGGGTTATCCCAACACGTTGGCGGTGACGATGGAGGATATGATTCATCATACCAAGGCCGTATCCCGCGGGGTGAAAAATGCGTTACTCATCGGCGATATGCCCTTTATGTCGTATCAGGCCTCTCTTTCCGATGCGGTGCGCAATGCCGGACGGTTGGTCCAGGAAGGCCAGGCTAATGCCGTCAAACTGGAAGGCGGGGCCCGAGTCCTTCGTCAAGTTCGGGCTATCGTCAAGGCCCAAATACCGGTGATGGGGCATTTGGGTTTAACGCCGCAGTCCATTCATGTTTTTGGCGGGTTTAAAGTCCAAGGGAGAAACAAGGATGGGGCTGCCCAATTGATCGATGATGCGCGCAGGCTGGAGGATGCGGGAGTCTTTGCCGTTGTTTTGGAGTGCATCCCGGAAGAGCTGGCCGCCCGGATTACGGAATCCGTTGCCGTGCCGACCATTGGCATCGGGGCAGGGGCCGGTTGCGACGGCCAAATCCTGGTGTACCATGATATGTTGGGACTTTACTCCGATGTCCGGCCGAAACATGTGAAAGTCTTTGCTGAAGCTGGACAACTGATCCAACAGGGTATCCGGGAATATGTGACTCAGGTACGAAACGCCGAGTTTCCCGGGAAAGAGCATTCGTTCTCCTGAGGAAACGGGATAAGCTTGACCTAAACCTTCAAACGAAAGGATGAAAAGGATGTTTGTAGCTGAGTTGATACGCGAAACACGGGAAATGACCGAATCATGGCGAAAACAGGGTTACTCCATTGGTTTTGTACCGACTATGGGCTATCTGCATGAAGGGCATATATCGTTAATCAAGAAAGCCCGGCAGGAAAATGATCGCGTCGTGGTGAGCGTTTTCGTAAACCCGACCCAGTTTGGTCCCAATGAAGATTTTGATAAATATCCGAGAAATTTTGAACGGGATCGGGAGATCTGTGAGAAGGCGGGAGTGGATCTGTTGTTTGCGCCCTCTGTTCACGAAATGTATCCTGCCAAAAACTTGGTTTTTGTGAATATTTCCGAGCTGGGTGATGGGTTGTGCGGTGCAAAACGCCCTGGCCATTTCCAGGGAGTGTGCACGGTGGTTACGAAGCTCTTCAATATAGTCCTGCCTGACAAGGCTTATTTCGGGGAGAAAGATGCCCAGCAATTGGCCATTATCCGCCGGATGACGAAGGATTTGAATTTTAACATTCAGATTGTCCCATGCCCTACTGTCAGGGATCAGGATGGGTTGGCCTTGAGTTCCCGGAATGCTTATTTGTCGGAGGTTGAGCGAAAGGCGGCATTGGTGATCCCGAGGAGTCTTCAAGCCGCCCGTCAGGCTATCCTTAGCGGAGAACGGGATGCTGCGCAGATTATTCAACTGATCCGGGAAATGATCACGGCAGAGCCCTTGGCTGCCATTGATTATATCGAGGTAGTGGACGGGGAGACTCTGAAACCGGTATCTCGCATCGATGGGCCGGTTTTAGTGGCTGTGGCGGTCTTCATCGGCAAGACGCGGTTGATCGATAATTTCTGGTATAAGGAAGGGTCGGCATGTTCCTAACGATGTTAAAATCGAAAATTCATCGGGCGGTGGTGACTGCTGCCAACCTTCATTATGTGGGCAGTATTACCATTGATGAAGAGCTGATGGAGGCCGCTGGCATCTTCGAGTATGAACAGGTCCACGTGGTGGATGTAGATAACGGAAACCGGTTTGAAACCTATGTGATTAAGGGGCCTCGCGGCAGCGGCGAGATTTGCTTGAACGGAGCAGCGGCCCGCATGGTCTGTGTCGGGGATCGGGTGATCATCATGGCTTATGGATTGCTGGAAAGGGAGGAGCTTGAGGATCACCGGCCGCGGATCGTGTTGGTGGATGAAGCGAACCGTATCATGGAAGTGCGCGGCTATGAAGAACACGGACAGGTCAGCTGATGAGTATGGAAGAAGCTTTAGTGATCTTTTTTGGGAAAACCGGAGCCGGAAAAAACTATATTGCTGAAATTTTCGCTGAAACCTATGATTATTATTTTTACGATGCGGATCAGGATCTCCCCGATGATATGCGGGCAGCTATTGCGGAGGGGCGTACCTTTACGGATGAGATGCGAAGCAGGTATGCGGAGATTATCAAGGATCGAATCGCCGCGTTATTGGAAATTTACCCGAGGGTGGCTGTAGCGCAAGGCCTTTTCAAAAATCGGCAACGCCATGAATTGCTGAACCGGTTTTCTTTTGCCCAGTTTGTGTGGGTTGATGCGGAAGACCAGCTCATCGAAGAACGGGTGAAACAACGGGGGAACGAAGTTACCTTGGAATATGCCCGGAAGATCAATCCCTTGTTTGAAACGCCGGATTTTGACTGTGAGCGGATACTCAATAACGGCAGCGGGGAAGAGATACGTCTTGAAATTGTGAGGCTTGGGACGAAACTGGAACGGTTTAATGAGAAACGGTAAATCGGCAAGAACGAAGGGAAAAAATTATTGACAACCTGGTAAAAAGCCCTGGATTTGCTATTATTTTTTTCTTGACTACTGTTTGGGTTAGACGGTATAATTTAATATGCGCGTTGGGGGATCGTCTAGAGGTAGGACAACAGGTTCTGGCCCTGTATGCGAGGGTTCGATTCCTTCTCCCCCAGCCACTTCTAAATGTCAGTTGACAGTGTACAGTGGTTAACAGTTGTTATTTATCAACAACTGTCAACTATCAACTGTAAACTGTAAACTATATAACATGGTCCTATCGTCTAGAGGCCCAGGACACCGCCCTCTCACGGCGGAGACACGGGTTCGAATCCCGTTAGGACTACCAGCTTATCCGTATCTGCGAAATAGAATTTAGATTTAATTTCCCAACCTTCGTTATCAACAGTTATCCGCACAATATAAGTATCTATTAATCGTTTACATTCAAGCAGGTTTGACCTATCGGTTACGACCTGCTTATTTTGTTTTACATAGTTTTCGATTTGCTCACGGGTGAGGACCGGCATTGATTTCATTTCGGCCAATTCCCGAAGACGAAGGGTCAATAAGTCCTTTTCATTGGACAGGTTTTTCAATCGCGGGCCGGCAACATTGGCATCCATCGCGCCGGTTTCGATAGCGGAGAAAAGCCTGTCCATTTTTTTATCAATCTCTTTTACTTGATTTTGCAGTTCTTTTTGCTCGGCTTCAATTTCTGCCTTTTGGTTGTTTGCCCGGTCCACTAACATATCCACTAGTTTCTCCGTATTTGCCCGTGAAAAAATTTTTTCGAGTTCATCAAGAACAAGATTCTCGATCAGGTCCTTGCGGATGTTTTTGTTATTGCAGGCCCCGGTTCGTTTTCGGGCATTGCACGAATACCAGCTTTCTTTTGCTTCGCGGTTCCCGACCATGGCTGCACCACATTCACCGCAAAAGATTTTTCCTGTAAGTATATAAATATTTCCTGTTTCCCGGAACCGAGCTGCAATAGGTCTTACATTACTCATGCTCTCCTGCACCTTTCTAAACGTAATTTCGTCCACAATCTGAGGTATGGCACCAGGCACCCGAACAATTTCCTCCTCCGGTTTCCGTGTCCGGTGGTTTTTCTCCGTGCCTTTGTTGTAAACCATAACCCCGGTGTATTTTTCGTTTTTGAGTAGATCGTAAAGACTGTTCTTTCCAAAATCTTTTCCTACCCTGGTTTTCATTCCGCGCCGTTTTAATTCGTGCAATATCTCGTTATATCCATGTCCATCGGCTTTCATCCGGAAAATAAGCCTGACTATTTCAGCCTCTTTCTCATTAATAACATACCGCTTTAAAACTTTTGTGCGGCCATTTTTAGGTATGATTTTATCGACTACGAGTGAATATCCTAGCGGTGGGATGCCTCCGCAATGATAGCCCTCGTATGCGTTTTCCTTTAATCCCTTCATCGTTTCTCTAGCCAAATTTCTGGAGAAATATTCGTTCATGGCCTCCAACGTGGCTTCGAGAATGATAGACTCCGGGGAATCGTCAAGGGGCTGGGTTACGGCAATTAGCCGGACGCCTTTTTTTTGAAGTTCTTTTCGGTAGATTGCCGAATCATATCGATTCCGGGCGAAACGGTCAAGTTTATGGACAAGGACATAATCAACTTTAACCCGGCCAGACCGGATGTCGTCAATCATTTGCATAAAATTTTCCCGGTCATCTGAGGTAGCGGACCGGGCTTCATCTATATATTCACGTATAATGGTAATCCCGTTTTTTTGTGCCCAGGCATGTATGGCCCGGCGTTGGGCGGCAATACTGGCCTCGTCCTGGTTATGACTACTATAGCGGAGATATTCGACTGCTAATTTATTACTTAATACATTGATTGGGTAATCGTGTTGTATTGCCATATTATCCCTCTTTTTAAAATTGTCTAAGATTTAATAATAACCCAATTAATAAGTCAACCGTTTGGGATTCGGTTAAAAGTTTAGCCGTGTATTCATCGATTATGTTGTTAAATTCTGTTCCAATTCGAGTCGGTGAGGACCAAAAACTTGTCCCTATTTTGTGCTGTTGGAGAAACGAGTAATATTCAGCTTCTGATATTGGAGTTACTAACTGAGCGCAGATGGTATAGATACAGTTTATGATACGTGCATTTATAATGAGGTTTTGCGGGTTCCTGATTAGGGATGCCACGTATTTACCAAATTGAGTGTTATCAATTTTTCCTTCTAGGCAATTGTTGGTATGTAAAATTACTCTTGCAAGAGTTGGATCAATAGAAGCAACAGTACGATAATCACAATTTAAAAGTTGAACGGTAGTATCTTGAGATAATGCGGGGATCGCTGTGATCAGCACTATCAAAAGAGTTAGTAAGGATGTCTTTTTCATAAAATTCACTCCTTTAATTTTTCAGTAAATTAGCGGAGTAATCATGTATAGCTGAATTAATTAGACTGGATATTTTTGAAATGATTGATTCACCAGAGTTCACATCAATTATTTGGGTGTACTTCGCTAAATCAGTGGCTAATTTTGCAAGTTCAAAGGTGTTCCGTGAAAGTGCTTCTGGACGGGCTATGAGTATATAATCTGGTCTATTTTCTTTGACATTCAAAAT
>Ga0209508_1000273_pt1 | contig 58076 bp, 60 predicted proteins | sample AD_UKC129_MetaG_FD_184427 | JGI IMG/M metagenome (GOLD analysis project Ga0209508, IMG submission 184427) | Active sludge microbial communities of municipal wastewater-treating anaerobic digesters from Canada - AD_UKC129_MetaG (SPAdes) (version 2) | ecosystem: Engineered > Bioreactor > Anaerobic...
GCGATATAGCCGGCGAAATACTGCACCAGGACAGAAACTCAATAAAAAAGCTGAGAAATTTGCATTAGCCTGGCCACGGGGACGGTTCTTCCGGCAAGCCACAGGGACGGTTCTTGTGGCTTTTTTTATTACAAGCTTCGTTCGTACAACAGCATATTTGTATTTGCAAAAGCTCCGTAATACAATTTCACCGGATCTGCAGCGAAGCATCCAGGATTCAGTGAATCTGAAGCCTCGCTCAAATAAGCAGCGATTTAATAAACAAACGGTTATTTTTTACGTATTATCGGGTGTACAAATATTGAAGTGAGCGAGGCAGGCTTATGAAGAAGAAAAAAGTCCTGATGCTGTTTGTGCTGGTTATAATTATCGCGGGGATATTCATCGGGGTAAAGTTAATAAATGATTTGAATGCCTATAAGGCACAGGTTGATGCAATTTCCATATCGGATGTTGATTTGTCCAAGATTGAGGACGGGGTTTATACCGGATATTATGATGCAAAGCTGGTTTCCGCTAAGGTTCGCGTTACAGTAAAAAACCACAGGATAGAGAGCATTGAGCTCACGGAGCACAATAATGGAAGAGGAAAGCCTGCGGAAATAATTCCGGACAAGGTCGTTGAAGCACAGTCCCTGGATGTGGATACGGTTTCCGGCGCCACTTCCAGCAGCAAAGTTATACTTAAGGCAATAGAGAACGCTCTTAACAGTGCCTCTCAGTGAATACACCCGGCAGTATGTTTCTGTCAGGGAATACCGGACTCGCAGGGCACTCCCGTCTGGCACAGGCCGCATACTGAGTATCCGTCGTAACCATAACGGTCATGGCAGATCTTTGCTATGACCTCTTTATGGTACCTGACGCATTTTGCCTTGTCGTGCCCCTCAGGAGTAATAGCGCCTGCAGGACAGCGCCTGATACAGGCTGTGCATCCATCCTTGGCTTTGCAATACTCGTTGTATTTCTGATATTTACGGGGTGTTTTTTTCAATCTGCAATTGACGATTACAGAGCCGCAGCGCATGGCCTTGCCCTTGACCGAGATCAAACCGTCGCACAGACCGAAGGCGCCAAGCCCGGATATAAATGCCGTATGGCGTTCCGACCAGTTGGATATCTGGTAGAACTTGTCCGAGTCCGCCCAGGAAAACTTGTTACTGCACATGGGAGCAACAGCTTCATACCCCAGTTCCTTAAGGTATTCCTCAAGCGCCTTTGCAAGACCTCGGTTGCACTCCTCGCCGTAGACGCGGACCATCTGCCATTCCATGGTTGAACAGTCTGTCTGCTCACGGTTCAGTTTCTTTGTTTCCTCGGTTTGGGGCAGAACCCAACTGATGACGCTTACATTTTTGGAATCAAAGGGATGACCGTAGGCTTCCTCAAGCCACTCCGCGGGCAGCTTGTAAAACCGGGGGTCGATATGCTGCTTGTAGAAACTGTACAACTCGTCATCGGCATTGCTGAAACCTATGGCAGGCTCCCCGAAGGCAGGCTTGTCGATCATCTTCATTGTATTCTTGTCGGACCTTATGTAAGCCTTGATGAACTCTTCGATCTTACGTTCCATAAAACATCACGTCCACGGTATGTATTTATGTGTATGGAAAACCTGCCCCAAATGACAGGCTTAAGTATATTGTAACACTGTAAAATGATCCTGCGCTGAAACACACATAACATCTCAAGATTGGGCAAGGCATCCGAAAAATTCAATACTGCCGTTCTGCTATGGATATGCATATGGCATGATCAGTTTGATCAGCCCGATTTCAGGCAGTAAGAATTGGGTAAAAATAGAAAAGGTGTATTACCGATTATATATATGTCAACCATATTACAGCTATAGACCACATTTTGAAAAGAGTAGCGAGGTGGACTATGCAGAAGTCAATCATTAAAACCGACGAGCAAAAATGTATGGGTTGCAACAAATGTATCGCAAAATGCCCGGTGAATGCCAACGATGCAAAAGTAATTGACGGGAAGAATAAAATATTCATCAATGCGCCCAGATGTATACAATGCGGGGAATGCATAAGGGTCTGCGACCATGGGGCGAGATACTATTTTGACGATACCGATGAATTTTTTGACCGACTGGAAAAGGGAGAAAGGATCTCTGTACTCGTAGCCCCTGCCGTACGCAATAATTTTCACGATTACAAAAAACTGCTGGGACTGCTGAAAAAATCAGGCGTCAATCTGATCTTTGATGTGTCGTTCGGCGCAGATATAACGACCTGGGCTTACCTGAAGGCAATAGAACAAAAGCATATCTCCTCAATGATCGCGCAGCCTTGCCCTGTAATTGTTTCGTATATACAGCACTATCAAACGAAGCTCTTACCCTATTTGGCTCCTGTCCAAAGCCCGGCAATGTGTGCCGCTATTTACCTGAAAAAATACAAAAATATCGATGACAACCTTGCTTTCATATCGCCGTGTATCGCCAAAACAATTGAGTTCTCCGATGATGATACATATGGCATGATAAAATACAACGTTACAATAGCAAAACTCAAAGAATATATCAGCAAGAAAAGAATCGACCTGTCAAGTTATCCATCAGCAGATTTTGACAATACTCCTTGCGACCTGGGATTTGCATTCAGCCGTCCCGGGGGGCTTAGGGAGAACGTGGAATTCTACATGGGAAGCAACGTCTGGGTAAAACAGGTCGAAGGCATAGATGAGGTTCTGGATTACTTCGGACAATATGAGAAGCGGCTGTCTCAGGAAAAGAACGTGCCGGCTCGTCGACGTGCTGAACTGCAAACATGGGTGTAATATGGGAACAGCTGCGGAAAATAGTGCGGATATAGACGATGTGGATTACAATACTAATAAGCTCAAGAATGAATTTTTGGAAAAGCATAAGGATCAGAAGGATTCATCATTGTTTTCGAAATTCGACAGCGAACTCAAGCTTGATGATTTTATACGGGTATATGCCGATAAGAGCGAGCATGTTTCTGTCGAGTTTCATAGGAGCATTGATGATATATTTATGGAACTTGGAAAAGATACCGAGGAAACGAGAAATATCAATTGCTATTCGTGCGGTTACGGCGGGTGCAGAAAATTCGCGGAAGCGGTTGCAATGGGAAACAACGATATCAGAAACTGCATATACTATGCGCGCACGAAGCTGAAATCGGGCAGGCAGGAATTCGATGACCTGTTCCAATCCCTCGGGGAACAGATTGCGCAGATGTCTATGCAGGTTGAGAACCTGAAAAGCTCTGCGCATGATTTGGACCTGATTTCTCAGCAAACCAAGCTCATATCTTTGAATGCAGCAATAGAATCTGCGCATGCAGGGGAATTCGGAAAGACATTTTCAGTTGTTGCAGATGAGATTAAAAAGCTTGCCGATAAATCGGAATACCTTATAAAATCAAATCAATCAAAACAAAAAAGCCTTGCTGACAATATCATTGAACTTGGGAAACATGTGAACAGTATAAAGGAAAAAGTAGATAATGCTCTGAAATGAACCTGAATGAACGGTTAAGGAGATTGTTATGGAAAAGATTATTACAGACAGACTCATCATCAGAAGGTTTGACCAAAATGATTGGCAGGATTTATACGAATACCTGTCAGATGAAGAAGTTGTCAAATATGAACCATATGATATTTTTTCAGAAGAGCAGGCTAAGGAAGAAGCAGCCAAAAGGTCAAAGGATGAGTCTTTCTATGCGGTTTGCCTGAAGGAAAACCGAAAGTTAATAGGAAACCTTTATCTGTGCAAAGGCTACTTTGATACATGGGAATTAGGATATGTATTTAACAGGAAGTACCAGGGCAAAGGCTATGCCACAGAGGGTGTGAAAGCTTTACTTGACTATGCCTTCACACATTTGGGAGCAAGGCGTATTATAGCCATGTGTAATCCACAGAATGAAGTTCCTGGAAGTTACTTGAACGCTTACATATGAGACGTGAGGGCTTACTATTGCAAAATATCTATTTTAAAACCGATAGCAATGGTGCGCCAATATGGCTTGATACTTACGAATATGCCATATTGAAAGAAGAATGGTGTAAATGGAAAGGTTCAAGTCCTCTCACTTTTGCTAAAAAGACAGCGGATTCTGATTTCTCAGAATCCGCTTTTTATTGGTCGGAGTGAGAGGACTTGAACCTCCGGCCTCTTGGTCCCGAACCAAGCGCTCTACCACCTGAGCCACACCCCGTCAGCAACATACGCTATTTTAGCATAATTCTTTGCCCGTAGCAATGACAAAATATGAAGCCACTGGGCAAAGATTATTATATGACGGAATGGTTCTGAATTCAAGTAAATTGTGACCAAAGCATGGCATTGGCGAAAGTGTGCCAGGGGGACCGTCCCCGTGGCTTTGCTCTAGCCAGAGGAACCGTCCCCCTGGTTTGAGAAGGCACGCCGGGTGACCTTACGCATGCCGTTCTCGAAGCGCAGCCGGAAGCTCTGCTGGTGGTGGATATCCACAGAGGAGGAGCCGACCATCACGTCCAGGACGCAGTCTTCAAGCCCGAGTTCGTAGTCCTTGTTATGGTAGGCAAGGGAATCATACAGGATATCTAAGTTTAAAGTAACCCGCTCACCTTTCTTCAAAGAAACCCGCTTATATGCTTTAAGCTCGCGTTCAGGCTGTATGACCGAGGTATAGCGCTTCCTGACATAGACCTGGACCACCTCGTCGCCGTCATAAGGGCCTTCGTTCAATACTGTCACGCTGACACGGATGCGGTCATCTTCCTGGCTGAAGGCGGCATCCTCATACAAGAAGCGGGAATAGCTCAGGCCATAGCCAAACGGGTATAGCGGCTTTGTATCCATTTCCAGGTAGGAGTCCTTCCAGAACTGGGTTTTGCCCGTGGCATGCTGGGAATAATATATCGGAAGCTGTCCCAGGCTCTTGGGAATGGAGACGGGAAGCCGTCCTCCCGGATTGTATCTTCCGAACAGGGCATCCGCAATGGCATCGGCGCCTTCCATCCCGGGACGCCAGGCCTCGAGGATGGCGTCCATCTCCGTGCTCTCATAGGAAAGTTCCAGGGGCCTTCCATTGCACAGGACAAGGATTATGGGTTTTCCAAGCTTCTTCAGTTCCTTCAACAGGGCCCTTTGCTCATGGGAAAGGCAGATTTCAACACGGTCCACCGATTCGCCGCTGTCGTTTTCATAGCCCAGCCCGCTGGTATCGCCGCATACCGCTATAACCACATCGGCTTTTGATGCGGCCTCCACCGCTTCCTCAACGGCATAGAAATCCGAATCGTGATTATAATCAGTCGTATCCTTAAGACCGGGAGCCAGGTAAACCCGGGTTCCATGGCCTACCCTTTCACAGATGGCCTGGTATACGGTTTTTATGTCATGGTACAGGTCCTCGAACCGGGTACCCTTCTGCTTCAGGAAAACCGAGGTCGGAATGTTCTCTCCTTCCAGGGTCTCAGTCCACCGGTACATGTATTCTATATGGGACGGATAGGAATAGTCGCTGTATGCGAATTCCTTCTTATCTGCAAGAGGTCCCACCACAGCAATGCTCCCTATTTCGGGAGACAGGGGGAGGATATTGTCCCTGTTACTGAGCAGCGTGAGGGACTGGCGGGCCATTTTCCCCGCTATTTCCCTGTGCTCCCGGCAGCAGACTGTTTCCTGGACTCGGTTCACATCCACATAGGGATTGTCGAACAGGCCGAGCCTGAACTTGATGGACAGCATTTTTGCAACAGCCCGGTCTATTATGGATATGTCGATACGCCCCTGTTCCACCAATGGCTTTAGGCTGTTCAGCAGACTTTGTTCCAGGAGTTCCATCTGGATGCCCGCCTTCAGAGCAAGCTCAATGGCCTCATTTAGGGTCTCGCAATAACCATGGAACTCCCTGATCAGTTTTATGCCATTGCCATCGGCCATTAAGAGCCCGTCAAAACCCAGCTTCTCCCGGAGGATACCTACTAAAAGCTCCTCCGAGACGTGGCAGGGCCTGTCATGCCACTCGTGATAGGCCGCCATTACGCATGCGGCGTTTGCCTCGCGGATAGCCGCCTCGAAAGTAACGGTATAGCAGTCGAGCATCTCCCTTTTTGTGATGTGGATGGGAGAACAGTTTCGTCCGCCGTCACTTATGCCCTGGGCTGCAAAATGCTTCAGTGTGGCAGCTATACCCTGATTCAGGTTATCGGACTGAAGGCCTTTGGTGTAGGCCATGCCGCACTGGGTAACGAGATATACGTCCTCGCCGTATGATTCCTCATAACGCCCGAAACGGTGGTCCCGGACCACATCGACAACAGGAGCCAGAGCAAGCCGCTCACCTGTTGCAAGCATTTCTTTCCGTATGGCATCTCCCATCTGCCGAACCAGGTCTTCATTAAACATGGCGGCAGCCCCTAAATTCTGGGGGAACAGGGTATGATCACGGCTTAAAACCCCGGAGGTGGCCTCGGTCACGAACAGGGCGGGAATACCCAGCCTTGTCTTCTCCGCCAGGTATTTCTGGATCCTGTTGATGACAGCAGCCATCTCAGCGGGCCTGAGTTCCGTTTCGCCGCCAATGCGGTTGATGTAGCCGATGCCATGGGGAATATTTTCTGTTGCCTTTTCCTCGGAGAAGGTCAGGGTATGGCGGTCGGTAATGATATTAATCAGCCTGACCCATGTCATCTGGGCAATTTTCTCATCGAGGGTCATCCTGTCCAGCAAATCCTTAACGCGCTCTTCCACAGGCTTGGAAGGATCCTTATAGATCATGTCCTTAAGTCCTCCATTCTTCATCGGTTTTTTACGATTTCTGAACTGTAACAGGGAGGTTCATCCCGGCCGTTTTATGCCATCTGATTTAATGATACAGTCATGGTTCATAAAAGTAAAATGAAAAACGGTTGCAAATTATTCAAAATGTACAAATCCCTATTGCAATGCGGAATAAATTAGGATAGACTTAATAATGTCAGATTAATAAGTTTTGGAGGTGGGGTAACCATGGCATACCTTCTTGGCATCGACATAGGTACATCAGGTACCAAAACGGTTCTGTTCGATGAAAATGGAACGACAGTAGCAAGTGATACCCAGGAATACCCGCTTTATCAACCCAGGAACGGATGGGCTGAGCAAGACCCTGAGGACTGGTGGAAAGCTACTTGCGTATCTACACGCAACGTGCTTGCAAAGAGCGGGGTCAATCCCAGGGACATCAAGGGCATAGGCCTTTCGGGGCAGATGCACGGACTGGTTCTCCTGGATGCAGACAACAAGGTATTGAGAAAGTCAATTATCTGGTGTGATCAGCGCAGTGCCCAGGAATGCGAAGAGATCACCTCCATCATTGGTGCGGAGCGCCTGATCGAGATCACCGCCAATCCTGCTCTGACAGGCTTTACAGCTTCCAAGATCAAATGGGTAATGAACAACGAGCCTGAAATATATGAGAAGGCGCGTAAAATCCTTTTGCCCAAGGACTATATCCGTTTCTGCCTGACCGGTGAGTACGCCACCGAGGTATCGGATGCCAGCGGCATGCAGCTCCTGGATGTGCCCAACCGTAGATGGAGCGACGAAGTCCTGCAGAAGCTGGGCATTGACAAGGGTATGCTGGGCAGGGTTTATGAATCCCAGGAAGTTACCGGAACAGTGACAAAGAAGGCAGCCGAGCTTACCGGCCTTGCCGAAGGCACCATCGTTGTGGGCGGCGGCGGCGACCAGGCCGCAGGCGCTGTCGGCAACGGTATCGTCAAGCCGGGTATCATTTCATCAACAATAGGAACATCTGGCGTTGTCTTTGCCTATACCGACAAGGTGAGCATCGACCCCAAGGGCCGCGTGCATACATTCTGCCATGCAGTACCGAACACCTGGCACATCATGGGCGTTACCCAGGGTGCAGGCCTGTCTCTCCAGTGGTTCAGGAACAATTTCTGCCATGAGGAGATCTCTTCTGCAGGCCTTCTGGATGTCGATCCGTACTACCTGATTGACAAAGCTGCCGAAAAGGTACCCGTCGGCGCCGACGGGCTGATTTACCTGCCCTATCTCATGGGAGAGAGGACACCCCATCTTGACCCTGACTGCAGAGGCGTTTTCTTCGGAATCTCTGCAAAGCACACCAAGCGCGAGTTCCTGAGAGCCGTAATGGAAGGCGTGGCCTACAGCCTCAAGAACTGCCTGGATATCATAATGGAAATGGGTATCGGGATCAATGAGGTCCGGGCGTCCGGCGGCGGCGGAAAGAGCCCGCTGTGGAGGCAGATCCAGGCCGACCTCTTCGGAACACCGATCTGCACCGTGAACTCCAGTGAAGGACCCGCCTTGGGAGTCGCCCTCCTGGCAGGCGTGGGCGCAGGCGTGTACAAGAGTGTTCCCGAGGCCTGCGACCAGACCATCAGGGTGGTTACACGCCAGGATTACAACAGGGATAACAACGCTGCTTACCAGAAATTCTATCAACTGTACAATGACATCTACCTGTCATTGAAGAACGACTTTAAAACACTTGCAAAGGTAAACCAGAACTGATTTTTGAGGTGTGTGCCTTTTGAGGGAAACAACGACGGGCAATAACAAATACCTGAAAGAACTGAATAAAGCCGCCATACTGGACCTCATCAGGACCACCAGGGGTATTTCGCGAAAGGCTCTGGCCGACCGCACGGGGCTTTCGCCCACCGCTACGGGAGCAATTGTGAGAGAGCTTCTGGGAGCCCAGTTCATAAGGGAGGTGGGCGAGGGCAAGTCCTCCGGGGGCAGAAAACCGGTCATGCTTGAGATAAACCCGGATTCCTACTACTCCTTTGGTTTTGACATAGACATGAGGTTTATCTATACGGTAGTGCTGGATATCACTGGAAAGGTGCATTACGAGGAGAAATGGGAAAACCATTCATCCCTTACTCCTGAACAGGCTGTTGACCGGATCGGGCGCATTTATGATACCGTGGTATCAAGCCTGAAGATCAAAAAGGACAGGATCCTGGGGGTCGGCGTATCCATTCCCGGAATGCTGGACATAACAACACGAAGGATCTTCCTTGCTCCGAACCTGGGATGGTCCAACGTGGATATCAGGGAAAGCCTGAGCCAGAGGCTTGATGCTCCGGTCTACCTCGATAACGAGGCAAGATGTTCAGCCTTTTGTGAAAACTGGCTGGGCATATGCAAGGGTGTGGAGGATTTCGTCTGTATCAACATCGAATCCGGTATCGGCGCCGGTGTCTTTGTGAGGGGAAAGATCTATCGCGGGTACACCGGAAGCGCAGGCGAGGTAGGGCATATTTCAGTTGATGAGAACGGCCCCAGGTGCAAGTGCGGAAACGTGGGCTGCCTTGAAACCATGGCATCCATCAACGCCATGGCGGAAAGGTACAGGGAGATGGCATCAAAGACCAACCCGGACGTTTCCGGGAACACCATCGACCAGAACTTCGAAGCCCTTCTTGCAGGCGCACTTGATGGAAACCGCGCATGCCTGGAGATCTTGAAGGAGGCTGCCGTGAGCCTTGGAAAGGCCATCGGCTACCTCATCAACGCCTTTAACCCGCAGACCATCGTTATAGGCAAGAAGTTTCCACGGTATGCCAAACTGGTCATTGACGACATAGCCGAGTCGGCAGCCAAAACAGCCCTGGCACACCTGGCAGAGAACTGCAGCATCGTCCCGTCCAGCTTTGGAGAGAACTCTTCAGCCCTGGGCGCGGCAATTATACCAATCCGCAAGCTCTTCGGCAAATAGCCGGGAGACCAACACATGTTACTAATTAAGTAATAACAATAAATTCAAAACAAGGAGGGAAACCATTATGTCAGAATTTTTCAAAGGAATCGGCAAGATTCAGTATGAGGGACCCGAATCAAAGAATCCGTTAGCGTTCAAGTACTACAACCCTGACGAGGTCATCGCCGGCAAGACCATGAAGGAGCATCTGCGCTTTGCTGTTGCCTACTGGCATACATACCAGGCCAGGGGCGTGGATATGTTCGGCGGTGGGACAGCAGTAAGACCCTGGGACGATATAACCGATCCCATGGACCTGGCCTATGCCAAGGTTGATGCCAACTTCGAGTTCTGCGAAAAGCTTGGCGTTCCGTTCTTCTGCTTCCATGACAGGGATATTGCCCCTGAGGCCGATAACCTTGCGGAGACCAACAAGAGGCTTGACAAGGTTGTTGCCAAGATCAAGGATCGTATGAAGGACAGCCCGGTCAAGCTCCTTTGGGGAACCACCAACGCTTTCAGCCATCCCAGGTTTGTACATGGCGCGTCCACATCCTGCAATGCCGGCGTTTTTGCCTATGCCGCATCCCAGGTTAAAAAGGCCATGGAAATCACCAAGGAATTGGGCGGACAGAACTATGTGTTCTGGGGAGGTCGTGAAGGCTACGAGACACTGCTCAATACCGATATGAAGCTGGAACTGGACAACCTGGCCCGCTTCCTGCGTATGGCGGTTGAATATGCCAAGGAGATCGGGTTTGACGGCCAGCTCCTTATAGAGCCCAAGCCGAAGGAACCCACCAAGCATCAGTACGATTTCGACGCAGCCACGGTAATCGGCTTCCTGAAGAACTATGGCCTTGATCCGTACTTCAAGCTCAACATTGAGGCCAACCATGCGACACTCGCCATGCATACCTTCCAGCATGACCTGAGGGTGGCCAGGATCAACAACGCGCTGGGAAGCATCGACGCCAACCAGGGCGACCTGCTGCTGGGCTGGGACACCGACCAGTTCCCGACCAACCTCTATGAGACAACCCTGGCTATGTATGAAGTGCTCATGATGGGCGGCTTCACCAAGGGCGGACTCAACTTCGACGCCAAGGTGCGCAGGGCTTCATTTGAGCCTGTGGATCTGTTCTATGGCCATATCGTCGGCATGGATTCCTTCGCGAAGGGCCTGAAGGTTGCCGCAAAACTCATTGAAGACCGCGTATTGGAGGACTTCATAGCCAAGCGTTACGAAAGCTATACCTACGGAATCGGCAAGGACATCGTGGAGGGCAAGGTTGGATTCAAGGAACTGGAAGCCTACATACTCGAGAATGGAGAGCCGAAGCAGTCGTCAGGACGCCAGGAGCTGCTGGAAGCCATATTCAACCAGTACCTGCTGGAGACCAAGTAATCCGGCGGTGCGAAACAGAGGAGCCGCAGGGTTTTCCCGCGGCTCCTTTATGATTCTTCCTATAAACAGGCAGTTATTTATTTATCCGGATCACAGGTCCCTGTGGGTGAAACGCCGTTTGCCCGAGGCATAATCGGCCACAATGTGGCCGTCGCCTATCAGCTTGTACTTGTAGGTTACCAGGCCGTCAAGCCCGACGGGACCGCGGGCATGGATCTTGTTGGTGCTTATGCCCACCTCGGCGCCGAAGCCGTACCTGAACCCATCGCTGAAACGGGTGGAGCAGTTGGCGAATACATTCGCCGAATCCACATACTCGAGGAAACGGCTGATGTTGCCTTCGTCCTTCGATATTATTGCGTCGGTATGCCCGGAGCCGTAGGTGTTGATATGGTCTATGGCTTCGTCCAACGAGTCCACAACCTTAATGGAAAGTATCAGGTCAAGGTACTCGGTCTTCCAATCATCCTCAGTCGCCGCTTTGCAGGGGATAATCTCTCGCGTTCTCTCACAGCCCCTGATCTCCACTGACTTTGCTTCCAACGCCTCTTTCAGGGAAGGCAAAACCTTCTCTGCCGAATCCTTATGGATGAGCAGGGTTTCCAGGGCGTTGCAGACGGCCACATACTGGGTCTTGGAATCCACGACAATGTCAACTGCCCTGTCCGCGTCCACGTCCCTGTCAATGTAGACATGACAGATACCGTCGGCATGACCCAGGACCGGGATGCGCGAATTGTCCATGATATAGCGAACGAACTGGTTTGAGCCGCGGGGTATGATCAGGTCAACATATTCATCCAGGGCAAGCATTTCGTTAACCTCTTCCCGGCTTTCCAGGAGGTTGATCCAATGATCAGGCATACCGGCTTCCATGGATGCTTCCTCAATAACCTGCACCAGTATACGGTTAGTCAGCGCGGCTTCCCTGCCTCCCTTGAGGAGGACGGCGTTCCCGCTTTTAAGGCATAGCGTGGATATCTGGACCAGCGCGTCGGGCCGTGATTCGAAGATAATGCCGATCACGCCGATGGGGCAACTAACCCTGCAGAGCTTCATACCGTCATCCAGTTCCCGGGCAAGCAGGGTTTTGCCAACGGGATCATCAAGGCCGATAAGGCTGTGGATGCCATCAACCACTTCATTGAGCTTTTTCTCATCGAACTTGAGCCTCTTGAGAAGCGGAGCGGCAAGATTCTCGGCAGCGCTCCTCTCCAAATCCTGCCTGTTGGCCTCAAAGATAGCGTCCTTTTTCGCCAGAAGGGCTTCGGCTATCTTTTCAAGGGCGCTGTTCTTAAGTTCCGTGGAGACTCCCTGCATAAGTATGGAAGCCTTTTTGGCCTGTATCGCCATAGACCTGGTATCCATTTCTATCCCTCACCATGCGACTTTGAATATCCCATAAACAACTAACAAATTAGTATTATAATACCATGAACCAAGGATTATGTGAATAGAAATACCGTCCCGCCAGGCCTGTGATCTTTGAAATGCTTGCTTGACGAGTCCGGGGCTTGTCTATAAAATATGATTTGTATCTTTTCAGAATACTAACTGATGGCTATGGACAAGTAAGGCAGGTATTAAAATATTATGGCTGATTCAGAGCTTATGAACGAGATCTCAAGAAGGCGGACCTTTGCAATCATATCCCATCCGGACGCGGGCAAAACCACCCTGACCGAGAAGCTGCTTCTCTATGGCGGAGCAATCCATATGGCCGGTTCGGTCAAGGCGAGGAAGGCGGCCCGCTATGCCGTGTCCGACTGGATGGAGATAGAGAAACAACGTGGAATTTCTGTGACATCCAGCGTTATGCAGTTCCAGTACCAGGGCTTTTGTATCAATATCCTTGATACGCCGGGCCACCAGGATTTCAGTGAGGACACTTACCGCACCCTGGTTGCAGCCGACAGCGCTGTGATGTTAATCGACGGCGCAAAGGGCGTGGAGGCCCAGACCATAAAGCTGTTCCATGTCTGCAGGATGAGGCAGATTCCCATATTCACGTTTATAAACAAGCTGGACAGGGCAATTAAGGACCCGTTTGCGCTTATGCAGGAACTGGAGGATGTCCTGGGCATCCGTTCCTATCCCATCAACTGGCCCATCGGTACCGACGGCGACTTCAAGGGCGTCTACAACAGGCAGCTCCGCCAGATAGAGCTTTTTACCGGGGACAGGTCCCATGGGCAGGCTATTGTAACCTCGACCAGGGGATCGGCGGACGATCCTGTCTATAAAGAACTGTTGGGGGAGCCCTATTATTCCAGGCTGGTTGAGGAAATAGAGCTTTTGGACATGGCCGGGGACGAATTTGATCTTGGCAGGGTTCTGAAGGGAGAGCTTACGCCCATCTTTTTCGGGAGCGCCATGACCAATTTCGGCGTGGCCCCGTTCCTGGAAGAATTCCTGAAGATGGCTCCGCCTCCGGGACCGCGTACTTTCGGTGACCAGGTAATCAGCCCGGATGATCCGGATTTTACCGCTTTTGTGTTCAAGATTCAGGCTAACATGAACCCAAAGCACAGGGACAGGATTGCGTTCATGCGCATATGCTCCGGCGTATTCCAGCGGGGGATGGAGGTAAGCCACAGCGGGTCGGAAAAACCCATAAGGCTGGCGCAGCCCCAGCAGCTCATGGCCCAGGAGCGGGAGCTTATTGAAAAAGCCTATCCGGGCGATATCGTAGGCCTTTTCGATCCGGGCATCTTCCGGATAAGCGATGTTCTTAGCAACAGGGGAGGTTTGGTGTTCACGGGGATACCGAGCTTTCCGGCAGAGCATTTTGCCCGAATTTCTGCAAAGGACACCATGAAGCGCAAGCAATTCCTCAAAGGCATTACCCAGTTGGCGCAGGAAGGGGCTATCCAGGTATATAAGGAACCTGACATAGGTGTTGAGGAGTTTATCGTTGGGGCAGTGGGCGTGCTGCAGTTCGAGGTTCTCGAATACAGGCTGAAGAATGAATATTCGGTGGATATTAAGCTGCAGATGCTGCCTCACCGTCATGCCCGCTGGATTATTTCCGCTCCGGCTGAACCGGCCAGGCTGAACCTGACTTCTTCCACAAGAATAGTAAAGGACAGCCACGAAAACTATGTTCTGCTGTTTGAAAACGACTGGTCCATCAACTGGGCCAAAGAAAAGAATAAGGGGTTGGAACTCAGCGATATTTCACCGTAAACATTATAAGGGGCCGTTTTTCCGACCCGCCTGATGATGTTAGGGACATAAAAAAGAGGCTGCCGCAACAGCCTCTTCATTATTATATACCTGAAAAAATCAGTCGACCTGGGTTGTGAGGAATATGGGCAGACTCATCTGCTCAAGCTGATCCAGGAGTTCCTCCAGTTCGTCCAAATGGCGGTCTTCATCGTTCAGGATTTGTACGAGAAGATCTTTTGTCGCGTTGTCGCGAACTTCGTCTGCAAGCGCTATTGCGTCATTGTAAGCCTTGATGGCCGACTCCTCGGCGGCGCGGTCAAATTCAAGCTGCTGCGGAACTTCTTTTCCTATGTGGACTTTACTCAGTTTAGTTACGATTGGTGTCCCACCGAGGAAAAGAATTCTCCCGATAAGCTTTTCGGCATGTTTCATCTCCTGGATTGTTCGCTTTTCAAAGCTTTCATGCAGTTTGCCATAGCCCCAGTCCTCGCACATTTCCGCATGCACAATGTATTGGTTGATGGCTGCAAGTTCGTCCGCAAGCAGAGCATTAAGGGTTTCAATAAGTTTTGGATTTCCCTGCATAAGTAACGCTCCTTTCTTCAAAATAATGCAAATGACTAACGAATCCAGCGTTTTCCAGCCTCAACGGCTGATTGCTCATTATAGAAACGTCAGTCGGTTTGGGAATATTTCCTTTCACTAATCGTGATACCACTCTTTCATAGGTTTCACTCATGAGTTTTAAATTTATGGCAGAAGCAGTCACGTCTTTTATTCCTTTTGGCAGGCAGGGCAAATATATGATGTTGTGCTTCCGGTTTTGATTGAAAGCGAAGTAATGATCCATTTCCCCTTGTTTCGCACATCCTTAATCCTTGCGCTTGCTACACGTTTCTGATATTCTTCCGGTTATATATTGGCGCATTTTTCCTGCAAGAGAGTAACAGTTTTGATTGTCTTACCGCACAGGGTATCTCTCATTTGGCCTGCGAGTTTGGAGATTTCGGGCAATTCGGCCATATCGTTATCTTCCTTTCTTTATTAATTGCTGAACTATGGATGAAGGCGAGGCAATTCTTTCCGCATCTGCTCCTGATCATGTAGTGTAAGCCGTTGGTGCACCGTGATGTACCCAAAACAAGAGAACCGTCTCCTTGGCGCATACAGCTTTACCATAAAATGCCCCGTGGCGTATCCCAGTGGTGTATACAGCTGCACACCGTCTCGAACCAGTGGAACCGTCCCCGTGGTTTGGTCTGGTCTCGAACCAGTGGAACCGTCCCCGTGGTTTGAACCAGCGGAACCGTCCCCGTGGCTAGATACCCTTGACACAAGGAAAGGGGCGGCCGCTTCTCTATGAGAAGCTGTTCCGCCCCTTTGCCGAAGACCTTTACCGGTGGGAATGCCTGTTTTATGTTCTGTAAGCCTCGTCCGGGGGGCATGATATTGATCCCGGAGTTCATGAGAATGTCGACAGCCTTCTTCAGATCTTCGACCTTGATGACCACATTGGCCATCCCGGCCCAGGAGCTGCCTGTGAATGCATACATGTACTCAATGCTGATATTATTCATTTCAAGAATGTCAAGTACCCGGGAAAGGCTCCCCGGTGTATCGTCAATGGTGATGCCGATTACTTCTGTAGTTCCTACTGAAAAACCATCTTTTTTGAGTATGGCTGCCGCCCCGTCGGGATCATTGACAATGAGCCTTAAGATCCCGTATTCTGTGGTATCCGCGATGGAAAGTGCGCTGATATTGATTCCTGCGTTACCCAGCACCCTGGTTACTTCCGCCAGCCTGCCGGATTCATTCTCAAGAAAGACGGTCAACTGCTTGATGAGCATGCACATCACTCCCCGATTCGATTATCCGGTATAAATCGCACATCCCTGCGTCTGCCGGATATATAGATTTTACCACATAATGCCGGGTAATAACAGGGTGCATGCTGCTCAGGGGAGTCGGAGAACCTGGCCTTCATGGATGATCCCCTGCGGGATCTGGTTTAGCTGCTGTATCTTGAAAATATTTTCCCTGATGTCGCCTTTGCAGTAAGCGGAAGCTATCTCCCAAAGCGTGTCGCCTTTTTGGACCTTAACCGTTCTGTATTCGCAGGGTTCATCGGAAACGGCGCCAGCGCTGATTATCATGGAAAAAAGGTAAAGCACCATGAATACCGATGCAAGGAACATAAAGAACCTTCTTTTGTTTTTCAGCCTGAAACGCTTACGCATACCATCACCCCAATGGAACGTATGTTCTTTTATTACTATTTTAGCGAACGGGTGTTCGGTTGTCAATATAAAATCGAACATTTGTTTGACAATTATTTTTATATTATATATAATCAAGTTAAACAGGGCATATTGCCTGTATTTACTATGGAAAAAACGGAGGGATGGGGAATGCGTCGTCGTGATCCGGACAAACAGCAGAAGATATTGGATTTTGTCAACCGGCAGGTGGCCGAAAAGGGATATCCGCCATCAGTAAGGGAGATCTGCAAGGCGGTAGGATTCAGGTCCACTTCCACGGTGCATGCCTACATCAAGAAGCTTGAGGAAGAAGGACTTGTAGAGAAGGATGCAACAAAACCCCGGGCCCTGAGAATACTGGATAGCAGCAACAGCAGCCTGGAAGGATATATTTCGGACCGGGAAATAGAAAACGTCCCCATCGTGGGAAAGATCACCGCAGGCCAGCCCATCCTGGCTGTGGAGAATATTGAGGAAACCTTTCCCGTCCCGGTTGAATACCTTCAGAATTCGACGGTATTCATGCTGAAGGTTCGCGGGGATAGCATGATCGAAGCGGGCATACTGGACGGGGATTACATCCTGGTGAAGCAGCAGAATACGGCAAATAACGGCGATATCGTAGCTGCCCTTATTGGAGATGAGGCCACAGTTAAAACTTTCTACAGGGAAAACGGGCATATAAGGCTCCAGCCTGAAAACCCTTCCTATGAGCCAATTATTGTAAAGGATGACCTTACCATACTGGGCAAAGTGATAGGGCTTTTCAGAAAGTATTAGGACAAGCCCGGTACACAGATGCAAATTGGCAATAAAATAACAAATGGGTATTGCTTTAAACAGGACAGGAGAAATATAATAATCTTTAGACCCATTGTCGGTTTTGATGCCGCAGATATTGCCGCATTAAACATATTGCGAGAAGAGGTAGTAATACTTGGTAACAATTTATGATATAGCCAGAAAGTCCGGCTTTTCACCCACAACTGTGTCGAAGGCGTTGAACGATTATCCTGATATCAGTGCCTCAACGAAATCAAAAATACGCGCCGTCGCCCGCGAACTGGGGTATACTCCGAATTCAAGCGCCCGGGCGCTGGCCACAAGCAAATCCTGGCTCATCGGTATTCTGTATAATGAGGATTTAGGCCTCGGTATTCGTCATCCCCATTTTTCGGAAATTATTGAGAAGTTCAAGGAACGGATCGAGAAAGCGGGCTATGAGCTTATCTTCATCGGCAACAGGATAGGGGAAAGGCATAACTCGGTCTATGAACACTGCCGTTACAGGGGTGTGGATGGGGTCTTCATCGCCAATGCCCCTGACATAGAAGGAATTCAGGGCCTTTTAAACAGCCAAATACCCTGTGTGGCAAGCGAGCCTGTTGCCGACAGCATTACCTGTATCCTGTCTGATAACGTGGAAGGGTCAAAAAGGGCTGTCGACTATCTTTTTTCACTGGGGCACAGGAGAGTGGCACATATTGCCGGTCCGGTAAACGCTTTCTCAAGCCAGGAACGGATCAATGACTACATGATGTCTGTCCGGGCCCACAACACCGACTATCCCGATGGTATAATCGAGGTGGCAGACCAGTTCAATTTCAAGAGCGGCTATTTGGCCATGCAAAGGCTGCTGGACTTGCCCGAGCCTCCCACAGCGCTGTTCTGCGCATCGGACCTCATGGCCTGCGGGGCTATAGCGGCCGCAAGGGAACGAGGACTGTATATACCTGAAGATATATCGATCATCGGTTTTGATGATATTGAGATTGCGGCATACGTTGTGCCGTCGCTTACGACAGTCAGGCAGAACAGGGCGGCTATCGGCCAGGCCTGTGCCGAAACGCTGCTTAAAATGCTGGACGGAACCAATACCACTCCAGAGAAGGTAAGGATACCTACCCAACTGATAATCCGGAATTCCTGCCGCAGGTATTCCGGCTGATGGATTGATCAGAACAGTTCAAAGCAGGCACCCCGCCTGGTTACCGGCTGAATGGCGCCGAAACCCGGATGGGATGCTTTTTTTTGCTGTATGGCTTCCATAATGCCAAAGTCGTCCCCGAAATGCATGGGGAATATGACCCTGGCTCCCACATGCTCGATAAAGTATTCTGCTCCAAGATGCCAGTATGACTCCTGCCTGGGATCAGTGGCAAGAAAAGCAATATCAATTCCGGCGCCCTTGAGCTGCTCCATCTCCCTCTTGAACCTGGCGGCCATATCATTGTTCCATGCCTTTGATTCCTCTTCCCAGTGCCACCAGTGAAGATCCCCGGCATGATAAATCACCATTCCGTTTACTTCCACCAGGAAAGCAACCCCCTCATCTGTGGATTTCAGGGTACGGATTCTTATGCCTTCTCCGGGGACAGCCTTGTCTCCCGGCCTCATCACAATATTTCCCGGGTGGTACCTTCGGGGGATGTCCCATGAGAGGATGTACTTTATCCGGGGAACCTGATCACTCCAGCTAAAAATGACGGGATTGAAATGATCCGGATGACGGTGGGAAGAAAAGACAAAGGTTTCGAAGCCCTTGATCTCTTCGGGTTCAATAACCCCGGTGTCCAGGGATCTAACTTTGCCATCTGGTTTATCAAGATAGTAATCAAAAACAAGAAGTCTGCCATCAAGCTGGACCGCGTAGCCGCTGTGATAAAGATAATGGACCTTCACTCTTCCGCTCAACAGGACCCCTCCCAGATTTGAAGTGTGAAGCGGGAAGACAATCACAAAGGAACAATAAAACGCTTTGCACCTCGAATCACACCCTTGCATAGTTCCCGCAATGACCGTTATATATTTACTTGTTTGTGGCTCCTCCCAGGACCTTCAGCATGGATTTCATGCCATCGGTAGCCTGAATAGAACCGTCCGGGAAAACCCACATCGCCTCAATGCCTTCCATATCGTCAGCCAGTTTGCGGCTTTTTTCATACGGCAGTAAAAACAGGGTCGTGGACATAAAATCAGCCTGCGCCGAATCCATGGCATAAACCGTTACAGAGCGGTAATGAAAAGCCGGCATCAGTGTTTCGGGATCTATCAGGTGGTGGTACCTCCTGCCATCCACCGTGTAATACCTCTGGTAGTCGCCGCTGGTAACCGCCGAACCCTGGTTTATGTATATGGTATCGAGGGTGGAGTTCTCCTCGTCCTGTGCAGCACCGTCCGGATCCAGTATACCGATGCCCCATTTTGACCGGGTGCTGTCCATGGGCCTGCCAACCACCTTGACATTTCCTCCGGCGCTGATGAGAAACGAAGAATACCCCTTTTCCTGGAGTTCCTTTGCCACGATCTCCACGGCAAAGCCTTTTGCGATTGCTCCAACGTCAATGCTCATGTTCCTGTCGGCCAGGAAAACAGTGTTGTCATCAGGGTCCACGATGACCTTGCTGATATCGCAGTACTGCTTTGCTTCAAGAAGTTCCTCCATGGGGGGAAGCCTGGCCCCGTCAGGGTCATCCAGCCCACGCTCCCTGTATTCATGCCATATATTGAGGACCTGACCCAGGGCAATATTGACGGTCCCGCCGGTCTTGTTGTACCATTCCTTTGAAAACTGTATAAGATCTATGATCTCCCGGCTGACTTCCACGGGCTTTATACCAGCGTTGTCATTGATGGTTTTGATATTGTTGATACCTTCATAGTCGTTGTATATATCGAAAAGCCTGTGGAGTTCCATGAACCGTGTTTCTCCCGATTTGGCCATGGTTTCGAATTCTCTCTGGCTTTTGGCATACCCTACAAACCGAATGACCGTGTCGAATGATCCAAGAAACTCGTAAGAATACCTGGTATAGCCGGCCATGGAATCGCCTGAGCATCCTGACAGCATGGCGGCAAGCAACACGAACCATATGAATGCTTTAAGTAACTTTCTGTTTTTACTCACAACCAGTTCTCCCATCCCTGGCGCAGGCAGGATAACCCCCGTCCCGCGTATTCCTACAGCCATTCGGTAATCTCGGCCAAAGCACGGGCAGCGATGCTGTCAGGAAGCAGGGACAGGTATTTTCTGCACCTTTCCACGTACTTCTGCTTCAACGCCTGTGAATCCTTCGGACCGCCCGAGGACGAAACCTGTTTCAGGATCTCACGGACATCCCCTTTTCCATCAAAGAACCCTTCTATTTCACCTTTAAGTTCGGGGTTGTTCCTGACTGCAAATATGACCGGAAGGGTTACGATGCCCTCCTTAAGGTCGTTGATCACTGGCTTTCCCTCGACGCGTTCGCTCGATTCCATGTCAAGAATATCGTCCTTGATCTGAAAAGCGGTTCCAAAGCTCAGGCCGAAGCGTGCGAAAAGCTTAATGCTTGATTCGTCAAGATCGCCGGCCTTTGCCCCGAGGAGGCTCGCTGCTGAAAAGAGTATGCCGGTCTTACGCATAATTCGTTTCAGATACACATGCACGCTGGCGATCTCATATTTTCCAAGGTACTGGTCTATCTCGCCTTCACAGATCATGCTGACTGCCCTCGCCAGCACATCCAGCCTTTCCGGCTTCAGCCCCGTTTCCACAAGGAGTCGCAGGGATTTTGCCAGAAGGTAATCCCCGGTATACACGGCCAGGTTGATGCCGTGTTTCTCGGACACGGTGGGCTGGCCGCGCCTGGTCCTGGCGCAGTCGATGATATCGTCATGTATAAGGGTTGCGGTGTGGAGTATCTCCACCGATGCGGCGGCGGGGAATACCACTTCACGCCTGTAGTTGCCCGACATGGCCGTGATTATTGTGAAAGCCGGCCGCAGCCTTTTCCCGCCCGAAAGCACCGCGCTTCGGCAGGCAGTCTTAAGAAACTCATTCCGTGAGGAGAGCTTTTCGACCAGGTATTCCTCAAATGCCGCAAGTTCCGCTTTTATCGCAGGGTAATTATCCCACAAGTCGCTATACCTCCAAATTCAAGAAACCGTTAGTCCCAGCGGTCAAGGCCACCTTTGAAAAACAGCCTGAACCTCCTGTTCTTCCAGAAGGATTCCCAGATATTGTTGAGCCAGGGGATCAGGTAATAGTCGAGGCCGAATGCTCTGCCAGCTCCGCCCATGACGGCTATGGCCGCGAAGACCATCCACCATGAATCCCTGTAAAGGCCGGTGGATGTGACGAACATGGCCAGCAGCCCCAGTGACACGGCCGACGCGGCGAAACTGAAGACGCCGCCAAGAAGCATGAGGCCTACAGCTATCTCCATTATCACCACGAGGATCTGGAAGAACATGGCCAAACCGTCGGTCGCCAGCACGACATTCCTGATGAACCAGGGTACAAGGTTAAAATCACCGAAATGGAACAGTTCCACCTTGGCAAAATCGGTGGCCGAGATGGCGGTTCCTTCCACAACCTTGCTTTCAACCCCCAGTATGAAATTGATTATGCCCGTCCTTATACTGAAGGTTTCCTCAACTTTAGCAAGAAAAAGGGCTGAGCCTGTAGCCGCGCTGTTGGAATCGGCAGCCATGCCCAGGAATTCCGCCAGCTTGGGGCTTGTGAACCAGCCTTCCAGGACCTTCTTTATTCCCTCATACAACCACATTCCGCCGAGGAAAAGGCGGAGCGGGGTAACCCACCATGCGCGCATATTGGTGGTATAGTGTTTTTCAACAATGTTTTTGCGCTGCCTGCGGTCCAGGACTTCATGGTAGAGGTATACCGCAGCGCCGCGGAAACCTGCGATCTCCCACAGGTAATGGGCGTTCACAAGGAATTTCATGATAATGGAAAGCCAGCGCCCAAGGCTTCTTCCCATGATCTCGGATACGGCGAAGTAGTTTCCGACACTGACCATGATGCCGTGCAACTTTATTTTGATCTTCTCCGGCTCCTTGCCCCGGATATCGTTCAGTATGTTCCTGGCCGCACCGTTGGCTGATTGCAGGGCAAGTTCAACTATTGCAGGATAGAGGTTGTCGTTCTCATCCTTAAGCCCGGACAGGTCTCCTGCTGCATACACGTTTTTATGCTTTGTCCGGCCATATTCGTCAACTTCGATCCTTCTTTGGTTTTTGACTTTTTCCACGTCGATGGTTTCAACTGCTTCCGAGCTTCTTATCCCCGCTGCCCAGATGACAGTTGCGGATTCGATAAATCCTCCTTCAACCACAAGTCCATTTTCCTTGGCTTCAAGGATTTTAGTGCTGGTCATGATCTCGATGCCGAGCTTTTCTGCCATGTATTTATGTGCCTTGGCCGCATTCTTCTCGTTCAGCGTGTTAAGGATTCGGGGCAGCATATCCACGATTACGAGGCGTACATCCTTTCTCGGGATGTCGTGCTCTTTACACAGGGACTTCACCCATATGGCAAGCTCGCCGATTATCTCGACCCCTGTGAAACCGGCGCCGGCAACGACGAATGTCAGGAGCCTCTTTCTCTTTTCCTCGTCCTTTTCCTGCTCCGCGAGGATAAAAGTTTTCTTTATATGCTCCCGGATCCTTACTGCATCATCGAAGGACCAGAGCGTGAAGGCATGTTCCTTAAGCCCGGGTATCCCGTAGAAATTCGGGGTGCTTCCCATGGCCAGCACCAGGTAATCGTAATGGTATTCGTTGTTTTTGGAACGCAGGGTGTTGTTGTCAAGATCGAACTCGGTGATCTCATCCATCACCAGCTTGACGTCGGTATACTTGAATATGCTCTTTAAAGGTATTCTCACCGCTTCTTCCGAAACACGGTTGCCCGCTACTTCATGGAGATCGGTGAGCAGCGTGTGGTAGGGGTTTTTTGTCTATCAGCGTAATATCTATCTTGTCTTTCTTCTTCCTTTTGTTCAGGGTCAGAGCGGCTTCAATACCGGCATAGCCTGCTCCGACGATCAGGACCTTCTTTGACATGGCTGCACTCCTTTCGTTATGTATACAAAGTTTATTATTTTACTAACCCAGGTGTTTTACCACATGAGTTTTATCGACAAGGTAAAAGACGTTCTGAGCAACAACAGCGGTTATAAACCCCATTACAATACCCGCAAGCAGCAGGACGGGCAGATAGGCGAAAATAGCCGTATTCCGCATCATCAGGCTTGCCATGAGTATTTGCCCGGTGTTGTGAGCTGCGGCGCCTCCAATACTGATCCCCAGTATGGAAAACTGCCTGTCGTAGCCGTACTTCAGCGCCTGCATGACGACGAGGGCCAAAAATGCCCCGGCAAGGGAGAAAAGCATGGACGAAAAACCGCCAAAAAGCAAAGCCCCCAGGACACATCTCAGCACTGAGACTGTCAAAGCCGACACAAACCCGAGATAAAACAGTGCGAACATGGTCGCAATATTTGCGAGCCCGAGCTTTATGCCGGGTATTGGTATTATCAGGCTTGTTGGAAACAAGCTTTCCAAATAGGATAATACCAGTGCCAATGAAATCAGTATGCCGTTCAGCGCTATTTTTCTCATGGTCTCTCCAAAAATGCCCAAGGGCATTGCTAATACAGAAGGATATCGGTATCGTCCTCAGCGGAATCAACGCCTGTGATCTTGATGAGGATCCCCTCGGGCAGGCACACGGCGATCTGCCCGTTTTTCGATATCCATCCGGTGCGCACACAGACCTGGTCGGGGCATTCCGCCTCCCTGAACCTGATCCGGCCGTTTTCAGCTTCTATTACACCGGGATACTCGCCGCTGTACTCGTGGATCTCGGTATGGTCCAGCGTATCAAGCCGTATTTTTTTAACAACAACCCCATCATGGATAATCAGTGCGGTTTTCTCACCTGTATCGGCCTGCCGCATCGATATCATCATGATGACGGCGGCTGCCGCAATGAACAGGACAATAAAAAAATCGCCGGGTTTTGGCTTCAATCGCAAGGATCCGAACCTCCGATCAGTCAGCGGGCATATCTGCACGATTGTAATATGTTCAATTCTCGCTGTTTACAGTCATTATAATATATCAATGGACTGTTTGAAAAGGCACATGTGTGTAGGGTTTCAACTCCCCTCGCATTCAGGCTTATCCGGAATGGGGACCTGAAACGGCACTGGCCGCAATAATATGCCCGGGCGGGAAGAGGACGATATGCGCCGGCGCGGTTAACAGGCCTGTATTCGTGTTCATATAATGCTTTGAGAGCACTGAATGAATTAGGAGGTATGGTCTTGGATCAGGCAAAGCCCCACAATATAACGCAAACCGTTTCGGTCACCCAAGAAAATGACGACGTCTGCAGAATCGTGGCCATCAGCGAACCCGGCAGCGATGAGAACTGCCTGACAGGCTTCATATCGGATAAAACCAACGGCAAGCCCATAGAAGGCGCATGCGTCAAACTGACTGATGACGCGCTCAATTCCATAAACCAGGGCTACTCGGACAGTAAGGGCTATTTCAGCATCCCCATGGGAAGAGTTTCGTCGTGCAGGATACTGGCGGCGAAAAAGGGCTATTGCACCTATTCCAGTGATCTTATAGATCTCTCATGTATAGGGAAGAAGGGGGTGGATATCATCTTGTCACCCGCCGAACCCGAAGGCATAGTGCTGTATGGAAGCGTAAGGGACTTTACGGGAAAACCAGCCCAGGGCGTCAGGGTAACTCTGTCAAGGACTGACATGAACATGAACGAAGAAACTGCGCTGACCGATGCGGATGGAGGTTTCCTGTTTGACGGTCTTGAGCCCGTAACCTACAGGATCACCTGCCAGTCGGAAGAGCATGAAAACTATTCACGCACTTTTCAGCCGGCAGGAGATAATCCTGTTTGCATGCTGGAAACCATTTATCTTAAGATGAAAGAGCATAAGGGGACGGTATTCGGGGTCATCACCGACAGCCGTGACATGCCGGCGCCCAACGCGGTGGTGGTGCTGCTGAGCGCCGACAATGTCCCCCTCCAGGTTACCCGGACCAATGAGAAGGGTATTTACCTGTTCTACGACCTGGAGATGGGGCAGTACAAGATAATGGCAAAGTAGGGCCGGGATTTGAAATTTGATAATGATTTTGGAATCGATAAGTGAAAGCCCGTAATTGTCAACCATAAATAATGATAGGTTGACAATTGCGGGCTGCTGCTTTATGATTGATGGTGTTGACGCCACAAAAGATGCGTTTTTTCGCAACGACACTCTGTAATAAGGAGCATATGAATGGCTAAAAAATTAGGCACTCGCGATATTGTACAGATAGCCCTCTTTTCAGCCCTGACAGCAGTCGGCGCCTTCATAAGGGCGCCGCTTCCCTTCATTCCGTTTACGCTGCAGACCTTTTTCGTGGCCCTGTCCGGCGCCCTTCTGGGGTCAAAGCGCGGCATGATGGCGCAGCTTCTGTATGTTGCTGTGGGCTTAACAGGAGTGCCCGTTTTCTCAAAGGGGGGAGGAATAGGATATGTACTCCAGCCAACCTTCGGTTATCTCATAGGGTTCATCTTTTCCGCCTGGCTGACCGGCCTTCTTGTTGAGCGCCTGAAAGAAGCCAGGATCATGAATGTTTTTGCATGCATCCTGGCCGGTCTTGCCGTTACTTATCTATGCGGTGTCACATACCTGTATCTGATGACCAATCTGTACCTAAAGAATGTCATGCCCCTGGGGCAGGCAATATACTACGGGTTCATCGTGACCATAGGGGGAGATCTTTTAACCCTCTACCCGGCGTCGGTCCTGGTTGCAAGGTTAAAGCCCGCATTGAGGAAAGCCGGGCTTGCCGGCGAACCGTAAAGCTTATTCCTCTTCCTTTGCCTTGATCCTGCCCAGCAGCGCCACAAGCACATAAAAGACGATCAGGACGCCGAATACGCCTAAAAGGCCGAGTCCGGTAACTCTTAATCCATTGATGAAATCCGGTGACAATTTATCATCATCCTTTTCCTAATCAATAATCTGGTATTCGGTCTTTATGCCAGACCTATCAAACGTCCTACAAGCACCAGGATCATGCTTCCGGCGACCACCGATCCCAGCTGGCCGGAAACATTGGCCGCAACCGACTGCATCAGGACGAAGTTCATAGGATCCTCTTCCTTGGCCATTTTTTGAATCACACGGGCAGACATGGGAAAGGCCGATATGCCTGCCGCGCCCACCATGGGATTGATCTTTTCCTTCCTGAAGAGATTGATGAACTTGGCAAACAGAACGCCGCCCGCGGTGTCAAATATGAATGCCACCAGGCCCATCAGCATGATCACGAGGGTCTTCCAGTTGAGGAAGGAGGAAGCCGTCATGGTGGTGCCTATGGTAATGCCCAAAAGGAGGGTTACCAGGTTGGCCAGCACATTCTGGGCGGTCTCGGATAACCTGTTCAGTACGCCGCATTCACGGAGAAGGTTTCCGAACATCAGGGCGCCGACCAGGGCAACGCTCTCAGGGGCTACCAGGCCCGCCGCGATCGTAACCAGGATGGGGAAGAGTATCTTTGCCAGCTTGCTGACATTGCGCTGCTGGAAATTCATGTGGATCTTTCTTTCCTCGGATGTGGTCAGAAGCTTTATTACCGGGGGCTGGATGATTGGCACCAACGACATGTATGAATAAGCGGCGACGGTGATGGCCGCGATCAGACCCTTGTCAAGCTTGAAGGCATTGGCGACATAGATGGCGGTGGGTCCGTCCGCTGCGCCGATGACACCGATGGCTCCCGCTTCGGGGAGGCTGAAGTCAAACAGAAGGGCTACCAGCATTGTGGCAAATATGCCAAATTGAGCCGCGGCTCCGAAGAACAGCATGAACGGTGTCTGGAACAGGGGAGTAAAATCGATCATTGCGCCTACGGCGATGAAGATGAGTACGGGGAACAGCTCATTTTCTATCGTGTTCTTGTAGAGAAACCCGAAAACCCCTGTTTCACCGTCCGGTCCGATGAATATGTTGGTCATTGGTATATTGGTCAGTATGGCTCCAAATCCTATAGGCAGGAGCAGGGCGGGTTCATAGTCCTTCTTGATGGCCAGGTAGATCAGTATGGCCCCGATGGAAAACATTACGATCATACCCAGAAATTCTTTGCCGATAACCGCCGCGGTATCCGTGTTACCGCTTGAAAGGGCTGTTATCAGCTCGCTGATTTTTTCCGCCATTTTTCATATCCTCCCATAAATGATGCAAGATTCCCGGGTCTGTTCCTTTGATGCGAGCCTGATGTATCTATTTGCTTCCTGTCTTAAGCTTCAGGTAATATACCTTTTCGATGGTAGTTTCCTCACACTCTATCTCCACTGACTCGGTTGTGAACTTGTTCCTGTAAAGCTTTTCGGCCAGCTTGCCGTATTCTGCCGTTTCCTGGGCCCGGTCAATGCTGGAGATCACATACTCATCCAGGTCTCCCGCGATGGTGATGATCTTGCCTATATTACCAAGGGTCATGTGCTGATCCAGGAACGCCTTGACAAAGTTGATCTGGTTCTTCTTCCGTTCCAGGTCGCCTATGCCCCTGAACTTCCCTTTTTCATCATAACCCTGCCTGAATCGGACAAACCCTTCGGCCTGTTTGCCGTTAAGGTGCTGGAAGCCCTTCTCAAGATCCACGGAAAAATTCTGCAAAGGATCGCTGTACTTCATGCGGTATGGCACCTCGATATCCACGCCGCCGAAATAGTCCACGATGCGGGCAAAGCTGTCGGGCTTCATATATACAAAATCGTCGATATATACCCCAAAAACCTCTTCGATGATATCGCAGGTAAAATTAAACTCGGGGTTTTGGAAACGGCCGGTATCCTTCTTGTATTCTATCAGCCTGCCTATGGTATGGGTAGCATTTATCTTGAAAATACCCTTTGAGGAGGTATACTTCGGGAATGCCTTCTTAAGTCTTTCCAAAACCTCGTCGCTGTAATCGATGTATATATCCCTTGGGATATTTATCAGCCTGACCAGGTTGTTCTCCTCATCGATGCATGCCAGAAGAAGCGTGTCATAATTTGTTCCGTCCGCGTCGGTGCCTATGATGAGCACATTGATGCTCTCAGGGTCAGCCAGTTGTTTGTAGTATCTCTGGTTCTTCGTAAGCGCAAATGGTTTCTTGGACTCAATACGCCTTTCCTTGATGCTCTTGCTTCCTTCCACCGGGCTCAGGAACCTTCCTATGAACTCAAAAGCGGATGTCTTCTTCAGTACCAGGAAATAAAGCGCGGCCAGCGCTGCCGCAATAAAAACCATGATCTCAACGACCAGGATTATCTTCCATATGCTTTTTTTCTTCTTCCTTTTATCTTCAGATGTCATTGTCTGTCCATTCCTCTCATGTTACATTCACATTCTTGCATAAGTCCGTCCGGACTGTCAATCACTGCTTCCGGCCCTGAACGGATTTATAATATTTGTCAATTATTGAGGCTCCGGCGCGGGAAAAGGCATACAGTTTCCATATTGTTTAATCAATTTTCAGAAAGGTATAATATTCTTTAGAAAGGTTGCACGCAAGTAAAGGCCTGCCGTGGATGCGGGCCTGTTGACTTTTGAATTAGGCAGTGCTAACTTTATTGTAATGCAATGCGCGATGTGATATGCGTTATGCATTGAAACGCTGTATGGAAACGGAGAGATTACCATGGAAAAGCCAGTGATATATTTGGACCATGCGGCCACCACATATGTGAAGCCTGAGGTATTTGAGGCTATGAAGCCCTATTTTATAGAGCAGTACGGCAACGCATCCTCCCTGTATGATGTTGGAAGAGCCAGCAGGAAGGCAGTGGAGGAAGCCAGGGCTGCGATTGCCAGGTGCATTGGGGCTGCCGAGCCGGGAGAAATCTATTTTACCGGTTCAGGCACCGAGGCAGACAACTGGGCAATCAAGGGCGCTGTCTACGCGGCGCGTAAAAAGGGCGGAAAGCATATTATAACATCGGCGATAGAGCATCCGGCCGTAATGGAGACCTGCAAGTTCCTTAAAAAGGAAGGCTTTGATGTGACCTTCCTTCCTGTCGATTCGGAGGGATTTGTAAATCCTGAAGACGTGGAAAAGGCCATCAGGCCTGATACGGTTATAGTCAGCATCATGTATGCCAACAATGAGATCGGCACCATCCAGCCCATCAAGGCCATCGGCGAGATCACCAGGAAGCATGGCGTGCTGTTCCATTGCGACGCTGTCCAGGCTGCCGGCACCATTCCCATAGATGTCAGGGACCTGGGTATGGATCTTCTTTCCATATCCAGCCACAAGTTCTACGGTCCTAAGGGTGTAGGAGCCCTCTATATCAGGAAGGGCGTACGCCTGGAGAACCTTATCCATGGCGGACACCAGGAAAGAGGCAAACGCGCCGGCACCGAGAACGTGGCGGGCATCGTGGGCATGGCAAAAGCCCTGGAACTCGCCATAGCAAATATGGAGCAATACACCGATAAGATCAGCAAACTGAGGGACAAGGCCAGGGATCTTATCCTGAGCAGGATTCCCTATGTAAGGCTCAACGGCCCTGTGGAGAACAGGCTTCCGGGGAATCTCAACCTTTCATTCCAGTTTATCGAGGGTGAATCCCTCCTGCTCCTGCTGGACATGAAAGGCATAAAGGCCTCCAGCGGTTCGGCCTGCTCATCGGGCTCCCTGGATCCATCCCATGTCCTGATGGCTATCGGCCTCACTCACGAGATTGCACACGGTTCCCTGAGGCTGTCCTTCGGTGAGCACAACACGGAAGCAGATGTTGATTACCTGGTGGATGCCCTTGAGGAGATTGTGGCAAGGCTCAGAAGCATGTCGCCACTCTATGAGGACTTCGTAAAGGCTAACAAGCAGACCTGAGAATAATTTATTCGTATATTTTTATGTTATTGGACTGAAAGGACTGATATAAATGTATAGTGAAAAAGTAATGGATCATTTTATGAACCCGCGAAATGTAGGCGAGATTGAGGACGCGGACGGCGTAGGCCAGGTTGGAAACGCAAAATGCGGCGACATCATGAAGATGTACCTTAAGATAGAAGATGGCGTCATAGTGGATGCCAAGTTCAAGACCTTTGGCTGCGGAGCGGCGGTTGCAACAAGCAGCATGGCAACCGAGCTCATCAAGGGAAAGACAATCAAGGAAGCCGAAATGATCACCAACAAGGCGGTCATGGAGGCGCTGGACGGTCTGCCCCCTGCGAAGGTCCACTGCTCGGTCCTCGCCGAGGAGGCTATTGCTGCAGCCCTCCAGGATTACCGTGCCAGGCACGGACTTGACAGCGACAGCACTTACGAGGGCTGTTCCGGGTGCTGCGGCGGATGCGGCCGCCTTGACCAGCATGACGAGAACAATGGGGAATGAACCGGAAACTGCCTTGCGCTGTGCAGGTAAAACAGATATCTGATTTGGCGGATCAGCAAGGTTTGCTGAAACAGAAGCGGGGCCAGGGGAATATGATAATACGAACCTGGCCCTTTGTTTCCCGCCGATGGGTGATCAGGGTATGAGATGCTTTTTTGCGATTGAGTTCGATGAAGAAACCCGGCAGGTTCTGACCGGTATCCAGAACGCTTTGCGCGGCAGCGGAATAAGCGGGAATTACACCCGCCCTCCTAACTTCCACCTCACCCTGAAGTTCCTGGGCGAGATAAGCCCGTCCATGCTTCCGAGGCTGGAACGGGTCATGGGAAAAGTTGCATCAAAGCACGATTCCTTTGTTTTAGAACTTGGGGAACTGGGTAAATTTAGCAAGGGGAAACGGCCTGTAATCTGGTGTGGTCTGAAAACCAGCAAACCCCTGCTGGATCTGCAGAAAGACCTTGTTGAGGAACTGGCGGCAGAATTCAGCCAGTTCTCCGGATATGAAAGGTACGCTCCACATATAACCCTTATAAGAGAGGCAGCTTTTGAGGGTCCTTCCCGGGGCATGAAGGCCGATGGACGCACCGCGGCGGAGGGAGCCCTTTTGGACAATTTGCTGGGTAAAGTACAGAAACCCGACCACAGTATAACGGTAAGGGGCATTTCGCTGATGGAGAGCACACGCGTGGATGGAAGGCTGGTCTATCTTCGGAAGCTGTTCCTTGCTTTAAGAGATCAATAGCCAATATAACCGGTTTTCTGGAGGTTTGGCATGCCGGAAACCCTAAAAAAGACAATATTCTCTTTAATCAAAATACTCCTGGTTGCCCTGGGTGTATTTGTACTATTCAAAATCGGGCGTTACTTTATACCCTTTATCATCGCTTTCGTCTTTTCTTCTCTCATCGAGCCTGTTGTTAAGTTTATTGAAACCAAGCTGCGCATATCGAGAAAGATCGGGTCTGTATTCTCGATACTGGTTGTCCTCGGCGCCATCCTTACCGTACTTGGGCTTTTAATTGCGCGGCTTGTCAAGGAAATCATAAATGTGTACAACAGCCTGAATCTGACGTTTGACGGCATTGCCGCCTTTATTGACAGAATCATAGAGGAGGCAAGCAACTTATTCCTGAAGCTTCCGACGCAGGTCTCCGACGGGATAACCAACGCCATCAACAATATCTCCAGCAATCTGGAGAATTTGCTCAAGCCTGTTGTCGATCTGGCTACCGGAACCGTGAAGTTTGCCTTTTCGCTGCCCCAGGCCCTGATCTTCCTGCTTGTAACTATCCTGGCGACTTATTTCATGTCCAGCGACAAGGAGAGGATAGTCAACTTTCTTGATTCCCAGATTCCCTCCGAATGGCTGCGGAACACCAGGAATGTTCTGAATAATGTATTTGCGGCGCTGTTCGGATGGCTCAGGGCACAGCTCATACTGATGTCGGTTACCTTCAGCGAGGTTTTGATAGGGTTTTTGATCATTGGCATTCAAAACGCCCTCCTGTTGGCGCTTATAATCGCGCTGGTTGATGCCCTGCCTATTCTGGGAACAGGGTCCATATTGGTGCCACGGGCTTTCATCGATCTGGTGTTTCTTGGGAATACCAGGGAGGGACTATCGCTGGCCCTGCTGTGGCTGATAACACTGTTTGTCCGCCAGTTGATCGAGCCCAAGGTAGTAGGGAACCAGATAGGCATCCATCCGTTGTTTACGCTGTTCGGCATGTACCTTGGCCTTCAGTTTATCGGGGTCTTCGGATTGTTTTTGGGCCCCATCTGCGTTGTCATTATAAAGCATACCCTGGAAGGAATCATGAAGACCGGCAGCTTCAAGGGTTGGTTTGAGAAGAACTTCAGGGGCAAGGATCCATCGTCGCAGGAAAAAGAGCATGATAGCGCCACGGAAGAGGATTTGCCCGAACCGCCATAAAAGCCACGGGGACAGTCCCCATGGCTTTAATCGTACCCAAAGCTCACACCGTCAGGGGGTCACCCCAAAAATCCCCCTGGCTTTCCTTGGCCTCCTCCTGGCCTTCTGACCTTCCGGGTTATTTATTCGTATCGGTCTCATCAACGATGTTTATTGGGGCGTTGTTTTTGTTATCTATAATAGTTGGCATGGTATCAGGATTTCTTTCAATGTATACAGGTCCTTCCGCGCTGCTGTCGAATACTTCTGTCACCTTGTTCTGTTCGATCTCCTGGCGCACCGCTTCCTTGCCTTTATCCTTAACGGTTATGATTATCGGAACGGCAATTACCAGGACTATACAGGCAAAAACCAGGAGCACCGCAGGTAAGAAGTCAATTACTTCATATACCGACAGGATAATAAGAATTAATGAAATAAAGAACGCTATAATGACTAATACATTGTAAAACTTACTTGCCTGTTCGGATAATGTAATACGGGAACTGACATGCTTTTTTTTGCCAATGAATTTTTGATACTTGAAAACTGTTTTTTTCATGCAGCACTAAACCTCCAAACCACATGGCTAATCCTGCTGTAAATATTCTACCTATCTTCCACCTTTAGGACAAGAAGAAAAAGCAAAGCCACGGGGACTGTCCCCGCGGCTCACTTTAGGCCTTCGTGGAGCTTGATCAGGGCCTTTTTTTCGATGCGGGACACGTAAGAACGCGAGATGCCGAGGCTTTCCGCCACCTCGCGCTGGGTTTTCCCGCAGCCGCCGCAAAGGCCGTACCGGAGGCGGATTATTATCTGTTCCCGGCCTTCGAGGGCCGAGCGGATAAGCCGGTAGAGCTTCTTGATTCTCTGTTTCAGGTCAACCTTCTCATCCACTCCCTCATCCTCGCAGCCAAGAATATCTATGAGGGAAATCTCGTTGCCCTCCTTGTCGGTGCCAAGTGGTTCATTAAGGGATACTTCGTTCTGGAGTTTCTTGGATGCCCGAAGGTACATCAGGATTTCGTTCTCTATGCAGCGAGCGGCATACGTGGCAAGCCGGATCCCTTTTTCCGGATCATAGCTGGAAACGGCCTTTATAAGTCCTATAGTTCCGATTGAGATTAAATCGTCCGAATCGGCTGAGCTTACCGAATATTTCCTCGCCACATGAGCGACAAGCCTGAGGTTGTGTTCTATAAGGAGGTTCCTGGCGTCTTCATCACCTTTCCTGCAGGCGTTGACAAGGCGCAGTTCATCCTCTGCGGAAAGGGGCTGGGGAAAGGATTGCGGGCCAGTGATGAAGCCGACGAAAAGATGCCGCGACAGCAGTCCGGAGTATAATGTCCGCAAAGGGGCAGGAAGCATCTGATAAACCTCATAACAGTGTCGCAAGTATAATATATGCGTTGGACCGGTGACTTGACACAGATATTTTTCTCCGTTCGGATATCTGCAAGTCCAGTTTTTCCGGGTTGCACGACAGGGATGGTTTGTCCGGTGCTTCCCGGGACGGGCAGAAACTGGCGATATCTTGATTTTTTTGTTCAGAAGCAGTATTCTTTTAGTATAAAGCGAAACTCTTCGAAACAGATTTTACCTATATATGAATATGCGCCTGAAAGTAGATTATTCTCAGGTTGCAATTTTTGTCCGAGGTGGATTATGAACGATCTGATCAACACAATAAAGGAAGGTTATCCATCATTCAGCAAGGGACAGAAGCTCATAGCCTCCTATATTATCGAGCATTACGACAAGGCGGCTTTCATGACAGCGGCAAGACTTGGCAACGAGGTTGGCGTCAGCGAATCCACCGTGGTGCGTTTTGCAACCGAACTGGGTTTCGACGGCTATCCCAGGCTCCAAAAGGCTCTCAGGGAGATCATAAAGAGCAAGCTCACTTCCGCCCAGCGGCTTGAGGTGTCTTCCAGCCATATCGACGTGAACAATGTGATGAAAAGCGTAATACAGTCGGATATAAACAAGCTCAGGGCAACCCTGGAGGAAGTTGACGAAGAGAGCTTCAACGCAGCAGTTGACGCGATACTCCATGCCCACAGGATCTATATCCTGGGGGTAAGAAGTTCTGCCGCCCTTGCCAGCTTTTTGGGTTTTTATCTCAACCTTATTTTTGAAAACGTCAGACTTGTGCATACTACCAGTGTCAGCGAGATGTTCGAGCAGATCGTCAATGCCAGGACTGGCGACGTGGTAATAGGGATCAGCTTCCCGCGCTATTCCAGGAGGACCTCCAAGGCCCTGGAGTTTGTAAGCAAACAGGGCGCCACGGTTGTCGCCATAACCGACAACTACGCCTCGCCGATAGCGAAATATGCCGATTACACCCTATTTGCGAGAAGCGACATGGTTTCCTTTGTTGACTCGCTTGTGGCGCCGTTGAGCCTGATTAACGCCCTGATCGTTGCCATAGGGCTTAAGCGGAAAGAACAGATCCATGCCACGCTGGAGAAGCTGGAAACGATATGGGAAGAATACCAGATCTATGAAAGCGACGATCTCAGCACTGCGTTGAACCGCGATTAACAGCCGGAGGTACATGGTTTGGGCAAAAAGCGTGTAGGCATAATAGGCGCAGGCCCTGCCGGGCTGATGGCCGCCGGACGGGCAGCCGGGCTGGGGCATACTGTAATCGTATTCGAGAAAAACAAGCGAGCCTGCCGAAAACTCATGATAACGGGCAAGGGCAGATGCAACATCACCAATGCCTGCCCGGAAGATGAGCTGATCAAAAACATTCCTGGGAACGGCAGGTTTCTTTATTCCTCGTTAAGCCGCTTTTCCAATCATGACATCATGGCATTTTTCAGCGACCTCGGCGTTAGGCTCAAGACCGAAAGGGGAAACAGGGTTTTCCCCGAATCGGACAAATCTTCCGATATATGCGATGCCCTGATCGATTTTGCGGTTAAGAACCGCGCTGTCATCAGGTACAATTCCCGGGTCAGCGAAATCCTTACCGAAGAGGGCCGGGTTAAAGGCCTTGTCCTGGACAGCGGGGAATCATTCGAACTGGATGCGGTGGTGGTGGCCACGGGCGGCCTGTCCTACCCGGCTACCGGATCTACCGGAGACGGTTACAGGATGGCGCAGGTGTTGGGGCACACTGTCACAGAACTCAGACCCTCCCTGGTACCGCTGGAAACCGTTGAAACCTGGGTGAGCGAGGTCAGCGGACTGACCCTTAAGAATATTGTGCTCACCGTGTACGATCCAAGCGGGAAAAAGGTCTTTGAGGAACTGGGGGAGATGCTGTTCACCCACTTTGGGGTATCAGGCCCCCTGGTCTTAAGCGCAAGCCGGCACATCCTGGATAGCGGTTTTGCCGGGTCCGTCCTGGTTATCGACATGAAGCCCGCCCTGACTGAGGAAGTCCTTTACAGACGCATACAGAGGGATTTCGAGAAGTTTTCAAGGAAGCAGCTTTCCAACGCCCTCCATGAACTCCTTCCAAAAAGCTTCATCCCGGTGTTTATCCAGCTTTTGGAGATACCTCCCGAAAAACCAGTTAACCAGATTACCCGCCAGGAGCGGCAGAGGATGGTCTCCCTGCTTAAAGGGATCCGGCTTACGGTATCAAGGTCAAGACCAATAGCGGAGGCCATCGTGACGACGGGCGGAATCAAAATCGGCGAGATCGATCCTAAAACCATGGAATCAAAACTCGTCAATGGGCTGTATTTTGCCGGGGAGATCATTGATGTGGACGCATATACGGGCGGATTCAACCTGACCATTGCCCTGTCCACGGGCTATGCGGCGGGAAGCAGCGTGTAGCCTTTGTTATACTGCCGGATGCGGCATATAATCTTAGTCAGCACTGCCAGAATCGCATACAGCCCAAACCATACGCCGAAAGCAGCATACAGCTTCAAGTATACCGCCTGAAGCTGCATGTAACCTGGACCATACTGCCAGAATCGGTATACATCCAATAACATACCTCCTAAAGCAGAATACAGCTTCAACCATACTGCCGGAAGAAGCACATAACCTCAACATACTCCGAATCAGCATACAGCTTCAATCCTATCGCCGGAAATAATCCCATAACCTAAAACATACTGCCGAAGCATATACAGCCTGAACCTCCTGCACTCAGCCGGAAATCGAATTAACCAGCCCGGCAATGGAAAGAATATCGATATCCATGGATTCAGGTGGTTATATGGATTTTTTGCTGAAATTCCTGTCGGTTCTCATGATCAGCCTTCTTATCACCGTACAGTTCATGCTCATTCTGCCCTGCGGCACGGAGCTCCGGACCGACGACCTCAATGGTGAGCCAATAAAAAGCCATCAGTCCATCATCGACCGGGGGCACGCGACGCTGAACCTCCTGGGTGAATACACCGCAAACAGCGCCTCACTATATATTAACGGCCGTCATGTCATGGTCATTCACAGGTTCCCCGTAAAGCTGGAACTGGCCGACGGTGACGTTGTGGAGATCCATGCCGCCAAATCGGCTCCGGCATTCCATGTTTACATTTCGGAGAGAAGCAGCGGCCTTCATGATGATATGAGAGATAACGCTGTCAGGATAACCCCTGGCATGAACCGTATCATGAGGGTAAATATCAGGAACTGACCCGTAAAAAGTTTCTTTCATCCCACCCTTGTCCTGCAGTATGTTTTCCAATATAATCAAGGTAATAGACGGAGGTAAGGGTATGAACCATGAGGGTTTCGGCAGCAAGGACATTATCAAGGCTGCCATACGCATGTCCGTGACAGGCTGCAGGGAAGAGGAAAAGGCGCTCCAGAGGGAACTGGCGGATATGGGCATAAGAACATCTGCCGTGGATTATGGCGGGGAGTTCATAAGCTCGGTAACCAAGATCATCGAACGGGCCGTGGTGTCGGCCAAGAGGGAAGGGGTTATCGCGGAATCCCATGCCGAGGAGGGCGCTGTTGCCGGCGCTGCCAGAGAAGCCCTTTCACAGGTCATGCAAAAGGCCATTGGCCTCAATGTAGGCGGCAAAGTCGCAGTGGCGAGATGCGGCGAGCATGTTGGAGTTGCAGTATTCTTCGGCATAGGACTTCTCCACCTCAACGATGTGGCCATCGGCATAGGACACCGCGTGGTTTAGCCCACCGCATCATATAGGCTTTATATACTCAATTAACGCTGCATAATGGAGGATGACCGCTTGAAAGACATAAAAATAGCCATCGACGGCCCTTCAGGCGCGGGGAAGAGCACCCTGGCCAGAAGGATTGCCAGGGAACTTGGGATCATCTATCTGGACACGGGAGCCATGTACCGCGCAGTTGCGCTGAAAGCCATAAGGCTCGGCATTGATACCAGGGATCACGAAGGCGTTGCGAGCATCATGCCTGACATTAATATCGCAGTGGATTACCAGGACGGAGTCCAGAGGATATACCTGGACGGAGAGGACGTTTCTTCGGCCATACGGACAAACGAGGTCTCCATGGGCGCTTCCAATGTTTCGGCTTTTCCCGAGGTCCGGGCCAGGCTTGTAGCCCTCCAGCAGGAAATAGCCAGGCACAACCCTGTGGTTATGGATGGCAGGGACATCGGTACCAAGGTGATTCCTGATGCAGGTCTCAAGATCTTCCTGACCGCGACGGCAGAAGAACGGGCCCGCAGGCGCTATCTTGAACTGCAGGAAAAGGGACTCCTGGACAAGACCTTCGAGGAGCTTGTCGCAGAAATTGAAGAACGCGACCACAATGACAGTACAAGGGAGCATTCGCCCCTTAAAAAGGCAGATGATGCCGTCGAAATCGATTCTACCGGAAAGAGCGTCGGGGAGCTTGTGGCTATTATCATGGACATGGTCAGGAAGAGGTTTTACTGAAAATGCTGTACAGCATAGGCAAGGTACTGTTCACGATATATTTCAGGCTCTTTTACAGGATTAAGGTCAAAGGCAGGGAAAATATACCTTCGGAAGGCCCTGTCCTTCTTTGTGCGAACCATCCCACTGCGCTGGACATGTTCCTCATAGGCGTATTCGTGCCGAAAAGAAAGGTACACTATATGGCGAAGGCCGAGCTTTTCAGGAACAGGTTCTTAGGATGGATCATAAGGTGCCTCGGGGGATTTCCGGTCAGCCGCGGAACCGGGGATGTGGGTTCGGTGAAGACCGTTTTCAGGCTGCTGGAAGAAGGGAAGATAGTAGGCGTTTTCCCGGAAGGAACCCGGACCAGGAAGAGGGACCCGAATAAAAGAAAAGCGGGCATTGCGCTGTTCGCCCTGCATTCGGGCGCACCAATCCTGCCGGTGGCCATAAAGGGCGTTTTCAGGCCCTTCAGGAAGATTGAGCTGATTTTCGGCAAGCCATACCGGATCGCTTCCGATACCGGAAACGGCACAGGGATTAATTACTCCAAGGAGGAACTTTACAGGGTGTCGGGTGAGATCATCGACAGCATATATGCGCTTATGGAATAATAAACTGACGGGACTAAAAGAGGTATAGGAATTGGAAATTGTAGTTGCCAAAAGTTCAGGATTCTGTTTTGGAGTGGACAGGGCGGTAAAAACCGCGTTCGATGTCCAGTGTGAAGGAAGGGTATTTACCCTGGGAGAGCTCATCCACAATTCCCAGGTCATAGAAACCCTTAGAAAAAAAGGTATCGAGCCGATCCACGATCTTGAGGAACTCAGGGAGAACGACTGCGTCATCATCCGCGCCCACGGCATTGGCAAGGATGTCTATGAAAAGCTTAAAGAATGCAAGGTCACTGTTCTTGATGCCACATGTCCATATGTGAAGCGTATCCACGAGATTGTAATAGAAAGCAGGAAGAAGGCTTTAAAATAGTCATCGTCGGAGATCCGCAGCATCCCGAAGTGAAAGGAATAAACGGATGGTGTGAGGGAAAAGCTTTGATTGTATCCGATGAAAGGGATGCCGAGAACCTGGACTATTCCGATGAACGGATATGCGCGGTAGCTCAGACCACCTTCAGGCAGTCAAGATATGACGCCATCTTTGAAACCCTTAAGAAAAAGTTTGCATTCGCATTAAAATTTGATACAATATGTAATGCGACTGTGGAAAGGCAAACCGAGGCGGCTGAGCTATCCAAGGTTGCTGACGCAATGGTTGTGATTGGAGGATGGAACAGCTCAAATACGCAGAAGCTATATGAAATCTGCCGGCAGAACTGCCCGCAGACTTATCTTATAGAGAATGCTGATGAGCTCCCCTCATTAAATAATATCAAGACAGTTGGGATTACCGCTGGGGCTTCAACACCGGATTGGGTAATCAAGGAGGTTATTTTACACATGGAAGACATGACAAACAGGCAGGAAGGCGAGATCGATTTCAGCAAGGCCTTGGAGGAAAGCTTTACAGAGCTCAGGACCAATGATGTTGTAAAGGGAAAGATTATTGGATACAACAACAATGATGTATTCGTTGATCTTGGATATAAGGCCGATGGAATTATCCCGATGGAAGAGTTTATCGATGACCCGGATTTCGATCCTGAGAGAGACTTAAAGCCTGGCACCGAGATTGAAGCGATTATCACCAAGCTGAACGACGGAGAAGGTAATGTCGCTCTCTCAAAGAAGAAGATGGATTCCATCCGCGGCTTCGAAGAACTCGAGGATGCGTTCAAGAATGAAAAGCCCATTGAAGTGACGGCGAAGGAAGTTGTCAAGGGCGGACTCGTTGCCGAGTACAAGGGCATGAGGATCTTCATTCCCGCATCCCAGGTGAGCGACAGGTTCATCAAGAATCTCAGCCCCTTCGTTGGCAAGAAAATCAGGATCAGGATTACCGAACTGGCCAACAGGCGCAGGATTGTCGGTTCCGCACGGCTTCTCATCGAAGAGGAGAAGAACAGGAAGTCGGAAGCATTCTGGAACGAAGTGGAAGAGGGCAAGGAATATACCGGGACGGTCAAGAGCCTCACAAAGTTCGGCGCCTTTGTCGACCTGGGCGGCGTTGACGGCCTGATCCACGTGTCAGAGCTTTCATGGAAAAAGATAGACGACCCCTCCGAGGTTTTAAAAGTGGGAGATACGGTCACCGTCCGTGTTATCGGGGTTGACAGGGAAAAGAAGAAGGTTTCCCTCGGCTACAGGAAAGCGGAGGACAATCCCTGGTACAATATAGAGGAGAAATACCACGTGGGCGACGTGGTAACCGGCATCATCAAGCGCATGGTTCCATTCGGAGCCTTTGTGGAGCTTGAAGATGGCGTTGAAGGGCTTGTCCATATCTCCCAGATTTCCAATGTCCGTATCAACAAGCCTGACGAGGTTCTCTCACTGGGCCAGAAGGTTGATATGAAGGTCATTGAAGTAAATCCTGAGATCAAGAAGATCAGTCTCAGCATCAAGGAGGTAAGCCCCATAGATCCGGTCAGGGAAGACGAAGAGGCGCCCGAGGCTGCTGAGGAGGATATCCCCACAGAGCATACCGAAGAGATGACCAACACAATTGGCGATCTCATAAACGAAAAGAAGTAAAAGACTTAACAAAAAGATGATGGCAAGACATGTTCAAACGGTCTTGCCCGATATAGGGCAAGACCGGAATATCCGGTCTTGCTGCCATATAAGAGGACTTTTTATTTTACTATGATTTTTGGAATGTGTAGGGGGATCAGATGGCTGGATTTCTCGATTATGAAGAGTTTAAGGCACAATTTTTCAGGCTTTCACAGATCGATTTGAACCTTTACAAAGAAAAACAGATGAAACGCCGCATCACATCATTTGCCGAGAAATACGGTTTTTCCACTTACCTGTCCTTTCTTGATGAAATAAGGGTAAATAATGAATTGAGGGACGTATTCATCGGGTATCTTACAATCAACGTGTCCGAGTTCTACCGTAATCCCGCGCAATGGGAACTCTTTGAGAAAAAGGTCCTGCCCATAGCGTTCAGCCGGAAGAGAAGGAAGGAAGACGTCAGGATCTGGAGCTCGGCATGTTCTACCGGTGAAGAACCCTACACGGTGGTCATGATCCTGAATAAGTTCATGCCCCTTGAAAAGATAAGGGTCCTGGCTTCGGACATCGACCATGACGCCATAGAAAAGGCAAAGAAGGGAGTTTATCCGGAGAGGAACGTGAGGGAACTCCCCCGGGAGTTTTTGGAAAAGTACTTCACAAGACAGGACAAGGATATGTATGTCATATCCGAGAATGTGAGAAGATGCGTGGAATTCCGGTATATAAACCTGCTGCGGGATCCTTTCCCGAAGGACCAGGACATTATCCTTTGCAGGAATGTTCTCATATATTTTACCGAGGAAGCCAAGGAGTTCCTGTTTGAAGAGCTGTCCAAGGCCCTGGCGCCCAATGGCATCCTGTTCATAGGCAGCACCGAGCAGATTATAAACTACCAGAAATACAATTTAAGGCCCCTTGACACCTTTTTCTACCAGAAAGAAGATAAAACCGGGACAAGCGGTCCACCTAATTTTGGGAGGTTATATGGCCATGATAAAACTTGAGGAAATGAGCAGAGAAGAACTGATGGAGGTCATCAGGATGAAGGATGAGCTTATCAGTGAACTTAAGGAAGAACTAGCCGCTTACAGGACCCTCGTGGAGGAACTGCAGGCAAAGCTTGGCGTGAGAGATTACAATTATTCGGGACATGGTGACTGATGATGTTTGCCTATCTTAAGGGTATACTGAAGAAAAAGATGGCCGACTGCATCATCGTTGAGGTAGGGGGAGTGGGATACCAGGTGTATACGGCTCCGACTCCCCTTTATCATCAAAGCGAACTGGGCAAAGAGGTAAAGGTCTTTACCTGCCTCAGCATTCGCGATGAACGCATGTACCTGTACGGTTTTTTCAGCGAAGAAGAGCTCAAGATGTTTGAGCAGCTTCTGACAGTCAGCGGGGTTGGCCCGAAGGCGGCGCTGGCTTTGGTCGGCAGTATTCCGCCGACACAATTCGGCCTTGCGGTTCTGACCGATGATGCGGACCGGTTCGTCAAGGCGCCGGGTATTGGCAGGAAGACTGCCCAGAGAATCATCCTGGAACTGAAGGACAAGCTGAAAAAAGAATACAAGGATATGCCCGGGCTGGATGGAATCCAGGGCATTACCGCCGATGCCGGAGGTGACTCCAGGCTGAGCGAAGCCGTTAGCGCCCTGCTGATGCTGGGATATACATCCTCCGAGGCCAACAGGGCAGTGGCCGCGGTCTACAGTGAGGACAAGACGGTTGAGAACATCGTCCGGGATGCTTTGAAGGCTATGCTGCAGCCATAATTATGCGGCAATATGACCGGGAAGGTGAAAGATTTGCAGGAAGATGAACGCCTGATAGGCCGTGAGTTCAGGAAGGACGATTATGACGAGGCGAGCCTAAGACCTCGTGTAATGGACGAATACATAGGCCAGGAGAAAGTAAAAGAAAACCTCCAGGTCTTTATCCGTGCCGCGAAACAACGCAATGAAGCCCTGGACCATGTCCTCCTCTACGGCCCGCCGGGACTGGGAAAAACCACGCTGGCAGGGATTATAGCCAGCGAGTTGGGGGCCAGCCTGAGGGTTACCTCGGGTCCGGCCATAGAAAGGCCGGGAGACCTGGCCGCCATACTGACCAACCTTGGTGATTACGATGTATTGTTCATCGATGAGATCCACCGCCTGAACAGGACTGTGGAGGAAATACTCTATCCGGCCATGGAAGATTACGCGCTGGATATCGTTATCGGGAAAGGGCCGAGCGCCAGGTCCATACGCATAGACCTTCCCAGGTTTACGCTGGTGGGCGCCACCACCCGGGCGGGACTTCTCACCTCTCCCTTGCGGGAAAGGTTCGGCATCATCAACAGGCTTGAACTGTACTCACCGGATGAACTGAAACGGATCGTGGAACGGTCGGCATCAATCCTGGGCATAGAGATAGATCCTGATGCCGCTACGGAGATCGCCAGAAGGTCCAGGGGCACTCCCCGTATTGCAAACCGCCTGCTGAAGCGCGTAAGGGATTTCGCCCAGATCCATGGCGACGGGCATATCGACCTTAAGGTGACCCGATATGCATTGAAAGCGCTGGATATTGACGAACTGGGACTGGACAGCGTGGACAGGAACGTGCTTCTCTCCATCATCCAGAAATTCGACGGCGGACCGGTGGGGCTGGATACCCTTGCCGCCTCAACCGGCGAAGAGCCAGACACCATAGAGGACGTTTACGAGCCATTCCTGCTGCAACTTGGTTTCCTGCAGAAAACGCCCAGGGGAAGGAAGGCCACCCGGCTTGCCTATGAGCACCTGGGGATACAGTATTTGAGCAGGGATGACGACAGCGACCAGGTATCCATGATGGATGGCTGGTAATCGCCGTATCAACTGCCGATAGCGCAGGGAGGTAGAGTATATGTCTGTAAAGGTTGGGTTTATCGGAACCGGAAACATGGGCGGCGCCCTGCTGCGGGGGATCGCAAGGGGAAACACCGGTAATAAATACGAACTGTTCGCATATGACATAAACCGGGACGCCTTGGACCAGCTTGCCCGCGATACAGGTCTTAAACCCTGCGGGAGCAATGTTGAACTGGTCATTGCGTCCGATTTAGTATTCCTTGCTGTCAAACCCAGGTACGTGAAAGCTGTCCTGGAGGAGATCAGGGACGCGCTGGGCAGTAAAATCCTGGTGTCCATCGTCGTAGGGCTTCCTATATCGTGGTATAAAGGCATACTCGGGGAACAGGCAAGGGTCGTTCGGACCATGCCCAATACCCCTGCCCTTGTGGGCGAGGGGATGACCCTCGTATGCTTTGACGGAACCCAGTCATCCCAGGAAAAGCAAAGCATTATGGAGCTTTTCGGGTATTCCGGAAAGGCCGAGGAACTGGAAGAGGGCCTGATGAGCGAAGTAACTGCGCTGACGGGCAGCAGTCCGGCCTATGTCTTCATGTTCATCGAGGCCATGGCCGATGCGGCGGTACAGTCGGGAATACCCAGGGACAAGGCATACAGGCTCGCAGCCCAGGCGGTTTTGGGGTCAGCGAAAATGGTCCTGGAAACAGGGAAGCATCCGGGAGAGCTCAAGGACATGGTATGCTCGCCTGCGGGAACAACTATCGAGGCCGTTGCGGAATTGGAGAAAGCCGGCTTCAGAAGCGCCATAATAAGGGCCATGGGAGGATGCACCAGAAAAGCAAGGGAAATCGGCAAGCAATGATAAGAGGTATATGAATGAACTACTACGAGAAAACCATCAGGACCGAACCCGTCCATAAAGGGTTCATTTTTGACATAGAGAGGCTGACTGTTGAGCTTCCCAACGGGAAGGCAGCATACAGGGATGTCATAAGGCATTCGGGAGCTTCAGTGATTGTTCCCATAACCGAAGACGGGCATGTAATACTCGTAGAGCAATACCGGAAGCCCGTAGAGGAGGTTTCCCTGGAATTGCCTGCCGGCAGGCTGAACGAAGGCGAGGACCCCGCCCGGTGCGCTGCAAGGGAGCTCAAGGAGGAAACCGGGTACACTGCAAGCAGGTTAGTCAAGATACTGACCCTATATCCGGCAGCGGCCTATTCTGACGAGGTGCTGCATGTGTATGTGGCAACAGGCCTTTCCAAGGGAGAGGCAAGCCCCGATGAAGACGAGGTTATTCAGGCGTTTAAGTATAAAATGGATGACGTCATCAAAATGATAATGGACGGCGCCATTAAGGATTCCAAAACGGTATCGGGCATCCTGTTCACAGTTAGGCTGCTGGAAACCGGTAATTTGAAGCTTTAGCAAACCTCTGGCGGGCTATATGCCGAACACACAGAAAAACCGGGGTTTTGTCTGCCAGGAAAATCAAAGTTGCAGATGCAGGCGAAAAGGCGCTTTACAGGCGCATTTTCAGTAGTACGGAAGGTGTGTTTCGATGAAAAATGATGTGACGATCGGATTGGCCGGTTTAGGGCTTATTGGAGGTTCCATCGCCCTTGCCCTGAAGAGCAGAGACGACAGGTGCCGCATTGCAGCATGGGACAGGGACCGGGAAGTCGTGGACAAAGCCCTTTCCGATGGGGTTGTGGACATTGCCGTATCCCCTGACTTTTCTGAGTTTGGGGTTTGCGACATTGTTTTCCTCTGCGTGCCGGTTTATGCCATGAAAGATGTACTGGAAAGGCTGAAGCCCCATATAAGGTCCGACTGCGTTATAACCGATGTGGGCAGCACCAAGGGTGATGTAAGCCTTATCATGGCCGAAGCTGGAGTGTCAAACCAGTTCATTGGAGGCCATCCCCTGGCCGGATCGGAAAAATCGGGCTATTCTGCCGCCAAGGCCAATCTTTTCGAAAATGCTTACTATGTAATTACCCCAGGTAAGAATACACCTGAACATAATAAACAGCTCTTGCTGAGCGTTATCCGGGATCTTCGCGCCATTCCCCTTGAAATGACGCCCGAAGAGCATGACCGTGCAACGGCCGCCATAAGCCATGTTCCCCATGTTGTGGCATCCCTCCTGGTCAATCTTGTGAGGGAGCTGGATGGTCCGGATGGATATATGAAGACCATTGCCGCAGGAGGTTTCAAGGATATCACCAGGATTGCCTCATCGTCCCCGGATCTCTGGGCCGGTATCTGCCTGTCCAACAGGGAAATGATACTGAAGACCCTCTCGGAAATGGAAGGCCAGTTATCCGATTTCTGCGAGATCCTTAAAGACGGAAACCGGGATGAACTCATTCGTTTTTTCACGACCGCCAGGGCTTTCCGCAACTCCATCGCGGACATGCCAAAGAGCATAATCGAAAGGCAGTACGATATTGTCGTGGATGTGGAGGACAGGCCGGGCATCATAGCGACCATTGCTACAGCCCTTGCCCAAAAGGGAATCAACATCAAGAACATCGGCATTGTACACAGCCGCGAAAACGAGGAAGGGGCGCTGGAGATCCGCTTCGAGGACGAGGAGTCCATGAAGGCCGGAATGGAAACCCTGAGCGCCCTGGGATATGGCGTAAAAGCTCGCTAACCAAGGGGACGGTTCCTCTGGTTCAAACCAGGGGGACGGTTCCTCTGGTTCACTCTCTGATTTTAAAGCCACGGAGACCGTCTCCCTGGCTTTCCCCTGGCTTTACCCACTCTCATTTCCCCTTATAGCACTGCGGTAATACAGTGCCGTTGCAAGGATTCCCAAAAGGAGCAGGCCGATGGTGAGAACAAAAGGCAGTACTCTTGAGATATCGCTCAGCATACCGCCTATGTATCCAAAGGGCACGCTCACCAGCATGACCGTGGTTTGCAGCAGGGCCAGGATATTGGAGCGTTCCGCCGGATCAACATGAATCGCCACCAGGGATTCCCTGAGCGTAGCCAGAACAGCGCCGCCCAAGGCTTCAAATATGAGCGAAACCGAAAGGATCAGATATCCCAAAAAATCGGTGCCTCTTACCGAAATAAGCAGCAGGCATCCGATTATGGCGCTCAGAAACCCTCCGTAAAGCGGCCATTTCAGCCTTGCCTGCCGTATATGCGTTATAACGGTAAAGAAAAGTATTATTGAGATAATACTTTTTACCATCGGGAAGATGGGCAGCAGTTCGTCCGGGACACCGATGCGTTTTGACACGATTATCTGCCAGAAGGTGCTTCCAAGCATGGCCGCGATCTCAACCAGTATGCTGATGATGATGGCAAAAATAGTGCCTTTCGAGGTCCTGATCTTTTTTGCCGCGCCCTTGTATCCCGATAAAAGCTCGCCCAGCGACTTGCCGTGTGTCGCTTCGCGCCTGATCCTGCCTACGGCTGTTTCGGTTGAGAATTTAAACAAGATCAGCAGCTTTGCGGTCATTACAACGAAAGCATTGATATATAGGATGCGTATTGCCGGAGCCAGCGTCAGCTTTGCCACGAGGACCGAGGAGATGGGAGCAAATAAAGCCGAGAGATTGCTCGCAAGTATCACCAGCGAATAGATCTGGGTGATCTTATCCTTCGGGGCATCCTCTATGAGAAGGCAGTCCCATGATACGGTAGGTATCTTCATCATCCCGTTAAGAAGCGCAGCCACAACGAAAAACCAGAATCCCTGGCTGAAGGCCCAGATGAGGCAGGGGAGGCTCCAGGACAGGAAATCAAAGATGGCGGTGCTCTTTCTGCGTCCCAGTTTGTCAACTATAGCGCCCGCCAAAAACGCGAAGATCATCTGGGAAAACATATATACCGATGATACTATCCCAACCTGCGTATCACTCATGCCGAAGGTCAGCATATATACCGTGGCGTAAGGCAGGCACAGGTTCATGGATAAGCCCCACATGGGCTCGGTATAAACGCAGGCGCGTGGATTGCCGCGCAGTTCAACAAGGGTGCGAAGCAGCTGATGCTTCATCAGTCTATTCTTCATGCCGTATAGTTCCTTTCAGGGTTATCCTGCTGTCCACAATGAAATCAGCTCATCTCTTATATCGGCATAATGGGGATCTGTCAGTCCAAAATCCATTCCCTTATATCTCCATACGGCACAGTCCCCGTATTCTCTTGCAATGTTCTCCCACAGCCTGATGAACCTCTGTTTTAACTCCGGGCTTTCGAACAAGATGTTTTTTTGCCTGCCAAAAGCATTAATAAAAGCATAGCCATATGCCTTGTGAAGATCCAGCACGACATTCAGGCCGTATTTCTCGCACCATGAAATAACCTGGCTTACATATCCATGCCCTTCGGTATTCCTTTTGCCTTCCTCGGTTTCCAGCACCTCACAGTCAACGGGAAGGCGGATATGATCGAGTCCCCAATCCGCTATCTGCCTTATATCGTCTTCGCTGATGAAACACCTGTAATGATCCCGGGTGTGGGCACATTGCGACAGGTAACCCCCAAGGTTAACTCCTCTGTTCAGTTTCATGATTTTCGATAAACTCCTTTTGCCGTTATTAGATAATCATATTTTATAGTAACATAAGCCGACAGGAAAAAGCACCGGTTAACCGTACCTGCCGTAAGGCCGGCTGGCAACACACCATCATGAACAACCATATAGCAATAACCCCTATCCCCAAATGGCAAGGGGATAGGGGGGTATTCTGTCATTCAGCGGGCTACTCAATGAACTCCACGCGGACATTTCTTATATAAATATCAGCCGTAGAGCCTTTGTTCCCCATGTTAAACTCCAGTCTTCCGTAGTTGTCATCCTTTTCGGTCATCTTAAACTCATAAGTGTAGGTCTGCCATTCTGTTGACAGGGTCAGAAGGGTATCTTTGAAGTATCTGATCCAGTTGACATTGGGAGCCGATACGCACACGATCATATCCCGTACTTCCGATGCGCGCGCTTCAAAGGATATCCGGTATTCTTTGCCCTTGTACATGGGAAGATCGGCCTGTACAAGCTGTACCGAATAATCCACGGTTCCCTGGTTCTGGGTCTTGATAATCATCATTCCATCCTTTATCTCCGCAGTGCCCTGGCCGCCCTGGAAAAGAAGAAACTTCCAGTTGATATCGTCGTTCAGATCCTCTGCCTCGGCAAAATCGCCGTTGTAGATCAGGTTTCCGTCCTCCAGGGGCTCACGGAACTTCTTTTCCGGCTTTTTGACATTGGTGTCATACTCCGGCTTCTGGTATACCCTGACATAATCTATTTCAAACTCGGCCTTGGAAAAGTCTGTGGTTTCATCAGGATTTCCAGGCCAGTCGCCGCCTACCGCCAGGTTCATCTGAACGAAGAAACTCCGGTCAAATGGCGCAGGATAAGGCTTTTCCTCTCCGCCTATCGAGGTGTACCAGTCATTTACTTTATGTATCAGTTCCCCGTCCACATAGAAACGCATTTCACCGGGTTCCCATTCCAGGGAAAACTCATGGAAGTCATCAGCAAAGGTGGTGCCATCGGTCAGGACTTTGAAACCCTGCTGCTGCGCATGAGGTTCACCATAGTGTACGGTGGCATAGGCTATGTGGGCCTGGTTGCCCAGGACCTCCATGATATCTATTTCACCGCACCTAGGCCAGTTTCCGTAATAGCCTTCATTCGTGGGCATCATCCAGATCGCGGGCCATAAACCTTGTCCTTCAGGCACTTTGGCGCTTACAACAACCTTACCATACAGGAAACCCTTTTTTCTCGAGTTTACCTTGCCGGAGGTATAATAGTCCTTTCCATTTTTCTGTGTTTTTATGGCTTTGAGGACAAGCCTTCCGTCCCTTACAAATACGTTGTCGCCTGACATGGTGTACTCCTGCAGTTCGTTGTTGGTCCAGCCCGGTCTGCGCTGCTCAATATTCCATATATCGGTGTTCAGGCTGGTCCCGTTAAACTCATCATGCCACAAAAGGGTGTAGCCTTCATATTGTGGAATTTCGCTTTCATCGACCTGGTTTTTGGGAGGAGAGGTCGGCTGTCCCGTTTCAGGCATAGGTGTTGGCTCAACATCAGGTTTCTCTGTGGGAGTTGGCTCAACAACAGTTTTCTCTGCAGGGGTCGGCGCAGCAGGTTCAACAACAGGCTCAATGGCATTGTCCCCGCATCCGGCCAGGCTGGTGAAAACAAGCAAAAGACAGCAAATCAGCGCTATAAATCTCACATGCCTTTTCATAAACATACCTCCCTGACTATATTTTAGCTTCTCCCTTTCCATAATGAAATCAAATCTTCTCTTATCTCGTCATAATGAGGACCGGTAAGGCCAAAGTCCATCTCCTTGTATGTCCAGAGAGCACAGCCTATATTGAACTCCCGGAAAACCCTGTCCACATCTTCAAACCATCTGAGCGTATCCTTAACAGGCGCCTGGTCGATGACGCCGAACTCGCCGCAGTATAGCCTGACACCGGCTCTTTCCGCAGCCTTTACAGCTTCCAGAATCATCTCCCGTAAAAATTCGGATCCCATGGTAAGGGATTGGGCATTTACAACAGGCTCTCCCTGAATTCCCAGGGCAGCCGACTGTTTCCGGTAGTATTCCATGGATTCCGGATAGAAGATATCTTTCTCTTTATCGATTTTCTCGACCCAGTATGCCTTTTGATGCGTGAAAACCAGGGGTTCATAAAAATGAAATGTAAATATGGTGTTATTATCCTGTGGGATCTCCAGGTACTTCAGCGTATCGGCGCTGTTCCACCTGATGCCGCCATAGATAATCGGCGTTTCCTTTGCTATACTGCGGATCACCGATACTGTTTCGCGTATCAGTTCATTCCATGATTCCGTGTTTTCTTCTTCAACCACTTCGTTTAGAAGCTCGAAGGCCACATGCCCGCAGTTCCCATACTCTTTGGCCAGGTTCGTCCAAAGATTTGTGAACCGCTGCTTCAGTCCGGCATGAGAGAACAGGTTGTTCTTTGACTTGTCGCCGGCATTGTTGAAATCATAGCCATAGGCCTTGTGAAGATCCAGCACCAAATCCAAATGGTATTTCTGGCACCATGAAACCACCTGGCTTACTAATGCGTAACCTTCGGGTTTCTTTGCGCCCTCATCGGTCTCCAGGACTTCGTAATCAATGGGGAGGCGGATATGGTCAAAGCCCCACTCCGCGATTCTTTGAATATCTTCCTCCCCGATAAAACTCCGGTAATGCTCCTGGCTGTGGACACACTGGGATAAATAGCCTCCGATATTGATTCCCCTGTGAAGAATAATCATAAGCGTTGGTAGACTCCTTTTCATATTGTTAATTTAATTTTGTCATGAACCTGAAGAAGAGTATATCGTTTTTATTTCATAATTATCGTTTTTATGATATGATCATACCTATGGACATGAGGCTGGAACTATTTGGTTATCAGTGTATGCTGCAATAAGGGGGAACGCCTGCATGAATATTGGCCGGGAATTGTTTTATAAAGAATTTGTCCGGCGGGAAAGCAATATATTTCGTGCTCCATACAACCCGGAGCTGGAATTCTACTCAGTCATCAAGTCAGGAAACGTCGCTAAAACACGCGAGTTATGCAGGGAGTCCCTGCTGGATAAACCCGGGCTTGGGGCATTGTCGGAGGATTACCTTCAGAATATCAAATATCACTTTGCTATTACAGCGGCGCTGGTGGCAAGGTATTGCATAGAAGGCGGCATGGAATTGGCTGTTTCCTTCGGCTTGAGTGATTTTTACATCCAGAAGGCGGATAAGTGCAAGACGCCGCAAGAAGTGGCGGATCTTCATCCCGTCATGTGCCTTGATTATGCAAGGAGAATGAGAAACCTGAGGAAAAACAGGGTATGCTCCAGGCATGTTGCAAGCTGCATTGACTATATCTATGATCATCTGCACACACGCATTACAGTGGAATTCCTTGCCGGATTTGTCGGGTTAAGCCCTTCCTATCTCTCCCGGCTGTTTAAAAAAGAAACCGGTTATTCCGTAAGTGAATATATCCAGGCAAGAAAAATTGACACGGCGAAAAACATGCTTGTTTACTCCGACCATAGCCCGTCCCAGATTGCCTCAATACTGGCTTTTCCAAGTCAGAGCTATTTCACCGAAGTTTTTCGCAAACACACCGGAATGACGCCGCTCCGGTACCGGGCTCAGCATTTCCGAATGATTGAAATAGGCCGTAAGAGCTAACACAAACCAAGGGGACCACACAAACCAAGGGGACGGTTCCCGTGGTTCGAACAGACCACGGGGACGGTTCCTGTGGTTTGCCCGACCACAAGAACCATCCCTGCGGTTGTATTCAGCAGCAATGACTGAAACGTTTCTTAACCTGCTAAACCCCTAAGATGGCGAAGATGATAATCAGCAGGACGACTATTACAACAGCCAGGAATGCGATAAGGAAGATGAGGGATATATCCGTACCGTTGCCCGTTATATTAACCGGACCGTTGGGTACATTCGGGTCATCAATGGTAACAATGGTTGTGGGATCTATATTGGTGGTTTCACCCTCAACGTTTGACTCCACAAGTTTAATATGGTACTTGTCGATACTGGCGCCATTTAAGTTTTCCAGGGCCCAGCCGGCCGGATCGGCGTTTGTGATGTTGGAATGCAGGATATTGATGTTACTCGTGCTGTCTCCCCTTAAAACTACCGTACCAATTGTGGAGTTAGAGTTCAGTATGCTGTTGTTGATGGTGACGGAGCCAGTATCGGCAATGTTACCAACATTCTGTCCGCTGCGGACGGCATAGCCTGTCACGTCGAACTTGCAGCTGTCGACCACCAAATTTCCCGTATTGCCATAGTAGTTCACACCTCCGGCAGTATTGCTGAGGACGCAGTTCTGAATAAAGGCATAGCCACTCACGGCCTTGAGCTGGGCCAGGCTGTGCATATCTGTTGCGGTGCAGTTCATGATGGCAATGTTCCTTGAACCGCCGGGCACGCTATCAACGGCTACGGTAAAATCATATATACCCTTGAAGGTGCAGCCGTTGATGGTGATATTATGGGGATAGCAGTTCCCCGCATATGGCGGTATTTGGACAAAATAAATGCATCGTTGTTGTGTGCCTGAGGTCAGATCGAAATTGAGACCTTCTATCAGCAGTGTTGCAGAGTTGTTTAATTGTCCTCTTCCGTCAATGTTGATGGTATTTGTGAATGTGACTGTTGCGCCAGCCTGGGGTCGTATTACGATATTCTTGTCCAAATGCTGTATTACATCAAGCGGATCTGTAACCGTTCCCGCTGCTATTTCAACCACGAAATCGGTTCCCGCGTTTGCTTCAATTGCATCAACCGCTTCCTGCACCGATGGGAATTCACTAAAGAACACACCATCTATTGTAAGCGTTGCGGGAGGAGAGTCCGCAAATGATATAACCGATAGCATGCCCAGGCATAATGTCAGTATAAAGAGAAAAATAAGTTTGTGTTTCATAATACCTCCATAATTCTACATAGTCCTACTATCATAAATATGCGGGAGGGTTAGGTCTTGTCCCATTCTAAAAGCCAAGGGGACGGTTCTCGTGGTTATGCTTTATAATGCAACCACCAGAACCGTCCCCTTCGTTTGCCCCTGGTTTGAGCCATAGATTTCACTTGTATTCACAGGCACCCTTTACCATTTTCAGTTCTTCAGGATATATGCAGTGCTTTATTTGATTCTTCCCGACAGCTTCTATGCACTCGTCCAGATCCATCCAAAGTACGCTATCGACCTCTTCTTTTTGAAGCTTAAAATCTTCCTCGTCTATGTCCCGCCACAAAATGAACACCCGCGAATACTGCCTGTCATGAAAAGGCTTTCCGGAAAAACAATCATCCCAGATTACAGTTCTGTCTCCACAGAAGACAAGTTCATCATCAGAAGCTGAAATGCCGAGTTCCTCCTGTAACTCTCTTATGGCAGATTCGACAAAATCCATTCCTGCAGGGATATGGCCGGCACTTGAAATATCATAACACCCAGGGAATGATTCCTTGGTTTCACTTCTTTTCTGAAGCAGAATCTGCACCTTGCCATGTTTTTTTCTGAGAAGCCATACATGGGATGTCCTGTGCATTATGCCGTTCTCATGAGCTTTATCGCGTTCTACCGTTTGTCCTGTCGGATTACCGCTGTTATCAACAACATCCAGAGTTTCCATCTATACATACCTGTTTCTCAAATATTTAAATTTGATACTCCATGTACCAGCATTTTGGAGTATCAGTTCTTACTGTTACGATATCAATAACACGCATTTCACGTTGTTCGGATTGAGGGAATCTACATTCGTCAAGGCAATCTTCCCTCGTTCATTTTTTCAGCTTGCTATTGTGTCCATTATACTGCATAGTTGCAAGCCTTTCTATTGATAAAGGAAAAGCCGGCCATCAGGAGTATGAGGCGTATTAAGCTAATGATATATCCTTTTGCATCAGGAAATATGATGCCGCCAGGAAATTAAGCTTTGTCGCCGTGAGTTTACCAATATTAGCTGTTAATTTCTAAAGGATAGATTATTGCTTTATTGCAAGCAGATAGTTAATACCCTTAGGCGCCGACATTGTGTGTTCCGGTGTCGCCATGTTATATTTCATAAAATACTGCTCAGTCATTTTAATGTCATCCAGATGTTCATATAGCAAAAACCCGTTCTCTTGCAACAGTCCTTCCATTTCCTCGTATGAATACCTGGATTTCATAGGTTCACCCGCAGCATCTGCAAGCTGACGATTTTTCCTGCTTTCTACCCCGTCGTTTTCTGCAGGATAGTCAAGACAAATCACGGAACCGGGTGCAAATACTGATGATATTCTATTAATCAGCTTTTTGAAGTCGTCCTTTAAAAGATAATAGCTTATTCCGAGAAGGCTGCCAAAGGATTTGGCTGTCTTTTGGAATCCATTGCCGCATAATAAAGATATCCAGTCATCACCCGCCAGATTGCAGGGCAACGGCAGGGCATTGTCAGGATAAGCAAGCCCATATTTATCTGCTCTTCTTTTTTTATCATTAATCAGATCCGGCAGATCAAGTTCATATACTCTAAGTTCTATACTGGTGTTTCTGAATGAAAAAGTATCATAGCCTGCCGCGAACAGCACATATTGCCTGCATCCCATGGCCGTCTCATTCATGAGATGCTTTTCGCAGAAAGCGCTTCGCCCAAGCACTGACGGAGATAGATGACGGTCTGCAATGAATCTCAGCGCTTCCGAGGCATCGCCTTTAAACCCCGGCGCAAAAAACTGAATGCCCTTAGCCATGTTGTCTGCAATACTCAAGTAATCCTCTTCGCCTAAAATAATGCCGGCAATATCATCCTTGAAAACCCATTCGGTGTTATTCCTGTAATGATAGGCACGTGCGAAGCAGCTCACTTTTGCAGTCATATGGTTCATACAATCAACCCTTTCCGTAATAGCGTTTAATTCTTAATACAACATTTTGCCGTTAACAACAAGACTTTAAATTGCAGCGGAAATATGGTAATATGGGACCATCGAGGAGAGAATTTTCCATAACAAATCCAGGAAGTGCGCGGTTTTTTACCTGTGGACAAAACCCTTAAGCAGCACTGCTTAAGGGTTTTTCTTCGGTTAAAAGCATGGGAAAACATTGCATGCAGGTGCTTTTGAACCTGAATGCCGAGGGTTGAGCGGCAATATTAGAGAGCTACATCCGGTATCTTGAAAACGTACCAAACATTCATCTGCTGATACTGGATGACCTGTCGGCTCTGCATGCGGGAAGCTGTTGGCATATCAAGCGGAATTCGTGCCGAGTCATTTCTTTATTTGTTTTTTATTTGAACAACCAAGGGGACAGTCCCCTTGGTTTGTTCGGCCACGAGAACCGCCCCCTTGGTTTGCGACCGCGAGAACCGTCCCCCTGGTTTGAAAAAAGCCATCAGAAAGCCTTGCTGCCAAGGCCTTCTGACGGCGACCATGTACAAAATAAGAACGCGGCTTTTATTTTGTAATAACCACTTTCCCCTCAGAATCGAGAAGAGGTGTAATGCCACCGGCATAACCTGATTTCCATATCAAATAATTAACGCCGGTTACTTTATCTACAATTATCTGGCGAAAGCCCTCATTTTTTAACTGAGAACCATCTTTATAGATTACTTCGAATCTATCTTCCCACCTTGTCATTTCATATTCCTCCCAATAAATTCATGTTTCAGGCACAGATTATACACCAAAAACCCTTGAGTTACTATAGTAAATAGGCTATGTATTCTTTATTCGCATCCCGGTTTTATTAACTACAATCAACTCATAGTCCCGCACTTTTCATCCTTTAAAATTCAATAACATAAATAAAAAAACAAAAGCCTTGAAAACATTTACATTTTCAAGGCTTTTAGCCTGGTGGAGATAAGGGGAGTCGAACCCCTGACCTCTTGAATGCCATTCAAGCGCTCTCCCAACTGAGCTATACCCCCATATATGGCTTAAGAGAACTTTCTCTTGAGCAAGCATAAACAATTATAGCATCAACTTTATAGGTAGGCAATAGACTTGTTTGGATTTTTTCAAGATAAAACTGGGCTTTTAAGAAATATCCGGGAGGAAGCCAAAAGCCCTCAGGCTCCAAAGGAATGGCTGGAGCGCCGAGGGCTTGATTCATTTCACTAAAGCATGGGCTATTTCGCAAGTTTCAGGATTTCATAAACGGCCTGCTTGTTGAGCTTTACGAAACCTCCCACGGTATGGGTATCCGATGAAGTGCATTTGTCAGCCATCTCTTCAAGCCTGCTGTCATCGATGCCGGCCTCGCTGAGGGATACGGGAAGCCCGATGGACGAGAAGAAAGCCTTGAGCTTTTCAATACCCTTGAGGGCTGTTTCCTCGGGATTGCGGAAGTTGTATTCCACGTCCCAGACCCGCACAGCGAACTGGGCGAAGCGCTCGATGTCGTGTTTGTACACATACTTCATCCAGGCCGGGAACACGATGGCCAGGCCGGCTCCATGGGCAATATCATATATGCCGCTGATCTCATGTTCGATGTCGTGGGATGCCCAGTCTTCATCCCTTCCTGTTCCCAGGAGGTTGTTATGGGCCACGGTAGCTGTCCACATGATCTCCGCGCGGGCTGCGTAATCGGTGGGATTGGCCAGTGCCTTGGGCACATTGTTGATAAGGGTTTTCATGGTAGACTCACAGAGCCTGTCGGTGAGTTCCACATCCTTCGTATTGGTGAAGTACCTTTCCATGATATGGGCCATTATGTCGGCGGCGCCGCAGGCAGTCTGGTAATTGGGCAGGGTATAGGTGAGCTCGGGATTCAGTATGCTGAACCTGGGGAAGATACGATCGGTGGTAAGCCCTCTCTTGTACCAGCCGTCTTCATTGGTGATGACCGAACTCGGGCTGGCTTCGCTGCCTGCAGCCGGAATGGTCAGAACCACGCCCACAGGCAATGCTTCCTTCACTTTAGCTTTACCAATATAGAAGTCCCAGACATCACCGTCATAGGGAACGCCTACGGCTATGGCCTTGGCCGAGTCGATGGCGCTTCCCCCTCCGACAGCCAGGATGAACCTGATCCCTTCCTTCCGGCATATCTCGATGCCCTGCCGCACAAGGGACAATCTTGGATTTGGCTGGACCCCTGCCAGTTCTGTGAATTCAACGCCAGCCTCTTTCAGAGACTTTACAACTGTATCGTACAGCCCGATTTTCTTTATACTGCCACCGCCATAGTGGAGCAAAACCTTATCGGCATGTTTCTTAGTTTCAGCGCCCACCAGGTTCTCTGTTCCCTTGCCGAAAATGATTCTGGTGGGATTCAGGAATATGAAATTATTCACCTTGTTACCCCCTTCTTTTTCTGTTTCTTAATCAATATTTTACCCTATTTTGATCAGTTTAAGAAATCTTTTAGTGCGAGATGCCGCCGCTGTCTTTAAAAAAATACCTTTTTGCGCAAACAGGGCGCATTGGTGTATGTACAAGCCCTGTCTGCATATGATAAGCTAATAACGCACCGGTTTTTTCGTCCAATTACCTGAAGTCAGGGGGCATATGAGGAAGAAACCGGAAATGTTATAGATGATGATTTTCAGGGT